>Ga0066256_1003114_pt1 | contig 16609 bp, 6 predicted proteins | sample ThiBio_1000_biof_FD_87107 | JGI IMG/M metagenome (GOLD analysis project Ga0066256, IMG submission 87107) | Wastewater bioreactor microbial communities from Cape Town, South Africa - Thiocy_expt_1000_biof (version 2) | ecosystem: Engineered > Bioreactor > Thiocyanate-remediating >...
GCATTGGCGGCGGCGGCGGCGGCGGCAATGGGGTCGCGGCAACAGTGCCATCACCACCTGCCGTGCTCCCACGGTCAAACAGCGGCCGGCGCAACAGCGGCGCGCATTCCACCGCCGCCAACGACTGCGACGGGCCGTGGATGAGGGTGGTGGCAAGCGCACCCGCGGCATCGCTGGTCGCCGCCGCCAGCAGAGTAAGCCAGCAGGCAGCACGGGCCTCACGCCGCGCCGCCACCTGAGGCCGGCTGAACCGGCCGGTGGCAGAGGCCGTGGGCGCCGGCGTGCCAGCGCCTACCGCGGCCGCATCAGCAAGGAACGCCGCCGCGGCGTTTGCCAGCCCCGCAGTCGCGGCGTCAGGCAGAGGGGCGCCACGGGCGGGTGCCCATGCTACAAACCCCCCGCCCGCCTGCTGCGCCGCCGCATTCGAGTCCTCGCTGTCTGGCTCGGCTATCGCCACCAGCCGCACTGGCGTGCCAGCACTGCCGCCAACGACTGCCACCGTGGCGGCCGCCGCCGCACGCACCGCGTCCGCGTGCGCCCCCACCACGCCGCACCACGTGCCGTCCCCACCCGCGCTGCCCGCCATGACCAGCGTCACCATGACGGGGTCCGCCGCGATGGCACCGGCGAGTGTTGCTACCGGCACCGCAAGCTGCAGCGTTGCGCGCAGCGCGCCGGTGGTGTATACAAGCCCGGTGGCAATGAAAGGCGTCACTCGGAAGGGTGACAGCAACCAGGGGGGCTGTGCAGTGACCGCCGGTCCCAGCAGGGCGGTGGCCACGTCGTCAGGGAGCGTGAGCACGCCGGACAGCAGCGTATGCACGCGCACGTCGCGCTGCTGTGGCGCGGGGCGCGTGTACCGCCAGCCCCATGCCTCCACCGCGTACCCGTGCAGTTGCAATATGCCGTGCAGCAGGTCCGGCTGCGAGGACCGCAGTGGCGCCAGCGCAGCTTCCGGCGCTGCCCACCCCACAGCGCCGCCGTTACTACCCTCGGCAACGGGTGCGGGGAGTGCGGTGGGAATCGGCGGTGGCACCCGACTGGTGCCGGCACCGGTGAGCAGGCACTGCAGCAGTGCCGCCGCCGGCACCCACGCGTCGCCGCCAAATGAAGGCGGCAGGGCAGCCAGCAGCGTGCCGGGCGGCACGGTGGTTGCTACTGCCCCCGCCGCTGCCGCCAATGGAAATCGACCCACCGCCAGGTGTGCGCGCCGCGCCGCGGCAGCCGCTGCATCCAGCGCGGCGGCGACGGGCACCAGGACCGGACCCAGTGCGGCAGCCAGTGGCGGCAGCGCCGCCAGCGCACGGATGCCAGCAACAAAGGGTGGGAACAGGGTGCCGGTGGCGGTGCCATGCAGCTGTGCTACCGTGTCCCCCACGGCCCGCGCCTTCGCGTAGAAGTTGCCGGCCGCCTCGGCGTCGGCTGCGGTCGCCTGCAGGCGCGGCACGGCGTCAGCCACGGCGCGAGTGACGGTGTCAACCAGCGCGGCGCCGTACGCAATGGCCAGGTGTAGCGCGGGTGTGGTACCGGCGTCCGCATGCACACACCACGCGGGGCCACCCAGCCGCACATCCAGCAGCGTGGGTGAGCTGACGGCCAACGCGGTGGAGGCGGCAGACGCGAGGGTCGCGGCGGCAGCACGTGGCAGATGCAACCCCGCCGCCACTTGCTCCGCCTCCCCCGCAACGGCAGCCAGCAGATGGCGCTGGAAAGCAGCCAGCAGGGTGGCGGCTGCCGCCGACAGGTCGCCGTCCCCGTCCCCGTCCCCGTCGCCGCCGGCAGCCAGTGCCAGCATGCGTTGCAGCAGGCGCAGCATGAACGCATGCTGCTGCCCCGTCTCGTCTGCCTCGCCCGCCCGTGTTGCGCCGCACACGCGCGTTGGCAGCAGTGCCACCACACCACGTGCTGTGCTAAAGTGTGCGAGCAGGCGGGCCAGCAGCGCGTCGCGCACGTGCGCCACAGGGCCGCCAGTACCACTACCACCCTCCGTGCGCGCGGCGATGAGGGACAGCAAGAGGCTGGCGCGGGACCGCGGGCTGGCATACAGCACGTCAAACGCCTCAGAAATGATGGCCACCGCCTCCATCGCCACCACTGGCTCCAGCCGCGGTGCCGCCATGACGGCGCCCAGCAGCGCCAACACGGGCGCCATAGGGCTGGCGTCGCCACCCTCACCACCCTCACCACCCTCATTGCTGCTGTCGCCGCGAGATACCGACACCACGCCCGCCTCCTCGGGTGACACACGTGCGGCTATCCAGCGGCGGCAATTGGCGCGCAGCAGGCGGAGCGCCAGGAACAGCACGTGAGCGGCGACAGATGTGGCAACGTCAGCGTCAGTGGGCGCTGGAGTGGCCGGCGCCAGTTGCAGCGGCGCCGATGCAAGCGGCAGCAGTAGACGCGCAAGCGCCGCCAGCTGGCGGTTGGCGGTCACGTCGGCCTGGATGGCGAACAGGTCTGCCAGTGGCAGTGGGCGTGTGGTGGACGCTGCTAGCGCGGGCGGCGGCGCCGTGACAAAGGCGCCACCCGTGGTGGGCAGCAAGCCTGGGCACCCCACCGCCGCCAGTGCCTCCATCTCACGCAGTAGCCGTGCAGCGGCCGCTAACGGCGTGCCACCCACCACCCGCTCGATGGCACCACGCATGCCTGCGCTCGCCCACGACCCGCGACTGGTAGTGGCGGCAGCGGCGGCGGCTGCAGTTGACTCCGCCGCTGCTGCCGCTGCCGCCGCCGCTGCCGCCCGGCGGCCCTCCCACGCTGCAAGTGTCGCGGGGTACGCCGCCACCGCGCGCTCGTGCGCGTCTTGGCGGGCAGACACGGCGTCCACCAGGTCCCATGACACGGCGCCGGAAATGAGGCGGTCCGCCGCCGCCTCCATGTTCCCGTCGCTGTCATGCAGCGCGGCAGCCACCATCGCCCAGTGGAACCCCAACTCACACAGCGCATCCAGCGCGGGGTACCGCGCCCGCACCGCCGCCTCGTCATCATCAGGTGCCAGCGCCGGTGGCGCCGGCCGCGGATCTTCCTCCACGGCACCACTGCCCTTGGCGTCACTACTGCTGCTACTGCGAATGCTGCCGCCACCAGCGCCACCAGCGGCGGCACCACCACCGGCGCCACCGGCAGCGGGCGCGGCGTCAGCCAGAGCGGCAACGGCGGCGGCAACTGGGTCGTGGCCGCCCCGCAGTGCCGCCACCGCAGCGTCACGCGCCGTGTCAAACGCCGCAGTGGGCGCCACGGCGGCGCTCCGTGGCGGCGCGTGCTCCACGCGGGCCAGCGTCAGCGCGGCGTCGGAGGCGTAGGTCGCCACGGCGGGGCGCAGCAGCGTGCCGGCAGGGATGTTAAAACCCACACCCAGATCGTCACCGTTGACGGCAAACGATAGCGTGCCCGCCTCCGCATCGTACGTCACGCGCACGCGGTCGCCCTGGTGCACCTTCCGCCGCGTGCCGCGCGTGCGCCCCGTGCCGTACAACTCGCCGTTGTAGCTGCGCATGAAGAAGCCGGGCGGGCTGGCGGCGGCGTACGAGCGCGTGGTGAGCGGCAGCACGACGGCGCCGACGCACGTGTGCTCGTCGTCGCGCGAGTCGGCGTCAATGGTCACCTCCCACACCGCCACGCCGGTGGAGAACGCCACGTTTGCCACGCCAATGGCGTCGCTGCCAGAGGTGGCGCGAATGCTGGCGCCGGAAACCGCCATCGGCGCCGAAAGGGTGGCGTCCCACGCCGCGCGCGGCAGCGGCACGGCAGCCGCCGTCGCGGCAGACGCGCTGCCCGCCAACAGCGCGGTAACCATGCGCCCCGCTGCCGACACCTGCGTGTCGCGCACCGTCGCTGCTGCTTCCGCAAACGCCGCAGCCACATCGTCGTGCAGTGGGCGCGTGGCAGCCGCGAGTGCCGACTCGCGTGACCGCTCGTCCGGCGGCACGCCGGTGGCGGGCCCCGCTAGCACCGCTGCAGCGGCAGCTACCAGCGCCGCCTGGCTGCCGGCGCCCAGCGCCAGGTTGAGGGAGGCGGGGAGGGCGCGCGACTCGACAGCGGGCGTGGCGGCAGCGGTAGCATGCAACCACGCCTGCAGGGAGGCCACGACAGCAAGTGGGTGTCGCGCGCCACCACCATCGTCGCCGCTGGTGTCCACCTCGTGCAGCGTCAGTGCTGCCAGCCCCACGGCGGGTGGCGTCGCACGGGAGGTGGGGTGACGGCCTTCCAGCACCAGGCGGATGCCAGTGATGGGTGCCACGTAGCCACCTGTTCCCAGCCCCACCGGCAGCACGCTAGCGTCGCCCGCCGCATCTGCGTCGCTCACGTCAATGCGCGCCACTGTACGCCACGTGACCGCGCCAGCCACCTCGCCCCCGTCCGGCGACGTTGCCACGGTGGCACCGGCTGGCAGCACAGCGGGCGGTACCGTCACGCTGCTGGTGACGCCGCCGGTGCCAGACGATGAGTCGGGCGGCGTGGAGGCAATGATGGCCGCCAGCGCGCCCGCTGCCGCCTCGTATGCGGCGCCACGCAGCGACGGGATGGCAACCACGGCAGTGCCATCTGGGCCATCCGGGCCATCCGGCAGCGCGGTAGGTAGCAACACGGCGTGTGCAAGGGGGTCAGGCAGCGCGTCGGTTGTCACCTCCACCGCCACCCGCCGCGGCGGCGCGCCACCCCACGTCACCACCGCTGATGACACGCGCGTGGGCGCCGGCAGGCCGATACCAAACACGGGGTACGGCGCCGTCAGCCGGTCGGTGCGCCAGCCGCCTGCTGCTGCCGGTCCCCCGTCGTCGACATCAGCGCCGTCTGCTGTTGAACCACCAGCTAGGATGTCAGTCGCGGCCACCAACGCCACCGGCGGCGACGCCGCCACACGTGCGGCATGCAGCACGCCGGGTGTCGTAATGGGCCGCTGCGGCGGCACAGGTGCGGGGCACCACTCGGAAAACAGCGGATTCGCCGCCAGCGCGGCACACACCTCCTCCAGCTCCGCCAACACCTGGCCGTCACTGTCGCCGCCGTCGGGCGCCACAGACAGGCACACCGCCTCCAGCGCCGCCAGCACAAACTGCGTCAGCAGGTTGTTATTACTACCGTCGTCATTTTCATCGTCGCCAGTGCCGCCAGCGCCGCGGCTGTGTGGGTACACGTCAGGCGCCACGGCGCCGCGCAGGTACGGTAGTAGCACGCCGGCGCGCTCGCGTGTGGCGGCATCCAGGGTGGCGCGCACCATGGCGGACCGGCCGCGTGCATCCCCCCGTCGCCCGGGTGCCACCAGGGTGTGCATCATCATGCCCGCAGCCGCCGCCCGCAGCCGCGCGGCGGTGGCGGGCTTGGATGCCACGTCGCCGCCGGTAAAGGGCCGGGTTGCAGGCACTACCCCTGGTGCCTCGGCCAGCCCTGCCAGTGCCACCTCCTCGGTCGCCGCCGCGGCCGACAAACCTTCATCGCCACCGCTGCTGGGTGTTGCGTCGGCCGCCGCGGAGTCGGCGGTCAGGAACACGTCGACAAAGGCGGCGGCGGGCAGGTTGGCGAGCGCCGCGCCGCCGCGCTGGGCCATGAGCGGCAGCGCGGTGGCAGCGAGGGGCGTCAACGTTGAGGGTGTGGGGGTGGCAGCGGGGGCGGGGGTGGCGGCTGGTGTGGCGGCGGCGGCGGCGGTGGGTGCTGAAGGTGTGGCGGCCTCCCCGGCGTCTGCTGTGGGCGTCCATCGCGACGCATGGCGTCGCGGAATGAACATGGTGGCGGTGGGGTGGACGTTGAGGTGGGAGGTGGAAGGGAGGTAGAATGGTGAAGGGGGAGGCGGGCAGATACCGGTAGAGGCGAGAGAGCGAGAGGCAGAGCTGCAACGAGAGAGCGAGAGGCAGTGCTGCAGCGAGAGAGTGAGAGGCAGAGCTGCAGCGAGAGAGCGAGAGACAGAGCTGCAGCGAGAGAGAGAGAGGCAGTGATACGGATAGGGGCAGGGAGGCAGAGGCAGAGGGGTGGGTCAGTACTCAATCGGCTCTACAAAATAAATAGTACAATAAACAACATCAATACTATCGATATTATCGGAATATCAGTATTTTATTGCAAGATATTGGTATTATTAGCACAATAGTGGGCCACAAATATCAGTAGGCGGCGAGAGAGGGGGTGCTGCTCTGTCATCACCAATTCCCAGCCACCCTCACCCCCCGCCACTTGCTTTCTCCTCACACCCCTTCTCACACCCGCTTGCCTCTTCTTCTCACCTCCTCTCCGCTTGCCTCCTCTCACCTCCGCTAGCCTCAATATTATGTTACAAGTACCAGTAAGCGCGTCGCAGTGAAAATGTCCAGTAGGCGGCGAGAGAGGGGCTGCTGTACACGCAAAATAACCGAGATACCACGCTTATACGGGCGCGGTCAAAACGGAACTCGCAGCTACCCATACGTCTGGGCTTGGGGCACGGTGCACAATTGTGGCGCACCGGCGCGTGCGCATTTTTGTATGGTGGGTTTGGGCGAGGCAGTGCCTCTATCTTTCCTTTCTTTTTTCGCCTCTAGTTCTATCTTTTGTATCCTGCTGCTCAGAACACAATAAGTAACGAACACACAGAGGAAATCAATGCCGCGGTGCAGCATTGATGACACCAGTGTGCATTGATTGAATTTCTGCCGGTGTGGGTTTGGGATTACTGCGAATTACCTTGCTGACGTGTGTGACTTGCTCAGTCTTGCTGCAACGGCGCGCTGCTGCGCCAACTTATGTTGCCAACACAATCGCCGCGTTGTACTGGTACTGGTACAGTGGTACTCGACGCAGCACCAACCTGATGTACTGTACATTGCATAAGGGAACATCGCGCGTGGGTTAACATTATGTTGCTAGCGCCGCTGCGCCGCCACCACCTTCGCTCTACTCTGCCGTCGGCCCGCCGCGCGGTGGCTCTTTCAAGGTCTGCGAATCTGGGATCTGGGTCAACACAGGATTCGCGACGCTACAGTCACAGTGCCAAGCAAAGCCCAGCGAGCAAATATGACGCAAGGAGGCGCGTGGCGTTGTGACACCTGAACACACTGAGTAATACGAGAGTCACACGTGCATTGCCCTCACGATCACTTGGTTTCACACCAGGCGTCACCTGAGACTCACCTCCCCGAATGGCAGCACAGCGGCAGTGGCAGGGCGCCGCCGCGACTGCTACCGGCATTACGCATGGCCGATATGGAGTGGGCGTCACGCACCGCTGGCAGTTGTTTAGCTCTATTATAGTGGCGTTTGCGGCCGGTGTGGCGCTTCTGGTGCAACCACGCGGTGTTGTTGCCGAGCGGCACGTGGCGGCGGCGGCAGGGCATATCTGCGCGATTCAGCCTGGGAAGGAGGGAACAGGGGGGGCAGCGTGCTACGGCAACCCCACAGCCATCCGGCGGCTCAGTACGCCAAGAGATCAATCGTTTCATTACGTGACGACTGGTGACGACTTCAGCTGCGGCCTGACAGACCAGCAGTTTAGTGTGCTGGGGTGCGCCGCCGGGCGGCTACGCTCAGCTGCCGCCGGCATCCACCTTCTTTATTGACATACACGCTGGGCCGCGACATGTGTGTGGCCTGGTTCCCAATGGCACCGTGTATTGCTATGGCGACGCATCGTCGCGCGGTGCCATTAGTGTCCCGCGCGGTGTTGCCTTTCAAGGCGTGAGTGCGGGCTCCGACTACACCTGTGGCGTGACGCGCAACCACGGCGTGGTGTGCTGGGGTGACGCCGCCAACCCGGTGGTGGCGGCCACGCACACCTGGAAGTCAATCACCGACGCAGAGCACGTGGCGGCTGGCGCCGACCACGCGTGCTACGTGCGCGTGAATGGCCGTGTCGCCTGCTGGGGAAGTAACGCCCGTGGTGCGGCGGCACCGCCAGATGCACTGGCGGCAAATGGCAGCGTGTGGTGGCTGGCTGCGGGCGCGGGCATGACGTGTGCAATCACCAAGACAAGCGTACCAGGGCCTGTGACCTGCTGGGGTGCAGTGTCAGGCACCATTACAAGTGCCGGCTACGAGGTGGCGTGCGCGGGCTGGGGGTGCGTGGCATTCTTCACTAGTGCATCTGTCAGCGGCAGCGGACGGATGGTGGTAGCGGCGGCAGTGGGTGGGTTACCGCTGCCATCAACTGTTGGCGGCGTGGACCGTGCAGTGGTCACTACGTTGGCAGGCGATGGCGCAGCCTGGTATGGGGGGTTCGCGGATGGCGTGGGTGCCGCGGCAAGGTTCCACGGCCCACGTGGCGTGTCCCTCGATGGCGCGGGCGGGCTGTACGTGGCTGACTACGGCAACCACGCCTTTCGGCGGGTGAACATTGCGTCGCGGATGGTGACGACAGTAGCTGGTGTGGCAGGCCGCATAGGCAGGGACGTGGGTGCCACGCCGCTGAAATCAAAGTTTTTCTGGCCATATGGTGTGGCAGCGGATGGCGCTGGCAACGTGTATGTGGCTGACACTCACAACCACGCCATTCGCATGCTTTCAGGAGCGTGGGTGGCAGGCAGCACTTCTCGTGATTCTGGGTATGCTGATGCTGCAACCGGCACCAGTGCCACGTTCTACCAGCCGTATGCAGTGCGTGTTGATGCGGCTGGCGGGCTGCTGTATGTGGCTGAGGAATTAAACGGCCAGATACGCACGCACTGTTGGCATCGCCGGCAGCCACGCTGTTTCTACGCTGGCCATACTTCCATCTTCTGTACTCGACATTGCGCTGAACCCTACGGCGCGCATCATGTATGTGGCGGTTGCGCGCTCAGTGTATGTAGTAACATACGCTGGGGTATCCACACTGCTGGCAGGCAAACCGTTCGATGCCAGCTACGCGGACGGCACTGGCAGCGACGCGCGGTTCGATTGCATCTACGGCTTGGCACTGGGCGCTGACGCTGATGTGTTGTATGCAACAGATTATGACAACAACCGCATTCGCCGCATTACCACCACTGGTGGCGTTGTCACTACAATAGCCGGCTCGGGGGCCGGTAAATGGGTGGATGGCGTGGGCACGGCGGCGTCATTTAATGAGCCTTGGGGTATTGCGGTGGATGCTGTCAGCGGCGCCCTGTACATCGGTGACAACAACAACAACGCCATCCGGGTGATGCATTTCCCAACACGGGCCCTTATCACGGCCGCGGCGCCATTGCCGCCGTCGACACAGGTCATTGACAGGAAGGAAGCTCTCACGGGTATGGCGCCAGATGCCGCCATACCCGTGAGAGCATCCTTCCAGACAGCGGCGCCCGCCGCGCCGGCACCGGTAGTCACTGCAGTGAGCGACGTTGGGGACGTGGTGGCGGACGGCCGCCGCGTGGCGTACGACTACGTGCTGGGCACGGTTGTGGATGGCACCGTGTTTGCAGCCGCTATTGAGAACAAAGACAATATCGCCGATGCAGTAATCGATATCACCGCCGCCACCGGTACCGCAACACCAACAACTGCCGCAACCAAACCAGCGGACGCGGTGACAGGCACGACAGCAGGTGTCGCGGCTCCGGGTGCCACCACTGCTGCGCCGGCATCTACTGTTGTGGGCGACAGTGAGCACGTGACGGTTGATGACCAACGTACCGGTACCGCAGCAGCAGCGGTGACCACAGCAGCAGTCGCGGCGGCAGGCGCGACGCCGGGTGCCGACATTGCCACGTCGGCCTCCACCATGGCGGTAGACATTGCGCCGACAGCCGCCGCGTTGGGTGACGTTGTGGTAGCCACCCCGCTGCACGTTTTCAGTCAGACGGCTGGCATGATGGTTGCCACCGCGGGCGTGCTGGCAATCGTGGTGGCGGTGGGCCCGTGTGTATTTCTGCGGCGGCGAGCAGAGGCGGCTGGAGGCGCGATGGCGGCAGCTGCGCAGCTGGCGCAGGTGGCTGGCACGCTGGAAGCACGGGCGGCGCCACCGGCCGAGGTGGCGACTACGCTGTCAAACATCGTCACGCCAGCGCTGGAGGCGCACACGGTGGATGACGCCCACCTAACACCAGATGTTGCCGAACATGCGGCGGCGAGCTCACCGGCCCTGACGCCACAAGTTGCCGAACACGCGGCGGCGAGCTCACCGGCCCTGACGCCACAAGTTGCCGAACACGCGGCGGCGAGCTCACCGGCAAACACAGCGGAAGATGCGTTTGTCGCGTCGAACACCGCTGAAGTCAGAACCTAACGTGCGAAAGCAGCGTGCTGCCGACCTCATGGCTGACCGCCTGCAGCTGGTGGGGCTGTCGGAGCAATAGAGCGCAGCATGCGAGTGCTTTCGTCGTCAGACAGCGCCCACGCCGCCACGGCGGTGCCCGGCTCAATGTCGTCGTACCGGTATGTCTTGCCACCGCCTTGTGATGCGCGATTCTGCTGCCTTTCGACGCGGTCAATAGCAACGATAATTGCGCCACAATAACAACCCTCTATCAATACCAATGGCATGGACACATAGCCATACATGACTAACCACATAAATGTGCAATTTTATGCGCGGAAATAGCGTAGTGATAGATTTTCCTGACATCCAAAGTTCCCTCTTCACTCCCACTCACCCGCTCTGCTGGCACCCAGTTATCACACCTGGCACGGTCCACTCTTAATCAAATTCAATAGTAGTAATCCAGTACCAACACAAAGCCCTACACTACAACCACGAAAAGGTGTAATTTTATGCGCTGAAATAGCGTAGTGATAGATTTTCCTGACATCCAAAGTTCCCTCTTCACCCCTACTCACAGCTCCCACACCACCGTACCACTGTGCCGGTGCTAGTCACACAATACCATTGTCAATTGTGCAATCTACGATCGTGTGCCACATGCAGGCAACAACCACGTCACTACTGTAGTGCAGGCGCCACCCTCCCGTGTGCTGCTGATACCTTGAATAGTGTCATCACCGTCCCAGAAAACCACCCCCACCTACCCACATCGCCATGGCGTCCCAATGCGTCGGCAGCAGCGGTGGTGGTGGTGGTGGAGGTGGTGGTGGAGGTGGAGGTGGAGTGGGGCTGGGTGTGGAGGCGGTGGCAGTAGCGGACTTTGACGCGCAGTCCGGGCCAGCGGGCGAGGGGCTCAGCGCCCTCCTGCGCGCCGTTGCCGCGCCGCCCCCGGCGGCGGGGGGCGGGACCGCGCGCCCCCGGGCCACCTTCCCGGGGGGGGCGTGGGGCGCCCCCGCCGACGGGGCCGGGGCGCCTATTGCTGCCCCGCCCCCCCCCCCCGGCCCCCCCCCCCCGCCGCTGGCGCGCCGTCCCCCGCCGACATCGAGGCAGGCGGTGGCGGCGGCGACGGTGGGGAGGCGCCGGTCCCCCCGCCGGCAGCAGTCGGCGTGGAGCACGTGGAACGGCGTGACAATGGCGAGTGGAGCGACGGCGGGTGGGCGGCGCTGCTGGCACTGGGCGAGCCGCTGGTAACCGCAGCGGCGGCGGCACCGGCCACCGCGGCAGGCGAGCAAGCAGGCGTGCCGCCCACCGCGGTGATTCACATGACGCACGCGCGCGCGCTGGCGATTGAGGAGGTGAAACGTGACGTGCGGCGGAGCGCGCACGGGCGTGGCATGGCGCGGCGGGCACAGGCGCTCGATGACGCGCTGGCGGAGGTGGTCGCAACGGCAGCGTGGGTTGAAAGTGGCGCAGGCGGTGATGGCGCGCCGCCAGCCGGCGTGCCGCCGCATGTGTTTGAGGAGCATCGCCGGTACCTGGCGGCGCGGGGCGACCATGCCGCCACGGTGGCGCTGTGCCGTGCCTGGTTTCGTGGTCAGGCACAGCCGCTGCTGCGTGCGGCGGCGGCGGCGGCGGCACGTGCACCGACGGCCGCCACAACAGCCACCCCGGACGCTGGCAGCGTGTTGCCTGTGCCAGAGGGCGTCTCCCTGTCCACCCCGTTCCTGGCCGGCCTGCGTGTGCTGCTGGAGACGCAGTTGTGGCTGTCCGCCGACGCCACGTCGTCTTTACCCGGCGGCGGCGGCGGTGGCGGCGGCGGCGGCGGGCTGCCCAACGTGGCGGTGGGCTGGATTCTGGAGGACGAGGTGTTGAGCGAGGTGGTGGGCGCGACGGAGGACGCGGCGGGGTGGACTACCGACCTGGCGCGCCTGCTGGTGCTCACGCTGGGCATCACACCGGTGGAGCTGGTGCCGCCCGCGCACCGTCGACATGGCGGCGGCGGTACAACCGGCGCGGTGCGGTGCTGGACGCTCAGCCGCGGCATGTCGGACCCGCTGGTGCACCTGCTGTTGAGCGACTGCCTGCCGCTGCCGCGGCCCACACACACAGTGCATGCCGCCACACCGCTGTGCGCCGGCCCGCCGTCGTGGCGGGCGGCGGCGGACCGCGCTTGCGCCGGCGCGGCGACGTTGTTGGCAGCTGCCGACCCGACGCCGCCCGCCCTCTCTGCAGCCGCGCGCCACGTTGCCGTCCTGCACTACGCCTCGCTGCTAGCCGCGGGCGCGGACGCGGAGGGCGGGCGGCCCGCGGCAGCTGACGCCGCCGCCCTGCTTGACGGCCTCACCGCCGGCGGCGACCTGTCGACCGGCGAGCACGCGGCGCTGGCAGCGCGGGTGCTGGCGGCGGGTGGCGCGACACACCGGCCGCACGGCCCCGCTGGCGGGGTTTCCTTCACCCCCCCCCCCCCCCCCCCCCCCTGCGGGGCGCCCGGGCTGACCGGCCCGCGTGCCGCGCCCGGCGCCCTTGTGCCTGCGGGGCCGCCCCGCGGGGGCCCCGCCAAGAGTGGGGGGGCGGCGGGGCGCGGCGGGGGCGCGCCGGCGCCCCTGCTGCCGTGGACCTCCCTGGTGGAGCGCGACACCGGCGCACCGCGGCCGGCAGCGGCGGCGACGACGACACGGTGGCGGTGTGTCATGTTGTAGTTGGTATGCATGGCTGACGCCGTTTTAAACGACTCAAGGGACTACCGGTACTGCTACGGCATGTGCGCACAGTTGGTCGCGGGCCGAGTCGGGTGGCGAGCGTTGCTGAGCGGGCGCGTCCGAGTTCACCGGTATTGGCATGCCACTACCACCACCAACAGCAACAACAATAACAACCCGACGGTGTGTGCGCATTGTTTCCCTGCCAACACACACCTCACCATCCGGCCGGCGACAGCGTAGGATGGCGAGCGACAATGGTGCCCTGCCAGCGACACCCGTGCCAACCCCACCAGCACCAGCACCAATGCCAACGACAGCGTTCTGGTGACGGTAGGGGACGCGGCGGCGTTGTCATGGAAGAGTAACGTACTGCACATGGACAAGGCGAGCGTCTTGTTTGGTGTTCGCGACAGCGGGCTCGTTGGTAGGCGGTTTGTGGACATGGACCTCACACCTTTCCGTGTCTACGTGGCGACGAGCGGGGGCGGCGAAGAAGAAATGAAGGGAGCCAAATCTGTCGGTTCGGTGGAGCACCTCAAGGTCACCAACGAGGACGGCAAGCCGTATGTGCACACTCGCATCGTACTACCGCCTGCGGCCGCGGCAAGTGGCAGTGGCGGAGGAGGCGCGGCAGCAGCGTCTGGGGCAACAGATCCCGCCGTGCTGGCCACCGCAGCCGCCTTGCTGCAGGAGGAGAGGCGGCTCAGGTTGGCATCCGAGCGGCGCCTGGCAGTCATCAAGCGGCACGTGGCACAATTAGCGCGAATCAACAGCTTCCTGGGTGTGCTAAGGGCGCAGCTGGACCCTGCCAGCGGGGAAAGACAGCTGGCGCACACAGTGCTGTCCGCCTCTGACTTTGATAGCGTCGCTCTGCGCGGCTTTGCGCCGAGCGGCATTGAGGATGCCGTTTGTGCCGCCGCATGGGCGCGGGTGCGCGAGTACCGCGACAAGGCGCCAAAGGGCGGCGACGACGAGTTGGAAGTCGTGCACCCGTTCATGGCGCGCATTCTCAACGACATTGCCGCTGCCGCTGCCGCGCATGGCACCATGGTCAATACGGTGTTGTCCGAGAGCGCCGAGGAGGGTAGACTGAACTGGGTGGGTGTCCAGCCGCACGAGACGCTCCTGGGCGTGGCAAACAGGTGCTTCCTGGTGGAGACCGTGCCTCGCACCCTGCGCTACGACGACGGCACCACTGCAGCAGATCGCGACACTCTCCTGCGTGTGGGCACGGCGCGGCTTATCCACCGCCTGGCATGCCGCCACAGACACATGAAGGATTCTACTCTCGGTGTCGGTGTCGTGGTCAATGGCGCCGACGCTGTGCTCGTGCGCATCGACTTTGTGGACGACGGCACCGACACCATCTACCCGTGCTACGTCACCGAATCCGTGCCGTTGCTTCGCGTCAAAGGTGACGAGGCCTGCCCGACGGGGCTGCGCTGGCTTGTCCGCCTCCTGCTGGAGCGCGACGTCAGGCAGTTCGGGCTGCCGCTGGACGGCGGGTTCACGGCACCGCCGCCCTACGCCTACGTGCGGCTGCTGGGTGAGGGCGGGTATGGCATTGTGAATGAGGTGGTGCAGGGGGACGGGACACGCTACGCACTGAAGTGCATGCGGGAGTCAAGCGATGACGACGTGCTGGAGAAGGAGGGGCGCATCCTGGTGGCGTTACAGGACGCGGCGGTGCCCCGCGTGCCTGTGTTCGTAGAGGTGGTGACAAGCTCATCCACACCCGCCCGCCGGGGCCTGGTGATGGCACCCGCTGGCGTGCCGCTGCCAACGTACATGAACACCCACGCGACAACGCAGGGTCAGCGCATTGACCTCGCACGCCGAGTGGTGAGCCAGGTGCATGCCACTCTGTGTGTGGCGCACGCGGCGCGCATCCTTCACGGCGACGTGCGCCCCCACAACCTGATTGTCGTCCCATGCGCCGATGCTACTGGTGCTGCTGCTGGTGTTGGTGGTGGTGCGGCAGGTGTGGACGTGTTCCTGATTGACTGGGGCATTGGCGACACTGCCGACACGTCATCGGCTGCCCGCCCGCGCAGCGAGCTGCATGGCGTGAACGCCTTCATGGCGGACGAGCGAGTGCGGCTGGATGCAATGGAGGCGACCACGATGTGGACGCCGGCCGCAGCGCACGACGTGCATGCGCTGCTATACACCTACGCTGCGCTGGTTGCGCACGACCCCGCGGAGTCCGGGGACGAGGTGGAGCCGCCGTGGGGTTGCTGGCATGGGTCAGACGCCCTCATTGCCAAGCGCCGCCGCTGGCTGGCTGAGCACAGCGGTGAGCTGCGCTGCGGGCTGCCCGACGACCTGCGCCCCGTGTGGGACGACATCGCGGTGCCGCTGTAGCTGCTGCACACTGCCGTTGTTGCCCGGCGGCCGCATCGCCAGCGGGTCGTCTCCTGCGCGTCTGTGTGCTGCTGCTGCTTTCAAGTACTAATGCCATACCGTTGCGGATGCACCCCATTTCAATTGCCATCGATACCTAACTTATTACCAGTGCCGGCCGCCCTGCGGCCGTGCTGGTGCCGCCGCGCCGCCACCAAAGGCTGGGTACAGGCTGCTGCTCCCACGGCCGCCGCCGCCCAGCACGCCGGCCGCAATGGTGGCGGTGTCACCCGTCGCTGGCACGCCGCCGCCGCCGCCGCCGCCACCGCCATCGTCGTCAATGTCTGGCGCGCCGCCGTCACCATGGCCAGCACGGCTGATGCGCGCCAGCGCCGCCGCATAGTACGCATCATCGTCAGCGCCGCTGGCGCCGGGGCCGCCGCCGCCACCACCACTGTGAAAGTACGCGCCACTGCCAGCGTACCCGTCATCCTCCCCACCACTGCCGCCATCTCCACCGTCATCACCATCACCATCACCGCCGTCATCGTTGTAACCGCGGTCCCCCGCCGCCAGGCGCGACATGGTGGCGGCAGCCAGACGTTCAAGGCCGGATTGCCGCCGCCGGCTCGACGCCGCGGCACCTGCACCACCTCCCTCACCACCGCCGCCACCGCCGCCACCGCCGCCGCCAGCCGTGCCAGCCGTGGCAGCGGTGGCAGGCACATGGGCGTACGAGAATGGACCCACGGCGTCACCACCCGCATCCGCCCGTGCCCCACCTGCCGCGCCGCCACCGCCACCGCCGCCGCCACTGCTACCGCCACCGCTGCTGCCGCCACCTCCATAATGGAGGAAGCTGTGCCCCTCCCCCACACTCCCCGCGCCAGCGCCGCCGCCGCCGCCGCCATCTGCCGCCTCGTCCGGCATGATGGTGAAGTTGATGATGGTGTGCGAGCCGTCCTCCGCCTCCACCTTGTGCGCGAAGGACAGCATGCCGGCGTCGTTGATGCGCAGGAAGGTCTGCGTGGCGGCGTCCAGCGCGCGCAGGCTGGCCTTGAACAGGCTGAGCTGGTACGTGAACTCGCGCGCCACGGGCGCCTCCCACGTCAGGAAGGCGTCCGAGCGCGACGCGTAGTCCACCGTGGCGGTGCCCGCGCCGCCGTACGTGTGCAGGCGCAGGCGCGGCTCGCCCGGCGACGTGGCGACGACGAGTGTGGTGGCGCCCGCGTGGTCGCATAGCTCGCGCAGCGCGTCGTGCAGCGGGCCGGCGGTCAGGACCGCCTTGGCGACGACGGGCGTGGCGCGGAACGCCGCCTCGTAGTCTGCCGCGCCGTCCACGTCCACCGTCACCAGCTCCGCCTCCGTCGTGCTGCCGCCGTGCTCCAGCAGCAGGCGCAGGATGCCGTCCTCCTCGCTGTACGTCGCCACCGCC
>Ga0066256_1003116_pt1 | contig 16600 bp, 18 predicted proteins | sample ThiBio_1000_biof_FD_87107 | JGI IMG/M metagenome (GOLD analysis project Ga0066256, IMG submission 87107) | Wastewater bioreactor microbial communities from Cape Town, South Africa - Thiocy_expt_1000_biof (version 2) | ecosystem: Engineered > Bioreactor > Thiocyanate-remediating >...
TCGCCCGGCAGGGCGAGCTTGCGGCGGGTGGAGGTGCGGAAGGCGATCTCGACCCCGGCGTCGTCTTGGCAGCGCAGCGTGCCGTCGGCGGCCTTGTCCCCCTTGCGGTCGCGCGACAGCTCCGCCTCGATCGCGTCCAGCGAGGCCTGGTCCTCGACGCCCCACACCGTCAGGCGCAGCATGCTGCCGGTTCGCAGCGGCGCCGGCAGAGCCGGGTCGTCGCGGCGGCGCAGCGTGAAGCCGGTGCCGTCGAGGGCCTCGAAGAAATGGGCGCCGTCCGGCGCCGGCGCTTCCATCAGGCCGTAATCGGCCAGGAACGACCGGCAGGCGGCCGGGTCGTCGACGCCGAAGACCAGCTCGTCGGGTCCGACGATGCGCATGGGCGAATCCTCCTGTGCGGGTGCCGGCACGGCCGGCTGCCTGCAACGCTTCTAGGCGGGCGCTGGCCATTTGTGAAATTGTTCCGATCCATGGTTTGGATCGATGGGGCAAATACATTACGATGGCGGCCCGCACGCGAGGAGAGAGCGCATGCGCTTCAAGAAGCTCGACCTGAACCTGCTGGTGGCGCTGGACCACCTGCTCAACCTCCAGTCCATCAGCCGCGCGGCCGAGCAGATGAACATGAGCCAGTCGGCCATGTCCAACGCGCTGACGCGGCTGCGGGCCTATTTCGACGATCCGCTGCTGGTGCAGGTCGGGCGGCGCATGGAGCTGACGCCGCGCGCGCAGGCCATGCAGCACTCGATCCGCGACATCCTCGTGCGCGTCGAAGCGACGATCTCCAGCGACGTCGAGTTCGACCCGAGGAACTCTACGCGCGAATTCCGCATCCTGTTGTCCGACTATTCGATGACGGCCTTCATGCCGCGCGTGCTGGCGCTGGCCGCCCGCGAGGAGGCGCAGGTGCGCTTCAACCTGCTGCCGCAGACGGAGATTCCGTATCTGACCATCGAGCGCGGCGACGCCGACCTGCTGATCGCGCCCGGCATGTTCATCTCGAAGGAGCATCCGAGCGAGCTGGTCTACGAGGACGACTTCGTCTGCGTCGCCTGGTCGGAGGGCCGCTACGGAAGCGCGCCGCTGACGGAGGCCGACTATCGCAGGGCGCGGCATGTGCGCATGTACCCGCCGACGGTGCCGACCAGCTTCGAGAACGGCTTCCTCGCCGAGCACGGCATCGAGCGCGACATCGACGTCTATTGCTACTCCTTCGCCGTGCTGCCGCACCTCGTCGTCGGCTCGGACCGGCTGGCGACGGTGCACGGGCTGATCGGGCGGGCGGCCATCCACGGCCTGCCGGTCACGGTGCATCCGCTGCCGTTCTCCGCGCCGCTGCTCGACCAGCACGTGCAGTGGCACGAGCACAAGAAGCAGGACCCCGGAATCAAGTGGCTGAGGGGGCTGATGCGCCGCGCTGCGGCCGACCTGCCGGTGCCGCGGTCCAATCGAGCGGGTCAATAGGTTCAATCCATGCTTTCCATTTCCGAAATGTTGGTCGCTCGGCTAAACGTGCCGCGAAAGGGGGGAAGCGGATGAAGGACCTGAGGATTCTCGTCGTCGGCGGCGGCATAGGCGGGCTGACGGCGGCGATCGCGCTGCGCCGCAAGGGCTTTGCGGTCGAGATCGTCGAGAAGGACCCGACCTGGACGGTCTACGGCGTCGGCATCATCCAGCAGTTCAACGTCGTCCGCGCGATGGGCTCCATCGGCCTTCTGGAAGACTACATGGCCGAGGCCTACGGCTTCGACTTCACCGAGATGTTCACCCCGACCGGGCAGAAGGTCGCCGAGTTCCCGACGCCGCGGCTGGCGGGCGAGCAGTATCCGTCGAACGCCGGCATCCGCCGCACCGACCTGCAGCGCGTGCTCGCCAACAAGGTGAAGGAGCTGGGCGCCGCGGTGCGGCTCGGCGTCACCGCCGAGACGCTTTCCGACGACGGCAAGGGCGTCGACGTCACCTTCTCCGACGGCACCAGGGGCCGCTACGACGTCGTGGTGGGCGCCGACGGCGTCTATTCGCGCACCCGCGCGCAGATCCTGCCCGACGCGCCGAAGCCGCGCTACACCGGCCAGTGGGTGTGGCGCTACAACTTCCCGCAGCCGGACGACCTCACCTGCATCCGCATCTATACCGGCCCGCACAGCGCCGGCGTCGTGCCGCTCGGCAAAGGGCTGATGTACATGTTCCTGCTCAGCCAGGAACCGGCGGACTTCCGCCTCGCCAAGGAAGGCTCGGCGGCGGTGATGCGCGAGCGCACGAAGGGCGCGGCGCCGCAGATCGTCGAGCTGGCGAAGCAGATCACCGATGACGAGGGCGTGGTCGGGCGGCCGCTGGAGACGGTGTTCGTCGAGGGCGACTGGCACAAGGGCCGCGTCGTGCTCCTGGGCGACGCCGTGCATGCCTGCACGCCGCATCTGGCGCAGGGCGCGGGGCTGGCGATCGAGGACGGCGTGGTGCTGGCCGACGAGCTGGCCAAGGCGACCGGGCCCGAGGCCGCGTTCCGCGCATATCGCGCCCGCCGCTTCGAGCGGGCGCAGTTCATCGTCGTCAACTCGGTCGCGCTCGGCGACAGCCAGATGGGCAAGATCGGCCATGTCGACATGGCCGAGATCCAGCGCCAGGCGCTGGGCCTGATGGCGCAGCCGATCTGACGCGGGCCGCCGCCCGCAAGCCGCACATATCTGCAAGGAGGCCAGCCATGGCGCTGTTCAACTACTTCCCCAACTATGTCTGGAACCTCTCCATCTCGATCGCCATGGCGAGCGGGGCCGAGCTGGGCGAGATCATGGACATGTGCCAGCCGCTGCTGGAGAAGGCGCAGGGCGGCGAGGACGCCGGCACGCTCGACTTCATGCGCGAATGGGTGAAGGTGGCCGACAAGCTCGTCGAGCTCGCCGGCGAGGACGAGGCGAAGGGCCGGCTGCTGTCGGCCGGGCCGAAGCTGCAGCGCGCCGCGCTCTACTACATCACCGCCGAGCGCATGCAGGGCCACGGCCATCCGGGCCGCGCCGAGACCTACCAGAAGGGGCTCGACGCCTTCGCCAAGGGCACGCGCTACGCGAAGGACAATGTCGAGCGGCTGGAGATCCCCTACAAGGGCAAGGTGATCCCGGTGCTCTACACCCGCGCCGAGGGGGTCGAGGGACCGGCGCCGGCGGTGATCTACCTGAACGGCCTCGATAGCTGCAAGGAACTGCTCTACTGGACCTGGCTGCCGCATGCGCTCGCCGCGCGCGGCATCTCGACGCTGTGCGTCGACCAGCCCGGCACCGGCGAGACGCTGCGCAAGCAGGGCCTGCCGGCGACGTGGAAGTCGGAGGAGTGGGGCACGCCGGTGTTCGACTGGCTGGCCGCGCGGCCGGACGTCGACGCAAAGCGCATCGGCATCACCGGCATCTCGCTCGGCGGCTTCTACGTGCCGCGCGTCGCGGCGTTCGAGCCGCGCATCGCCTCGGGCGCCGTCTGGGGCGCCAACCACAACTGGGCCGAAGTGCAGCAGAAGCGGCTGAAGCGGGAGGGCGAGAACCCGGTGCCGCACTACTGGAACCACGTCCAGTGGGTGTTCGGCGCCAAGGATCTGGACGACTTCCTCGAGAAGTCGGCCGGCATGCACCTCAACGGCGTGATGGAGAAAATCCGCGTGCCGTTCCTCGTCACCCACGGCGCCAGGGACCGGCAGATCAGCGTCGACTACGCCCACCAGAGCTACGACCAGCTCGTCAACTCGCCGCGCCGCGAGCTGAAGATCTTCACCGACCGCGAGGGCGGGGTCGAGCATGTCGGCGCCGACAACATGACCTTCGGCCGTTCCTACATCGCCGACTGGTTCGTCGAGACGCTGGGCGGCAGGCTGGCGTAGAGAGCGGAACGACAGCCGGCGCGGGAAATCGCATGTGCGTGATTTTGGCTGGTTGACCAACCAAATATCCGGGCGGTATGAATTGGCGGCCGCAAAGGGAGGATCGCCGGTGTCCGCGAAGATCGATGAGCTGAAAGCTGCAATCCGCGCGCAGGCGTCCGTGAACGACCCGTTCCTGGGCGAGGGAAGCGCGGCCGCCTTCGAGGCCGGCAGCATGCTGTGGCCGGGCGAGCGCTGGTCGAAGATCGAGCCGTTCGCGACGACGGCGAGCGGCGACCGGCGGCTGGAGGAATACCGCTACACGCCGGCCGATGGCGGGCCGGTGCTGCCGGTGGCCTTCATGTTCGAGCAGGCCGCGAGCGGCTCGCGTGTGCGGGTCTATTCCGACCACCATCTCGTTGAGGATCGCGCGCCGATCCTCGACGTGGTCGAGAGGCTGCATCCGTGGCGCGACGAGGGCGACGTGCTGTTCGCCTACTTCAAGGCGCTCAACGGCAACCGGCTGGAGGACGTGCTCGACCTGTTCGAGGCGGACGGCTATTTCCGCCACTCCAACGACGAGACCTTTCGCGGCCGCGACGGGCTGCGCACCGACTTCTCCAAGATGATGGGCACGAGCGGCATCCGCATCCGCTACTGCCGGCTGACCGACGACGCAAAGACCTGCGCGGTCGAATGCTACATGCCGAGCGGCCGGCCGGCGGTGGCCGTCTACGAGCGCGGCGGGCCGGGCCGGCTCAAGGCCGTGCGCATCTATCTGTGACGCGATGGGCAAGCTCGTCAGCCTGATCGGCGTGCCGCACGATCCGACGCTGCCGATCGCGGCGCGGCTGGCGGCGGAGGGCAAGGCCAACCCCGGCGCGCTGCCGGCGCTCGCCAATTTCGAGACGCTGCGCAAGCGGCTCGCCGAGGCGCGGCCGGACGTGATCGTCATGGCCGGCAGCGACCATCTGAACCAATGGTTCTTCAACAACATGGCGCCGTTCATGGTCGGCAAGGCGGCGCGCATGCAGGGGCCGTTCCCGTCCGAGACGAAGTCGTGGGGTCTGGAGCCCTGCGACCTGCCGGTCGACGGCGCGCTGGCGCGGCATATCCTCAAGAGCGGCTACGAGCAGGGGGTCGATTTCGCCTTCTCCGACGAGTTCACGGCCGACCACTCCTTCACCATCCCGCTGCAGTTCCTGCGGCCGGAGGGCGACCTGCCGGTGGTGCCCGTCTTCGTCAACCTGCTGGCGCCGCCGGTGCCGCCCGGCCGCCGCTACGCTGCCGTGGGCGCGGCGATCCGCGCGGCGATCGAGAGCGAGCCGGGCGGCAAGCGGGTGGCGATGGTCGTCACCGGCCACATGTCGAACAGCGTCGGCGGGCCGGGCATGCTGCGCTCGATGAGCGAGCCGGAGAGCGACTGGGACCGCGCCATGTGGCGGCGGATCAGGGCGAACGACGTCGCGGCGGTCCTCGAACATTCGACCTGGGACCAGCTCTACGCCGCCGGCAACGGCACGCCGGGCTTCCTGGCCTACTGCCTCGCCTTCGGCGCGGCGGGCGGCGCCGCGCCTTCGCATGCCGAGCTGGTCGCCACCACGGCGCAGCCGGCCTGCGCCTTCCTCGGCTGGGACGAGGCCCGCCTCGACGGAGGCCGCGCATGAGCCGCTACGCGCTCGACAAGGTGCTGTGGGAGTATGCGCGCGAGCCGGCATTCAGGGCCGCCTTCGACGCCGACGCGGCGGCGGCCCTCGCCGGCCGCGAGCTGAGCGGGGCGGAGCGGGCGGCGCTGGTCGCGCGCGACCAGCGCGCCATCTTCACGCTCGGCGCGCATCCGTTCCTGCTCTACTCCTTCGCCATCGCGCTCGCCGGCGGCTGGAGCTTCCAGCTCATGCACGACTATGTCGCGCGGCTCGAAGGGCTGGAGCTCGGCGACATCGAGACCTGATGGGCAGGCGGGCTTTGAGCGGCTAGCTTGCCGCAATGATTCCGTGGGAAACGCTCGACACGGCCGCCATCCCCGGCGGCGGGGAGCTGCGCCTGAAACGGCGCGGCAGCGAATATTCGATCATGCTCGGCGCCAACGAGCTGATGAACAGCCGCCTCTCCGGCTCGGAGGAGGCGCTGGCGCGGCTCACGATCGAGCGGCTGGCCGGCCGGCCGCGTCCGAAAATCCTGATCGGCGGCCTCGGCATGGGTTTCACGCTGCGCGCCGCGCTCGCGCTGCTGCCGGCGGACGCCGCGGTCACCGTGGCCGAGCTGGTGCCGGCGGTGGTGGCCTGGGCGCGCGGGCCGATGGCGGCGCTGCATGGCGGCAGCCTGGACGACACGCGCGTTACGATCGTCGAGGGCGACGTCGGCGACGCGATGCGGGCCGGCGGCTGGGACGCGGTGCTGCTCGACGTCGACAACGGGCCTGAGGGGCTGAGCCGGGCCGGCAACGACGCGCTCTACAGCCATGCCGGGCTGGCCGCGGCGCACGCCGCGCTGAAGCCGGGCGGCGTGCTCTCGGTCTGGTCGAGCGGCCCCGACCATTCCTTCACGCGCCGGCTGAAGCAGACCGGCTTCTCGGTGACCGAGCAGGTGGTGCGCGCCCGCGCGAAATCCGGCGCTCGCCACGTCATCTGGCTGGCGGTTCGGGGCTCCGCCTGAACGGGAAGGTGAGCAGGAACCAGACGAGGCCGGGCGACAGCATCCTCAGCGCCTTGCGCGCCTCCTCGGGCGACAGCTTGGCCGTCATCGGCATGGTGCCGAAGATCTTGCCCTTGACCACGAGGAAATTGCCGTCGCGCTCGATCGCCGAGACGTTCATCAGCTCCTTCTTCGCGGCGTCGACGATTTTGACGCCGGCGGGCTTCGGCTTGTCCGCGCTCATCGCCCGATCGCCCTGTCGAAGTCGATGCCCATGTCGTCGAACATCCTGATCGCGGTGGCGCGGCCGGCGCCGTAGACGCCGCCGCCGGGGTGCATGAACGGGCCGACGAGGTAGAGCCGTTCCGCACCCGGCACGGTGTACTGGCCGAGGTCGGGCGTCGGGCGGTGGCCGACCGTCTGGTAGAGGAAGGGTGCTGCGCCATGCATGTCGCCGTTGACGAAGCTGTTGGGCGAGGAGCGCTCCATGTCGAGCGGCGACCAGTGGGTGGCCGCGATGATGTTGTCCGGCGTCAGGTTCGAGATGAAGGGCGCATACTGGCGCAGCGTCTCGGCGGCGTATTCCTCCTTGATCTCGTCCCAGTGGGCCGGTCCCTTGCCCTCGATATTGTAAGGCGCCATCGTGATCGAGTGGAAGATGCCGGCGCCGGCCGGCGCGCGGCTCGGGTCGCCATGCGTCTCGTCGCCGCCGCCGAGCAGGCGGCGCGGCGTGATGCGGCGGCGGCGCAGATAGTCGAAGTCGTCGAGCAGGTCGGACAGCCGGTCGAAGGTGAAATATTCGAGCATGGTGGCCCGCGTGATCTCCTCGCCGGCCAGGTACTTCGTCCGCTCCTTCAGGTCGTAGTGGCTGACGAACAGGCTCTGGGTCGAGGTGTTGACGCGGCGGGCGCGGCGGTAGATCGCCTCGTCCAGCCCCTTCACGAAAGCCTCCAGCCGGTGCGGGTGGATGGCGCCGATCACCGCGTCCTTCGCAAGAATCTCCTCGCCGTCGACCATGCGCACGCCGGTGGCGCGGCCGCCGGAGACGAGGATCTGCGCGACCTCGGCCTCCAGCCTGATCTCGCCGCCGTCGGCCTCGAGGCAGCGCACCAGCGCGTCGGTCAGCCCGCCCGAGCCGCCGACCGGCTGCGAGACGCCGAAGGTGTGGAAGATGCCGGGCATGAGGTAGATACCCATGCCGGTGCCGAGCTCGTCGGGGAGCTGCAGGTTCTCCGTCACCAGCTTGAGCAAGTGGATCTTGACGCGGTCGTCCTCGAAGGCGCTGTCGATGATGTCGAGCGAGGAGCGGTTCATCGCGTCGAGGATGTCGCGGCCCTCGTCGGAGGAATCGAGCATCGCCATGAACGGCCCGAAGGGCAGCGGCGGGGCATAGAGGCCCGACATGAACATCGGCATCATCGCCATCGAGCGCTCGGCGAACATGCGGTAGGTGTCGGCGTCCTTCGCGCTGAAGCGGGCGATCTGGGCGCAGGCGGCGTCGAGGTCCTTGTAGGTGATCAGCGTCTCGTTGTCCGGGAAGATCGAGGCGTAGGGCACGTCCGAATAATGATAGTTCAGCCCGTGCCTGCCGATCAGGCTGAGCTCGTCCTGCGTGATCAGCGGGTTGCCCTGGATCATGATGTGGCAGGAGGAATGGAGGTCGTGGCGGTAGCCGGGCGTGTTGATCTCGCGGGTGACCACGCCGCCGCCGACGAAGGCCTGGCGCTCCAGAACCAGCACCTTCTTGCCGGCGCGGGCCAGATAGGCCGCCGCCGTCAGGCCGTTGTGGCCGCCGCCCATGACCACGATATCGTAGCTTGCCATCGGAACCTCCCCGTGCTGTTGGTCGCTCGACCAATCCGCCTCTAGCGCAGGCCGCCGGGAGGCGGAAGACGGCACAAGTTTGTTCCCTCGGGCGGGGGCCGGACGATCTCCGCCGTGCGCGACGACGACATTGCCAAGCCGCCGGCCGCGGCCTAATTGCAGGCCTCCGATGCGGCATCCTCCCTTGCCGCCTCGCTTCCCGTCCATCCAATCCCGGAGTTTCGCCCATGCCGCTCGTCCAGATCATCGCCTGCTCCACCCGCGAGGGCCGCCAGGGCTTTCCCGTGGCCCAGTGGATGGAGGCCGTCGCGCGCAAGCGCGGCGACGTCTATGTCGAACTCATCGACCTGCGCGAGGTCAACCTGCCGCTGTTCGACGAGCCGAAGCATCCGCGCTTCGGCGACTACAAGCACGAGCACACCAAGCGCTGGAGCGCGACCATCCGGCGCGGCGACGGCTTCGTGTTCGTCACGCCGGAATACAACAACAGCTTCCCGGCCTCGGTGAAGAACGCGATCGACTATCTGAGCGCCGAGTGGAAATACAAGCCGGCGACCTTCGTCAGCTATGGCGGCGTCGCGGCCGGCACCCGCGCCGTCCAGGCGCTGAGGCCGGTGCTCAACTGCTTCCAGATGGTCAGCATCTACGAGGCGGTGAATATCCCGTTCTTCATGAAGCAGCTCAAGGACGGCCAGTTCGCGCCCGAGGAGGGGCTCGAGGATTCGGCCAAGGTCATGCTCGACAAGCTCGTGTTCTGGATGGGCCGGCAGGCTTCGCTCTACGAGCGCTGAGAGCCCCCCCCCCGCTCCATTCACCGATTGACTCTGCCTCGCCAAATCCTTACTTGGTCAACCAACCAATTTCGCACGAGAGTCCGGCCCGGCCGGCTTCGCGCGAACGGCGAGGGAGGATGGCCAGGTGCGGATCGGGGTGACGGGTGCTTCCGGTTTCGTCGCCTCCGCGCTCGTCTCGGAGCTGCTGGCGCGCGGCCGGCTGACGGGCGACGGCGCGCCGCTCCGCGAGCTGGTGCTGGCCGACACGCGGGCGCCGGAGGTCGATGATCCGCGCGTGATCGCGCTGGGCGGCGACATATCCGACGCCGCCTTCCGCGCACGCATGTTCGAGAAGCCGTTCGACGCTTTCTTCCACCTCGCCGCGATCCCCGGCGGGGCGGCGGCCAACGACTATGCGCTCGGCTGGCGCGTCAACGTCGAGGCGACGGTGGCGCTGTTCGAGGCGCTGGCGGCGCAGGCGAAGCCGGCGCGGCTGGTGTTCTCCTCCTCGATCGGCGTGTTCGGCGTGCCGCTGCCGCGGCAGCGCGTGGACGACGAGACGCTGCCGCTGCCGACGATGAGCTACGGCGCGCAGAAGCTGATCGGCGAGACGCTGCTCGCCGACCTTTCCCGGCGCGGGATGGTCGACGGGCTGGCTGTGCGGCTGCCGGGCATCGTGGCGCGGCCGCGCGTCGCCGGCGGGCATCTTTCGGCCTATATGAGCAACATCTTCCACGCGCTGGCGGCCGGCGAGGCCTTCACCTGCCCGGTCTCGGCCGACGCCACCTCCTGGTTCATGTCGCGGGCCTGCTGCGTCGACAATCTGATCCACGCGGCGGGGCTGCCGGCGGCGCGCATCGGCGCGCGGCGGGCCTTCAACCTGCCGGCGCTGCGCCTGTCGACGACCGAGCTGGTCGACGGCATCGCTGCGCATTTCGGCGGCCATGTGCGCGGGCTCCTCTCCTACGAGCCCAACGCCGCACTCCAGGCGCAGTTCGGCGACTATCCGCCGATCGCCACGCCGATCGCCGACGGCCTCGGCTTCCGCCATGACGGCGACGCGGCGGCGCTGGTGGCGAATGCGCTCGGGCTGGGCGCGGCGGCCACGAGAGGTGCGGCATGAGCGAGCGTACCGTCAGGCGCGTCGTCACCGGCCACGATGCCGGCGGCAGGGCGGTGGTGCTGGAGGACGGCACACCGCCGGTGGTGATCCGCAGCCCGCTCCAGCCCGGCCTCGCCTTCCACGAGATCTGGAACACGTCGGACATGCCGATGCCGATCGCGGCCGGCTTCGACGAGCCGACGCTGAAGCATTCCGGCACGGCGCCGCCGAGGCGCGGCACGGTGATCCGCATCGTCGACCTGCCGCCGGAGGGGCCGGACGGCCCGGAATTCGACAAGGAGCAGGCGCGCACGCTGTTCTCGGCGGTGGGGCTGGCGGAGAACGCCGAACGCCACAAGCCCGGCCGCCACCCGCTGATGCACCGCACCGCGTCGGTCGACTACGGCATCGTGCTGTCGGGCGAGATCGTCATGCTGCTCGACGACACGGAGGTGCATCTGAAGACGGGCGACGTGGTCGTCCAGCGCGGCACCAACCACGCCTGGACCAACCGGACGGACCGCATCTGCCGCATGGCCTTCATCCTCACCGACGGCCGGCTGGAGCCGGAGCTGGCCGAGGCGATCGCGGCCCATGACGCGGCGCTGCTGGAAAAGGAAATGTAAGCGTGGATAACGGCGGATCGACTGCGTTCCTTCGCGCCCCCCTCTGTCCTGCCGGACATCTCCCCCACAAGGGGGGAGATTGTCTGTCATCTCGGTTCTCGCCAATCGCTTACGTCGCAGAAAGAGCGGCACGAAAGCGGTCGGCTGATCTCCCCCCTTGTGGGGGAGATGTCCGGCAGGACAGAGGGGGGCAACGTAGAGCGGCTGCGTTGCCGCAACTGGGATCCCCATGACCGGGTCCTTGCCCCATACGCCGTCGCTCAGGCTCGACGGGCACCGCGCGTTGGTGACCGGCGCGGGGCGGGGGCTGGGGCTGGCCTGCGCGGCGGCGTTGGCCGAGGCCGGAGCGCAGGTGACGCTGGCGGCGCGCACGGGCGACGAGGTCGAGGCGGTGGCGCAGGCGCTGCGGGCGCGGGGAGACCGGGCGCAGGCCGCCGTGCTCGACGTGACCGACCTCGACGCGGTCGCCGCCTTCCTCGCCGGCGGGCCGTGCCACGACATCCTCGTCAACAATGCCGGCACCAACAGGCCCGGCACGTTCGTCGACGTGACGCGCGAGAGCTACGACCTCGTGATGGGGCTGAACGTGCGCGCGGCCTTCTTCGTCGCACAGGCCTTCGCGCGGCGGCTGCTCGCGGAGAAGAAGCCCGGCGCGATCGTCAACATGAGTTCGCAGATGGGACATGTCGGCGCGGCCAACCGGACGATCTACTGCGCCTCCAAGCATGCACTGGAGGGGCTGACGAAGGCGCTCGCGGTGGAGCTCGCGCCGACAGGCATCCGCGTCAACACGGTCTGCCCGACCTTCGTCGAGACGCCGATGACGCGGCCGTTCTTCGAGAACGAGGCGTTCCGGGCCGACACGCTCAGGAAGATCAAGCTCGGCCGGCTGGGCCGGGTCGAGGACGTCATGGGAGCCGTCGTCTATCTGGCGTCCGACGCGTCGGCGCTGGTGACGGGCTCTGCCATGGTTATCGATGGCGGCTGGACGGCCGAATAGGGCCGCCGGCCAGTTCGCGGGAAGAGGACGATGATACGCTATCTGAAGAAGGGCGCCGACGCCGAAGCGACGGCCGAGGCCGACCGCAAGGTCCGCGAGACGGTGGAGGCGCTGCTGGCGGACGTGGCCGCGCGCGGCGACGCGGCCGTGCGCGAGCTGTCGCAGAAGTTCGACAAATGGGCGCCGGCGAGCTTCCGGCTGACGAAGGCGGAGATCGACGGCCTCATCGCCTCGCTGCCGCAGCAGGTGATCGACGACATCAAATTCGCGCAGGCGCAGATCCGCAACTTCGCACAGGTCCAGCGCGACTCCATGAAGGACGTCGAGGTCGAGACGCTGCCGGGCGTTCGGCTCGGCCACAGGCACATCCCGGTGGAAAGCGTCGGCTGCTACATCCCCGGCGGACGCTACCCGATGGTGGCCTCGGCGCATATGAGCGTGCTGACGGCGAAGGTGGCGGGCGTCAAGCGCGTCATCGCCTGCACGCCGCCGCTCAACGGCGCGCCGCCGGCGGCCACGATCGCAGCGATGGCGATGGCCGGCGCCGACGAGATCCTGGTGCTGGGCGGCATCCAGGCGGTCGCGGCGATGGCGCTCGGCACCGAGACGATCCAGCCCGTCGACATGCTGGTCGGCCCCGGCAACGCCTTCGTGGCGGAGGCCAAGCGGCAGCTCTTCGGCAGGGTCGGCATCGACCTGTTCGCCGGACCGACCGAGACGCTGGTGATCGCCGACGACAGCGTGGACGCCGAGATCTGCGCGACCGACCTGCTCGGGCAGGCCGAGCACGGGCCGACCTCGCCGGCGGTGCTGCTCACCACCTCGAAGCGCATCGCGGAGCAGATCGAGGGCGAGATCCAGCGCCAGCTCAAGGAGCTGCCGACGGCCGACATCGCGTCGGTGTCGTGGCGCGACCACGGGCAGGTGATCCTGTGCGACACCGACGAGGAGATGCTGGCCGAGGCCGACCGCATCGCCTCCGAGCATGTGCAGGTGATGACGCGGAACCCGCGCTGGTTCCTCGAGAACATGAGGAACTACGGCGCGCTGTTCCTCGGGCCGCGCACCAACGTCGCCTATGGCGACAAGGTGATCGGCACCAACCACACGCTGCCGACGAAGAAGGCGGCGCGCTACACGGGCGGGCTGTGGGTCGGGAAATTCCTCAAGACCTGCACCTATCAGGAGGTCACCACCGACGCGGCCTCCGCGACGGTCGGCGAGTACTGCTCGCGGCTGTGCGCCATCGAGAATTTTTCCGGCCACAAGGAACAGGCCGACATCCGCGTGCGCCGCTACGGCGGCCGGAACGCGGCGTAGAGGGGGACAAACATGAAACTCGGCACCATCCCCAACGGCACGCGCGACGGCGAGCTGGTCGTCGTCTCGCAGGACCTGAGCAGCGCCGTCTCGGCGAAGGCGATCGCGCCGAACCTGCTGACCGCGATGGAAAACTGGGCAGCGGTCGAGCCGAAGCTCACCGCACTCGCCGGCGAGCTTGCGGCCGGCCGGGCGAAGGACGTCTTCGCCTTCGACCAGTCGAAGGCGCTGTCGCCGCTGCCGCGCTCGTTCCAGTGGATCGACGGCTCCTGCTTCAAGAACCATCTGCGGCTGATGGCGCTCGCCACCGGGCGCGACCCGAAGCTCGAAATGGATTCGCCCTATCCGCTCATGTACCAGGGCATGTCCGACGACTTCTACCGGCCGCAGGGCGAGATCAGCCTGCCGCGCGAGGAAGACCAGATCGATTTCGAGGGCGAGGTCGGCGTAGTGCTGTCGGAGGTGCCGATGGGCACGAAGGCGGCGGACGCGCACAGATACATCCAGCTCATCCTGCTCATCAACGATGTCTCCTGCCGCGCCTTCGTCAAGCGCGAGATCACGGTCGGCTTCGGCTGGATGCACGCCAAGCCGTCGACGGCCTTTTCGCCGGTGGCGGTGACGCCGGACGAACTGGGCGGGGCGTGGAAGGACGGCAAGGTGCACCTGCCGCTCAACGTCACCTGGAACGGCAGGCTGTTCGGGCGGCCGAACGGCGGCGAGATGAGTTTTTCCTTCCCCGAGTTGATCGAGCACGCGGCGCACACGCGCAAGCTCGCGGCCGGCACGCTGTTCGGCTCCGGCACGGTCTCCAACGCCAGCTACCGCGAGGTGGGCTCGGCCTGCATCGCCGAGCGGCGCTCGATCGAGAACATCGAGGAGGGCGGGGCCAAGACGCCGTTCATGAAGTTCGGCGACACGATCCGCATGGAGATGTTCGACGCGGCCGGAAAGACGATCTTCGGCGCCATCGACCAGACCGTCGTGCAGTACCGCAAGGAGGCCTGAGCCATGGCCGCCGGCCTGTTCCCCGACCTCAAGGTCCACCATGTCGGCATCAGCGTGCGCGACATGGACGAGGCGATCTCGTTCTGGTCGGAGGTGTTCGGCTTCGAGCTGGATTTCCGGGCCGAGCTGAAGCCCATCAGGACGACCATCGCCTTCCTCAAGCGCGACGGCTTCCGCATCGAGCTGTTCCAGAAGGACGGCGCGGCGCCGGCGCATGCCGACCGGCTGAAGCCGAACACCGACCTGCTCACCCACGGCACCAAGCACATCGCCTTCAGCGTCGAGGACGTGCAGGCGGCGGCCGAGAAGCTGCACGCGCGCGGCGTGCGCATCGTCGGCATCATGCGCGGCCACGGCACGCCGATGCAGGCGGAGGACGATCCGCGCCTCGACGGCAGCAAGCAGCCGGCGATGGCGCTGTTCTTCCTCGACGCCTCCGACACGCTGGTCGAGATCATCCGGCGGTCCGACTTCAAGGACTAGGACGACATTGCCACCGCTTCGCGCCTTTGCCAGAACAGGCGGGGAGGCGACATGCGGGCAAGCGGCGAAGAGACGAGGCGGACGATCGCCAGGCTGGAGGCGGCCCTCCCGGACAATGCGGAGGCGGCCGCCGATCTGGCCGCGCTGGTCGAGCGCATGGACCGCTACGACCACGACCGCGACGGCCCCGTGCGCGAGATCATGGCGCGCGTCGGCGACCGCTGGTCGACGCTGATCCTGCTGGTGCTGCGGGCCGGCACGTTCCGCCACGCCACGCTGCGGCGGCTGGTCGCCACGCTGTCGGCCGAGGGCGGCATCTCGCAGCGCATGCTTACCCTCAAGCTGCGCGCGCTGGAGCGCGACGGGCTGGTCGCGCGCGAGGTCGTGCCGACCGTGCCGCCGCAGGTCTCCTATTCGCTGACGCCGCTGGGCGCCGAGCTCGTCGAGATCGTCGACCGGCTGCTGCGCTGGATCGAGGCGCACAATGACGAGATCGCCGCCGCGCGCAGGGGTTTTGCCGCGGACGAATAGTCCTCCTGCATTCTTGTTTGGTCAACCAACTAAATTCTGTTGATCGGGCGGCGCGCCCGGTCTAGCGTGCCGGCCACGAAATGGCCGGACGCGGAAGCGGCGGCATGGCGAGAGGGAGGCACATATGGGCGAGCCGGCGAAGGGCGCGGACGGGATCAGGCTGATTTCGGTCGAGGAGGGGTTCCTCATCCCCGAGGCGATCGAGGAACTGAAGCGGCTGGCCGGCGGCGTGCCGAGCATGAAGTCGGGGCCGATCGCCGGGCCGTTCATCCCCAAGCTGCTCGACATCGGGGCCGGCCGCATCGCCGAGATGGACGCCGACGGCGTCGACGTGCAGATCCTGTCGCTGTCGGCGCCGGGCGTGCAGAAATCCGCCCCGCAGGACGCGCTGGCGCTGTCGCGCATCGCCAACGACCGGCTGGCGGAGGCCGTGAAGGCCCATCCCACCCGCTTCGCCGGTCTGGCGGTGGCGCCGCCGCAGGCGCCGGAGGAAGGCGCGAAGGAGCTGGAGCGGGCGGTGGCGAAGCTCGGGCTGAAGGGTCTCATCGTCAACTCGCACACCAACGACGAATATCTCGACGCGCCAAAATTCTGGCCGCTGCTGGAGGCTGCCGAGGCGCTCGACGTGCCGGTCTACCTGCATCCGCGCGAGCCGGCGGCCGGCCTGTGGGACGGGCTGATGGGCATGTCCGGCTTCACCGTCGGCTGGGCCTATGCGGTCGAGACCGGCACGCATGCGTTGCGCATGATCGCGGCCGGCGTGTTCGAGCGCTTCCCGAAGCTGCAGATGGTGCTCGGCCATCTCGGCGAGACGCTGCCGTTCCTGCTCGACCGTATCGACAACCGCTACCCGTTCGAGATCGGCGTCACCGGCAGGACGCCGCTGCCGAGGAAGCCGAGCGAGTATTTCCGTAGCAACTTCACCGTGGCGACCAGCGGCATGAACTTCGCCGCGCCGGTGCGGGCGGCGATCGACATCCTCGGCGCCGAGCGCATCATGTTCGCGGCCGACCACCCGATGGAGAACCAGAGGCAGGTGGTCGACGAATACAACGCGATCCCGATGTCGCAGGACGAGCGCCGCCAGATCAGCGAACTGACCGCGCGGCGCGTGTTCAAGCTGTAGGCGGGAGGCAGGCATGGTGCATTCACTCGAAGGCAAGGTCGCCATCGTTACCGGCGGGAGCGGGGGCATCGGGTCGGCTACGTGCCGGGTGCTGGCAGAGCGCGGCGCGGCGGTGGTGGTGGCGGACATCGCGGCGGAGCGCGCGGAGGCGTTGGCGGGGGAACTGAAGGCAGCGGGCGGCAGGGCGGTCGCCGTGGCGCTCGACCTCGGCGAGGAGGCCTCGGTCAAGGCGATGTTCGCGGCGACGCTGAAGGCGTACGGCCGGCTCGACATCATCGACAACAACGCGGCGCTGCTGACGCCGGGGATGGCGCAGCGCGACCCCGACATCC
>Ga0066256_1003119_pt1 | contig 16591 bp, 5 predicted proteins | sample ThiBio_1000_biof_FD_87107 | JGI IMG/M metagenome (GOLD analysis project Ga0066256, IMG submission 87107) | Wastewater bioreactor microbial communities from Cape Town, South Africa - Thiocy_expt_1000_biof (version 2) | ecosystem: Engineered > Bioreactor > Thiocyanate-remediating >...
GCGTGAAGGAGGTGGACGCGGGCGGCGAGATTGGGAAGAAGGACCTGCAGCAGCTGGCGGTGGCGTGGAAGCTGACGGCGGCGCCCGACTTTTGGAAGCTGCACCCCACGGTGGACGACCTGCTGCGCGTGCTGCACAAGCACGCCAAGAAGCTGCGCGAGACCAACCCGGCGGCGCCGTACATGGATGCGCTGGGCCCCAAGGAGGCCGCCAGCAGCGCGGCGGCGGTGGCGGCGGCCAAGAAGGCGGCCACCGTGACGCGCGGGCCGGACGACTGGCGCAAGACGCTGGGCGCGCTAAGCGCCGCGTTTGCCATGCCCAACTACGGCGGCGACATTTTCAACACGCGCGGCAGCTACGACGAGGGCATCATTTACATGTCACGTGCGGCGGGGCGGGGGGCTGGCGGCGGCGCCCGGGCCTCCCCCCCCGGGGGTGGGGGGGGCTATTATTCTGGCGGCGGCGGCATGCCGGCCGTGTCCGCCACGGTCGGCACCACAACTGTCACACTCCCCAGTGGTAGCGCCGGCTCCAGCCGCGCGCTGGAGGCAGAGGCGCGGCGCGCAGGGCTGTCAAGCGCGGGCAGCGAGAGCAGCGCGGGCGGCGGCGCGTGGGGGTCGGCGGAAGAGGCGGCGGCCAATGCGCAAGCATTTGAGGCGCTGCGGCTGTCGTCCACCGCGACGCTGGTGGAGATCTCGGCGCATGTGGAGCTGCGGGAGGAGATTGCGGACCCGGTGGCGGTGCAGATCCTGTTTGACACCTGGCGGTCCACCAGCCACCCGCAGATCCGGCGCAACTGCGCCGTCACGCTGTCCAACCTGTACTCCACGCTGGACATGTTCCACGACGACCTCATCCTGCCCATCCTGGGCCTGTGCACCGCGGACGCCACGCCGGCTGAGATCGCGGCGTGCACCCGCGCCCTCGTCCGCCGCTCCCTCCTGCCGCGCCCCCTCGACGTCCTCTTTGTACCCTCGCTGCTGACCGCTGTTATGGCCATCGTGCGGCGGGAGGGCGTGCCCGCCAGCCTGCGCGCCGAGTGCCTCCTCCTCCTGCTGCAGCTGCTGGAGTACAACATTGACAACGACGGCGCGGGCGCGCCGGACGACCTGGTGCAGGCGGTGAACACGCTGGTGACCGGTGGCCTGTCGGCGGTGGGCAGCAAGTCGCCGCGCAAGGCACCCGCGCGCTCCCCCAGCCCCACCGCCACCGGCGGGCCGCCCAGCCCGCGCAAGCTGCGCATGGGCGCCAGCCCCAGCCGCACCTCCGGCCGCGGCTCCCTGCTCATGTCCCCGCAGGCGACCGCCGCCACCGCATCTGCCGCTCGCATTCTGTCCAGCCGCCCCTCCTTCCGCCTCATGGCCGCTACCACGTCCGCCGCGGGCGGCGGCGGCAGCGGCGGTGGCATGGAGGAAGAAGGCGACGGCGAGGTGTACAGCAATGATGGCAGCGAGGATAGCGTGGAGGAGGGGCTCGGCAGCAGTGCACGGCGGCCGCCGCTGGGATCCATTCAAGAGCGGCCGGCATCAGACGACGAGAGCGACGGCGGCCGGCGCGGCGCATCTACGGGGCGGCCCCGTGGCCCTGCCCCCACACCATCGCCACCGCCAGCGCTGGCGCCTGAAGGCGGTGCGCCTGGTGCGACGCCGCGCACGGATGCCAACCTTGCCACCCGCGTGGCGCTGGAGTATGGCATGCTGGGCCTGCTGCTGGCCATCATTCAGTCGTCCCTGGATGCACTGGTCGAGGAGGGCTGCCCTACTGGCGTGACCGCCACCTTCCGCCCACCGCAAGCCGTGCGCTGCGAGCCGCCGCCGCCGCCGGCCCCCAGCGCCAGCCCCGGCCTCGTGATTGAGACATACGGCTCCCCCTCCTCCGCCCGCCCGCCCATCGTCATTATGGACCACCCGGAGCTGGACGCCATCCCCGTGCACCTGACGGACGCCATGGAGTACGCGCTGGGCTGCCTGCTGCGTGTGGCGCGCCTCCCCACCATGCACGCCGAGCTGGGTGGTCACACCATCACTAGCTTGCTCGTCCCCCTCCTGTCTTGTGTGCGCCCCACCGTGCGCGACGGCGCCTCCCGCATTCTGTACCTGCTGGCAGGCTCGGACGACCCTGCCGTCACCAGCGACCTGCTGCACTTTACTGACGCCATCGCCGCACTGGCGCAGGTGGCGCACACGCAGGCGCGCGAGGCGGCGAGCGCGGCACCTGCTGGTGGCGGTGGTGCCGCTGCGACTGCCCGCAGCAGCGAATCGGGCGGCGGCGGTGGCGGTGGCGGCGGTGGCGACGGGGGCGGTCCAACCCCGCCACCTGCCCCAGCCCGGCCGCCGCCGTTGCAGGGCACTGCCACTGCCGCCACGGATGACGCACCGCTCACCATCACGTCGCCGCTGCCGCGCCTGGCCACGCGCGCCCTTCTGGCGCTGTCTTTCACGCACAACCTGGTGGACACGCTGGTGCGCGCATCGGCGGGCGATGCTCTCCTGCTGTACTACGGCGTGCCGGACGCGCCGGCGCGCCGGTGGGCACTGCTGGCGCTGTGCAACCTGTTTGAGCTCAGTGACGTGGGCCGCGCTGACCTGCTGAAGCTGGGGTTCCTACCCATCGTGGTGGACAGTGTTAATGCGGCGCTGGCAGCGGCGTCGACCGCGCGCGTGCGCCCGCCGCCACGGCCGGTCGATGACGTGACCGCCGGCCCCCGGCGCATGCCACCGCGCGGCGGCATGCTGGGTGGCCCAGGTGCCGGTGCGCCCGCACCTGCGCCAGCTGCTGCCGCCGCGGCGGCGCCTGGTGCCGACGCAGGTGGCAGTGGGAGCGGCAGCGGGGAGAAGAAGAAGGTGGACCGGTTTGCGACACTGGATGCCGCCACCAGCTGCGCGCTTGCCATCTGCGCGCTGGCGGCGGGCGGGCGGGATGTGGTGCAGCAGCTGCTGGCCACGGGCGTGGTGAGCACGCTGCGGCAGCTGATGCTGAGCGCGCGCACAATGCTGCGGGACGGTATTGGCGGCCTGGGCGCCACGCACCCACCCAAGCGCGCGCGCCGTGCCAGCGCCGCCATGCTGGCGGGCACGCAGAACCGCGACGACGGCGCGGGCGGTGGCAACCACAGCGGGCCCGCCATCCCCGGCGTTACGGATGACGCATACCACGGCATCCCGCCCATCCTGATGCCGCGCGTGTTGGCGGCTGCCAGCGCCGCCGTGTGCCACATGGCGGCCTGCCCGCTCAGCACGCCCGCCCTGCTGGATGACTCGCCCTCCGTGCTGGACCTGCTGGTGGACTGCGTGCCGCCCAAGCCCTTCCTGCCGTACGGCTCCGCGCCCATCCCGCGCCACGTGTCTGACGTCACGATGGCGGACTGGTTTGCAGCGGAGCGCAGCATCCAGCTGAATGCCGTGTTTGCGCTGTGCACACTGTGCGCGTCGAGAGCGGTGCAGGACGCCGTGGCGCTGCACGGCACCAGCGTGCCGTCCGCGTTGGAGGTGATGGCACGCGTGGCTGGCGCCGTGTCCCTGACCCCCGCCGGCGGCGGTGGCGGCGGTGGCGGCGGTGGTGGTGCTGGTGCTGGTGGCGGCGGTGGCAGTGGGGCGTTGACGTCACCCAAGCCCATGGCCGCCAGCGGTGGCCTGATGTCCCCCGGCCGCGTGTCGCTGATGCGGCAGCCGTCCGTGCGGCTAGGGCGCGCCGCCAGCGTGGGGTCAGAAGATGCAGCGGGGGTGGATGCTGGACGCGGCGGCGCAGACGCGGCGGCACGCGACAAGGGGCGCGACCGGCCCAAGCCATTCACATGGGACCCCATGTTCCGTGACCGCTGCCTGTACATGCTGTGCGTCCTCACCGCCGTGCCCACCTCCCACGTCGTCCTCGTCCGCCTTGGCTGCGTGCCGCTCTTCATCTCAAACATCCGCCACGTGCACTCCCGCATGCGCCGCGAGTGCGCGCAGGCGGTGTACAACTTGACGTGCACGGCGGTGGCGGCGGGCGGCGGCGCAGCGCCAGGTCGCGCCAACGACGCGGCTGGCATTGCGCGCGTGAAACTGCTGCTGGATGCCGATGTGGCGGCCGCACTCACCATCGGCTCCCTGTTCCGTGCCGACGACGACACCACGCGCGACCTGTGCGCCGCCGCCATGTACAACGTGCTGTCCATCACGTACGCCGTGTTCCCGTCGTCAAATGGCGGCGGCGGCGGCGGCAGCGGCGAGGTCCCTAGCACCCCCGCCGCAGTTGCGTCGCCCGTGGTCGAGCCGCCTGACACCAGCTCCACGTCATCACCCGCGCCGCCGTCGTCGCCAGAGCCGGGCGGCCGCCGCCGGCTGTCGGTACACACTGGCAGCGTGTCAGCGTCGCCAATGGAGAGCCCCAAGGTAGGCAGCGGCAGCGACGCCAGCGCGGCGTTTTCTTCGCACCCGCCCTCGCTGGGTTCCGTCCCCAGCTCGGACGCGGAGCGCGCCACCACCTTCCGACTGCGCCTGCTGTCGGACGGCCTGCTGTGGGCGGTCATCAAACTGACACAGGGGTTGACGCCCAAGAGCGATAGCAGCGGCGGTAAGGGGAGCAGTGCGGCACCGGCGGCAAGCGCAGCGGCGGCGACGGCAGCAGCAGCAGCAGCGGCGGTGGTGGGGGTGGGCAGTGATGGTGCCGCGGGTGCCGCTGCGTTGCAGCGGCTGCTGCAAGGGCGGTACATGACCACGTGCCGCATCATGCGCAACCTGGCGGTGGATGCCACCACGGCGGCGGAGGTGTCCAAGCGCCACTGCATCTCCATGGTGTTTTGGTACGCGCGGCAGAGCGCGGGGGTGCTGGGCACGCCACAGTACACCCAAAACCTGGCGTTGCGCCTGGCGCGCCACATGCCAGAGCCGTCGCGCCGCCTGCTCATCGCGTCGTTTAATGCCACGGTGGATGAGGATAAGAGCGGCGGTGGGGGCGGTGGAATGGATGGCGGTGGTGGGGGCGGCGGTGGCGGCGGTGGTGGTGGCGGGTCACCTGCGCGGCGGCGGTCACACGGTGGCGGTGGCGGCGCCGGCGCAAGTGGGACGCCTAATGCCGCCATCTTGCCCAGCCTGCTGGTGACGGCGGCGCAGGTGTGCAGCTTGCTGACGTCGCATTCCACCTCGCTGCCGTCGCTCGTGTCCAATGGCTTCCTGGTGGCACTGGGGCACCTGCTGGACATTGCGGTGCAGCACGTGGCGCGGTGCGCCCGCTCTGACGACGCACCGCCGCACCTGGATGACGCCAGCGTGGTGGGGCTGGCGCTGGGTGTGGAGATTGCGCACCGGGTGGCGGTGGCCATCCACCGCCTGTCGCATGACCTGTCGTCGGCGTACATGATGCTGGTGCAGGGCCCGCTGGTCATTGCCATCCTGCACGGCCTGCTGGATGTAGTGCAGCTGGGCCTGCAGGCGGTGCACGACGGCGCGCCGGTGGGGCTGGCGACGCCCGTGCCGGTGGTGGCGAAGGCATTCTCCACACCTGGCAGCGAGTCGCCGCCGCCGCCGGCCGGCGGCCGGTACACCTTTGCCACCGCGTTTTCCAACCTGCTGCTGCTGTCGGTTGCCACGCTGGGCCCGCTGTCGGGCATTGAGGAGGGCACCAACCAGCTGGCGGCGCAGGGCCTGATGGAGGCGTGCATTCGGGTGTGTGGCCTGGGCTCCAACCGCGTGCCCGGCGCGCTGCCGCAGGAGGCAGAGCGCTTGGCCAGCCTGCTGGCGCTGCCCGTCGGTGTATCGGCCCCTACCCCACCGCCGCCGCCGCCGCCGTCTTCCAGCCCAGTCACGCCGGTGGGCGATGAGGAGGACGCGACGGCGGCGGTACCGGCGCCCCGCGCCGTCACGTCGCTGGCAGACTTCATGGTGGGCACCGCGGTGGCGGCGCTGTTCAATGCCACGGGGAACAGCAACCTGGTGGCGGTGACGCAGCTGCGGCAGAATGCGGAGGAGGCGGCGGGGCGGGATGCGATGCTGACGGCGGAGGGCTATGGCGTGGAGACGGTGCAGACGGTGGCTGCCATGCTGCGGCCGGTGCAGGCGCGCACCCTGGTGGACAGCCTGCTCACCTCCTGCCGAGACCTCTTGCCAGGCCTGCCGTCACGGCCGCCGACTGCGCCAGCAGCGGCTGGCAGCCCGCCCGCCAGCGTCAGCGATGCGTGCGCGGCGCTGACCGATGACGAGATGGCGGTGGTGGCGGCGGGCCTGCCGCCGCACACCGCCACCGCGCATGCCACCCGCATGGTGTACCTAGCATCCATCATTGCGCAGATGACGTCGGATGGCGACGACCCCACCGCCGCCGCGGCGCTGCACTCCGAGGTGCTGCTGCCGGCGTGGGTGCAGCTGGCGCGGCTGCACAGCACGCCGCTGCTGCGGCAGGCTATGGCCATTGCGGTGTCCAACATCCTGCTGACCAACCCCTCCAAGTACGTGCCGCGCACCGTGCTGACGTACCTGGTGGAGCTGCTGGCGGGGTCGCAGTTGGTGGCGCGCGCCGACGGCACCCTCGTGCCGCCCACCCTCGTCGTGGCGTCACGCACCGTGCCGGGCGCGCCGCGGCCCAGCGGCCGGCGTGGCAGCGAGTCGTCGTTCCGCAGCGGCGACGGCTCACCGCTGCCGCGCGGCGGCAGCTCGCCAGCCCTGCGGCCGGGCGACCTGTCAGAGGCCAGCCTGCAGGCGTCGCGACTGCAGCTGCTGAGCCTGGACCACGTTGCGGCGGCTGCCGTGCTGCGTGTCGTGGCGCTGCTTATGAAGGCAAAGCCCACACTGGAGTCCAAGCCGTCCCTAGGCAGCGGTGGCGGCGGCGGCGGTGCGCCGGTGCCTGTTGGGGCGCTGCACCTGCGTGGCCTGCACCCCGTTGAGGTGCGCCCTGGTGTTGTGACGGAGGAGGGCAGCCACGCAAGTAGCAGCAGCTCGGCGGCTGCCGGCACGCCGCACTCGTCTGACGGCGGCGGCGAGAGTGCCAGCGCCAGCGGCGATGATGGCCCCCGTGGCGTGCGGCGGTCGTCGTCATTTGGACGTGATGGCGCTGAGGGCGGCGGCGGTGGTGGCAGGGCGCGGTCGCCCGCCACGGCACACAAGAGTCAGGTGTCGCAGGCATCGCTCATGGCGCTCAAGTCGCTGATTGACCGCGAGCACGAGGACGCGGCGCGACGGGCGCGGCAGACAGAATCGCCACACCTGCGGCCGCTGGTGAATGCTGGCATCGTGGTTGCCGTGTCCGCCGTAGTGCTGCACGCGCGCTCCCTCGCCAAGACCCGGTCCCTGCTGGTTGGCAAGGGGTGGACGGCGGCGTCGCCGGTGAAGGTGGGCATGGGCAAGGCGGCGGCGCCAGAGGCGGGTGGCGGTGGCGGCGCTGGTGCCGCGACCAGCCGGCCTGGCACAACCAGCCGGATGCGTGGTAAGACCAGCGGCGTGGGCGGGGGCGGCCGCCGCACCATGGCTGCCGGCGGCGGCGGTGACGAGTCGACGGCTTGGTGGAACCCGTCACGCTCCGACCTGGAGGTGGCGCGCGTCATGGCGCTGTTGCAGTACCTGTGCGCCGACTGCTTACTGACGGTGGCGCGGTCGCCGGACGCCAAAGTGTGCCTGTACGGGCAGGAGATGCAGGGGCCCAAGCCGCTACGTATGCTGACGGCGGGGCCGCTGGGCGACTTTGGCGGCGCCGGCGCCAGCGGTGTTGCGGCGCTGGGCAGCACAAGCGCCGTGGGGCGGCGCACGAGCGGCGGCGCGGAGGAAGCCGCCGCACCGGCGCTGGTGCACGCGCTGGCGTGTCGGGAGGCGGTGGGCGTGGACGCCGTCGTCAGTCTGGCCAAGACGGGGCGCACCAACATCCACCGCATGGCTGCGGAGGCGATGGCGGCGCTGACGCAGACGCACTCGCTGCGCGTGTCGTTCCTCATGGAGCGCGCCGCGCCGGTGCTGGCGGTGCTGGCGCGGCGCACCACCACGGAGCCGGGCACCCAGAAGTGGTGTACCGCGGGCCTCAAGAACCTAAGCGACGACGTGAAGCTGCGGTCGTCGGTGATGGAGGCGGGCGGAGTGGTGCAGGGCGTGCTGATGCTGCTGCCGGGCACGGAGGCGACGCCCAACGAGCCGTACATTGCGGGGCAGGCGGGCGTGGTGTTGGGCGGCGCGCCCGCCGCCGCGGCGCCGCCGCCGTATGGGTCGCCAGGCAGCCCAGCGTTTGGCGGGGCAGGGGCAGGTGGCCTGACGAGCCCGGGTGGCGCGGGTGACCGGTACCCGGGGCGTGACGACTACCCCTTCATGGGAGCGGGGCTGAAGCTGCGGGACGTATTTGAGCGGGCGGGCGGCGGTGAGGACACGGACAGCATCTGGAGCGAGGACGACGGCGAGGAGGAGCCTGCGGAGGGCGAGAGCGGTGCCGACGGTGGCGACGGCACGTCACCAGCGACTGGCCCTCCTCGCGGCGGCGCACCCGCCGCCGGCGCACCCGCCGCCGGCGCGGCACAGCGCGACGCGGCGGCGGCAGCGGCGGCGGCGGAAGCAACCCTGAGCATCATGATGTTCAAGATGCCGCGGCCATGGCTGCCTGACGCCGGCGACGTGAAGTTCCCAGCGGCCGTGGTCGGCGACCGCGCGGCGGCTGTGACGGGCAGCGGGTCGGTGCCAGACACCGACAGCCGCACCGACTGGGGCATCAACGACGCGCTGATGGGCTACCCAGACACCTTCACGGTGGACAGCGAGCGCCCGGCAGCGGTTGGCGCACACATCCTGATGCAAGCCGCCGCGGCGGCTACTGCTGCCGCAGCAGCTGGGCAGCCGGCCTCCATGCGCGGCATGCTGTCAGACGCCGCCACGGCGCTGGCGATGCCGCCGGCGGCGCCGTCCCCGGCGCTGTCTGCTACCGGCGGCGGCGAGGTGGTGAGCCCCACACGGTGGGGCGACCTGCTGGCGCACCGTGCAGCGGTGGTGACGCGGCCGGACGACAGCGACGGCGAGGGCGCGCAGCCTAGCCCCGCTGCCGCCACCTCCACCGGCCTGCCCGACTCCGCCTTCCGCCACCGCGTGCACACCGAGAAGGAGCGCGCGTACGAGCGCATCCTGCCGCGGGAGGCAAGCACGGTGGATGTGGTGGAGGCGGGGCACGCGCTGGCCACCGCGGAGCTGGGGTTGACAGACACCGTGGCACGCGACCTGGCAGGCGGGAGGGGCGGCGGGGAGGCGAACGCGTTGTCGCCGCCCGGCCGCGTGACGGAGGAGTCTACCAAGCGCGCAATGGCGTTGCTGAAGCCGTTTGCACTTCCAGAGGACGAGCTGAGCGCGCTCCTGCGCGCCGGTGTTGGTGGCAGCGGCAGCAGCAGCAGCAGTGTTGGCGTTGGCGGTGCACGGGGTGCTGGGCGTCATGCGGCACAGCCTGCCGAAGACGGCGACGACTCGCCCACGCGCTTGACGTCGGGCTACCTGGTGTCAAATATGGCGTACGCCTTCTTGGCAGACCAGGTGGCATCTGGTGCGCGGCCTGTCGCCGCGTCGCCACTTATTGCCGCTCGAGTGTCGCCGCTGGCAACCAGCACCATTCCTGGCTTTGGCGCGCGGCCAGGGCACAGCCCGGCTCGCCACCACGGCGGTGGTGGCCACGGCGGTGGTGGCCACGGCGGTGGCGGCCACGGCGGCGGTGGTGTCGGCGGTGGCGGTGGTGGTGGCGGTGGTGGCGCCGCCGCCGCCGAACGTGTGGTGATCCATCTGGATGGCGTCTTGGATGGCGACCGGCTGGTAGCTGCCGGGACAATGCGCAGTACCGGTGGCGGCGTCGGCGGCATCGGCGCCGCCGGCGGCGGGAGTACGACGCGACGCTTCCGCACGTTGAATGACGCCTGGCGGGATCCGGAGGAGGAGGGCACCAGCCGCGGCGGCGGCACCATCTTTGAGCGCCTGCACAGCCGGCAAGCCACCAGCCGCGCGTCGTCGCGGGACGGCGGTGGCGGCGGCGGTGACGGCGGCACGCTGCCGCCCGGCTCAGCCCGGCTGCCGGGGTTGGGCACCGTGCGCGGTGGTGGTGACCTGGGGATGGGCACGTCGCGCAGCACCAGCAAGCTGCCAGACATGATGCGGTCTGGGCGGCCGGGCGCCAGCGCCGGCCCGCGCACGTCACGTAGTGGTGGCCTGTCCAGTGCCGGCGCGGCGGTGGTGGGTGGCGTGCCCCGCCTCAGTGGCCGCTTCTCTGACGCCGGCGACGCGCCTACCTCCGCACGCACCACCAGCACTGCCGGTGCGATGGGCGGCACGCGCAGTAGTAGCCGAGGCGGCGGCGGCGGCCTGTAGCGACTGGATTGGGAGTTCAAAGCGAATTCATCGATATTAATTTCAACGCCGCACACCAAATGCGCAGCACACTGCTTCAGGGGCACACCACACACGGGACGGGTCACAACTCACAGCGCCACACACTCGCATACACGCAAGCATCCACACACACCGACACACGCTCAAGTGCAAACATTGTCCGCTAATTAGCTACGGGTAGTAGTCGCTGTCGCCCGCCGAGTCCGACACGCTGATTGCCTCCTCGCCGCCGCCGCTGCCACCGCGGCTGCCGGCGCGGCTGCCGGCGCTTGCGCTGCGACCACTGGCACCACTGCGCTGGCGCGGCGTCGGGCGGCGTCCGTGGCGGAACGGCTTCGGCAGCGCAGCTGTCGGCTCCGTGTCAATCAGGTTCGGCACCAGGTCGCGGCGCGTTGCAATGAGCGCCTCCACGGCGGCGTGCTGTGGCAGCGCGCGGCCGCGCTTCCACACTGCCTCGCACGCGGCGTCGTGGTCGGAAGTGAAGAGGAGGGAGCGCGGGAAGAGGGCGCCGCTCTCGTCGCCCACCAGCGGCTCCCCCTCCCACCCGCCGCTCACCTCGAAGAACAGGGTGGGCTTGCGCAGCGTGTCGGAGGAGCGCTTGATCAGGTCGCCCTGGTCGATGAGGATGCCGTCGCCGCGGCGGCCGCGCGTGAAGCGCGTGCACGCCACCAGAACGGCGCCGGCGGGCATGACGCGTGACAACAGGCGCAGCACCGGCTCCTGGAACGGCCCCCACCGGTTCCCAAAGTTGTTGGCATACACAACGCGGGCGCGGCGCAGCGGCGAGTCGGCGGCGCGCAGCACGTCCAGCATGTCGCCGCACACGAGGGACACGCGGGAGCAGAGGCAGGGCAGCGGGTCGGGCGGCGGCGGCACGGTGGAGGTGGCGAGGTGCTGCAGCATGGCGGACAGCATCATCTCACGCGGCACGCCCACCGACTGCTTCATGTTTGACGCGCGCAGCGCCAGTACGCGGTCTTCGTTGTTGCGCGCCAGTGCGGAGGCGGCAGCCGCCACCAGCGACGTCATGCTCTTCCCGCCCTCCTCCGTCGCCGTCAACACCGCCTGCGCCACGCTGACGCTGCCTGCCACGCGGTGTGCGGGCGTGGCGGTGGGGAGGTGGCAGGGCGGCAGCGCCGCAATGCCGTCCGCAGCTCGCGCTGCGGCAGCGACGGCAGGCGCGCTGGCGACGTCCGGCACCTCCGCGGCGTCGGCATGCGGGGCGGCGGGGTGTGCGGGGCACGGCGCCCGCGCGGTCTGCAGCGCGGAGCAGGCGCGCGCCAGTGTGGACACCGACACGGCATACCGCGATGGCACCACCTCCACGCCGTACGCCCAGCAGCCGGTCATGGCAGCCAGGCCGATGACTGCGGCGCCGTCGCCAGACCCCAGGTCCACCAGCAGATCGCGGTGCGTCAAGCTGGTGAGCCCCACCAACCGCGCCAGGGTGGAGGGGTGTGTCTGACCCGGTGCCAGCTCGTTGCTGCCACCCGCGCTGTCTGACAGCACGTAGGCGCGCATGCCGCGGCCCGTCACCGCGCCGCTCGCCATGCGCGTCACGTGGTTCACGTGGATGGTGCGGTACATGGTGGCGCGCACCGCCTCGCGGTGCACCGCGAATGCCACATCCCGCCGCACCGGCGGCCGCGCTACCACACCGGCGCCGCTACCCACGCTGACCACACTGCTCTCGGCACTGGCGCGGCCAACTGACCCATGCCCACCCACCGCGCCCGCGGCAGCCACCGCCGCCACCGCAAAGTCCTCATCCACGTCGTCATCCATCGCATCCCACGACGACACCGACACGTTCTCACTGGTGTCATCGTCGTCGTCATCATCCATCTCGCCGCCGACACTGCCCTCGCCCGCCGCCGCCGCCGCCGCCGCTGCTGCCTCCCCTGGCGTGCCCCGGCTGATGCCATCCGTGTCGACGTCGCCGTCATCCTCCCCACTGTCATACACCACAGTCACAAGCTTCGACCGAAACGGCCGGGGGGCAGCAGCGGCAGCCGCCGCCGCAGCAGCTGGCCGCGGCACCAGCGGCACCGGTGCTGCTAGCACTGCGCCCGCTGACGCACGTGGCGGCGACAGCCGGCGCGTGCTGCTGCTGCCGCTCGCATACTCGCCCTCACTGCTGGTTGTGGCAGTGCTTGCAGGGCGGCGCGCGGGTGCCGCGCCCTGCTGCCTCACCGGCCGCCGGTATGAAAACGACGGCGGCGGGTGCAGCGGCGGCAGTGCTGGCGGCGGCGGCAGCGGCGGCGGCGGCGGTGGCGCGGGCTGTGCCGTGGGAGGGACAACAGGGAACCGGTGAACCGTCACATTGGGGCGGACGGGCGTCTGCTGTATATGCAGCATGCCTGCCAGCCCGTACACCGGCAGCGCGGCAGTGCGTGGTGCCTGCGACGGTGCCCCAGCAGGCGCCGTAGGCATCCACTCTCGCGGCCGCTTTGTGCCTGCCAGGTCACTGTGCACTGGCAGCGGCGGCGCTGGCGGCGCTGGTGGTGGTGGCGGCGGCGGCACATACTGCGGAGCTGCCACGGGCAACCAGCGGGTGTGTGTGGCCGCCCCACCGCCGCCGCCGCCATACCGACTGCCCCGACCACGGCCGCGGTTGGTCACATATGGAATCGGCTCCACGCCGCCCTTTTGTTGGGCAGCCACCACGGGCGGGATGAAAGCGGCCTCGCTGCCGCTACTATGGCTGCGGCTGCGATGGCTGTGGTGGCTATGGTGGCTTTGGCGGCTGTGGTTGCTCCGCCTGCTCTCGCTGCTACTCCGACCCTGGTCGTCAAACTCCGCCGTGCAGCTGACATACTCATCCAGCCATGATGGTGCGGGCCTGCCGCCACTGCTGCCGCCGCCACCGCCACCAACACTACTGCTGCCGCCGCCGCCACCAAAACTACTGTTGGCGCCGCCGCCGCCAGCACTACTGTTGGCGCCGCCGCCGCCAGCACTGCTGATGACGACGCCACCACTACTGCTACTGCCGCCGACAACACTACTGCTACTGCCGACACTAATGGTGCCCGCGCTGGCAAGGCTCCAGGCGGAGGGCAGCAGGGCGCGCGGGGCGTCCAGCACCGGCACCGTTGCAGCGGTGGAAGGGAGCCCCCCACGCGACGATTGCGTGAGGCCAGCGCCCAAGTACCCGCCGCCGCCGCCGCCATCACCGCCACCACCGCCGTCGGCGCCGGCAGCGGGCATGCGCGCTGCCGCAAAGATTGCCGCAAAGGAATGCGCGCGTGCCACGCTGCCTGCCGACCCTGGCTGCGTAGTTTGCGTGCCGCCCAGTGTGGTGCTACTACCCGGCAGCGCGCTCAGCCCCCGGCCGCCCCACGCACTCCTGCTATCGCTGCTGCTGCTGCTACTACTGCTGCTACTACTACTGCTCTCGGAGTCAGAGTCGTACTCATGCCGCGCGGTGCGCCGCCGCGCGGCAAACGAGCTCATCCTGTCCCGTTGCGCACGATGGCGCGTCAGAGACCCGCCGCCGGCGGCTGCTTCACCGCGACGCTTGCTTGCCTCGATTGCAGTTTGCTGCTGTGCAATTGTCCGCTGGTTGCTGCTGTTGGTATCGTTGGCTGCTGCTGCCGTTGGCGTTGGCTGCCGTTGAGTGCTGTTGCTGTTGGTGGCTGCTGCTGCTGCCTACCACCGCCGCCGCCGCCACTGCCGCCGCTGCTAGTACTGGTAGCCGCTGCAGTGGTACTACCTGCCGCTGCTACCAGCTACTCGCTACTGCTACCTTGCTGCTGCTGCTGCTGCTGCAGCTGCAAGGCAGGTGCAACTACCGAGGGGTTGGGACCAGGGAAGCGGGCATATGCAGCAAGCGCACGCACACCGTCTTGGAGCGGAACAATACAATCAATCAACGATTATGATGCTTGGCTACAAGGTTGGTGTGTTGGATGTGGTGAAAATTGTGTGAATAAAGTTGTACCTACCCTCTATTTTCAGACTTGTCTCCCCCCTCTAAGTAGCCGTTGGCGAGTACGCCGGTACACAACAAGAAGGCAACACTTTGATATGGAATTTTAACGCAATAACTGGTGTTACCGCATACACCTCTGACACGACAGCGTAGAAGTAAGGGAATATTATTGATAAAGCATGAGAGTGCGCACCGAGGGTGAGCGGAATGCGTAGAATTTTGACGTTGAAAGGAAGGGGGTAACGGAAGGGAGCCAACGGATAAACTTGGATACCATTTACTTTTCATGGGTTTTCGACACAAACAGGCGCGGGTTGCAACTGACTGCCAGCAGCACCACCACGCTGCCACATCTGGTAATTAGTCCTGTCACTAGGTATCCGCCATAGCGGGCGATTAGCCGCCAAATCCGGTCGCCAAAAGTCGAAGGGCAGCAAGCCGCCATATCCAAAAGATACACTTGCCCGCCCGATACGCCTGGGTAGTGGTGACGGCAGCAACAAATTCGTGCCGCCGCCACCACGCCCGGGCCCAATATTTGGAGGACTGCATGGTTGTTGGTCTAGTGTGCGTAGGGTGCGGTTGGTTTTGTTAGAAGTCATTGGGGTGGTTCATAGGGTTGTGGACAACACCAGGCGAACCGACCGACCAGCAGCAGGAGTAGTAGCAGTCAGCAGCAGCAGCAGCAGTAGTAGCAGCAGCAGCAGCAGCAGTAGCAGCAGCAGCACCCGCAGTAGCAGTAGCAGCAGCTGTAGCTGCAGTTCCATGTAATCGGCGCTGTGCCTGACACACACACTGCTGCCCTCGTCGCCGACGGCGACCTGGTCTGTCACCGGTGGCCGGGACGGGCTTGCCTAGGCTGTCACAAGTAGGAGCACAACACGATGGCAGACCACAGTGACGACGACGAGCATGGCGGTGGTGGCGGCGGGGGCGGTGGCGGCGGGGGCGCCCACCCGCTGGCGGTGCCGGCGGGGGGGGCTGAGGAGAATGGAGACGGGATGCGGTCGCTGGGGGTGGGGGGGGCGGGGAAGCCGGTTTACAACGCGCGGGCGGGGGCCGCCCCCGCGGGGCGCCCGCGCAAGTCCACTGCCGCTGCCGCCGCTGCCGCCGCCGCGTCCGAGCCGGGTATGCTGCGGCGCAGCTCACGGTACGTGCAGCGCGGCGCGGTGCATGTGGGTGACATACACATGCATACACATTGGGATTACCCGCAACCGTCCACCACAACCACTGTGCAGGGTGCGGGGAGTTGGGCCCGACGGCGCGCCAGCACCAGTTGCCGCGGTCCCCATTGAGCTGGCTGACGCGCCGCCGCGGCGGGTGGTGCCAGAGGGCGACGTGGCGTGGCACGCGACGCTGGACCCCAAGTCGCCGTTTGCCGTGGCAGCCAGCCTGCTGGACCTGGTGCGCGCCTCCACCGCTGCGCTGCTCCACCTGCCGTCTGCTGCTGGGGAGCGGCCGTCGCTGGCAGACACGGAGGCAACGCTGTCACGCATACGCACCGAGCTGCAGGCCGCAGAAACTGCTGCAGCGGCACCAGCACCAGTGGCAGCTGCGGCGGCCGCGGCGGCGGAGGTTGCGTCGCCGCCTCGGGGGCGCCACACGCGGGCATCAGCGTCGGCTGCAGCTGCCGCGCCATCACCGTCGGCGGCTGCAGCTGCGGGCGGCAGCAGCGATGAGGGTGGCACTGATGCGGGCCGCCGCCAAGAAGCGCTGCTGACACGCTTTAGTGCGGCAATGGATGCAGGGCTGGCGGCGGGGATGCAGGCGGGCGTGGGACGGTGGGAGTTAGAGGGTCGTGTGGCGCTGCCACCTTCCGCCGCCGCTGCTGGCGCGAGGGCGGGGGGTCGCGACGCCGCGCACACTGTGCGGCCCGCGTCACGCCTGACGGGCTTGGACATCCGCGGCGAGGCGTCCGTCATGAAGGTGCTGGCGGACCGCATCTACAGCATTGCGCTGCACCCGGCGCCGGACCGCATCATTGCGCTGTGCGGCGGCAAGGAGGGCCGCCTGGGCCTGTGGTGCCCGCAGGTGACGCCAGGCGGCGGGAGCGGTGGCGGCCGCAGCAATGGTTTGGCAGCGGCGGCAGCGGCGGCGTCGCCTGCGAAGCGGCCACGAACTGAAGCGCACGGCGCTGACGGCGACGCGGAGGTGGTGGATGTGGATGGCGATGGCGGCGGCGACGAGGAGGAGGAGGACGATGACGGAACTACCACTGCGGCAGCGTTTTGGCCGCATTCCGCGCCCATCAACCACGTTTATGTACGTTTTGTTTGTATGTGTGTGCGCGCGTGACTGTGTGCGTCCCACCACCCCGCCCCCCCCGCCCCCCCCCCCCCCCCCCCCC
>Ga0066256_1002717_pt1 | contig 16570 bp, 17 predicted proteins | sample ThiBio_1000_biof_FD_87107 | JGI IMG/M metagenome (GOLD analysis project Ga0066256, IMG submission 87107) | Wastewater bioreactor microbial communities from Cape Town, South Africa - Thiocy_expt_1000_biof (version 2) | ecosystem: Engineered > Bioreactor > Thiocyanate-remediating >...
GATGGAGTACATGCTGGGGCCATCACCGATGAGCGCGATGGGGCGGCCTGCCATGCCTTTGCGCTGGCGACCCAGTGCAACACCCACTGCGGCCGGCATGCCGTAGCCCAGACCGCCGCTGGCCATGGTGTAAAAGCTTTCTGCGCCCGACATGGGTAACCGCACCTGCATCACGCCGCGCGAACCAGGTGCCTCCTCCACCACCACGTCATCTTCGTGTCGCACGTCGTTGAGCACCTGGAGCGCATAGGCGACCTCCATGGGGCTGCTGGCGGCTGCGGGCTCAGGGCGAGCAACCGCTGGGGGCAGCGTGCGCTTCGGTGGGTTGGATGCCTGCAGCAATTCGCCCACGGTCAGGTGCAAGCTGGCCACCAGGCTGTTGCCGGTGGGCGTCCAGGCCGCCATCTGGGGGTCGTCCACGATTTGCCACAGTGACGCCCCCTCAGGAAGATGCGGGCCCAGCCCTTCAACGTGGTACAGAAATGCAGGCGCACCCAGCACCAGCACCAGATCGTGACCGGCCAGCTTCTCGACAATGCGCTCGCGCATGGCGGGCAGAAAGCCGCCAAACAGCCGGTGGGTTTCTGGAAAGGCGCAACGCGCACTCATGGGTGCGGTGTAAACCGCTGCGCAATGGCGCTCGGCCAGCTCCACCACCAAGTCCATCGCGCTGTCGCGGTCCACCCCGGTGCCAGCCACAATGGCCGGTCGCTGCGCGCGGTTGAGCACTTCAGCCAACTGCCCCAGCATGGCGGGGTCAGGGGCAATGCTGCGGCTGACTTGGCGCGGCTCCACACAGTCTGCGGGCCGATCCCAGTCATCCGCCGGGATGGACACGAACACCGGCCCGCGAGGGGCCTGCATTGCGATGTGATAGGCCCGCGCCAGGGCGAGCGGCACGTCCTCGGCCCGTGCGGGCTCGCACGCCCACTTGACGTAGGGCTTGGGCAGATCGGTGGCCTGCGTGGCCGAGAGGAAAGGGTCAAAAGGCAGGATGGCGCGCGCCTGCTGGCCGGCTGTGACGATGAGCGGCGTCTGATTTTTGAACGCGGTGAAGATGTTGCCCATGGCATGGCCCACACCGGCGGCGGCGTGCAGGTTGACCAGCGCGGCATTGCCCGTGGCCTGCGCATACCCATCGGCCATGCCCACCACCACGGACTCCTGCAATCCCAGCACATAGCGGAAGTCGCTAGGGAAGTCCCGGAACATAGGCAGCTCTGTGGAGCCAGGGTTGCCAAAGATCGTGTCGATCTGTAGGTCCCGCATCAAGCGGAAGAAGGCGTCCCGTACGGTCGGTTGCTGTGGCGCGTCGGTTGGCATGGCGTCGTGATCTGCTGCGGTTGTCATGAGCGGCGAGTTTCGGGAGATTCGAGAAATTCGACAACAATATGCACTTACTAAATGCTATTGGTTAATCAAATAATGGACTTCATCGACTTGAACCTGCTGCGGGTGTTCGACGTCATCTATCGCACCCGCAACGTGAGCCGTGCCGCCGAGCAGTTAGGCATGTCTCAGCCATCCACAAGCCAAGCGCTCACCAGGCTGCGCCTCACTTTGAGCGACCCCCTGTTCGAGCGCACACGCAACGGAATGAGGCCCACACCGAGAGCCGATGACCTGGCCCAGTTTGTTCAGATGGGCCTGGCCCAACTGGATGCAGGGGTTGCATCGGACACAGTGTTTGATCCGTTGAAATCAACCGCAGAATTGCGCATCCATCTCACCGACATCGGTGAAGCGCGTTTCCTGCCAAGCCTGATGGCGGAGATTCGGCGAAAAGCTCCCGGCATCCACGTGGATGCAAGCACGTGGCAGCAGTCGCAGATCGCGACAGCGTTGGACAACGGCGATATCCACCTCGCCATCGGCTTTCTTCCCGAGTTGAAAAGTTCGGCACACGAAAAGTTGCTGGCAGATCGCTATGTCTTACTCTTGCGCACCGGGCATCCAGCCACAGCGCTACTCAAGCGCAATGCGTTGACTATGAAAAGAATGCAGACGATGGATCTTGTCGCGGTGCGCTCGCACACGCAGACCCTTCAAATGCTGAAGACGGCAAACCTGGAAAGACAGATCAAGCTGACAACCTCGACTTTCCTGGCGCTTCCAGGGATCGTTAGGAACACCAATCTGGCAGCACTGATGCCTCTGGCCATTGCGCGCGATTTTTTGCCGCAAGAAGAATTCACTCTTCTCGATACCGATTTCCCGGCGAACCAGTTCACTGTATCGGTGCACTGGAGTCGTCGGCACGAACACTCCCAGCTGGTTCGATGGGCGAAGAGAGTCGTTGTGGACTTGTTCAAGACTTTGTGAAAGTACTGGCAGTTGCCAACGGCGGCTTCATGGCTTGAAGCTGCAAGAAAGTTCCATTTGGCGGTTGACTGCAATCAGCCTTAAGCAACCGGTCCACGGCGCTGAGGCTGTGCAAATCATGGCCTGGGTAAGGCTGAACTCCCGAGCTGAGGTGGTTCGTACCTGGTTGGATTGATGCAGCCAAGAACGTCCCCGCAATCAGCGCCTATCCGATGCGTCCAGTGCCCGTCCGGACAATCCTTGACGCTTGCTAGCTTCTTCTTTCGCCTTCTTCCCTTGGTCGTGATGCCACTTGATGGCGTAGAACATGCAAGTGCCAAACACGAGCACTTTGAAGGTAATAAAGACTATCGGGACCCAATCCATTTGTGATGGCTTTCCTGGTTGCTAATGGGCGCCCACCACAGTCCAGTGCGCGCCTCAAAACGCTGCGTCAGCAGCTTCATCGTGTTCAAGCCATCGTCGATTTGCACACCGACACCACGGGGCCAATGATCTGAAAACTTGATGCGATGCTATCGGGCCCGCCGTGCGGGCGTAAGCATCAGTTCTGCCTAAATTTTGCGTAGCAGATGAATATTGCCGTGCGGGGCGGCTGCATGAAAAGCGGCGTTGGAATGAGGTTCGCATGGAGCCGCAGTGCGCAGGCCGTAGGGCGCGCCGCGTGAGCAGACGGAGCGCCGCTTGCACACAACGCCGACCGGGCACATACAAAAAAGGCCTGCATGAGAGAACCCCATGCAGGCCTTTGATTGGGTGTCAGTGCTATTGCTGGGTGACTAGAACGGCAACCCCACATAGTTCTCCGCCAGCGACCCCAGTGCCTTCTCGGACGAGAACAGGTACGCCAGATCCGTGTCCTGCAGCTTCTGGTCGTAGGCAATCGAATCCGGGAAGGTGTGCAGCATGGTCGTCATCCACCACGAGAAGCGCTGGGCCTTCCACACGCGGGCCAGGGCTTTTTCAGAGTATTTGTCGAGGCCGGTGCTGTCGCCATCCTTGTAGTGCGCCACCATGGCGTGGTAAAGGTAGTAGATGTCGGATGCCGCGCTGTTCAGGCCCCGTGCGCCGGTGGGCGGCACGATGTGGGCGGCGTCGCCGGCCAGGAACAGGTTGCCGTAGCGCATGGGCTCGGCCACGAAGGAGCGCAGGGGGGCGATGGACTTCTCGATGGAGGGGCCGGTGATGAGTTGGGCAGCCACCTCGGCGGGCAGGCGGCGTTTCAGCTCGGCCCAGAAGGCTTCGTCGGACCAGTCTTCCACGTTGTCGGTCAGCGGCACCTGGATGTAGTAGCGGCTCAGCACCTGCGAGCGCAGCGAACACAGCGCAAAGCCGCGTTCGTGCTTGGCGTAGATCAGCTCGGGCGAGACGGGCTTGGTGCGCGAGAGCACGCCCAGCCAGCCGAAGGGGTAGACCTTTTCATACTCCTTGAGCACGTCGCGCGGGATGGACTTGCGGCTCACGCCGTGGAAGCCGTCGGCGCCGATGACAAAGTCGCAGTCGATGCGCACCACTTCGTCGCCACTGCGGTAGGTCACGTACGGGTTGGCGCTTTTCAGGTCGTGGGGCTGCACGTCTTCGGCGTTGTGGATGACGACGCCCTTCATGCGGTCACGCGCTTCGTACAGGTCGCGCGTCAGCTCGGTCTGGCCGTACACCACGACGGAGCTACCGCCGCTGTACTTGTGCAAATCGACCCGGTCCATTTTTCCGTCGTGGGCAATGATGAAGCCGTCGTGGATCTCGCCTTCCTTGTCCATGCGGTCGCCGCACTGTGCCTCGCGCATCAACGCAGCAAAGCCGTGCTCCAGCACGCCAGCGCGGATGCGGCCCAGCACGTATTCGCGGCTTTGGCGCTCCAGCACGATGGTGTCGATGCCCTTGAGGTGCAAGAGCTGCGAGAGCATGAGGCCCGAGGGGCCTCCGCCGATGATGCAAACCTGGGTTTTCATAGCGTCTCCAGTAGTGGTTGGTGTGTTCATGACATGGGTCAAACGGACCACCCAAAGATACGTGGCACAGTCGCCGCGTTGAATGGACGGATGGAGCCAGAACATGCACTTTTCGAACATCGATGGCATCCGCTCGTACAGCCTGTTTGGCGAGTCGCAGCACCTGCCCGATGTGCTGCACTGCGAGACGATTGCCGAGCGGTCGGCGTTGCACGACTGGGAGCTGGCGCCGCACCGGCACACGCGGCTGCACCAGGTGCTGCTGATCACCTCGGGCGGGGGCGTGGCGCACCTGGATGGCGAGCGGGTGCCTCTGTTTGCCGGTGCACTCATCAACGTGCCGCAGGGGCATGTGCATGCATTCCGCTTTACGCAGCACACGCAGGGCTGGGTGGCCACGCTGGCCGATGAATTGATGGACGAGATTTTTGTGCGCGTGGGCGATGTGCGGCGCGACCTGGCGCGGCCCGCCGTGGCGCCCGCGCCGCCGGAGCTGCACCAGGCCATGGGCCAGGTCTGGCAGGAGTTCTCGGGCCGCGCAAAGGCGCGTGCGCTGGTGCTGCGGGGCCTGAGCGCCACGCTGCTGGGCTGGGTGGCGCGCGCGATGGAAGACCACAGCCCGGGCGATGCAGCAGCGCCAGAGTCCAGCCTGGTGCAGCGGCTGGAGACGCTGATCGAGGCGCACTTTCTGGAGCACTGGCAGGTGGCCGACTACGCGCGGGCGCTGGCCGTGTCACCCACGCACCTGAGCCGCGTGGCGCGGGCTGCCACGGGCGTGTCGGCCCAGCGGCTGATTGAGGCACGGCTGATGCGCGAGGCGCGACGCAACCTGGCCTACACCCACCTGGGCGTGGCCACGATTGCCTACACGCTGGGCTATGCCGACCCGGCGTACTTCACCCGCGCCTTCACGCGCGATGCGGGCCTGTCGCCGCGTGCGTTTCGGGCGCAGGTGGCGGCGTCGGCGCCCAAACCGGCAATGTGATGCCGGGTGACAGGCTGCTGACACTCCGCTGTCAGCAGCCCCCGCTCACCATCGGGGCTTCTTTCTTTCCATCACCCATTGAACGACAAGGAGCCTTTCATGAAAAACGCCATCGCCTGGTTTGAGATCCCCACCACCCAGCTGGACCGCGCCCAGGCCTTTTACGAGGCCGTGCTGGGCCAGCCCATGCGCCGCGAGAACATGGGCCCGAGCGAAGGCGCCGTGTTTGCCTACGACCCCGAGGCCGATGGCGCGGGCGGCGCGCTGATGATGGGCCCCACGGCGCCCCAGGTGTCGGGCAGCGGCACGCTGGTGTACCTGGACGCATCGCCCTCCCTCGACGCTGCGCTGGACCGTGCGGTGGCCCAGGGCGGCCGCGTGGCCCTGCCGCGCCAGGCGCTGCCGCCGGGCATGGGCTTCTTTGCGCACATCCACGACCTGGATGGCAACCGTGTCGGGCTGCATGCGCCCGATTGAGACCTGGCGCCGATCCCTCTCACCGAAAGGAGCCCCATGGAAACACAGGAACTGCACCGAGGCCGGCTGATCGACCACATCCAGCTCGTGGTGCGCGACCTCGCCGCCAGCCGCAGGTTCTACGCGGCCGTGTTCGACGCACTGAACGTGCCCATGGGCGGCACGGCCGAGGACTACTTCTGGGCGGATGAGCTGTTTGTCTCCACCGCCGACAGCGTGGCCGCGCAAGGGCACCTGACAGGCCGGCACCACTTGGCCTTCCAGGCGCAGGACCGGGCGATGGTGGATGCCTTCTACCGCGCTGCGCTGGCCCACGGCGGCACCGACAACGGCGCGCCGGGCGAGCGGGCTTACCACCCCGGCTACTACGCGGCGTTTGTGCTGGACCCGGATGGGAACAACATCGAGGCCGTGTTCCATGGCGACGCGCAGCGCAGTGCGGCGTCGGTGAAGATCACGTTCTGAGCGTGTGGGTCAGCCCGCCTCCGGGCGGGCCAGGCCGCGCAGCGGGATGGGCGTGGAGAACACGATGGACGTGCGCGTTTCGCCATAGCCATCGCCCAGAAAGCGCTCCAGGTCGGGCAGGTCGCGCGCCACGACCTGCATCACATACGAGTCGTTGCCGCTGACGTGGTGGCATTCGAGCACCTGGGGCGACTGGCGCAGCTTGTCGATCAGCGCCTTCTTGCCGGGCTGCGGCACATTGATGCCCACCACGGCGCGCACGCCGTAGCCGACCTTGGCGGGGTCGATGTCGGCATGCACGCCACGCACCACGCCCACTTCCTGCAAACGCCGCAGACGCTCCAGCGTGGCGGGCACCGACAGGCCCACGGCCTCGGCCAGTTCCTTGAGCGAGGCACGGCCATCGGCCTGCAGTGCGCTGATCAGGCGCCAGGCTTTGTCATCGACTTCCATACAAGCCTTTATCGATTGGCACAGAAAAAAACGAAACCCAATGCGGGATTCGCCGAATTTTCTGCATTCTCTACCGCCAGACGCCGCTCTAGCATCGGTGCATGGACTTCACTTCAATCACCGTGTTTCTGCAAGCCGCCGTCATCGGCGTGCTCATTGCGGCCCCTGTGGGCCCCATTGGCGTGCTGACGATGCAACGCACCCTGGAGCGGGGCCTGGCGGCCGGGCTGGCCACGGGCCTGGGCGCCGCTGCGGCCGATGCGGTGTATGGCGCCGTGGGCGCCTTTAGCGTGCGCTGGCTCATCGATGGGCTGACGCAGGCCAGGACCCCGCTGGCGCTGGGCGGCGGCGCATTGCTGCTGGTGCTGGCCTGGCGCACCTGGCACGCGCCGGTGGCCCACACCGCCGCCCCGGCGCGCGACGCACGGGGCATGCTGGGCCTGGCGGCGGGCACGTTTGCGCTGACGCTGGCCAACCCGGCCACCATCGTGTCGTTCATTGCGGTGTTTGGCTCGCTCGGCGGCGGCCGGCCCAGCCTGCCGTCGCCGCTGTGGATGGTGGCGGGCGTGCTGGTGGGCTCTGCCGCCTGGTGGCTGCTGCTGACCAGTGCAATTGCCTATCAGCGGCAGCGCTTTACCCCCGCCTGGCGCCAGCGCATCAACCGGGCATCGGCCTTGCTGCTGGGCGGGTTTGCGTTGTGGCAGTGGGGGCAGCTGGTCTGAGGCTTTGAGTTACGCACAGGGATGCTGCAAAGGTACTGACACTGCGGTGTCAGCAGCAGGCCTGCACCATCGGTGGCTTCTTGGACCCGGAGCTTTTCTCATGACCGACGCCCTGCTGCAACACCCCCTTTGGCCGGATGCCGAGCCCGCGCGCAACGACATGCCCCTGTCAGCAGCGCCCTCCGCAGCCGCCACCCGCCGCAACTGGATCGCGGTGGCCTGCGCCCAGCACGCCCGCCGGGGCTGCGCCACGCCGGGCGCGGGCTACATGCAGGTGTGCCATGGCAAGATGGCGCCGCTGCAGCGCATACGCCCCGGCGACCGCGTGGCGTACTACGCGCCCACGGTGACCATGGGCGGCAAGGACCGGCTGCAGGCGTTTGTTTCCATCGGCATCGTGTTGCCGGGCGCCCCCTATGCGTTTGACATGGGCGGCGGGTTTGTGCCGTCGCGGCGGGACGTAGCCTATGTGCCTGCGCGTGAGGCAGCGATTGCGCCGCTGCTGGACGACTTCGAGTTTGTGGACGACCGCCAGCGCTGGGGCAGCAAGTTCCGCTTTGGGCTGTTTGCCATCAGCGACCACGACATGCGCCTGATTGCGCAGGCGATGCAGGCCGAGCTGCAATTACTACATTTTTGATAGCACCTCAGGCAATGGGCACTAGCGCGTCCGGCCCAAAAGGCCCCAAACGGATTGCGAACGGCCCCGTGGGGCCCTTGAACAGCCCCGCAGGCGGGCGTCAGCCCACCGCCATCAGCGGGTCCACCGCCCGGCGTTGGGCGGCAGTCAGGGCGGTATAGCCTTCACGCAGCAGTCGCAGCACGATCGCGTGGATTTCAATTTCGCTAGCGGGCATGGTCTTCTCCTTGAACGGCAACAGTGGGCGGCCGCCACGTGGCTGGCCGATGACATGGGCACCTGGCGGGCGCCCGGGCCGGCCCCACCATGGACCAAGCCCCGATGCCACTGTGCCGAGGTGGCAACGCAGGCGGTAGCGCGATAAACGGGGAAGTTCGCGGCTTTTTTCGCGCGCCGCTCTACAACCAAGGGGCTTATGGAGAAGTGGCCCCGGGCACGTAGGCGTCGATGACCGGCGGCTCGCTGTCCCCCGCTGCGGTGCGGGCCAGCTTGAACCAGGTCCAGGTCTCCACATCGGGTGCGTCGTAGCTGCCGTAGGACTGCCCGCCCCACGAAAAGTACGAGCCCTTGTTACCCGTGCTAAGGGTGCGCTTGCCCACGGCCAGGCCGCCGTCTTTGAGCAGCGCCAGCCGGAACCCCTGCAGCTTGCCAGAGGCCCCCGGCTCGTTGCCGGACGGCGCGGTCTGCGGAGCCAGATCGAGCATGCCGGCGCTGCAGCGGGCCTGCGCGCCGCTGTAGGTGACCAGGCTCCACTGCCGGGTGAGCGAGGTGCGCACGTTGCGCGCACGGTTGATGGTGCGCGTGCGCAGCGTGGTTTCGCCGCGCTGCTGCCGCACCCAGACCTGCATCTCGGCCGAGCCGGTAAAAAACGGCAGGCTGCCCCGCACACCCACAGGCTCGACCGGCGGCCAGGCGTACACGCCTTGCAGGGACGGGCAGCCGAACCAGCTGCTCTGCGCCGGGCCAAACGCCGGGGGCGGCTTGGGCGACCCCTGCACGTCCGGCCCGCAGGCCGTGAGGGCCAGGCAACACAGGGCCAGCGTTGCCGCCCCGCCGATGCGCTGCACGCGCCGGTGTGGTGTGCGCACGGCGCTGTGCGATGGCGAGGGGACGGCAGGTGTCATGGTGTCTGGGCGGTGATGCAGCACGATTGTCGGGCTGAACACGGGGCCTGCGGATGATCCATTTGCTCCAATTTTGATAGCTGCTCGCGCATTTTCCACTAGCGCATCAGCACCAAAAGGCTTCAAACCGTGCTGACGATCCCCCAGACATGGCCTGGAGGGTCGTCAGAACCGTCTAAGAGCCGCTCTAAGGATGCGCAGGCCCCGCCCGCACGCGGGCCAGCGCCTCGGGCACATCGCGCCACGCCGGGCGGCCGGGGGCGTAGCGCTGGCGCATGTAGCCCGCCAGCTCGGTGATCTGCGCGTCGCTGAGCGCGTGGCCGAAGCCGGGCATGAAGCCGATGTCCCGCGCGGCGGGCTCGTGGATGCCGTGCACGATGACCTGCAGCAGGTTGTCGGGCCGGTCGCTGTGCAGGTTGCTGTTGAGCGCCAGGGGCACGTTCACACCGAGCAGCTTGGGGCCGTCGCCGTCGTGGTGGCAGGCGGCGCAAGCACCGTTGAACAGGCGCTGGGCCTGGCCGGGCTGCGGGGCCAGCGCGGCGGCCTGGGCCACGGCGGCTTGGGCGCGCTGTTGTGGGTCTGACACAGGCTGTGTGGCTGGCTGGGTAGCAGCGTCCGTCGCGGTGAACGAGGCCAGGTAACTCGCCATGGCGCGAATGTCGTCGTCAGGCAAGTGGGCCAGCTCGCGTACCACAGGCGCCATGGGGCCAGAGGCGCTGCCGTGCTGCGGGCTGTGGCCGTGGCGCAGGTAGCCGTACAGCGCATCGGCCGTCCAGGGCACGGGCGCCTTCGACAGGCCGGTGAGCGCAGGTGCCTCCCAGCCATCAATCATGGCGCCCGAGAGGAACGCCGCCCCGCCCTGCTCCGCGCCCAGCGCATTGCGCGGCGTGTGGCAGGCGCCGCAGTGGCCCACGCCCTGCACCAGGTAGGCGCCCCGGTTCCATTCGGGCGGGCGTGTCGTGTCTGGCTTGAACGGCGTGGCGTCGTGAAACAGCGCGTTCCAGCCTGCCATGAGGGGGCGCACGCTGAACGGGAAGGTCAACTCGGTCTTCGGCACCTCGGCCCGGACGGCAGGCTGCACCATGAGGTAGGCGTACAGCGCCGTGAGGTCGTCGTCGCTCATCTTGGCGAACGAGGTGTAGGGGAACGCGGGGTACAGGTGCTTGCCATCGCGCGAAATGCCTTCGCGCATGGCGCGCTGGAAGGCGCTGAAGGACCACTGGCCGATGCCGGTCTCGGCGTCGGGCGTGAGGTTGGTGGTGTAGACCTTGCCGAATGGCGTTTCCATGGCGCGGCCACCCGTGTTGGGCGTGCCGCCCGGTGCGGTGTGGCACACCGCGCAGTCACCTGCAGCGGCCAGCAGGCGGCCGCGTTCGATGGTGGCGGCGTTGTAGACCGACACGCCCGCCGTCTGCACCACGGGCGCGATGGAGGGGCGCCAGCCCAGCAGCGCTGCGCCCATGGCGATGCCACCGGCGACCAGGGCCAAGGCGCGTGCCCAGGGGCTGCGTTTGGTGGGCCACGTGGCGCTGGCGGGCACGGTGGGTGCGGGCAGCTCCAGCGTGGGCAAAACCTCGGCCTGCTCAGTGGGTGGGGTGCTGCCTGTGGCCGCCTGGCCCGCGCCACCAGGCAGGGGGTTGAGCCCGGCGCGCACCACCTCGGGCGTGAACGGCGGCGCACGAAAGCGCACGCCCGTCGCATCAAAAATCGCGTTGGCAATCGCCGCCGTGCCCGGCACGGACGACGACTCGCCCGAGCCCAGCGGCGCCTCGTCCTGCCGGGGCATGTGCATGACCTCGATGACCGGCACTTCGCGAAAGCTCAGGATGGGGTAGCTGCCCCATTCGCGGTTGTCCACAGCCTGTTTGACGGGCTCGAACCTCACCTGCTCCTTGAGCGCGCGGCTGGTGGTCTGCAGCACGTTGCCATGCACCTGCTGCTCCACGCCGGCGGGGTTCACCATCAGGCCCGCGTCGTGCCCCACGACCACGCGGCGCACATGCACCTCGCCGGTCTTTTTGTTGACCTCCACATCGGCCACCCAGGCGGCCCAGGCCGCGCCAAAGCCGGGCCATTTGCTGTGGATGTAGCGGGCGTAGGCAAAGCCCTGGCCCTGGACCCAATCACCATCCAGCTCGCGCTGCTGAGGGCCGGTGCGGCGAATCCAGCCCGCCTTTTCGGCCGTGGCCTGCACCAGCTCGGCGGCACGCGGGTCGTTCAGCAGCTGCAGGCGAAACTGCACCGGGTCCACACCCGCAGCAGTAGCCAGTTCGTCCACATACGACTCGTGCGCAAACGAGTTGGGCAGCGCCGACACGCCACGCAGCCATGATGCGCGCACGATGGGCGGCATGTCGTTGACGGCCACGCGCAGGTTGTCGTACTGGTAGGGCGGGCGCGCGGTGCGGTCGCCCATCTCATAGGCCTGGGCCACGGGCTCGATGGTGCGGGTGAGCAGCAGGGCCAGCGTGGGGGCGCCATTGGAGGGGTAAGACGTTTCGAAGTCGTACGCCGCCACGGTGCCGTCGGCCTTGAGCCCACCGCGCACCTGCATGAGCTGGGCTGTGCCCTTGGGCTCCCACAAATGCTCCTGCTCGCGCGTGAGCTGCACGCGCACCGGGGCGCCCACGGCGCGCGACAGCAGCGCGGCATCGGCCGCCACGTCATCGGCGCCGTTACGGCCGTAGCAGCCTGCGGCCTCCATGCGGATGAGGTCGATGTCCACATCAGGCAGGCCCATCAGGCGGGCCAGGTCGGCGCGCAGCACATGGGGGTTTTGCGTGCCGGCCCACACCGTCATGCGCTGGCGGCCGGTGCTGTCATCACTGCGCCATTCGGCCACCGCGCACGATGGGCCGATGGAGCCATGCATCTGGTAGGGCCACACATAGGTGCGCGGCATGGGCTGGTCGGCTGCTGCCAGGGCCGCGTCCACATCGCCTTCGTCCACCAGGCGGCGCTGGGTGGCGGGGTTGGCGCGGATGGCTTGTTCAAGCGCCTCGGCGCCGTCCTGGCGCGGAAAGCCGGGCCAGTCCTTCCAGCGTACTTTCAGCTCGCGCAGGGCTTGCTCGGCCTGTTCCTCACGCTCGGCCACGATGCCTACAAAGTCGCGGATCACCACCACGGCACGGATGCCGGGGATGTGGGCGATGGACTGCTGGTCCACCGATTCGAGCGTGTTGCCGATGAAGTCTCCATGGTCGGCCCCCGCATACGGCGGGCGGACCACGCGGCCGTGCAGCATGCCTGGCACGCGCATGTCGTGCACAAACACCAGCTCGCCGCTGACCTTGGCCGGGATGTCCACGCGCGGCACGGACTGGCCGACCACGGTGTAATCGGCGGCGGCCTTGGTGGATGTGGCGTCCATCAACTCCAGCGTGGTGTGTGCGCCTGCCAGCAGCGTGCAGTAGGCCACCTGGCGCGACGGGTCTGCCGTGACCTGCACCACACCGGCACGCACCTGCAATTGATCCACCGGCACGCTCAGCCGCTCTGCGGCCTGCGCCACCAGCCAGTGGCGCGCCTGCGCGGCGGCGGTGCGCAGGGGCTTGGCGTGGATCTGGATGGATGCACTCGCGATGGTGGCACCCTGGTTGGGCGCGCGGGTGGTGTCGCCCAGCACCATGTTCACCTGCGCCAGCGGCACATCGAGTTCTTCGGCCACGATCTGTGCGAGCGCGGTGCGGATGCCGGTGCCCAGGTCCACATGGCCGTTGAGCGCGGTCACGCTGCCGTCGTCCCACACGGCGATCAGTATCTCCACGCCCTCGGCCGGGTTGCCTGCCACCAGCGCGGGCTGGCCCTTGACGGGCGGTGGCGCGGGCGGTGGGTTGCGCACCACCAGCAGCACGCCCTGGGCGGCATGGAAGTCGGCGCGGGTGAGCGGGCTATGGGCGCGCAGGGATGGAGGCGTGTTCATGCCTGGGCCTCGCGCATCAGCTGGGCCGCGCGCAGCACAGCGCGGATGATTTCGACATGCGTGCCGCAGCGGCACAGGTTGCCCGACAGCTCGCGGCGCACGGCTGCTTCGTCGGGGTCAGGGTTGCGCTCCAGCAAAGCCACGGCCATCATCACCATGCCGTTGAGGCAATAGCCGCATTGCGCGGCTTGTTCATCCACAAAGGCTTGCTGCACCGGGTGAAGTCCCTCGGTAACGCTGCAACGCCCGGGCAGCCCCTCCAGCGTCGTCACCTCACGGCCTGCCACGCCCTGCGCCGGGATCACGCAGGCCCGCGCGGCAATGCCATCGACCAGCACCGTGCAGGCGCCGCACTGCCCCAGGCCGCAGCCGTATTTGGGGCCGTTGAGGGCCAGGTCGTTGCGCAGCACGTGCAGCAGCGTGGCGCTGGCCAAGGTGCTCTGTGGCAGGGCACACGGCTGGCCATTGACGACAACCGGGGAAGGTGAAGCGGGCGCGTGCATGTCTCGGTAGGTTGTTCTCAGTCAGCGTCGCAGCGACCCGCTGCGCGTGTACATCTCCAGGTCCACAAAGTTGGAGCCATTGTGGTTGCCCGGGCCATACACCAGCGGAAAGTCGCCGATCTTGGTGGTGCCCATGTCTTCCATGGCCTTGATGAAACCTTCACGCGTGAGGGCTTTGCCTGCACGCTTGAGGCCCTCCACAAACACGCGCGCGGCGATATAGCCCTCCAGCATGGTGTAGCTGTCGATCTTCTCGCCCGCGTCCGCGCGGTCCTTGCGGTAGTCGGCCACGATGGCCAGACGGCTGGCCTGCGGCGAGGGCACGATGCTGGCCGTGACCAGGCCTTCGATGCCGCCGTTCAGGCGCTGGGCCGAGCCCGGTGCATCGGTGATACCCACCGAGATGGTGTACAGCGGCGAAGCAGCGCCCGCGGCCCGGTAGTCGCGCAAGAAAACCTCCACCATCTTGCCCGCCATGATCATCACCACCGCGCCCGGCTGGGCCTTGGTGAGCTGGGCCACCTGGGGCTTGGCGTCGGTGGCGGCGATCTCCATGGGCACGGAATCCACCACCTTCACCTTCAGGCCCTCGGCGATCTGCAGGCAGGTGTCGAGGTTGGATTTGCCGAACGCGCTGTTCTGATAGATGACGGCGATGTTGTTGATGCCCAGCGTGGCCAGATGGCCCACGATCTTGCGCAGCTCGGTCTCGTAGCTGGCACGTACATGGAACAGGTAGCGGTTGTGCGTGGTGCGGAAGGACGTGGTGCCCACCAGCGGCGCGAACATGGGCACGCCTGCTTTCTCCGCCAGGGGCATGGCGGCGATGAGGTTTCCGGTGGCCACGTAGCCGATCAGGGCGAAGACCTTGTCTTCGTCAATGAGCTTGACCGTGTTCTCGGCCGTCTTCTTGGGCTCGTAGGCATCGTCGTGCGACACCAGCTCCAGCGTGCGCCCGTTCACGCCGCCGGTCTTGTTGACCTTGTCGAACGCCAGCGCAATGCCAGCCTTGTAGTCCACCCCAAAATCCTTGGCCGGGCCGGTGAACACGGCCGACTGCCCTACCTTGATGCGGGCGTCTGTCACCCCGGTCTCGGCGGCTGCCGGGCCTGCGGCCCCCAGAGCAGCGGCAGCCAGGGTTGTCAGCATCACACGGCGGTCGATGCCCCCCTCCTCCATCCCACGACATTTCATGAAACGCTCCTTACATCAAGTGCGCAAGTTTCCCTGCAAGCGGAGCGGCTGCGCAACCATTTCTGCGGGGTGTTGTGAATCCGTCAAACCCCGGCGCGCAAGCACCGGGGCGGGGCGCCATCAGGCGACGTCGATATCGCTGGACTGGATGCGTTTGACGCCCTTGGCCTTCATGTTCTTCCAGGCCGCGTCGAGCGATCCGTTGAGGTCGATAGCGCGGGTGGCGTCTTCGACCACATAGGTTTCAAAGCCCAGGCGTTTGGCGTCGAGCGCCGTCCAGGCCACGCAGAAGTCGGTGGCCAGGCCCGTGACAAACACGGTCTTGATGCCACGCTGCTTGAGGTAGCCGGCCAGGCCAGTGGAGGTCTTGCGGTCGGCCTCTTCAAAGGCCGAGTAGCTGTCCACATGCTGGTGAAAGCCCTTGCGCAGGATCACCTGGGCCTTGGGCGCCTTGAGGTCCTTGTGCAGGGCGGCGTCGTCGGTGCCCTGCACGCAATGGTCGGGCCACAGCACCTGCTGGCCGTAACTGAGTTGGGTGGTTTCAAACGGCTTCTTGCCTGCATGGGCGCTGGCGAACGAGGCATGACCCTGGGTGTGCCAGTCCTGCGTGACCACCACGTTCTCAAACGCTGTGGCGATGCGGTTGATGACGGGCACCACCTCATCCCCCTTGGCCACGGGCAGCGTGCCGCCAGGGACAAAACAGTTCTGCACATCGACCACGATGAGCGCCGCTCGCTCACCGGGTTTGATCTTGCCTGCCGCCCAGCTAGCGGGGAAGCTGGCCCCGGCCACGGTGAGCGCGGCCGATTGAAGAAGAAAGCGACGACGTTGCGCAGTTTGCATGGTGAACACTCCGGTTGGGAACGCACTGACACATCGGCCACGGCCCGGTAAGGCCAGGGCCGGGGAACTTCTTCTTCAGACGCTGAGGTAGGCGCGCCGCACCTCTTCGTTGGCGGCCAGCTCTTCCATGCTGGCCTGGTAGCGGATCTGGCCCTTTTCGAGCACGTAGGCGCGGTCGGACACCAGCTCGGCAAAGTGCATGTTCTGCTCGGACAGCAGGATGCTCACGCCCTGCTCCTTCAGCTCCAGAATCATGTGCGCCATCTGCTCCACGATGACAGGGGCCACGCCTTCGGAGGGCTCGTCCAGCAGCACCAGATACGGGTTGCCCATGAGCGTGCGGGCCACCGTTAGCATCTGCTGCTCACCGCCACTCATGCGGCCGCCGGGGCGCTGGGGCATCTCGCCCAGGTTGGGGAAGAGCTTGAACAGGCGCTCGGGCGTCCACACCGGGGCAGCCGTGCCGTCGGGCCAAGTGCGGGCGGGCTGGCGGCCCACTTCCAGGTTCTCCATCACCGTGAGGTCGGTGAACACGCGGCGGTCTTCGGGCACAAAACCCAGGCCCAGGCGCGCGGCGTCGTGCGGGTCGGTTTTGGACAGATCTTTGCCCATGAACTGGATGCTGCCCTTGCGCTTGGCCAGCATGCCCATCAGTGTCTTGAGCGTGGTGGACTTGCCTGCGCCGTTACGGCCCATCAGGGCCACCACTTCGCCACGGCGCACGTCCAGATCCACGTCGTACAGGATCTGCGCGGCACCGTACCAGGCCTGCAGGCCCTTGGCCTGGAGCAGCAGTTCTTTGGGGTTGTGGGTCGTCATGGTCATGCCGCCTCCGCATGGGTTGAGGCTTTCTTCTCAAACGTCTTGCCGGTGCCGAAGTAGACCTCCTGCACCTTGGGGTGGTCGCGCAGCTCCAGCGGCTTGCCCTCGGCAATCAGTCGCCCGCGCGCCAGCACGATCATGCG
>Ga0066256_1003120_pt1 | contig 16558 bp, 16 predicted proteins | sample ThiBio_1000_biof_FD_87107 | JGI IMG/M metagenome (GOLD analysis project Ga0066256, IMG submission 87107) | Wastewater bioreactor microbial communities from Cape Town, South Africa - Thiocy_expt_1000_biof (version 2) | ecosystem: Engineered > Bioreactor > Thiocyanate-remediating >...
CTCCAATTCGACGCGGCTGAGCGTCATGCTCGCCTGCCGCGCCGGCGATGCGGCCGCCGCCAGCCTGAGGTCCGCGGCATGAGGTTCAGCGCCTGCATCGAATGGCTCTTCGCCGAGGCGGGCTCCGACTACGCCGCCCGCCTTCGTGCGGCAGCGGCAGCCGGGCTTGATGCCGTCGAATTCTGGGGCTGGAGCCGGCACGATCTCGACGGCCTCCGCGCCGCGTCGGACGAGACCGGCGTCCGGATTGCCGCGATATGCGCCGAACCGTTTGGCGTACTGCGGCTCGGCAGCACGGCTGACCACGACGCCTTCGTCGACGGGATCCGGCAGTCCTGCGCCGCCGCCCGCCGGCTGGGCGGAGCGGCGCTGATCGTGCAGTCGGGTCGCCGCGTGGAAGACCTGGCCCTGGACCGGCAGATGGCAAATCTCACCGATGCCCTGGCCCGCGCGGGCCATATCGCTGCCGGCGAAGGCATCACGCTGCTGCTCGAGCCGATCAACAGCCGCATCACGCGGCCGGATGGACTCATCGACAGCACCGCCATGGGCCTCGATGTCGTCGCCAGCGTCGGCCAGGCCGCCGTGCGGCTGCTCTTCGACCGCTACCATTCGGCGGTCATGGAGGAATCGGTCGCCACCGCGATCGGCGCGCGCTGGCCGCTCATCGGCCATGTCCATGTCGCCGACGATCCCGGTCGCAACGAACCCGGCTCCGGCCAGCTCGACTGGGAGGCGCTCGGCAAGCAACTGGGCGCCCACTACGGCGGACTGGTCGGGTTCGAGTACAGGCCGACGCTCGCAAGTGCCGCGTCGGTAGCGATGGCGAAATCGGCGTTGAGCCGAAGCCAGGCCGCAGACGCGGCGCAACAGGTTCTGCATGAGGTTGCCTTGCCACCATTCCGGGGGCAGGCGTGAACAGGGAGACAGAGATGACGTATACTCCAACCGGAGTGGTCCGGGACGGCCGGTCGGGCCTCCGCACCATGCTGGCAGGGCTCTTGGCCGGCGTATCGATGCTGCTCGGCGCGACTGCGTCGATGGCCCAGGCACCGGCGGACATGGCGTCCGAGCAGGTGCTGCGCATGGGCATGCCGTACGAGCCGCCGCGGATTTCCGCCTACGGCGACCTGGGCGCTGCCAACTTCTTCGTCTTCACGCTGATCCATCGCGGGCTCGTCTCGTTCGACGCCCAGGACCAGCTGGAGAATGCGCTGGCCGAAAGCATCGACACCACCGACCAGCAGACCTTCGTGGTGACGCTGCGCGAGGGGCTCAAGTTCTCGGACGGTACGCCGATCACCACCGCCAATGTCCAGGCCTCGCTGCTGCATTGGGCCAAGCCCGAGGTCGCGTCGCATGCCTATGCGGGCATGAAGGACATCGACACCATCGAGGTGACGGACGACCGCGTGCTGACCATCCGCCTCAAGCAGGTCAACGCCTCGTTCCTCGAGTACTTGGCCGATCCGGCTGCGGCGATCATGCCCGATGCCGCCCTCGCCGACGGCAATGTCTCCGCCGAGATCGGCGCCGGTCCGTTCCGGCTGGCCGACTGGGACAAGGGCATCTCGATGACCTTCGAGAAGAACGACAATTACTACGACGCCGAGAACGTCTATCTCGAGCGGCTTGAGGGCACGCTCTACACGGATGCCACGGCCCGTCTGAACGCGCTCTACGGCGGCGATGTCGACTTCATCGACGTGGTGCCGTGGGAGGCCTTCGACCAGATCGCCGGCACCCCGGGCCTCGTGATGGACGAAGCCAGCGCCAACTTCCAGTACGTGATGTTCAATGTGGGTGTCGCGCCCTTCGACAACCCGCTGGTCCGGCAGGCCGTGGCCTACGCGATCAACCGCGACAACTCGATCCGTGCCGCCTTCTACGGGCACGGTCGCACCCTCTACGGCCCGCTCAACGGCCAGGAGGATACCGAGCTGTGGACTTATGATCCGCAGAAGGCCAAGGACCTGCTCGCCGAAGCCGGCCATGCCGACGGCATCAATGCCAAGTTCCTGACCATCGGTGGGCACTTCTACCAGGATATCGCGCTCTCCCTGCAGGCCGACCTCAAGGCCGTGGGCATCAACCTGGAACTCGATGCACCCGACGTCGCGACGCGCAACCAGCGCACGGTCGCGGGCGACTACGAGATCACCATGAACGGTGCCTTCATGACCGTGAGCGATCCGCTGTCCTACCTCGCGACCCTCGTTTCCGGCCCGCCGAGCATGAGCCGCAGCGTCGGCTACGAGAATGCCCAGCTCAACCAGACCCTCGAAGAGGGTTTCCGTTCGGCCGATCCGGCCGTGCGCGAGGCCAAGCTCGCCGAGGCGCTGGAGATCATCAAGACCGAGGCACCGGTCGCGTTCTTCAATACGCGCAATGCCGGCTATGCCTATACGGAACGCCTGAAGGGCTTCTCGGCACTCGACAACGTCGCGCCCTATTCGGCCTACACGCTCGAGCATGCCTACCTGAGCAACTGATCTCGACCTCTGCCGACGGCGCCCCTGGCGCCGTCGGTCCTTTCACCGGGGAACCGCCATGGCCTTACTCATCGCCAAACGCATCGCGATCGGCGCCCTGCTGGTTCTCGTGGTGCTGACGATCACCTTCCTCGCCATCCGCCTTGTGCCCGGCGACCCGGCACTCATGCTGGTGGGCGGCGAGTCCGGGACGACCAGTCCCGAACAGCTGGCAAGCATTCGCGCGGCGCTGGGCCTCGACCAGCCACTGCATGTCCAGTACCTCAATTTCGTCGGCAGCTTCCTGACCGGCGACCTGGGACAATCCTTCCGCAGCGACACCCCGGTGGTGGAACTGGTGCTGCGGCGCCTGCCCAATTCCCTCGAACTCATCGCCTATAGCTCGATCCTCGCGGTCACCATCGGCATCGCCATGGGATCGTGGGCAGCCCGGCGCGGTGGCGCTGCCGACACCTTCGTCGCCGCCGTCACGAGCGTGGGCGTTGCGACCCCCGGTTTCGTGCTGGGCGCGCTGCTGGTCATCGTGTTCGCCCTGCAACTGCGCTGGCTGCCCGCGGGCGGGCTGCGTCCCTGGAGCAACCCGGTCGCTCATCTTTCCGGGATGCTGCTGCCCTCGATCGCGCTGTCGGTGGCGTTTCTCGCGGTCGTCGCCCGAATGACGCGCTCGTCGGTGGTCGAAACCATGGGGCAGGACTGGGTGCGCACGGCGCGCGCCATCGGCCTGTCCGAACGGCAGGTCTATCGCCGCCACGTCCTGCGGAACGCCTTGACCCCGGTGACGAGCGTCATCGGCCTGCAGATCAGCAGCCTGTTCGGCGCTACGGTCGTGGTGGAGCGCGTCTTCAACTAGCCCGGGCTGAGCGCGTTGCTGATCGATGCCGTCCAGTCGCGCGACTACCCGGTGGTGCAGGGCGTCGTGATCCTCGTTTCGGTGATCTTCATCGTCGCCAACATCATCGTCGACATCATCTACGGCGTCCTCGATCCACGCGTGAGGGAAGCATGAGCGCCCTGATCTCGACCCGCCTGCGCCGCGCCTTCGGGCCGGTGGAGCTGGCGGCACTGCTGGTTCTCGCCGCCCTCATCCTCGGCGCCGCCTTCGGGCCCTGGCTGATCCCCACCGATCCAATCGCCCAGGACATCGGCAACATGCTGCTGCCGCCGGGCGCCCCCGGCCACCTGCTGGGTACCGATGAACTGGGGCGCGATGTCCTGACCCGCCTCATCTACGGGGCGCGTGTCGAGCTCGTGGTGGCGCTGGGCGCGTCGTGCCTCGCCATGGTGCTCGGCGTGACGCTCGGCCTGCTCGGCGGCTACCTCGGCGGCATCGTCGAGATGGTCTCGATGCGGCTGGTGGATATCATCCTGTCGTTTCCGCCGTTCATCGTCGCGCTGCTCTTCATCACCATCTACGGCCCCGGCCAGGGGACACTCATCGTCCTGCTCGGCGTGATGCTCGCGCCGACTTTCGCGCGGCTCGTCTACGGGCAGACGCTGACGGTCAAGCGGCTCGAATACGTGCAGGCGGCGGTTGCCTTCGGCGCCAGCCTGCCGACGCGGCTGTTCACGGTGGTGCTGCCCAACGTTGCGGTACCGATCATCCTGCAGTTTCCGATCACCATGGCGATCGCCCTCCTGACCGCATCCGGCCTCCGCTACCTCGGCATCGGCATCGTGCCGCCGACGCCGTCCTGGGGTGGCATGGTGGCATCCGGACAGCGGTTCGTCAGCCAGGACCTCTGGCTCATCATCATCCCGGGAACCGCCATCGTCTTGACGGTGCTGTCGTTCGGCCTGCTGGGCAATGCGCTGCAATACTGGCTGGATGCCCGGTCGGCGGGAGATCGGCGATGACGATGGCCAGCGAAACCTCAGCTGCTCCATCGGACGCCCCGCTGCTCCAGATCCGGGATCTGCGTGTGGAGTTCTCGTCCGGCGGCGGCTGGACCGAGGTGGTGCACGGCATCGATATCGACCTCCATGCCGGAGAAACGCTTGCCGTCGTTGGCGAGTCCGGCTCGGGCAAATCAGTCACGGCGATGTCCGTGCTCGGGCTGCTGCCGCGCACGGCGCGGGTGAAGGGGACATTGCGGCTGGGCGACGAGGACCTGCTCGCCGCCTCGTCCCGCCGCCTGCAGCAGATCCGCGGCGGCGAGATCGGCATGATTTTTCAGGAGCCGATGACCGCCCTCAACCCGGTCTACACGATCGGCGACCAGATCGTCGGGGCGATCCGGGCGCACCGGCGGATCAGCCGGCAGGAGGCCCGCAGCCATGCCATCGACCTGCTCCGGCAGGTCAACATGCCCGAGCCGGCGGAAAAGTTCTCGCGCTACCCGCATCAGCTGTCGGGAGGCCAGCGCCAGCGCGCAATGATCGCGATGGCCATCTCCTCACAGCCCAAGATCCTCATTGCCGATGAGCCGACGACGGCGCTCGATGTGACCGTGCAGGCGGAAATCCTCGATCTGCTCCGCGATCTCCAGGTCAGGATGGGCATGGCGATCATGATCATCACCCATGACATGGGCGTGGTGGCCGACATGGCCTCGCGCGTCGTGGTGATGCAGCACGGCAGGATCGTGGAAACGGCACCGGTGAAGGCGCTTTTCGCCGCGCCCGCGCAGGACTACCCCCAGACCCTGCTGGCGGCCGTGCCGCGGGCCAATTTCAACGCCCAGACCGCCGAGGCCGCGACGAGCGGCAAGCCGGTGCTCGAGGCGAAGGACCTGCGGGTCCGCTATCCCTCGCACTTCATCGCCGGCGGATTCCTCGCTGTCGATGGAGTCGACCTGCGGGTCGATGCCGGCGAGGTCGTCGGCCTCGTGGGCGAGTCGGGATCGGGAAAATCCACCATAGGGCGAGCCGTCATCGGGCTTACCCCGGCGACCGCGTCGACGCTGCGGGTGTGCGGTCACGACATGATCGGCGCTTCGGGCCGCACCATGAAGCAGTTGCGCCGTACTGTCTCGATCGTCTTCCAGGACCCCGCTTCCTCGCTCAATCCGCGCGCCACCGTCGGCAGCAACATCACCGCTCCGCTCCGCTGGAACGGCATCGAGGGCGACGGCAGGAAGCTCGACGGCATCGGTCGCGAGCTGCTCGAGCGGGTCAAGTTGCCGGGCGACTGGGTCGACCGCTTTCCGCACGAGCTTTCAGGCGGGCAGCGGCAGCGCGTCAGCATCGCCCGTGCCATCGCCATGCGCCCGCAACTGATGGTTGCCGACGAACCGACTTCGGCGCTGGACGTGACGGTGCAGGCGACGATCCTCGCCTTGCTGAGGGAATTGCAGCGCGACTTCGGTTTTGCCTGCCTGTTCATCAGCCACGACCTGTCGCTGGTGCAGCAGCTGTCGCAGCGGGTTGTCGTTCTGCGCGGCGGCAAGGTGAGCGAGCAGGGGCCGACGAGCATCGTGCTTGGCAGCCCGAACGAGCCCTATACGAGGGCGCTGGTGGCCGCAGCGCCGGTTCCCGATCCGGACCTGCAGCGGCAGAGACGTCTGGCGCGCCAGGCCCAGCAGGCGAGCGACCGCGCAGCCGCCATGCAGGGTTGACGTCATGCTCGAACAGACGGACAGCTCGGACGGCTTCGGCCCGGCCAGCGATTGCGATCCCACCGTTTCGGGATACCGATCGGGACCCGGAAAGATGCCGGGTGCGGTGGGACAGGTAGGCGCAATGGGTGATGCAGACGGCAAGCGGCCGGCGCGCGCGCGGCTCAAGATGGCCGACATTGCGCGCATGGCGGGAGTCGACGTGTCGACGATCAGCCGGGCACTCGCCGATTCCCCGCGCGTCACCGCCGAAACCAAGGCCCGCATCCGCAAGGTCGTCGCGCAGACCGGGTATGTGGTCAATCACAATGCCCGCACGCTGCGGGCGCAGCGCTCGGGGCTGATCCTCGTGATGCTGCCCAACATTGCCAGCTCGAACTTCGCGGAGGTCGTGCTGGGCATCGAGGAGGTCGCGCAGCAGAGCGGACTCAACGTCGTCATCGGCAATACGCAGTACGATCCCCAGCGCGAACAGCTGCTGGGCCGGCAGCTGCTGACCGGGGCCGTCGATGGCCTCATCCTCATCACCGGGCGCATCCCCGACGTGGTGACGGAAGTTCCCGATTTCGAGCGGCGGATCGTTGCGGTATCGCGCCGGGTTCCCGATGCCGACATTCCCTCGATCAGCATCGATAACCACGCGGCCGGACGGATGATCACCGAGCACATGCTCGGCCTTGGACACCGTCGCATCGTGCACCTCGCCGGGCCGCTGGAGAGCCCGGTCTTTCAGGCGCGGCGCGACAGCTTCCTCGAGGTGATGGGGGAGGCTGGCCATGCCGCTACCGCCACTGTCGTGGTGGCACCGTCCTACGACCTCACCGGCGGCAAGCTGGCGATGCAGGAAGCGCTGGCGCTGCCCGAGCGCCCGAGCGCCGTCGTCTGCGCGAGCGACGACATGGCCATCGGCGCGATCCAGGCGGCGCGCGCTGCCGGGGTGCGCGTGCCGCAGGACATGGCCTTCTCGGGCTTCGACGACGTGGCCGTCAGCGAGGCCTATGAACCGGCTCTCACCACCATCCGCATTCCCCGCCGCGAGATCGGCGAACGGGGCGCGCGCATGCTGGTGCAGAACCTCGATCCGCGCCGACCGCGACCGCGCAGCCGCACCGTCGAGTTCGAGCTGATCGTCCGGAACAGCACGCTCGGCACGAGCGCGCGCTAGCGCCCCCACCATCCGAGTTTTCCCACGGCGGCCTGCGCTGCCGGCAATCCCTTCATCACAGGAGATAGAAAATGGTTGAAGTCACCAAGCTCAAGTCGGGCGGCATCTACGAGGACAAGGAGAGCTATTCGCGCCTCGTCATGGTCGACAACTGGATCTTCATGGCGAATACCGCCGGCCGCAACCTGACCACGCGCTACATGTCCGAGGATGCCGTGGAGCAGGCCGCGCAGGTGTTCAGCAACATCGAGCGTTCGCTCGAGCAGGTTGGCGCAACGCTCGCCGATGTCGTGCGCTCGCACGTCCACATCCAGTATCGCGAAGATGCGCCGGCAGTGATGGCGTATGTCGGTGAGCGGTTCCGCGGCATCGACCCGGCTTCCACCGTGACCTGCGCGCCGCTCGGCCTGCCGGACTTCAAGGTCGAGATCGAAGTGACCGCCTACAAGGGCGCTGGCGCCGCCAAGCAGAACCGGATCAGCTTCAAGCTCTAATCCGGAAGATGATGAAGGCCGGTGGATGTTCCGCCGGCCTTCGGTTGCCTCGCCCGCCATGCTCCGCCGTCCGCCGGCAGCATGTTCAGCCGGGCTGGCAGCTCCTGTCGTAGAGGTCGAGGACGTCCTCGACGGCGGCGATCAGGACATCGGTTGCCGAGACGTCGCCGCGATCCCTGCCGAGAAACTGCAGCTGGAGCGGTGCAGGAATGATCCTGCCGTCGAAGCGGGCAAGCAGGGCCTCCACCGCAGCCGAGGCGGCCGGGCTGGCCCAGTAGTAGCGGATGCGGTCGGAATAGCTGAAGTGGCGCTGCACGAAACGCTGGGTTTCGGTGCCCTCGTAGTAGCGCGCCCAGTTTGCCGGGTCGGCCTCCATGATCCTGTCCATCGCCGCCATCAGGCCGCCCAGGGGCACGCCGCCATCGAGCACATCGGCAATGGCATCGAGGCCGTAGAGGGCCTGGCGCAGGGCGAAGGTGAGCTGCGGCCCGACCTTGAGGATGGCGAAGCCGCCGCGCACCAATGCCGCGAGATCGGCTTCGGCCTGATAGTCGGTCGAGGAGGCCTCGAAGACTAGATTGGGCCAGCGCGTCAGGATGTCGGTCAGGTGCCGGGCGCGCTCGGGCACGAAACGCACCACATCGCTGTGGCCGAACTCGACGCCCGGCTGCACGACCATGGCGATGACGCGGGCGAACGCCTCATCGAGATCACGCGCAGCGAAGGCGTCGCGATGGATCGCGTAGGTCTCGGCGACGGCCTCGGGGGTCGTGACTTCGAGATGATCGAGCGCTTCCACGGCGCCGCCGGGGACGGGAACTTCGGTGCCGATCACGTAGACGGGGGCATGCGGCCCGGTCCGGTTCGCTTCCGCTGCCGACGCGAGACGGGCTGCCCTTGATGCGATCGTCCTGTCGTCGAGCGCCGCGGGCTCGCCCGCGCAACCCATGGAGCAATCCAGGTGCAGCTTGCTGAAGCCGGCAGCCGCGAATGCCGCGACCATGGTCTCGGCCTTCGCCATGGCCTCTGCCGCCGGCAGATGCCGCCACGGATTGGGCCCGAGATGATCGCCCCCCAGCACAATGCGATCGAACGGGAGGCCGACCCTGGCGGAGATGTCCTGCACGAAATCGCGAAATCGCGCCGGCGTCATGCCGGTGTAGCCACCATCCTGATTGACCTGGTTGCAGGTGGCTTCGATCAGGGCAAGGCGGCCGGTTTCCAGCGCCCGCCGCAGTGCTGCCTCGATGACAACGGGGTGGGCCGAGCAGACCGACGTGATCCCGACCGGCCAACCGCGGTGAAACGCGGCAGGCAGCTCAAGCAGCGGGTGTGTCATGCGCCACCTGTTCGTGCGATGCGACGAAGCGCTGGAGCGTCGCCAGATCGGAAGCGCCTTCCATCGGGCCGCGACGGGTGACAGCTATGGCTCCGGCCGCGGACGCCAGCCGCAGGGCATCCTCGAGCGGATGGCGCTGGAGCCAGAGCGCGGTGAAGGCGCCGCCAAAGCAGTCGCCGGCGCCGGTCGGGTCGATTTCCTCGACGCGAAATGCCGGGCAATACCGGCTTCCCTGTGGGTCGTGATACCGCACGCCGCGCGCCCCGAGCTTGTGCGCGACCGCCGTAACGCCCTGCGACAGCAGTTCCGCGATCGCGCCTTCCTCGGTCTTCGCCCTGGTCAGCAGCGTGATCTCATCGCCGCTGGGCAGGAAAAGGTTCGTCAGGGAGAGGATTTCATCCATCGCCTGCCGCAGGTTGTCCGAGGCGGAAAGTTCCTTGCGCAGGTTGGGATCGAACGAAACCGTGCCTCCCCGTTCGCGAACCGCGCGCACGGCCCTCAGGTTCATTTCGACCAGTTCGTCGCTCGACAGCGACGACCCCATGACGTGCACATGGCCGGCGCCATCGAGGACCTGCCGCATCGCCGGGGTGGTGGTGAGGGTGCCTGCCGCACTGTGGCGGATGTTGAAGACGAAGTCCCTCGAGCCATCGGCGCGGTAGCGCACGAAGGCGCTGCCGGTCGGCCGCTCCGCGTCGATGTGAATGCCGGAGACGTCGACGCCGTCCTGGCGCAGGCGGTCGAGGTTGACGCGCCCGAAATCATCGGCGCCGACAGCCGAGACGATGGCACAGGGGTGACCGAGGCGAGCGACCTGGTCGATGTAGATGGCAGGCGATCCCGAAGGGAACGGTCCGGTCAAGGCGAGTGGCGTGAGGAAGCCATCGCCGATCGTGTCGGCCATGATCTCGACGAGAATTTCGCCGATCGCAACGATCTTGGGTAGGGCGTTCACGCTTCCTCGCGCCTCCTTGCGCCGCTCGACGTCGGCCGGTCGAGCCCCTGTCTCCGTGCCAGCCGATGCCAGTCGGGTCAAGACAAAGCTTTACGTGCGGAAACTTTGTAGCGAGGCGCGGTGGAGGCGATGCTACCCGGCCGATGCCGGGCCGAAGGCCAGCGCCGCAGCGCCGGCGAGTCCGGAGTTCTGGCCAAGCGCGGCCCGCACCAATCGCACGTCACGAAACGCCACGAGGGCGTCACTGGCAATGCGGGCCTCGATCAGCGGTGCCAGCCTTCCGAACTCCTCGGAGAGGCCGCCGCCCATGACCACCACGTCGGGGCTGTAGAGATGGATCAGGTTGACGAAGCCGCGCCCGAGCGCATTGGCCACCTCATCGATCACCGCGTTGGCGGTCGAATCCTGCTGGCGTCCCGCCGCGAAGATGGCGCGACTGTCGATGACCTCGCCGCCGCGACCCAGAACGGTGTGCGCATCGCCAGCCGCCAGCTCCCGAGCGCGGGTTGTCAGGGCGGTGCCCGATCCCAGCGCTTCGAGGCATCCTCGATTGCCGCAGGGGCAGAGAGGGCCATCGGGGTCCACCGACATATGGCCGACATGGCCCGCCATGCCCTTGCGTCCGCGCAGCACGCGGCCGTCGGCGATGACGCCACCACCGATGCCGGTGCTGACGGTAACATAGACGAGGTTCTCGAAGCCGCGGCCGGCCCCGAAACGCCACTCGCCGATCGCCGCGGCGATGCCGTCCCCCTCGAGGCTGACGGGCCTGCCAAGGCGGGCCTGCAGGGTCTGCCGCAGCGGGAAGCCTTCGAACCCGGCGAGCGTCGGGACGGCGCTGGCTATGCCTGCGACCGTGTCGATGGGACCCGGTGCCGACATGCCGACCCCAACCGGATCGAGGTCCGGCCGGCTTGCCAGCAGCTGTGTCATCAGCGTTTCGATCTGCGTGATGATGCGCTCGGGGCCCGCCCGGGCATCGGTGGGGGCATCGACGCGCGCCAGATTCCGCCCGGCGTCGTCAACGAGGGCAACGCGCAGGCTGGTGCCGCCGAGGTCGATCGCGATGGCGATGCGCGATCCCGTCGCCTGAGCCGATGCTAGAGCGCGCGCAGCCATGCCATGCGTTCCTCCAGCGACTTGGCCTGGGTGGCGAGCGACCCCAGGACGACGGTCTCGGCGCCGGCGCTCCGCAGCAGCGGTACCGTGTGTTCGCGAATGCCCCCATCGGCCGCCAGCACGATACGGTGCGTCGCCCCGGACCCCCGGATGATCGCGCGCGCCTCCTGCAGCCGGCTCGTCGCGGCCGGATCGAGATCCTGCCCCTTCACGCCGATGCGCGTTCCCAGCAGCGTCACGAAGTCGAGGCGGGAGACATAGCGGCGGATGCTCCCCACGGGGGTATCGACCTTGAGCACCATGCCCGCGGCCCGTCCCCGAAGCGCGATCGCATCGAGCGCCGCGTCCGCGACGGCGTCGTTCTCGACATGCAGACTGATGAGATCCGCGCCGGCATCGGCGAACTGCTCGACCTGTGAGACGACGATCGCATCGGCGACCATCAGGTGCACATGGAGCGGCAGGGTCGAAAGCCGACGCACCGCCGCAACCAGATCGGGGAAGAACAGCATGGCCGGGGCGAAGTGGCCATCGGCGACATCGACGTGCAGCATGTCGACATGCGGTCCGAGGCGCGCCAGATCTTCGGCCAGGCGGACAAGATCCGCCGACCAGATCGACAGTTCGGCAACCAGGCTGTTCCTGGGGAGGGCATCGATCCAGGCAGGGGCGGAATGGGTCATGGGGTGGGCAGGGCCTCGAGGAAAGTGCGGACAGCTTGCTGAAAATCCGCCACGTAGCGCTCGCGACTCTCACCTTTCGGGGTGAGCGGCGCGAACTGTGCGCCCGGAATAGCTGCCGCCAGCGCGCGCGCATAGGCGATTGGGTGGATAACGTCCTGCTCACTGCCCAGAACCAGCGTCGGCAGCGACAGGGCGCTCACGTCGGCATCGCTGACGCCCGGACCATCGGCGGAGATGGCGACGAGCAGGGCCGCGGTGGCTGCGGCGGGCTCGCCCGGAAAGAAGCCGGCGGGGGACGCAAGGGTGGCCCGCGCCTCGGGGGCCAGACGCCGGCCGGGCGGGCCCCCCCGGGACCCGGGTCGCCCCCCCGCTGCGGGCCGGCCCCGCCTCGGCCCGCCCGCCTCCCCCCTAGGCCCCATCGTTGCCGGCGCCTTACCAGTGACCCAGGCGGGCCGCGCAAGAAGCAGCGCTCGCACCAGATCCGGCCGCACAACGGCGAGCCGCAAGGCGATGGCGGCGCCCATCGAGATGCCGGCGACAACGACGGGCGGCCGCGCCTCGACTTCGATCCAGGCGGCGATGTCATCGGCAAAGGTGGCGATGGACAGTCGATCGACGGGGCCGAGCTCCGAGCCGCCATGGCCGCGGCAGTCGATCGTCGTGCGACAGAACGCGACATCGACCGGGAAGATTTCGGCGACCTGGGCCTCGCTGCCGCCGAGGCCGTGCTGGAAGATCACGTCCGGACCCGCACCCTGCAGCACGACATTGAGCAGGGTTCCGTCAGCGGTCGCGAACGATTGCGGCGGGCTCATCGCATCGTCCTGCTCTAGGCGACTTGCTGCTTGAGGAAGCCGTGCACGCCGGCCGCTTCGGCAGCGGACAGGCCATGAGCGACGAGGACGCCGTCAAAGCCGATCGCCTTGAGTTCGGAGACATAGTGCGCGTAGTCGAGCACGCCCTTGCCGGCGGTGGCGAAACTGCCGTCGGCGTTCCGATCCTTGGCATGGGCCATTGCAATGCGCCCGGCCAGGAGCTCGATAGCGTCAGAGACAATCCGGCGCTGCTCGCTCAGGTTCGTCACCTCGAACAGGTTGGCGGGATCTAGGATGATCCTGATCCGCGGGCTCTGGATCTCGTCGATCAGCCGTCGGGCCCGTTCGGCGGAGCTGACGACGTTGCCGAGCTCCGGCTCGATGCCCAGCTCAATGTCGAAGCGCTCCGCCATGGCAACGGCCCGCTCGACGGCGCCGAGGAGATCGCGCCACGCCTCGGAACTGTCATTGTCGGGATGGGCGCGCCACTGGTCATGCGGGTCGCGCGTACCGGTGCAGAGTGTCACGATCCCGGTCGACATCGCCGCGCAGCGTTCGCCAATCACTGCCAGCCGGCGCTGCCCTTCGTCGCGAACGGCGACATCGGGGTGGATCATGTTGAAGGTGCCCGAGACGGCGGCGATACGAAGTCCGTGTGTCGCGCCGGCTTCGGCCACGGCGCGGGCCTCGTCCGGTGTGATGGCCGCGGGCATCGACTCCAGCCCGGAGCAGGCCATGTTGTACTGCGCTTCGGTGAAGCCTGCCGCGGACACCGCCGCCAATACGGCGTCGGGCGTGCGTCCTTCGAAGGTCTTGGCGAAGATACCGAGCCGCATCAGACGCTCCCGCTCACCTCGGCGAGGGTAACGGCCCTGCCGCTCTCGACGGAACGCGCGATTGCCACCATGCCGCGTACCGTGGCGAGACCGTCGGCGATGTCGGCGCCCTCCATCGGGGCGCCGTCGAGGATCGTGCGCGCAAAGCCTTCGAGCTGGCGGCGATAGAAGTGTCCATCGGCGCCGAGCACGCGATGCGTTGCGCCATCCGCCTCGCGGAAGATGTCGACCTCGCTGCTCTTGTAGTACCAGGGGTTGTAGGTCTTGCCGACGATGGAGCCGTTGGCTCCGTAGATCTGGAATCCCTCGTGCCAGTCCATGCGAACCTGCACCGTCAGGTCGAGGTGGCCGAGCACGCCGTTGGCGAATTCAATGTCGACGAACCAGCACCAGATGCCGGCACGTTCGAGCAGTCGGGCGTCGACGGCGACGATCTCGCCGGCAAAGTAGCGAGCGGTATCGACGAGGTGGCTGCCATGCGCCAGCATGTAGTAGCGGCGCAGATCGGCCTTGGGGTTGCTGGGTGGTTTCCGCGCGCTGGCGCTGGCGACGATCAACGGCTGCACCGCGTCGGTCATCGGATAGCGATGGGTGCTGTCGCAATACCACGCCTTGAGGGCGACCATTTCGCCCATCTCGTCGGCGATGAATGCCTTTGCGGCCTGAAGCCCGGCGTCGAACCGCTTCATGTGACCGACCTGGAAAACCTTGCCGGACGCGCCGACGGCCTCTTCGAGCTGCAGGCATTCCTCAATGGAAGCGGCCACGGGCTTCTCGCACAATACGTGCTTGCCGGCCTGCAGTGCCTGCATGGACGCCGGGACATGAAACGCGTCGGCCGTGGCGATGATCACGGCGTCGATCTCGGGATCGGCTAGCATGTCCTCGTAGCGGGCGTAGGTCTTCTTCGCGCCATGGGTGATCGCCATGCGCTCGCGCAGGTCATCGGCCACGTCGCAGATGGCAAAGAGCTCGGCGTTGGCCGCCTTGGTGCAGCTTTCGAAGTGGGCCGCCTGCGCAATCTGGCCCGCACCCAGCACCCCAACCCGGATGCGCTTGTCTCCCATAACGTCCTCCGGCCCCGCAGCCCGTATTGCGACATCAACGCACCGATGCCGCAATACCTCTCCTTCAGTCCTCAATGCCAGATTGACGCGCCAGGCTAGAAGCCGAGGCGCCGCATCGTGTCCCGGTTGTTCTTGACGGCGACAGCAGGCGCCTTGCCGGATTCCTCGGATTCTTCTTCAACAACCACCCAGCCGTTGAAGTGAGGGGCCTTGCGCGCCGCGGCGATCACGGCCGGCACGTCGCAAATGCCCTTGCCCAGGATCGACCAGGTTCCGTGCGCATCGACGTCCTTCAGATGCACATAGCGGATGCGCTCGTGGAATGCCGCCAGCGTATCGGCCATGGTCTGGCCGCCGCGCAGGATGTGACCCGTGTCCGGAACCCAGCCCACCTGAGCGTCGAGCCGGGCAAAGATGTCGTCGTAGTCCTTGCGGGTGAGCAGGAGCGTGCCGTCGTGCGAGGACGGATGGATCGCGACGGTCACACCGGCCTCCGACCCCAGCTGCCATGCCTTGTTGTAGAACTCCGCCGCCACCGCGAGCATCTCGTCGCGCGGCGTGCTGTCAACCACTGTTGCCGAGCCGAGCGACAGCACGGTGCCGGGAAACCGGGCGACGAAATCCAGCCACCGGCGCGTGGTGTCGAGATCGCGGGCCAGTTCGCCACGCTGGGTGAAGCCGCTCGACGAGCCAAAGCCGAACGCCGTGAGGGTCAGCCCCACGTCGGCAAGCTGCCGTGCAAAATCGGCCGGCGCCGATGCGAAATCGCCGATCATGGTGTCGGTGATCTCGATGCCCTCGTAGCCCCCCTCGGCAATCATCCGGGTCAGGTCCCGCGCGTCACCCTTGAACGCGTCGCCAAGCATTTCCCACGTGTAGGTCTGGCAGCCAATGCGCAGTGTGGCGTCGGTCATTCTTGCATCCTGAGGAAAGAGGCGCCCGGTCACGAAACGGGGCGAGGTTGAGGATCAGGCGTTGTCTTCGGATGCCTGTGACGTCAGCAAAACGGGCAGGTCCACGGGCTCTCTTATTGACATGCTATAAGAGAAAAGGTTACGAGCGTCAACATTTGCAGGCGCCGACTACAGGCGTCGGAGGAGGGGTAAAATGAAGCTCAGCGTAGGGGTCGTGGGAAGCGGTGACGTGTCGCTGCAGTATATGCACAACGCTCCGCTGTTTCGCGATGTCGCGATAACTGCCTGCGCCGATATCAACCCGGAAGCGTCGCAGCGGCGCGCCTCGCAGTTCGGTCTGCGTGCCATGGAGGTCGACGAGTTGCTGGCCGACAGCAGCATCGACATCGTCCTCAACCTGACCATCCCCGCCGTCCACTACGATATCTCGATGCGGGCCCTCGAAGCGGGCAAGCATGTCTACACCGAAAAGCCCCTCTGCTTCACCCTCGAGCAGGGCCGTACGCTTGTCGACACGGCAGCGGCTCGCGGCCTGGCGCTGGGTTCGGCGCCGGATACGTTTCTGGGTCCGGCCGGGCGCCTGCTCCGCCGCCAGATGGACTCCGGCGTCATCGGCAGGCCGGTGATGGGCACGGCGTTCATGCTGTTCGCCGGTCCCGAATACGTCCATCCCAATCCGTACTTTCATCTGCAGGCGGGCGGGGGGCCGGTGCTGGGCCTGGGGCGCTAGTAGCTGGACATGCTGGTCGAACTGGAGGGACCGGGGGGGGGCGTGCAGGCCGTCGCGACGCGCGGCCGCGACGAGCGGGTGGTGCGGGCGGAGGGGCCGGTCAAGGGCACGCGGATGAAGGTCGAGACGCAGACAACGGTGCTGTCGCTGCTGGAGTTCGAGAACGGTGCATTTGTCACGTTCGGAACATCGTGGGACGTGTTCCGCCATTCTAATCAGCCGATCGAACTGCACGGGACGGATGGCTCGCTGCGCATTCCCGATCCCGATACCTTCGGTGGTGTCGCGGCCCTCTCCCGGGAGGGCGAGAGCGCATGGGCTGAGACCGATACCGCCGCCATGCCGCTGGGCACGCTGAATTGGCCGATCCACGCGCCGGACCGGGCGCATTACCC
>Ga0066256_1003123_pt1 | contig 16555 bp, 12 predicted proteins | sample ThiBio_1000_biof_FD_87107 | JGI IMG/M metagenome (GOLD analysis project Ga0066256, IMG submission 87107) | Wastewater bioreactor microbial communities from Cape Town, South Africa - Thiocy_expt_1000_biof (version 2) | ecosystem: Engineered > Bioreactor > Thiocyanate-remediating >...
ATATCGAGAACACCCAGGTGGTCCACCACCTCGACCAGTCGCTCAAGGCGAACGTCATGTTCCGCAAGAACATCGACTACATCGTCAAGGAGGGGAAGGTCATCATCATCGACGAGTTCACCGGCCGCATGATGGACGGCCGGCGCTGGTCGAACGGCCTGCACCAGGCGGTCGAGGCCAAGGAGGGCGTCCAGATCGAGCCCGAGAACCAGACCATGGCCTCGATCACCTTCCAGAACTACTTCCGCATGTATCCCAAGCTCTCCGGCATGACCGGCACGGCGGCGACCGAGGCGGCGGAATTCTTCGACATCTACAAGATGAACGTGGTCACGATCCCGACCAACGTGCCCGTCCAGCGGATCGACGAGGAGGACGAGTTCTACAAGAACACCCAGGACAAGTTCCGGGCGATCGCCAAGCTGATCCGCGAGAAGAGCGAGAGCGGCCAGCCGGTGCTGGTCGGCACGGTCTCGATCGAGAAGTCGGAGCTCTTGTCCGAGTTCTTGCGCGCCGAGAACGTCAAGCACAACGTCCTCAACGCCCGCTTCCATGAGATGGAGGCCCATATCGTCGCCCAGGCCGGCTCGCCCGGCGCGGTGACGATCGCCACCAACAGGGCGGGCCGCGGCACCGACATCCAGCTCGGCGGCAACGTCGAGTTCCGGATCGAGGACGAGCTGGCCGATATGCCCGAGGGTGCGGAGCGCGACGCTGCTATCGCGAAGATCAAGGCCGAGGTGGCCGAAGCCAAGCGCCAGGTCCTGGCCGCCGGCGGCCTCTGCGTGATCGGCACCGAGCGGCACGAGAGCCGCCGCATCGACAACCAGCTTCGCGGCCGCTCGGGCCGCCAGGGCGATCCGGGCCTGTCCAAGTTCTACCTCTGCCTGGAGGACGACCTGCTGCGCATCTTCGGGCCGGACACCCTGTTCGCCCGGATGATGAACTCGAACCTCGCGGACGGCGAGGCGATCGGCTCGAAGTGGCTGTCCAAGGCGATCGAGACCGCGCAGAAGAAGGTCGAGGCGCGCAACTACGACGTGCGCAAGCAGGTCGTCGAGTACGACGACGTGATGAACGACCAGCGCAAGGTCATCTACGAGCAGCGCGCCGACATCATGGATTCGGAGACGATCGGCGACGTCGTGATCGACATGCGCCACGACACGATCAACGCGCTGGTCGCCGACGCCTGCCCGGCGAACTCCTATCCCGAGCAGTGGGACATCGAGGGCCTCAAGGCGCGGGTCGCCGATACGCTCGGCATCGAGGTCCCGCTCGACCAGTGGATGACCGAGGACGGGCTGGAGCCCGAGACGATCGAGGAGCGCATCACCGAGCTGTCCGATAGCCACATGGCGGCCAAGGTCGGCAACGACGGCGAGATCTGGCGCCAGGTCGAGAAAAGCGTCCTGCTCGAACGGCTCGACTTCCACTGGAAGGAGCACCTGGCGACGCTCGACGCGCTGCGGCAGGTGGTGTTCCTGCGCGCCTATGCGCAGAAGACCCCGATCAACGAGTACAAGCAGGAAGCCTTCGGCCTGTTCGAGCGGATGCTGGAGACGATCCGCGAGGAAGTGACCCGCATCCTTTCGGTCAGCGAGCTGCAATTCTCGCAGCCGACCGATTTCCAGCTTCCCGAGCTGCCGGACTTCCTGACCAGCCACATCGACCCGTTCACCGGCGAGAACGACGCGTTTTCCCCCATGCCGGGGGCCGAGGCCATGCTCGGCAACCTGGGCGGCGTGGCCGTCGCGCCGGGCGAGGACCCCTATGCGGCCATGGGCCTGTCGCGGAACGCGGCCTGCCCCTGCGGTTCGGGCAAGAAGTACAAGCACTGCCATGGAGCGGGCGTTTAGGCGCGAGGAGACGGCGCCGCGGAACCTCCGCGGCTTTCCCGCGCTCTATCTCCGGGCCTGACGCTTCCGTTTGTTGCATTGCACAATGAACCGCGTCATGCTCACCCGATGAGCCGCGCCGGGGCGCGGACCAGGGCCAAGGGGGTCGCGTGTCGATGACCAGCAGCGCCATGCTTTGCGAACGCCTGGGCGTTCTGCACCAGCGGACGGCCGAATCCCCGCTGTTCAACCCGGTCTTCCAGCTCAGCCTGGAGCTGTCGCGCGACCTGGAGGCGGGGCGGATGACGCTCGCCGACGCGGCGGGCCTCACCGCCGAGCTGGAGTGTGAGAGCCTGCTCGACCGGGCGAACCGCCTGGTGCGCCTGCTGTCGCCGGTCGACCTGGCGGACAACCGGACCGCTTTTCGCAAGCTCGCCGCGCAGGCGGGGGACTATGACGAGTTCGCCGGGCGCTGGTCGCATCCGCTGTTCCACGTCGTCTTCACCGCGCACCCGACCTTCCTGCTGACCCCGGCGCAGAGCGACGCCGTGGCCGATGCTGCCAGCCGGGGCGAGGTGTCGGAGGCGGTGGTCTGCTCGGCCGAGACGACCCGGCCGGCGATCACCCTCGACTTCGAGCACGGCGAGGTCCTGGCCGCGCTGAGCCGGGCCCAGGACGCGCGCGACACGATGAACGGCCTGCTGTTCGAGACGGCGGCCGAGCGCTGGCCCGGGCGTTGGCGCGAGCTTAGGCCGTTGCCCTACCGCTTCGCCACCTGGGTCGGCTACGACATGGACGGGCGGACCGACATCGGCTGGCCGACCTGCATCCATTTCCGCCTGGGCGAGAAGACGCTGCGGCTGGAGCGCTATGCCGCGCGGCTCGAAGCGGTCGATGCGGATAACCCGGTGCTCGCCGAGCTGCGGGCGGCCGCAGCCTACACGCGCGAGATGGAGGCGCTGTTCGGCCAGGACCTGTCCGCGCCCGCCGATCTCTCGCAGGCGGCGAACCGGCTGACCGCCGACCATCCGGCCAAGCTGGTCTCGCTCGCCCCACTGGTCGCCCGGCTCGAGGCGGACGCCGCCGCTGCCGCCGATGATCCGACCGCGCGGGGCCTGCTGGTGCTCGCCGCCGCGATGCGCGCCGACGGGCTCGGGATGGGCGGCATCCATTTCCGGGTGAACGCCTCGCAGCTTCACAATGCGATCCGCCGCCGGATCGACCCGGAGAACCGCCTCGACCTCGCCAGCAAGACCGCGCTGATCCGCATCCGCGCGCTGATCGACGAACTGACGCCGCTGCGCACCAACTTCGCCGCCCTGGCGATCGAGAACACCACGGCGGTCCGGCAGTTCGTCATCATGGCGCAGATCCTGCACCATATCGACGCCGATTCCCCGATCCGGATGCTGATCGCCGAGTGCGAGGACCCGCAGACCGCGCTCGCCGCGCTCTATTTCGCGCGGTTGTTCGGGATCGCCGGCAAGGTCGACGTCTCGCCGCTGTTCGAGACCGAGAACGCGCTGGAGCAGGGCGGGCGGATCATCGACGCCATGCTGTCTGAGCCGCAGTTCCGCGCCTATGCGCGCGAGCGGGGGCGGATCGCGATCGAGACCGGCTTTTCCGATGCCGGGCGCTTCGTCGGGCAGATTCCCGCTGCCCTGGCGATCGAGCGGCTCCAGGGCCGTCTGGCCGAGACCATGGCCCGGCACAAGCTGACCGATGTGGCCGCGCTGATCTTCAACACCCACGGCGAATCGATGGGGCGGGGCGGACACCCGGTCGACATGACCGACCGCCTGACCTGGCCGATGAGCGTCTGGGCGCGCCAGCGCTTCGCCCATGCCGGCATCCGCACCGAGTTGGAGGCGAGCTTCCAGGGCGGCGACGGCTACCTGTTCTTCCGCACGCCCGAGCTGGCACTGGCGACCCTGGTCCGCATCGCCGAGCACGAGGCCGCGCCGCTGCCCGAGGGCAAGGACCCGTTCTACACCCAGACCGACCTCAGCCTCGATTTCTACCGCGGCATCCGCGCGGTGCAGCGCGCTTTCATGACCTCGCGCACCTATGCCCGGGCGATCACCGCCTTCGGGCTCGGCCTGCTGGTCGAGACCGGCAGCCGCAAGTCGCGCCGTCAGTCGGACATCGCCGCCGACCGGACGATCAACCTGCGGCAGATTCGCGCGATCCCGCACAACGCGGTGCTCCAGCAACTCGGCTATCCGGTGAACCTGATCGCCGGGGTCGGCACCGCCGCGGTCGAGGACGTGGAGGGCGTGGCCGACCTGCTCGCCGCCTCACCCCGCGGCCGCCAGATCATCCGGATGCTGCGCGCCGCCGACCGGCTCGCCAGCATCAAGTCGGTCGCGGCCTATGGCGAGCTGTTCAACTCGGCCTTCTGGGCGAGCCGGCCCTATCGCGGGACCGAGCGGAACCTGGAGGCGGCCTGCCTCAGCCTTGCCGACCAGCTCACCACCGACGACCGCAACAGCGCCTTCCGCACCCTGACCTCGCGGCTGCGGGTCGACGCGGTGAAGCTGCACCGCCTGCTGGAGTTGATCCCGGTCGAGGGGCAGGCCGCCGGGCGCGAGGAGCTGCGCCGCTCGCTGGGCGCGCTCCAGGCGCTGCGCCTGGCGCTGATGCAGTTCATCTTCCTGCGCGCGGTGCGCATCCCGGCCTTCAGCCGCGCCAACGACATCAGCCGCGACGACGTGCTCCAGATGATCTTCTCGCTGCGGATCGAGGAGGCCCTGGCCCAGTTGCGGCGCGCCTATCCGGTCTCCGCGCCCTCGCTGTCGGACTATGCGGTCGACGAGCCCGCCGACTACCCCGACTTGACGGGACACAGTTATGCGGCGATCCGCGAAAACCTGATCGATCCGATCGAGGAGGCCTACACCCTATGCCTGCGCGTCAGCGTTGCCATCGCCAACTACTTCGGCGGCCACGGATAGCGGTATCATGAGCGGCTTCATCGCCGACCGCCTGCTCCTGTTCGGCGCGACGGGAGACCTGGCGCAGCGCATGTTGCTGCCCTCGCTGTTCGCGCTCGACGCCGACGGGCTGATCGATCCCAACCTCCAGATCGTCGGCACGGCCCGCTCCGAGATGGACGACCAGGGCTATCGCAATTTCGCGCGGGCCGCGCTGGAGAAGTTCCTGCCGCCCGAGCGGCGCGGCTCCTTCGCCACTTTCCTCAACCGCCTGCGCTACCAGCCGCTCGACGCGACCCAGCCCGAAGGTTTTGCCGGCCTGGCGCAGAAGGTCGACGGGGTGGGGCGGGGCCTGGCGATCTTCCTGTCGACCGCGCCCTCGCTGTTCGAGCCGACCATCGCGGGCCTCCAGGCCGGCGGCCTGACCGGCGAGAACGTGCGGATCGGCCTCGAAAAGCCGCTCGGCACGGACCTTGCCAGCTCCTGCCACATCAACGACGCCGTGGCCCGCGCCTTTCCCGAGGAACGAATCTTCCGGATCGACCATTACCTCGGCAAGGAGACGGTCCAGAACCTGCTGGCCCTGCGCTTCGGCAACATCCTGTTCGAGCCCCTGTGGAATGCCGCGCATATCGAGCACATCCAGATCACCGTGGCCGAGACCGTCGGCCTCGAAGGGCGGGTGGGCTTCTACGACGGCGCCGGGGCCCTGCGCGACATGGTGCAGAACCACATGCTCCAGCTCCTCGCCCTCGTCGCGATGGAGCCGCCGGTGAGCTACGACGCCACCCCGGTCCGCGACGAGAAGGTCAAGGTCCTGCGCTCGCTGCGCCCGATCGCGCCGGAGGAGACGGTGATCGGCCAATATACCGCAGGCGCCATCGCCGGGGCGGCCGTGCCCGGCTACCTCGACGAGCTGGGCAAGCCGTCCGGCACCGAGACCTTCGTCGCGATCAAGGCCCACATCGACAACTGGCGGTGGCAGGGCGTGCCGTTCTACCTGCGCACCGGCAAGCGCCTGCCCCGGCGCACGACCGAGATCGTGGTGCAGTTCCGCCAGGTCCCGCACTCGATCTTCGCCAAGCGCGGGGCGCGGACCGAGCCCAACCGCCTGGTCATCGGCATCCAGCCGGCCGAGAACATCACCCTGTCGCTGATGGCCAAGGTGCCGGGGCTCGACCGCGAGGGCATCCGCCTGCGTTCCGTCCCGCTCGACATCGCGATGGACGACGCCTTCGCCGGGCCGACCCGCCGCATCGCCTACGAGCGGCTGCTGCTCGACCTGATCGAGGGCGACCAGACCCTGTTCGTCCGCCGCGACGAGGTCGAGGCGCAGTGGAACTGGATCGACGGCATCCGCGCGAGCTGGACCGACCAGGGCCTCACGCCCAAGTCCTATACCGCCGGAAGCTGGGGGCCATCGGCGGCCATCGCCCTGGCCGAGCGCGGCGGAGTGACCTGGCATGAGTGACCTCCACGCCACCGTCGCGCGCGTCACGGCGCGGATCGTCGAGCGCTCGCGGCCCGGGCGGCAGCGCTACCTCGACCTCATGGAGCGCGAGGGCGAGAAGCACGGCGGCCGCGCCTGGATGGGCTGCTCCAACCTCGCCCACGGCTTCGCCGCGGCGAACGGCGACAAGCCGGCCATCGTCGCGGGCGGGTTCAACCTCGGCATCGTCACCGCCTACAACGACATGCTCTCCGCCCATCAGCCCTATGGCCGCTACCCGGAGGCGATGAAGGTCTATGCCCGCGAGGTCGGGGCCACGGCGCAGGTCGCGGGCGGGGTGCCGGCGATGTGCGACGGCGTGACCCAGGGGCAGGACGGCATGGAGCTGTCGCTGTTCAGCCGCGACACCATCGCGCTCTCCACCGCGGTCGCGCTCAGCCACGCAATGTTCGACGGCATGGCCTGCCTCGGCATCTGCGACAAGATCGTCCCCGGACTGGTGATCGGCGCGCTGCGCTTCGGCCACCTGCCGGCGGTCTTCGTGCCCTCTGGCCCGATGCCCTCGGGCATCGGCAACAAGGAGAAGCAGAAGGTCCGCCAGCTCTATGCCGAGGGCAAGGTCGGCCGCGCCGAGTTGCTGGCGAGCGAGAGCGCGAGCTACCACGCGCCCGGCACCTGCACCTTCTACGGCACGGCCAATTCCAACCAGATGATGATGGAGCTGATGGGCCTCCACATGCCCGGCGCGGCCTTCGTGCCGCCGAACACGCCGCTGCGCTCGGCGCTGACCCGCGCGGCGGTCCATCGGCTGGCGGCGATCGGCCGGAACGGCGAGGACTATCGCCCGATGGCCCGGGTCGTCGACGAGAAGGCGATCGTCAACGCCTGCGTCGGCCTGCTCGCGACGGGCGGCTCGACCAATCATGCGATCCACCTGCCGGCCATGGCGCGGGCGGCGGGGATCGTGCTCGACTGGCAGGACCTCGACGAGCTGTCCGCCGTGGTGCCGCTGATCGCGCGAGTCTATCCCAACGGCGCGGGCGACGTGAACCATTTCCACGCCGCGGGCGGCATGGGCTACGTGGTGCGCGAGCTGCTGGGCGCCGGGCTGATCCACGCCGACCTGCTGACCGTCTCGCCCGGCGGCATGGCCGACTATGCCGAGGAGCCGTTCCTCGACGGCGACACGGTGGCCTGGCGGCCCGCGCTGGCCGAAAGCGGCGATCCGGCGATGCTTCAGCCGGTCGCGACGCCGTTCCAGGCGGATGGCGGGATGCGGCTCGTCCAGGGCAACCTCGGCCGCGCGACCTTCAAGACCAGCGCGGTCGATCCCGAGCGCTGGACGATCGAGGCCCCGGCGCGGGTGTTCGACAGCCAGGAAGCGGTCGCCGCCGCCTTCGCCGCGGGCGAGCTGGACCGCGACGTGGTCGTCGTCGTCCGCTTCCAGGGGCCGCGCGCCAACGGGATGCCCGAGCTGCACAAGCTGACCCCGCCGCTTGGCGTGCTCCAGGACCGCGGGCACAAGGTCGCGCTGGTCACGGACGGCCGCATGTCGGGCGCCTCGGGCAAGGTCCCCGCGGCGATCCACGTCACGCCCGAGGCGCTGAACGATGGGCCGCTCGCCCTGGTCCAGGACGGCGACGTGCTGCGCCTCTGCGCCAACCGGGGCGTGCTGGAGGTCAAGGCCGACCTCGCCGGCCGTTCCCCCGCCACGCCGCCGCCCGCGGGCGAGGGCACCGGCCGCGAGTTGTTCGCCATGATGCGCGCCGGTGCGGACGGCGCGGAGCGGGGCGCCTCGGCCATGCTGGCGCTGGCGGGGCTGTAGGCCGCGAGCAGGGAGCGTCGCTCAGGCTAGCTATCCATCTCGTCATGCTGAAACACGTTCAGCATGACGGCCTTGGAAGAGGCGAGGAAGCTCCCCTTTTTAGTCGACCTTGGCCTTCTCGGCTTCCGTCTCGCTTGCCGGCGCGACGTGCGTTTCGGCCGGGGCGTCCTTGCCGAACATGATGCTGCCCGTCCCGCCTGCCGTCGGCGGCTCGACCAGGTATTCGCCGCCCGTGGTCGCGACGGCGGGGACCAGGTGGCGCATGTGCCGGGTCCGCTTCTCGGCGTCGAGCTTGGGGCGCTTCTGCACGTCCCAGGCGAGGCCGAGCGCCTCCATGAGGTGGATGGTCGAGCCGTTGAAGTCGAACTCCCACCACTTGACCTTGTTGCTGGCGATGCGCGGCCCCGCGTGGTGGGCGTTGTGCCAGCCGTCACCGAGCGAGATGATCGCGCAGAACCAGTTGTTGGTCGCCCCGCTGCTTTCGTCGAACAGGCGATAGCCCCACTTGTGGGCCAGGCTGTTGTTGGCCGCGACGCTGTTGGAGAACAGGAAGCAGCGCAGGCAGCCGCCGATCAGGATGGTCGGGATCACGTGCTCCGGCCCGCCGAAGATCATCGCCCAGGCCGCGGGCAGGATGACCATCGAGAAGACCGCCCAGAAATAGCGGGTGCGATGGAGGAACAGCAGGTAGGGATCGTCGGCGATGCCCTTGGCGTAGATGGACCAGTCCGAATAGGTGTTGTCGTGCAGCCAGCCGAGGTGCGACATCGCCCAGGCCTTGAACCCCGACTGCGGACGGCCGTAGCCGTCGATCTTCGGCCCGTAGGGATCGCCCTTGACGTTGGCGAAGGCGTGGTGGCGGCGGGGGTCGGCCACCCAGTTGATGATCGAGCCCATCGAGGCCATCTGCCCGCAGGTTGCCAGGATCACCTGCATCCAGCGGTGGGTCTCGAACGAGCGGTGGGTGAAGTAGCGATGATAGCCGACGCCGACGCCGAAGTTGATCAGCAGGTAGCCGGTGATGAAGGCCGACCATTCGACCCAGCTCGTCGGCCGGGTCAGCGCCCACCAGATGCCGGCGATCCCGCCCGCGCCCTGGAACAGGTAGAAGACGATCGAGTATTCGACGTGCTGCGCCCGCGCGCCGGGGCCGCCGACGAGGACGCCGACATGCGGGCTGCCCTTGCCCTCCCGGTCCCAGGCCCGATCGGCCGGATAGATCGCGGTGCTCTTGGTGTAACTGGCCTGAGTCAAGGTCGTAACCCCCCGGATACCTGCCGCGACTGGCGCGGCGCACCTAAAACATGGTTACTAAATCCTTAACATTTCCAGCGCGTTTCCGTCAATTTGCAATGTTCTACGGCATATTGCGTAGAATGGCGGGCGGGCCCGACAGGCGCAGCTTCCACCCGGCAAAGGGGAGATGGCTTGCGGGGAAGGGCGAGCGGCCCTATTTCGCGGGCATGGCTATCCGCGAAATCCTCGAAGTCCCCGATCCCCGCCTCAAGGTAGTGTCGAAGCCCGTCGAAAAGTTCGACGACGCGCTGAAGACGCTCGTCGCCGACATGTTCGAGACGATGTACGACGCCCCCGGCATCGGCCTCGCCGCGATCCAGGTCGGCGTGCCGCTGCGCGTCCTGGTGATCGACCTCCAGCCCGAGGACGAGGAGGCCGAGCCCGAGGTCTGCACCGCTCACGGCGGCGAGGAGCACACCCACCGCCCGGTCAGGCGCGAGCCGCGGGTGTTCATCAACCCGGAGATCCTCGATCCCTCGGAGGAGCACTCGATCTACAACGAGGGCTGCCTCTCGGTCCCCGAGATCTACGCCGAGGTTGAGCGCCCGGCGACGATCCGCGCCCGCTGGCAGGACATCGACGGCGCGGTCCACGAGGAGGCGATGGAGGGCCTGATGGCCACCTGCCTCCAGCACGAGATGGACCATCTCGAAGGCGTTTTGTTCATCGACCACCTGAGCCGGCTCAAGCGGCAGATGGCCTTGAAGAAGCTGGAAAAGCTGCGCAAGGCGGCCTGATCTGCCCGCACCCCGCGGTGCTCAGGCCGCCGCGTGGGCTTCCTCGTTCAAGGTCTCCAGCGCCGCCCGGCAATCGTCCGCGCATTCCCGGCACATCTGCGCGCAGCGGCGGCAGTGGGCATTGTCGTGCCGGGCGCATTCCGCCTCGCACAGCTCGCAGGCCTTGATGCAGACGGCGAGTTGGGCGCGGATCAACTCGCGGTCGCCGCCGGTGCGGCGCGTCGCGATCCGGTAGGTCGCTGTGCAGACGTCCGCGCAGTCGAGGCACAGCCGGATGCACTGGTGCATGTCCATCGGCTCGGCGAGGCAGGCGTCGGCGCAGGAATTGCAGATCGCGGCGCAGTACATTGCGTGCTTGACCGCCTCGCCGAGCGGCTCGTTGACGTAGCCCGAGCGGACGACGTCGGGATGTTCGGAGATCATCTTCTGGATCGACATGGGGCGGACTCCTTCCGCTCCTCCAACCGATAATCCACAGCGGCGTTCCGGGGCGGCGCGATGAGCGCTTTCCTACAGCCGATGTTCGATGTATGTTCCCCGGCATGACTGGTTCCGCGATCCTTTTCGTCCTCCTCGCGCTGGTGATCGGCGCGGCCCTCGGCTGGTTCTTCGGCTCGCGGCCGGCGGCGGACCTGCGGCAGCGCTTCGCGGCGCGCGACGCCGAGGCGCGGGAGCTGGAGGAGAAGTTTCGCCGCGCGATCACCGAGCTGGCGGCGGCGAGCGAGAAGGCGAATCGGGCGGAGGCCCTGGAGGCGCGCCTGGCGGACCTGCGGGCCGAGCAGGGCGGGCTCGTCTCCCAGCTCGCCACGCTCAAGGCCGAGGCCGCCCATTTCGGCGAGCAGAAGCGCCTGCTGATCGAGGCGCAGGAGGCGCTCAAGCAGCAGTTCGAGGCGGCTGGGGCGAAGATCCTCGAAGGCGCGCAGGAGGCCTTCCTGCGCCGCGCCCAGGCCCGCTTCGAGGAGAGCGAGAAGGCCAGCGCCGCGCGGATCGACACCCTGCTGGCCCCGGTCGGCGCCACGCTCGACAGCTACAAGCGGCAGGTCGCCGAGCTGGAGGCCAAGCGGGTCGACGCCTTCGGCCAGCTCACCGGCCAGATCGAGGCGCTGCGCGCCGGACAGGAGGCGGTGCGGCAGGAGGCCCTGCGGCTCGGCAACTCGCTGCGCAACGCGCCCAAGGCGCGCGGCCGCTGGGGCGAACAGCAGCTCAAGAACGTGCTCGAGCAGTGCGGGCTGACCGAGCATACCGACTTCGTCACCGAGCATTCCGTCGAGACCGAGGACGGCCGGCTGCGGCCCGATGCGATCGTCCGCATTCCCGGCAACAAGCAGCTCGTGATCGACGCCAAGGTCTCGCTCAACGCCTACCAGGACGCCTTCGACTGCGAGGACGAGGTGAGCCGCAAGGCCTTCCTCGACCAGCATGCTGCTTCGATGAAGGCGCATATCCAGACGCTCGGCGCCAAGAGCTACCACAGCCAGTTCGAGAACGCGCCCGATTACGTGCTGATGTTCGTGCCGGGCGAGCACTTCATCGCCGCCGCGCTCGACCACGATTCGGGGCTGTGGGACTTTGCCTTCGAGCGCCGGGTGCTACTCGCCAGCCCGACCAACCTCGTCGCCATCGCGCGGACCATCGCCCAGGTCTGGCAGCAGGAGGGCCTGGCCAAGGAAGCGCGCGAGATCGGCAAGCTCGCCAGCGACCTCTACGACAGCCTGGCCAAGACCCAGGACGACCTGATCAAGACCGGCACCCATCTCGGCCGCGCAGTGAACAGCTTCAACGACTTCGCCCGGACCTACGAAGGCAACGTGATGAGCCGCGCCCGCCGCCTGACCGAGAAGCACATCAAGATCGGCAAGCGCGAGATCAGCGAGGAGGTCCCGCTGGTCGAGGCCATGCCCCGCGGCGCGGCAAACGAGAGCCCCGCGCTGCCCCTGGCCGAGGCCGCGAACGACGAGCCCGTCGAGGCAGCGGAATAGCCTTTGGGGATCGCGGCGAGAGTCGGCCCTTGTTCAACTGGCGTTCGTGTCGAGCGAAATCGAAACACGCTGGCACGCCCATCCGTGTCTCGGGTAGTGCCTCGGTTCGCATTTCGGCTTCAGGCCCGATTGCAGACCTTCCCATCCCTTCGTCGCCCCGGACTTGATCCGGGGTCCCGCTTCCTCTTCCGGCGGCGCGCATGAAGAAGCGGGGCCCCGGATCAAGTCCGGGGCGACGAGATGTGTGATGATGGGCTCTTCACCCAGCTTCCCACCCGGAAGCCGAAATGCAAACTGAGACACGGCCATCTCGACTGCGTTCGACACGAACGGAGGGCAGGGCGTGCCGAATCAGGAGCCCCGCCCCTCCAGCCCGGCCAGCACCTCGTAGGCCAGCACCGCGCCCGCCACGGCGGCGTTGAGGCTGTCGGCGCGGCCTTTCATCGGCATGGTGACGCGCAGGTCGCAGGCGTCCTCGTAGGCTTCGGGCAGGCCGCGCGATTCGTTGCCGACCAGGATGAAGCAGGGTGCTGCATAGGGCGCGCCGCGATAGGGCCGGGCATCGCGTAGCGAGGCTGCGACCAGCTGGCCCGCTCCGCCGCGCAGCCAGGGCAGGAACTCCTCCCATCGCGCCTGGGCGATCCGTTGCGTGAAGACCGCGCCCATGCTGGCGCGCACCGCCTCGACCGAGAAGGGATCGGCGCAGTCGTCGATCAGGATCAGCCCGCCCGCGCCGACCGCGTCGCCGGTGCGCAGCATGGTCCCGAGGTTGCCCGGATCGCGCAGCGCCTGGGCGACCAGCCAGATCGGCGCGGCGTTGCGGTCGAGCGCAGAAAGCGCGGTGTCGAACTCGGTGAAGACGCCGGCCACGGCCTGCGGATTGTCCTTGCCGGTGATCTTGGCGAGGATGTCCTCGCTGGTCTCGATCACCTCTCCGCCCGCCGCGGCGACGGCCCGTTCCAGCTCGGCCAGCAGTGGATGGGTCTCGCGTCCGGCGGCCATGACCAGGATCTCGGGCAGCCTGCCGCTCTCGCGCGCGTCGGTCAGCAGGCGCAGGCCCTCGGCGAGGAACTTGCCTTCCTGCTTGCGGTGCTTCTTCTCCCGCAATGAGCGGAGGAACTTGACGGTGGGGTTGGAGAACCCGGTGATCTCGCGGCGCACCGCCTCAATCCTCGCCGAAGCCGTCCTTCACCAGGCCGACCAGCTTGGACAGCACCGTGTCCGCGCCGTCGCCGCTGACGACGACCTGGATCGAATCGCCCTTGGCCGCGCCCAGCATCATCAGGCCGAGGATCGAGCCGCCCGCCGCCTCGGCGCCGTCCTTGTGGACGGTGACGCGGCAGGTCTCGGGCAGCTTGGCCACGGCGTTGACGAACTTGGCGCTGGCCCGCGCGTGGAGGCCGCGTTGGTTGACGATCTCGACGGTCTCGCTGGCTTCGCTCATCCGGATCAGGCCTCCTGCCCGAGGAATTCGGAGGCGATGGTGATGTAGTTGCGCCCGGCGTCGCGCGCGGCCTTGGCGGCGTCCTGCACCGACATCGAGTTGCGCGCCTTGGCCAGGCGGATCAGCATCGGCAGGTTGATGCCCGCGATCACCTCGACGTGGCCGGCCTTCATCAGCGAGATCGCGAGGTTGGACGGGGTGCCGCCGAACAGGTCGGTGAGGACGATGACGCCTTCGCCCGAATCGACCTTGCGGACCGCGTCGGCGATCTCCTTGCGGCGGCGCTCCATGTCGTCGTTGGGGCCGATGCACACGGTTTCCACCGCGTCCTGCCGGCCGACGACGTGCTGCATGGCGTGGACGAATTCCTCGGCAAGCTTGCCGTGGGTCACCAGAATCATACCGATCATGCGGGAGGCGCGCTCCGAAGTTCCTGCGAACGCATCCCGGTGCTTCTTTTGGCGGTCATCGCGATTGCCCCCCCTCGACAAGATCGGCAGCGCGTGATCCCAGGTTGCGATGCAGCAATGTGGGCGAAAATCCCGCCTCGCGCAAGGCTGCGGCGATCTGCTCGGCGACGAAGACCGAGCGATGCCGCCCGCCGGTGCAGCCGAAGGCGATGGTCACATAGGCCTTGCCCTGCGCCCGGTAGCGCGGGAGCAGGGTGAGCAGGAGGTCGTGGATCTTGGCATAGGCCTCGGCGAAGGTCGGGTCCTGGCGGATGTAGTCGCCGACCGCCGCGTCCTGCCCGGTGAGCGGCTTCAGCGCCGGCTCCCAGTGCGGATTGTCGAGGAAGCGCATGTCGAAGACGAGGTCCGCCAGCGGCGGCATCCCGCGGGCGAAGCCGAAGCTGGTGACGGTCACGGTCATTTCCGGGCCGCCCTCGGGCGCGAACTGCTCGCGGATCGCCTGCTGGAGGTCGTTGGCCGAGAAGTCGGTGGTGGAGATCACCACGTCGGCCCAGCGCCGCAGCGGCTCCAGCAGCTCGCGCTCGGCGGCGATGCCCGAGGCGGCGGGCATGTCGCCGGCCAGGGGATGGGGCCGCCGGGTCTCGTTGTAGCGGCGCTCCAGCTCGGTCCCGGCGCAGTCGAGGAACAGGGTGGTGAGCTGGAGGTCGTCGCGCTGGGACAGCTTCTTGACCCGGGCGATCACCCGGTGCGGGTCGAAGCCGCGGGTGCGCGAATCGAAGCCGATGGCGAGCGGCGCGCGCAGATCGGCCTCGGCCGGGCTGTCGATCAGCCGTTCGAGCATCCGGATCGGGAAGTTGTCGATCGTCTCCCACCCCAGGTCCTCCAGCACGCGCAGCGCCGTGGTCTTGCCGGCACCGAGCAGGCCGGTGACGAGCAATACGCGCTGGCGGGCGCCTTGGGGGGACTCGTCGGGCATCCGCCGTGCTTTGCCCCCGCCGTCCCGAAAAGGGAAGGGCGCTCGCGCCAGGCGTTCAGGAAGGGAACAGGCCGTAGCGGAGCAGGGCCTGCTCGGCCTTGAGCGGGAGGATGGTCCCGCCCGGCCAGAGACGGATCAGCGGCAGGGCATGACCGGCGATCTCGATCCGCTCGGCTTCCTCGACGAACCGCGGCGCGGCCTCGTCGAGGCGCAGGACCAGCGCCACGGGCGCTTCCTCGCGGACCGGGAAGCGCAGCAGGCCGAGGTTGCGCACCTCGATCAGGCCGCGCGTGGTGGGATGCGGCCGGGCGAGCAGGCGGTTTCCGGCCGGGGCGAGCAGGACCCCGTCGTCGCCGATCAGCTCCGCGCCGCGGTCGATCAGGGCGAGGGCGAGGACGGACTTGCCCGCGGCCGGCTCGCCCTCGATCAGCACGGCCCGGTTGCCGATCGCGACCGCTGTCGCCTGCCGCGCGATCATGCCGTGTCCATCGCCGGCAGGGCGACGACCAGGCGCGCGCCGGGGCCGCCGTCGAGCCGGTCGTGGACCGAGAGCATCCCGTCGTGCGCCTCGACGATGGTCCGGGCGATGGCGAGACCGAGCCCCGAGTGGCTACCGAAGTCCTCGCCCGCCGGGCGCAGCGAGTGGAAGCGTTCGAACACCTTCTCCCGCACCTCGGGCGCGATGCCGGGGCCGTGGTCGGACACGGCCAGCTCGACCAGGCCCTCGTAGCCCGAGATCTCGACCTCGATCGGCGCGCCCTCGGGCGAGAACGAGACGGCGTTGTCGAGCAGGTTCTCGATCACCCGCCCCGGCCGCGCCCCCCCGCCGACCACGAGCGGCGGCCCGCGGTAAGGCGCGCCCCCGACCGGGTGCCCGCCGTTCTCGCCGCGCTCGTCGCGGGCGAGGGCGAGGGCGCGGACCAGGGCGACGAGGTCGATCGGCTCGAAGGTCGCGCGGCTGAGCTCGGCGTCGATCCGGCTCGCCTCGGAGATCTCGCTGACCAGGCGGTCGATCCGCCGCACGTCGTGGGCGGCGATGCCGATGAGCTGGCGGTGGAGGTCCGGGTCCTTGACCTTCTCCAGCGATTCGAGCGCGCTACGCAGGCTCGCCAGCGGGTTCTTGATCTCGTGCGCGACGTCGGCGGCGAAACTCTCCACCGCGTCGATCCGCTGGCGCAGGGCGGCGGTCATGTCGGAGATCGAGCGGGCGAGCAGGCCGATCTCGTCGCGCCGCTCGGGCAGGCGGGGCACGACCACCTCGCGGTCGCGGCCCAGCCGCACCCGCACTGCCGCGCGGACCAGCAGGCGCAGCGGCTTGACGATGGTCCGGGCGAGGAACAGCGAGAGCTGGATCGAGACGATCAGCGCGGTCGCGACCACGATCGCCAGGTTCTGCCGCGCATCGCGCACCGCCTGGGTGATGTCGGGCGCGTTGCGCAGGAGGAGGAGCTGCTGGCCCTTGTCGCCTACCGAGACCGCTGCGGTGATCACCGGCGTCCGGTCCGGCGCATAGCGCTGCATGACCACGGTGCGGCCGGTGGCCTTGGCCTCGATCAGCTCGGGCCAGACGTCGGCCGGAGCATCGCCGGGGTCGGCATAGGCGGGCACCGGCGGCGCGCCGAGGATGAAGTCCATCCCCCGGTCGATCGTGCGTGCGGCGGTCTGGT
>Ga0066256_1001854_pt1 | contig 16542 bp, 19 predicted proteins | sample ThiBio_1000_biof_FD_87107 | JGI IMG/M metagenome (GOLD analysis project Ga0066256, IMG submission 87107) | Wastewater bioreactor microbial communities from Cape Town, South Africa - Thiocy_expt_1000_biof (version 2) | ecosystem: Engineered > Bioreactor > Thiocyanate-remediating >...
GAAGCCGACTGCGTGGCCAGCTCGCGAATGCGCTGCAGCATGTTGGTCACTTCGTCCAGCGAGCTTTCAGCCGTCTGGGCGAGCGAGATGCCGTCGTTGGAATTGCGGATCGCCTGGTTCATGCCACGCACCTGCGAGGTCATGCTGGTGGCGATGGCGAGGCCGGCGGCGTCGTCCTTCGCGCTGTTGATGCGCTTGCCCGTGGACAGGCGTTCCATGGCGCTGCTCTGAAGCTTTTCGGCCGCGGTCGAAGCGTTGCTCGCCCGCAGAGCACTGATATTGGAATTGATAACCGACATTTCCTGACTCCTCTGTCTTCGATACTTTCAGTCTTCGATAACAGGCGCCGCCAGGCTGAATTGGCTTCGCGGCTACCACGCACCAGAGCGGCAGGCCGGGAAATTTTTTTAGGGGTGGGGCGCAAGCTCGGTTGAAAAACCGCAGAATTGCGTTGCGTTACCGTATTTCTACGGTGCCAGTGGTTAGGCAGCTGTTTCCCATGAAACCGGCACATGGGCCTCGCGGATTATGGTTAATTCGGGGGCAAGCAGAATGGTCGCCAAACAGTTCACCCAAAGCGCAAGCGCGATGCATGGCAATCTCGCCAATCGGCTGGCGGCAATCCTGTCGGCCGGCGTCGTGGGCGACGATCTGGCGATCCTGGACGCTTCCGATGTCCCGGCTGCGGCGGGCCGCAATGTCGTGCTGCAGATCGCGGGGAAGCCTTCGATCGCCACGCTCGACGGTGCAAGCGGCGTCCGGCTTTCCTATTGCGATCCGATGAGCGAGGCGTCGCTGGCCGCCGCCGTCGCCGGCGCGACCCGGCCCGGCATGCCCATCGCCGTCGATCCGGAAAGCCTTTCCATCCTCGCGCTGGCGGAGCGGCTGGCGTCGAGCGACATTCCAGTGCTGATCACCGGCCCCACCGGGACCGGCAAGGAAGTCTTCTCGCGCTTCATCCATGAGTGCAGCCTTCGCAGCAAGGGGCCCTTCGTGGCGGTGAACTGCGCGGCCATGCCTGAAACGATGCTCGAAGCGATGCTGTTCGGGCATGAGAAAGGCTCCTTCACCGGCGCCAACGCGGCGGGCGAAGGTTTCATCCGGGCCGCCAATGGCGGCACCTTGCTGCTCGACGAAATCGCGGAAATGCCGCTCGCCCTCCAGGCGAAGCTCCTGCGCGCGCTGCAGGAAGGCGAAGTGGTTCCGATCGGCGCTACCCGCCCGGTCAAGGTGGACGTGCGGATCATCGCCTGCGCGAACCGCGATCTTCCCACCGAGGTAGAGCAGGGCCGTTTCCGTGCGGACCTTTATTATCGCCTCAATGTCTTCCCGCTCGCTCTGCGCGCTCTGCGCGAACGGCCGCAGGACATCGCGGCGCTGGCCTTCGCCATGCTGCTGCGCCACGCTCCGAAGGACCAGGCCCTGCCCTGGATCGGCGATGCGGCGCTGGCGATGCTCAAGCTCCATAGCTGGCCGGGCAACATCCGCGAGCTGGAGAACGTGGTGCGCCGCGCCCTTCTGCTGGCCCATGGCCGCGAGCGGATCGAGCCCGAGCATATCGTGTTCGACCAGACCGTTCGCGTTGCAACCGAAGCGGACGCTTCTGCGGCCGAGGGCGATCGCGGCAAGCTGTCGAACATCGTCCAGATCTCCGAAGCCCGCGCCATCATGGCGACACTCGAAGCCTGCGGCGGCCATCGCGCTTCCGCGGCCCGCGAGCTGGGCATTTCGGAACGAACCCTGCGTTATCGCCTCGCCTCGTTCCGTGAGGCCGGCCTTGCTGTTGGAGGAGGGCGGCTATGAACCCCGTCAATTCCGGATCCGGTGCAGCCGGCGTGCGCGACATTATCGCGTTGCGCCAGCAGATCATCGAGAAATCGCAGATATTGCAGCAGATCAACACGCCGGGCGTGCAGGATCCGAACGGCCCTGCCGCTTCGGGCGGCGGCTTCGCGGACAGCCTGCGAACCGCGCTCGACAAGGTCAGCGACACGCAGAGCCGCGCCGAAGCGCTTACCGAAGGCTATGAGAAGGGCGAAGTCACCGACATCGCCAAGGTCATGCTGGCGCGGCAGGAAGCCGGGCTAGCCTTCGAGGCGACACTTCAGGTCAGGAACCGCCTGCTTTCCGCCTATCAGGACATCATGAGAATGGGAGTCTGATAGATGAGCGATCTCGTTCCAGCGGCTCAGGGGCGCCAGGTCTCCCCCATGGCCATTCTTTCCGATCCCGCCGGGGGCAGCGCCCTTCAGCGGCTGCGCAGCGTTGCCGCGCAGCCCGCCGTGCGCAAGGCGATGCCCTGGTTCGGCGGCATGGCGGCGATCGGCGCGCTGGCGCTGACTTACGCTGTGCTTTCGCCCTCGCCCCAGCGCATGCTCTATTCGCAGCTCGACGACGCGCAACGCGCGGACGTCGTCGCCGCGCTCGAAAAGGCGTCCATCCCTTACCGGATCGACAACGCCACCGGCACGCTGACGGTCAATGAGGAAGATCTCTACCGCGCCCGCATGATTGCCGCTTCGGACGGAGCGGTGGCCACGCCCGAAAGCGGGATGGAACTGCTCGACAACATGCCGCTGGGCGCAAGCCGCACCATGGAAGGTGAACGCCTGCGTGCCGCCCGCGAGCGCGAGCTGATGCTCACCATCAAGGAAATCGACGGCGTCGAGGCGGTGCGGGTCCACCTTGCGGAGCCCGAGCAATCGGTGTTCGTGCGCGAGAGCTCGCCGCCGTCCGCCTCCGTCATGCTGCGCCTCGCGCGCGGGCGGCAGCTCAACGACGCGCAGGTCACCGCGATCGCCAATCTCGTGGCGAACTCGGTCTCGGGCCTGCCGGTGGACAATGTGCGGATCGTGGATCAGCACGGCCGGCTGCTGTCGCAGCAGACCGGGCAGAACGCCACCGCGCTGGAACTGCAGGCGCAGATGGAAGAAAAGCTGCGCGCCCAGGTCAGCCAGTTGCTGACGCCGGTGCTCGGCGCCGGCAATTTCTCCAGCGAGATCCAGGTCGAGCTCGACATGGAAGAGCGCACCGCCGCGCGCGAAAGCTATGACAAGCAGGGCGTCGTGCGCCGGGAGACCGAAGAATCTTCCCGTGTGGGCGGAGGCATGGGGGCCATCGGCGTGCCCGGCCTCATGTCCAACACGCCGCCTCCGCCTGCCGTGGCGCAGCAGGGCGCAGCCCCTGCGCAGCCACAGGCGATGCAGGCAGCCACAACGCCGCCTTCGGGCGAGATGCGTTCGACCAGGAGCTACGAGCTGGGCCGCGAAGTGGCGGTGTCCAATGTCGGGCCCGGCGGGGTGAAGCGGATTTCCGTCGCCGTGGCGCTCAGCGCGGAAGCGATGAAGAAGAGCAAGGCTTCCGATATCGAGAAGATCAAGGCGTTGGTCAGCGCGGCCGTGGGGGCCGACCCCAATCGGGGCGACCAGGTCGAGGTAATGGTGCGATCCTTCGCCCAGGAAGAGTTCGAGGAGCCGGCCTTCTACGAAACCGCATGGTTCGCGAGCATCATGCGCTATGCCGTCACGTTGATCGGCCTGCTGCTGGTGTTGCTGCTGGGGGTTCGCCCGCTGCTGCGCGCGCTGAGGCGCGGCCCGGGCGGCGGTGAAGGGATGGCACCGGCTGCTCCCGCCACATCGGGCGGTGGCCTGGCGGCGATGCCTGCCGAACGGCCGCATGAGGCGATCGACCGGTCGCTGCTCAACCGCCAGGTCGGCGCGGCGCAGAAATTCGTGGACGAACGGCCCGACAAGGCCGTGGTCGCGATCCGCCAGATGCTCAACCAGACGCAATCGGGAGCATCCTCGTGAACGCGCGTGTCGAGCTCGACCAGGCCGGCCGCGCCGCGGTTATGATTATGCTGCTCGAGGAAAACCAGGCGACGCAGATACTCGGCCAGCTCGAGCCCGAAGAGCTCAAGCTCCTGGGCGAGCGCATGTGCACGCTTGGCGAGATCGATCCCGGCACGATCGCGCGGACGGTGTCGGACTTTCTCGGCCGGACCGAGCGTGACGGAATGCCTGCCGCCGATCGCGCGAAGCAGGTGGAGAGCCTGATGACGGGCGCCGTCGGCGAAGTGAAGGCCGGCAATCTGATGCGCTCGATCCGCCCGCCGGAAGCCCGCAAGCAATCCTGCATCGAGCTGGCCAAATGGCTCGATGCCGATGTGCTGTTCACGCTGATCGACGGGGAGCACCCGCAGGCCATCGCCGTGCTGCTGATCCAGCTCGATCCGCAGGTCGCCGCGAAGGTGCTGCATGCCTTGCCAGCGCAGACGCAGGCGGAGGTCGTCCACCGGATCGCTACGCTGGGCGGTGTCTCGGCCGAGGCGATCGCGATGCTGGAGGAACTGCTCGAACAGAAGATCACCCAGACCCACGGCACGCTGCCGCTGCAGCTCGGCGGGCCGGGCGATGCTGCCGAGATCATCAACAAATCCGGCAAGTCGGTCGAAAAGCAGGTCATGGCCCACCTCGCCAAGGTGGACCGCGTGCTGGCGAAGCAGATCGAGGCCGAAATGTTCCGCTTCGAGCACCTCTTCGCGCTCGACAGCATGGCAATGGGCTCGCTGCTGCGCGAAGTGGACGGCGCAACCCTGGTCGACGCGCTCAAGGGCATCGGCGAGGCGGAGCGGGAATTCTTCTTCTCCGCCATGTCGTCCCGCGCGGCGGACGGCGTGCGCGACGAGATCGAAACGCGCGGCCGCCTGAAGATGGCCGAAGTCGAATCCGCCCAGAAGGACATCATCGACATCGCGCGCCGCCTGGCCGCGGATGGCGTGATCTCCTTCGGCAATGGCGGGGACGACGATTATGTCTAGCCTGCCCGAGGCGCTGTTCGCCCCTGCCTGCGGCTTCACGCCCGACAGCCGCTTCGGCGCGATGCTGGCCGATGCCGCTTCCCCTGCGGTGAACGACCCGGCGGAGGCCGCCTTTTCGGAAGGTTATGCCCGCGGCTTCGCGGATGCCGCCGTGCAGGCGAAGGCCCAGGCGGAAGAGGAAGCCGCTGCGCGCGGCCGGATGGAAACCGCTTTCGAGCGACTGGCTGAGGCGGAAGGCCTTCGCCTGGAGGAGCGCCTGCGTGAAACCGTGCTGGCGCTTTGCGAGCATACGCTTGCCCCGCTGGCGGCCGATCCCGATGCGCTGAACCAGCGCATTGCGCGCGCCCTGCAGGCCCTGCGCCGCAGCGAGGACGAGCGTGTCCTGCGCCTCCATCCCGACGACATCGCGATGCTTGCGGGCCAATTGCCCGAGCGCGCCCGGATCGAGCCCGATCCCGCCCTTGCTCGGGGCGGATTGCGCGTCGAAACCGCCGAAGGCGGGCTGGAGGACGGCCCCGAGCAGTGGCGGCGCGCGCTCGCCGAAGCGCTCGCCCTATGATCAAGCAATTCGAAGCGGTCGTCGCCAATCTGCCTTCGGGCCCCCTCGACCTGGGGCCGAGCCGCTATGGCCTGCTTTCGGCCTGCGATGGCGGTTTGCTCGAAGTCAGCGGCCTGTCCGCGCCAGTCGGCGCGCTGTGCCATGTGCAATATGGCCGCCAGCATCCGCTCAAGGCCGAAGTGATCGGCTTCCGCAACGGGCGGACGATGATGATGCTCCTGGGCGATACGGTCTCGCTTCGCCCCGGCTCACGCGTCAGTCTGGGCGGCACGCCCGGCATGGTCCATGTCGGTGAACGTTTCCTGGGCCGCGCGGTCGACGGGGAAGGCAAGCCGATCGACGGGCGCGAGCCGGTGCGGACCAGTGAGCAATGGCCGGTGGGTGGCGTGCGTGTGGGCGCGCTGGACCGGACGCGGGTGCGCGAGATCTTCGACACGGGCATCCGCGCGTTGAACGGGCTGACCACCTTCGGGGTGGGGCAGCGCGTCGGCGTGATGGCCGGCTCCGGCGTGGGCAAGTCCGTGCTGATCGACATGATCGCCAATGGCGCGGAAGCGGACGTGGTGGTCGCGGGCCTGATCGGGGAGCGTGCGCGCGAGGTTTCCGATTTCGTGGAACGGCACATGGCCGGCGCCCGGCGCCAGCGGACCGTGGTGGTCGCCGTTCCAGCCGATCATGCGCCCAATCTGCGCCTGCGTGGGGCGCTGCTGGCCACCAGCATCGCCGAATATTTCCGCAGCCAGGGCAAGAAGGTCCTGCTGATCCTCGATAGCCTGACTCGCGTGGCTCACGCGGCGCGGGAGATCGGGCTGTTGCTGGGCGAGCCCGGCGCGGCGCGCGGCTATCCGCCTTCCGCCCTTTCCACCATCACCAAGATCGTCGAGCGGGCAGGCAATTCCGGCCAGAGCGGCGGCTCCATCACCGGCCTCTACACGGTGCTGGCCGACGGCGACAATCAGGACGATCCGGTGGTGGACACCGCCCGGTCCATCCTCGACGGCCATATCGTGCTTTCGCGCGACCTCGCGCAGCGCGGGCAATATCCGGCGATCGATGTCGGCGCCTCGCTCAGCCGCGTGATGGCCGATATAACCGAGCCCGAGCACCAGGTGCTGGCGCGGACCTTCCGTGGCCTGATGGCAAGCTACGAGGCCAATCGCGATCTGGTGCTGATGGGGGCGTATCGGGCGGGGGCGGATGCCCAGCTCGACCTTGCCATCGCCAAGCAGCAGGCGCTGGTGCAGTTCCTCTCCCAGGGGGTGAGCGAGCACGCCTCGGTCGCGGACAGCATCGCCGCGCTCAAGGAGCTGATGGGCGATGCAGCCTGAGGAACGCCGCATCCAGCGGCTGCGCCGGCTGGAGCGCCTGCGGGCGATCGCCAAGCGCCAGCTCGCCGCCGAAACGGCCGAGGCCGAAGGCGTGCTCGCCCAGCTGCGATCCCTCACCGAGCGGACGCGATCGCTGGCCGAAGACTATGCCACGCGCGGAGACGCGCTGGACGGCTACGCGCTGACGCAGTCCTGCCGCTTCGCCGCGGGCCTGTGCCAGATCGTGAACTCGTCGGGCAAGGAAGCCGCCAATGCGCAAGTGCTGGCCGACCGCAAGATGACTGAGCTGGCCGCGGCGGAACGCCGCCGCGCCGCGGTGGAGCAGCGGCTCGACCTGGAGCAGAAGGCCATCGTCAAGCGCAAGGAAATCCGCGCCGGCGATGCCCGTAGAAAGTTTGGCACGGAACTTGAGTAGATAGATTCGAATTCAGTTCGAGGTATTCATGATCCAGCTTTCCACCCTCCCGGCCGCAAGCCCGGAAAACCCCGCAAAGATGCTTTCTGCGGCGGCTCCGGATGGCGTCTTCGCCACGCTGCTGGTGGGCGAGATGGATGGCGGGGATGCCACGGGCGGCAAGATGTTGCCGGAAGGCGGCAAGGATTTGCCGGTCGGCTTGCCGGGGGACGGCGAAGCGGCGAAGGCGGCGCTTGCGCTGGCCAACGCTTTCGGCATTGCGGCCAAGGTGCATCCCGGAACGCTGTCCAAGGGCTCTGAGGCCGTGACGGCCGCTGAAGAACTGCCGGAAGCCGGCAGTGAAGCAAACCCCGATGATACCGCCGAAGCTCCCGTGGCTCCGTCCACCGTGAACGAAGCCGAGCCCGCATTGCTGCCGGTCGCGGTGCTGCTGCCTGCAAGCACGGCGCCCGTTTCGGTGCAGGATAAGGAAGCTGACGGGATCGATCCCGAAAAGCGCCCTGCGGCTGCGGCCCCGGTGCAGCTTCGGGCTGCAAAGCAGCATGGCGAAACTCTCGCGACGGACGAAGCGCCGCTCGATCCCGGCGCGCAGGCGAATGCCGCCGAAGAACGTGCCGGGCAGCCCGCCCGGCAGGATGGCGCGCGTCGGGCCGATCCCGTGCGTGCCCAGCTGGCGCGTGAATTGAAGATCGATCTGCCCGCAGCCGAAAAGGTTGCGGCAGCCTCGGCGACCGGCGGCGAGGCGGCGGGGGCAAAGGCGGGCCAGGCGCCTGCCATCACATTGCCGCTCGCCCCGGCCCATTTTTCCGATGCCCTCAATGCCACCCAAGGCGGCAAGCCTGCCTTCCAGGCCCCAGGGCAGGATCAGGGTATCCGCCCGCAGGATTTCACCCTGCTGGTCGATCGTCTGGTGGAAGCGCGCGAAAGCGCCCGTGGCGGCTCGGCCAGCCTTTCGCTGATGCATGCCGATTTCGGCGAGGTTTCGCTGCGCTTTACGCATGAGAACGGCAATCTCACCGTCTCCATGGCCAATGCCGATCCGGAATTCGCCCGGGCGGTGAGCGCGGCCGCGCCCGCCGACGGGGCGCAGACGGGCGAAGCGCCGATGCAGCAGGGCGGCCGCCGCGACGATGGCGCCGCTGCCTTCTCCACCCGCTCCGACGCTTCGACGGGCGAGCGCGACGGCGTGGGGCATCGCCGGGAAACGCAACAGGAAAGCGAGCAGGCCGAGTTGCCGGGTCGCATGGCGGGCACCGGTGGGCAGACAGCTCTCGGCGGCGTTTTTGCCTGATCGCAGACATTTATGAAAGGGGGATCATCGAACAATGAGTGATGAAACCAACGACCCGCAGCCCGCGCCGAAGAAGAAGGGCAAGGGCGCGCTCGTCAAAGGCGCGATCGTGCTGACCCTGCTCAGCGCCGGCGGCGGTGCCGCTTATGGCCTGCAGCAGGCCGGTGTCGTCGGCGGCGGCGCGAAGGAAGGCGCCAAGGAAAGCAATGTCCCCAAGCTGATCCTCAAGGGCGAGGAAGATCCCTATGCCCCCGCGCCCGCGGAAGGCGAAGGCGCGGCCGAAGTGCTGGGCGAAGGCGGCAGCAAATACCGCACCGCCTATTTCACCTTCTCGGACGAGTTCACTTCCAACCTCAGGGATTCAGCGGGCCTGATCCAGGTCAGCATCGCTGCTTCCACCCATCGGGACGGCCGCGTGCTGATGTGGCTCAAGAAGCATGAGCTGGCGGCGCGTTCCGCCGTGCTGATCGTGCTGGCCGACACTCCGGAAGAGGAAGTGCTCACTCCGCTGGGCAAGGAGAACCTGCAGAAGCGGATCACCGCCGCGATCAACAAGGTCCTGGCCGATGCCGAAGGCTTCGGCGGGGTGGACGCCGTCTATTTCCGGAGCCTGCTGGTCCAATGAAGCCTGAAGGCTCCTTCATTGCCGTTCGCGTGATCGCCCAGCATTGCCCCGAGCTGCTGCGCGGCACGCGCCGGGCATCCAATCCCCTGAGCGAGCTGGCCCAGCTGGGCACGGCGCTGCACGAGACGCTGGTGGGGGAGTTCGGCTCCCTCTGCGCCGGCGCGAAGGTCGAGGTGACTGTCGGCGAGCCCGCCGAGCTGCAGCCCAACGCAGGCAATGAAAGGCCGGCCGAGCCGACGCTCAACAGCACGATCGCGCTTGGGCCCAGGGAGGCGATGATGATCGCCTCGCTCCCTTGCCGGGCGGTTCTCAGCCTGGTCGATCTCGCGCTCGGCGGCAGCGGGCAGGATTGCGCGATGCCTTCGGGCAAGCTGCCGCTTTCCGCCCAGCTCATGTTCGGGCGGGTGGAGAAGATGCTCGTGTCCGCCCTCAGTCAGGCGCTGGGACTGGCGGGGCCCGATGCGGTCAAGCTCAAGAGCGCAGGCGCGGCGCCGGAGGCGAATGCCCCCTTCGCCGGATGCAAGCGCACCGTCCTGCCGCTCCAGGTGAAGGTGGCCGATGCCGATCCGTGGGAGCTTCTTTTCGCCTTTCCGGGCTCGAGCGTGGCGACGGTCTTTGCCGGCCGCACCCAGTCCGGCAGCGCTTCTCCCTCCGCTCCGCGCCAGATGGCGCTCAACCCGCTTTCTGCGCCGCTCGGCGCCGTTCCGCTCACGCTCAAGGCGGTGTTGGTGGATATGCCGGTGCCTGTTTCCGTGCTGTCCGGCCTGCAGCCGGGCATGGTCCTGCCGATCTCCGTGGCCCGCAGCGTTCCGCTGATGGCCGGCGATCAGGTGGTCGCGCATGGCTCAGTCGGCGCTCTCGACGATCACGCTGCGCTGCAGCTCACCCGTATTACCTCAATCAAGGAGAAATGACATGCTCGATAGCGGTGAAGGCTTCGCCCTGCTCAGGGATGTCGACGTCAGGCTCTCGGTCGAACTCGGCCAGACACGGATGAAACTCAAGGATATCCTCAACCTCGCGGAAGACAGCGTGGTCATGCTCGAACGTCTGGTGGACGAGCCGCTGGACGTCATGGTCAACGGCAAGCTGATCGCCAAGGCCGAGATCGTGGCGGAGAACGGCCGCTTCGGAATGCGCATCGTCGAGCTCGCCAATGCGCCCAAGCCCGCAATGGGAGCTGCGGCCTGATGTTCTGGTACGTCATCAAGCTGCTGATCCTGCTGCCGCTGATCGGCTTCCTGATCTGGGGAAGCCTCAAGCTCGCGCAGAAGATGCAGACCCGCTTCGGTGCGGCGCCCAGCGGCGGCAAGGCGGTGCGGATCGTCGAAACGACGATGCTTTCGCCCACGCTCAAGCTGGCGGTGCTGGAATTCCACGGCCGGGAAATCCTGGTTTCGGTTTCGCGGCAGGGCCTTTCGCGCCTTGCCGAAGCGCCTGCGCGCACCACGATCGAAGGACCTGCGCAATGAAGCGTCTCGCTCTTCTCCTGGCGGGGCTGCTGTTGCTCACGCCCGCGGCTGCCTATGCGCAGAGCGCCGTTCCCGGCGCGCTGGACCGTGCGTTCCAGAACATCGGCGGCGGGCAGGGCTCGGGCCTCAGCATGTCGCTGCAGCTCCTGCTCGTCATGGGGCTGCTCACCATCCTGCCGGGTCTGCTGCTGATGATGACCAGCTTCACGCGCATCCTGGTGGTGCTGTCGATCCTGCGCCATGCGCTCGGTCTGCAGCAATCGCCGCCCAATCAGGTGCTTATCGGGCTTTCCCTGTTTCTTTCCCTGTTCGTGATGGCGCCTACGCTGGAACAGGTGAACGCCAAGGCGATCGCACCCTATGCCGCGGGGATCATCAATGCCGAGCAGGCAATCGAGATCGCCGGCGGCGAGATGCACGGCTTCATGATCCGCCAGACGCGCAAGCAGGATCTGGCCATGTTCGCTGAAATGGCGAACGCGCCGAAATTTTCCTCGCCCAGCGAGGTTCCCTTCTCGATCCTGCTGCCGGCTTTCGCGACCAGCGAGCTCAAGACCGCGTTCCAGATCGGCTTCATGCTGTTCCTGCCGTTCCTGGTGATCGATCTGGTCGTCTCCAGCGTGCTCATGTCGCTCGGCATGATGATGATGTCGCCGACGGTGATATCCCTGCCGTTCAAGCTGTTGCTGTTCGTCCTCGTGGACGGGTGGGCGCTGCTGATGGGATCGCTGGCGGCAAGCTTCGGATAGCGCCATGGACGAACTTTCCCTGCTGCTCTCGCTTGCCGACCGCATGCTGTGGGTCACGGCGCTGGTGGCTGCGCCGGTGCTGCTCTCCAGCCTTGCCGTGGGCGTGGTGATCGGCATCATCCAGGCGGCGACTTCGGTCAACGAACAGACGCTTACCTTCGTGCCCAAGCTGGCCGTGATCGCGCTTGTCCTGGTGTTGTTCGGCGCGTCGATGATGGCGCTGCTGGGCGACTTCATGCAGGACATCTTCGCCGAAATCGCCCGGATCGGAAAATGATCGGAATCGATTTCGGGTTCGGCGCGGTCGAGGGGGAATTGTGGCGCCTGCTGTTCGCCATGACCCGGATCGGCGCGGCCTTGCTGGCGGCGCCCTTCTTCGGCGCGGCGGGCGTTCCGATGCAGCTGCGGGTCGCCATCGCCGGCGTGATCGCGGTGATGATCTGCGCCTGGACCCCGCTCCAGCCCCCGCCTGCGCTGTTCTCGCTGCAAGGCATCCTGGTGGTCGCGGGCGAGGTGCTGGTGGGCCTGGCGCTGGGCTTCGTGCTGCAGGTGATCTTCGCGGCCCCGGCCATCGCGGCCGAAGTGGTCAGCGGCGCGATGGGCCTCAGCATGGCGGTGACCAACGATCCGGCAAGCGGCGAGCATTCCACTGCGCTCGGCCAGTATTTCTCCGTCGTCCTGGCGCTGATCTTCCTCACGCTGGGCGCGCATCTGCATTTCCTGTCGCTGGTGGTGGAAAGCTACCGCGTGTTCCCTCCGGGCGAGACCTGGCTGGGTGCGGAACGGCTGCACATGATCGTCGGCTTCGGCAGCGAGATGTTCGCCACCGCGGTCGCGATCGCGCTGCCGGTAGCGCTGATCCTGTTCATCGTGCAGGTGGTGACCGGCGTCCTCAGCCGTTCCGCCCCGTCGCTCAATCTGTTCGCCCTGGGCCTGCCCGCGGGCGTGCTGGCCGGCATCGCCGCGCTGATCGCGGCCGCGCCGCTGCTTGCCGAACAGCTGATCGACCTGAGCCACGCCGCCGTGGCCGATAGCGCGAGCCTGCTGGCACGATGAGCGAGAGCGGCGAGAAGAGCTTTGCGCCAACCCAGAAGCGCCGCCGCGACGCCGCCCGCAAGGGCGACGTGCTGCGCTCGCGCGAGCTGGGAACGGCGGTTGCGATCCTGGTGGGGGCCGCCTGGCTCAAGTTCCAGGGGCCGGTGCTGCTGGCCGGAATGGAAGATGTGGCGCGGATCGGTTTCAGCTGGGACCGCGCGGCGCTGGAGGATTTCTCGGCAGCGAGGATAGTGCTGCCGATCCTCCAGGCCGTGCTGCTGCCCATCGTTACGCTGGCGGGCGCGGTGATGGTGGCCACGGTTGCATCCCAGATCGCCTTTTCCGACGGCCGGTTCAACGGCAGCAACATCATGCCCAAGGGCTCGCGGATGAATCCGCTGTCCGGCCTCAAGCGCATGTTCGGCCCAACCGGCTGGATCGAGATGGCCAAGGGCATCGCCAAGGTCTTGCTGCTTGGTTCCATCGCCTATTTCTGGGTCGAGCCGCAGCTCGGCATGTTGTCCGGCCTGGCGCGCGGCGCGTTGGTGGAGCAGCTCGCCTTTGCATGGGAAACGATCCTCTCCCTGCTGTTCGCGCTCGCCGGCGGGTTGGTCCTCATCGCCCTGATCGATCTGCCGGTGCAGGCGATACGCAGGCTCAACCGGCTCAAGATGTCGCATCAGGAAATGCGCGACGAGCACAAGGAAGCGGAAGGCTCGCCCGAGAAGAAGGCGGCCCAGCGCCAGCGCCAGCGCGAGCTTGCGATGGGCAGCGTCCACGCCGCGATGCGCGAGGCGCAATTCGTCATCACCAATCCCAGCCATTTCTCGGTCGCGTTGGTCTACGATCCGGCGAAGGCTTCGGCCCCGCTCGTGCTGGCCAAGGGGCAGGGGGAAAAGGCGCTGGCGATCCGTGAGCTGGCGGCGGAGTTCGGCGTTCCGACGCTCTCCTATCCGGCGCTTGCGCGTTCGATCTACTTCACCACCCGCGAAAGGCAGGTCATCCGCGAAGAGCTTTATGCCGCGGTCGCCAGCGTGCTCGCCTTCGTCCTGTCTCTGAAGCGCGGGGAAAAGCCGCGGGCGCCCATGATCCATGTCCCGATCGACTTGCGGTTCGATGCCGATGGCCGGCCCGATCCGCTTACAGGCACTTAAACCGGCGCCTGCGCCGCCGTTCTTATCGGTATGAGCACCTCGGCCGCCTCCTCCATAATCAGCGCGCTCGGTGCGGGTAGCGGGGTCAACATGGCGGCTCTGGCCGGCGACCTTGCGACCGCGCAATTCGCAACCCGCATCGATCAGCTCGCCGCCCGCAGCGAGACGCTGGAAGCCAGGCTTTCGAGCGCTTCGATGCTCAAGAACCAGATACTCCAGCTTGCGAGCGCCCTGGGCGAGCGCGTGCGGACGGGCGATCTCGCGCCCACGCCCAATATCAGCAACGCATCGGTGGCCACCGTTTCGCGCGCGGCCGGCTCGAAGCCTGCCGGGAACTACACGCTCGAAGTCTTCTCGCTGGCTTCGGCCCAGACGCTGATGGGGCCGGCCTATGCGGGATCGACCAGCGTGGTGGGCGCGGGAACCTTGACCCTGCGGTTCGGCGCGGTGTCGGGCGGCGCCTTTACGGCCGATACCGGCCGCGACGCCGTGGATATCGTGATCCCGAGCGGCGCCACGCTGGCCCAGGTCGCCGATGCGATAAACGTTTCGGGCGCCGGTGTGACAGCCTATGTCGCCAATTCCGCGGATGGCGCGCGCCTCGTGCTCAAGGGGGCCGAAGGCGCGAATAACGGCTTCGTCCTCGAAGCGTCGGGGGAAGAAGACCTGGCCGCTCTCGCCTGGGAGCCAGCGGGCGGAAATCCGGCGCAGCTGCTGGCGCAAGCCGCCAATGCGCAATTCGCGATCGACGGCGTGGCGATGACATCGGCCTCCAACAAGGTCGGCAACGTGGTGCCCGGGATTTCGCTCACGCTTACCGGCGTCAATGCGGGCAGCCCTGCACGGATCGGGTATAACGATGCGACGGCGGCGATAACCTCGGCGATGCAGGATCTCACTTCCGCGCTCAACGAGATCGTTTCCGCGCTCAATGCGGCGACCGATCCGCAAAGCGGCGATCTTGCCCGTGACGATGGCGCCCGGTCGCTGCGCCGGCAATTGTCGAGGCTCGGCAGCGCGGTGATCATGCCCAATGTGGCCGAGGGCGCTCCCAGAACGCTTGCGGAGCTGGGGCTTGCCATCGGGCGGGACGGAAGCTTCAGCTTCGACGGCGCCAAGCTTCAGGCTGCCATGTCGCGCGATGCCGAAGGCGTCGCGGCGATGTTCACCAACGGGCTTTACGGCGTCTACGCCACCATCGACAAGATCGCGCGCGATGCTTCGAGCACTGGAAACCCCGGTTCTCTCGGCGGCTCCGTGAACCGCTACATGAGCCAGAAATCGCAGATCACCGAACAGAGCGCCAAGATCGCCGAGCAGCAGGAGGCGCTGCGCGCCCGGCTTGCCAAGCAGTTGACGGCGGCGGATGTGGCGATTGGCTCATCCAAGTCCACATTGTCCTTCCTCCAGGCCCAGGTCGCCTTGTGGAACAAGGATAACAATTGAGATGCTGGCCCGGCGCGACCCTTATGACGTCTACCAGCGCGTCGAGTTCGACGCGCGGGTGAAGGGCGCGTCGCCTTCGGAGCTGGTGCATATCTGCTATGACCAGCTCATCCTTGCGCTCGGCACGGCCCTGCTGGCGAACGAACGCCACGATGCCCGTCTCAAGAGCCGCTCGCTCACGCGTGCGCTGACCGCGCTGATGGCGCTGCAGCTGGGGATCGACCAAAGCCACGAGATGGCCGGGACGCTGAGCGATTTCTACGGTGCCGCCCGCAAGTCGATCCTGGCCAGCTCGCTCGAATTCGATGCCGGATGCCTGCGTGAGATGAGGGACGATTTCAGGGACGTGCGCAACGCCTTCCTGCCCTTCGAGGCGTAACGCCCTTCCTCTCGCGCTCGTGAGCTCCTGCGAAGGCAGGAGCCTCCCTCGTCCGGGCGCTGCGCCCGAAGGCATGAGGTCCCTGCCTTCGCAGGGTCCTCATGCCTGCCACCAAATAATTCGCGAAAATTTCCTCCGGCCCCCTAAAATTCCTCGTGAAACTGCCGTTTATCGGCATATGAGCTTACACGATCACAACTTCGTATCCGAGCGGAAGGGCGTTCTCGGATGGCTCGGGTTCGGCCGTTCGCAAGCGGAGGAAATGACCGAACTTGCGGCGCTGGCGCAGCACCTCCGGTCGATCGCTCCGGGAACCCGTTCGGACCTGATCGCGAACATCGCCGAATTCCTTGCCCGGCACGATCTCGACGTCTGCCCCTATGCCCTGGGCATCGCGCATGACTATGTGACCCGGGCCGATCCGCTGCTCGTTCGCCTGATCGACGAGCGCGAGCTGATCGGGCAGGGTATCACGATCGAATGGCTCAAGAAGCTTCGCGGGCTCGACGGGGCGGGCGACCGGACGGCGGACGAGCTGCACCGGACCTTCGAAAAGCTCGAGAAGCAGCTGATCGAATTCGGGGCGACGGCCAGCGCCGCCCGCAAGGCCACGCAGGATTACGGGACTTCACTCGAAGACCATGCGGAGCAGCTCGGCAATGCGCAGGACAACGTTTCGGTTTCGGAACTGTTGACGGTGGTTCGCGCCATGATCGCGCGCACTGCGGAACTGGAAGAGCAGATGATCCGCAGCGAGCAGCAATCGCAGACGCTGCGCAGGAATCTCGAAGTGGCCCTTCGTTCGGCAGAGGAAGATCACCTCACCGGGCTGCCCAATCGCCGGGCGTTCGAGAAAGTGTTCGATCAGGAATATCGCGAGGCCCGCGCCTCGGTAGAGCCGCTGGTCGTGGCCTTCTGCGACATCGACAATTTCAAGCGGATCAACGACACGCACGGCCACGATACGGGCGACAGGGTCCTGAAGGCCGTGGCCCGCAATCTGTCCCTCATTTCGAGCGAGCGGTGCCACATCGCCCGCCATGGGGGTGAGGAATTCGTCGTGCTGTTCCGCGGCAAGTCGCTGCAACAGGCTGCTGCGCTGCTCGATGAAAGCCGGGGCCAGCTCGCGGGGCGGCGAATGATCGACCGCCAGACGAAGACGCCGATCGGCTACGTCACCTTCTCTGCGGGCGTGGCGGACGTGTTCGCCTATCCCGACCGACGCGCCGCGCTCAAGGCGGCGGATGCGGCATTGTACCTCGCCAAGAGC
>Ga0066256_1003125_pt1 | contig 16539 bp, 13 predicted proteins | sample ThiBio_1000_biof_FD_87107 | JGI IMG/M metagenome (GOLD analysis project Ga0066256, IMG submission 87107) | Wastewater bioreactor microbial communities from Cape Town, South Africa - Thiocy_expt_1000_biof (version 2) | ecosystem: Engineered > Bioreactor > Thiocyanate-remediating >...
TGGGGGCTGCTGGGCAGCAGGCCGCATTTCGGCTCCGCCGCCGCCCTGTCGATGGCGGCCTGGCTGGTGCTCGCCACCTACGCCGTGGAGCGCCAGCTGTTCCCACAGATGCGCACGCGCTGGGCGCTGTGCGCGCTGGGCGGCGTCTCGGTGCTCCTGGCGGCGCTGTTCCCCGGCCGGCCGCTGCATGTCTCGGCCTCGCCCTGGCTGCCGCTGCACCTGACGCTGGGCATCGCGTGCTACGGCCTGTTCGCCGCCGCCGTGGTCCATGCCGGGCTCATGGGCCGCGCGGAGCGGCAGATGCGCCTGGCGGCCGATTCGAACAGCGGCATGCCGCTGTTGACGCTGGAGCGCCTCACGTTCCGCTTCGTGTCGGCGGGCTTCGTGCTGCTGTCGGCCACGCTGGTCGCCGGCTGGCTGTTCAGCGAGCAGCTCTACGGCCGCGCCTGGCTCTGGGACCACAAGGCCGTGTTCTCCGTGCTGGCCTGGATCACGTTCGCCGTGCTGCTGCTGGGCCGTTCGCGCTTCGGTTGGCGCGGGCGCAGCGCCGTGCGCGTGCTGTACGCGGGCGCGGCGCTGCTGCTGCTGGCCTACGTGGGTTCGCGCTTCGTGCTCGAGGTGGTGCTCGGACGCACGGCATGAAGTACCTCATCGTGCTGGCGGTGATCGCCCTCGTCTACGCACCCTGGCGCAGCCAGCCCCGCCCCCCCCCCCCCCCGGGCGGCCCGCCTGGGCGGCGCCCGGCGGGCGGGGTGGCCGGGCCCCGGCGCCGCCCCCCCCCCCCGCCGCTGGTCCCCCAGCCGCCACCGCCACCACCACCGCCACCGCCGCCGCCACGCTTGCCGCCTCGTCCGCGGCCCATCTTAGATGGACGAGTAGCAGCTATTGCAGCAGCCGCAACCGCGATGAGGAGATTGGTGGCCCTCTTCTCACACGTCGGCGTCTGTCGGGGGCGTCTCAGAGTTGGCGTAGTCTATTGCCTTCTACAATCGGGCGTCTGTGAGGGACTGGACCATTGGACGGACCTGCCACAGAAACAGAAGGGGAGAAGAGGGCCACCAGCTGCCACAACGCGGTAGGGAGGAGGAGAGAGTGAGGTCAAAAGTCCACCAAATCGACCAAGTCTTGCCGTAATTGTGAATCAATTACATAAATCGCACACCAACTCTCCGTGTATACCTCCGGCGCAACTCCCCTCCAAAAAAGGTGCCCCCCCCATTGCAGCCGCGTATAAAATGGGAGCACGCGCGCCTCCGATTTTGCTATTTTGGCGCATTTATTGCTTGCTTGTGCGTAGTGGCATCAGCCTGAGAAATGCGATTTTTCCAACTGCTTCCACAGCGAATAAAGGCGCAACGCGGGACCACCCGCAACTATCCACACAAGTAGTACCCACGCAATGTCATTTAGTATCTCTGCGTGTTCAGAGTCTATGTGCAAGATGCCCATTAGCACTTGAAATTCCGGTTTGAAAATTCCTTCTTCTCTCCTACTATCTATCGAAAGTAGCCGTTACAGCGCCGTCCCCAGCGAGAGCGCCTCCAGTCACCAGTGGCCACGTCGTTCAATCCTACCGCACTCAAACCAACACTGCGCGCGACACAGCCACTTTTACAGCACGCCGCTGCCACCTCCGTGCATACCGCGCAACCACGCAAGGCATGGCAGTGTGTGGCACACCAAGTCAGCCGGCATACGTACGAATTACTGCCGCCAAGCCGCCTCTCGCCGCCTACTTGGCAGATTTTTTCCCACTAGGCGCCCAGAGGCGGCAGTGCGCCACACCCGGCGGGCGTGGCACGACTCTCTGTCCATAAAATACGCTGCACCTAGCATGCATGATGTTGGATGTATGTACTGTTCAATTGGCTTTGAAGGAATGTGACGACAAGGTGGTATTTGGCAGGGTGGCGCCAGGCACCCAGACGGCGGCAGCGCGCAAGTCGCCGCTGTGGCGGCGCCACAGCGGTACACGCCACGTGCTGGCCGGCGCCGGTGCCAGCAGTGGTCCAATCGCCTGCTAGCACCTGCTGGTGGTGACAGGGCACTTGATGAGCCGCGTTACCGCCTGGTGGTAGACCGCCTGCCACCACCGCCGCCGCCACCAGCGCCGCTCGCGCTGGTGGCACTGCGCGTCCGTGGTGGCGGCGGCGGCGGTGGCGGCGGCAGCGGAGGTGGCGGCGACAACGGCGGTGGTGATGGTGGCAGCGGGGGTGGCGGCGGCATGGCAGTGGTTGATGCCGGAGCGGTGATGGCGGCAGGTGACGCACCGCCACCGCCACCTCCGCAGCTGCCGCCGTCACCGCCACAGTCGCCGCCGCTGCGAGTTGTTCGCGCTCGCTTCGGGCGTGGCTGCAGAGCCACCCCGCTGCTGCTGCTGCCGCCACCGTGAAGGGAGGCAGTGCCCACGCCGTCGCTGCCTCTGCCGGGCCTGCTGCCGTCAGCATAGTGCACACGCTTTGCCGGTGGCATCCCGCTGCGGGACGGCGACGCTGACGGCGTGGCTGCTGGCAGGTGGCTGTCAGCGGATAATGCACTGGGTGCATGCTGTGGCGCATCGGCAGCGGCGGCTGCGGCAACCGCAGCGACGTGTGGGGCAGCAGCACCGCCGCCAGGAGGTGCCACTGCCGCAACACCACGCCGCACCGCTGGCCTCCCGTCTGGCACAAGTGCAGCGGCAGCAGGTGCAGCAGCCGCGGGGGTAGGCGCACGTGCGCGTGTGGTGGCGGCAGTCACAGGCACAGCGGCAGCAGGTGCAAGTGCAGGCGTCGGCGCACGTGCAGGTGCAGGTGCAGGTGCAGCGACGGCCACTACCGCTGGTGCACCAGCGGCCGGTGCAGCCTCACCGGCGACAGCAGGGGTGGCAACAAGGGTGGCAACAGGCGCCCCTACTGCAGCAGCAGGTGCGGGTATATGCGGGGCGGCAGCAGGTGCAGGTGCAGTGACGGCCGCTGCCGCTGGTGCACCTGCGGCAGCGGCCGGTGCAGTACCGTTGACAGCAGGGGTAGCAACAGGCGCCCCTACCGCAGCAGCGGGTGCAGGTGCGCCAGCAGCGGGTGCAGGTGGAGGCGCGGCAGTGGGAGGAAGAGCAGGTGTGGGTGCACCAGGCACAGCTGCTGCGGCGCCGGCAGGCGCATCAGCACCAGCAGCCGCCGCGGTGTCGGCAGCGGTAGCGGCAACCGTAGCGGCTGCCGCACCCCCTGCAGCGCCGCCCCCACTCCCGCCCCCGCCTCCGCCGCCGCCGCCACCTAGCGCGGCAGCTAGTGCTTCAGCGCGGTGTGCTGCATCCCCCCACGGGTCTGGTACCACAGGCAGCATGCTTGCTACTCGCCGCGCGACGTCCAACACGCTGTTCTCATACAGCTGGATGCCCTTGCTGTAGTCCTCCTCCACCTCCGCTGCTGTGCGGGCGCGCTTGCGCATGCGCCGGCGGCCGCCTGCTGCTCCCGGGCCGTAGTTAACCACGCCCTTGGGCAGGCGCGACAGCAGTGTCTTCAGGTAGGTGGTGCCGTCCGCCACGATCTGCGTCACTGCCGCCTCCGTCGGCGTGTACGATGCCAGCACCTGTTGCAGCGAATGAATGACGCCGTGCAGCTCCGCAACGCGGCGTAAACTGGCAGCAGTGGCGGGTTGTGTGCCGGCAGCCGTTGGCAGCGGCAGAGGTGCCGCCGCCGCCGCCCGTGGAGGTGCAGGTCGGCGCACGGTCGCCAGGTCGGCGTACAATTGGAGGTCCCTGTCACTCCAAAGCACTGATCCCGTCGCCAGCGAGTAGTGAATGCGCCCAAAGAGCACGTGCATGCACAGGGTGCCACCGGTGTAATTGCACGTGCAGCCATCGCACCAAGTAGCTACTTGGTGCTTCTGCACGAAGCCGCCGTCCGGCAACGCGCTCAGCGCCGCGTAGTAGCATTGCGACCAGGAGTAGCCAGCAGCGCCAAGCGCTGGCACTGTATGCGTGCCGTCCGGTTGCCGATGCAACCCGGCCTCCATCATGGTGCGGCTGCAGTGAAGCAGACGCTTCATGAACCACCGCTGCTCGTCGGCAGGCGCGGTGGGCGGGCCAGCGGGGTTTGCCAACGAGGCGTTGCCCAGCGTGACACACTTAGGCGGCGTGCCACGGTAGGAGGCAGCCAAGAAGCGGGTGCCGTCGGGCTCACCGGTCATTGAATTATTGAGCAGGACCACGCCGGGATGCATGAGCGATACCATGGCAATCGCCTCAGCCATGTTCACCTCGTCTGCGGTGGACCACAGCGGCAGCATCGCCAGGATGCTGCGTCGTACAACTGCCCCTCCCAGCACGTCGCATACGATGCTCTCCTGCTTGCCGTGTTTGTTGGTACGACGGGTCCGATGCGGCGTTGTGTACACCAGCTCGGCAATGTTGTCATTCCCAGCCTTCTTGGTATGATCAAAAGGCCGCAAGAAGCGGGTGGAGGCGTCACTCCGCCTCTCCTGGCCGAGGTACACTGCCGTCACAGGGGCATTAGCGATAGCAGCTGCTGCCGCCCGAGCCGACGCTGCCGTAGCAGCAGCAGTCCGCGCCGCCGCTGCCGTAGCAGAAGCAGCTGCTGCGAGCTGGGCGACCGGTACTACCGCCGCAGCATGCCGGGCGGCAGGCAGCTGCACGCCTGCCTCCAGCACCGTTGCAGCCGCTGCCACACCAGCACCAGCCGCCTCCCCACTCCCGCCACCTGCCGCACCCACCACCACTGCGGCCTCCGCCTCCACCACCATGCCACCCCCCTCCCCACCCGCCGCCGCTGCTGCGTCCCGCTCGGCCGCCTCCCCGCCTCCAGCTGCCGCCGCCGCCAACGCCGCCGCCGCCGCCGCCGCTAATGCTACCGCTGCTTCTGCTGCCGCTGCAGCTTGTGCCGCTACTGCTGCGGCTGCCGTTGCCGCGGCAGCTGCTGCACGGGCCACAGGCAACACTTCTGCCAGTACCATCTTGTACCCGAATGACACCGGCTCTTCGAACACCTTTGACCTACTGTCACCCTCCAGCACGACACGCGTGGCTTCTGCCAGCCAGCGAGATGCTGGCAATGTCACGGTCACGGCATAGATGGTAGCGACATCCGGCGGGGCAGCCGGCTTGAAGTCAGCAGGCAGGAGTGCAGGCCACCCGCTGTGAACCGCCGCCGCAATCATGCCGTTCACCTTGTCAAGGCCAACGCCGCCGGCGCGCTGCAGCGCCAGTAGCCGCTGCTGCACGGTGGGATGGAAGGCGGTGCAGGCGCTGTAGATTTGCGCAAGGGAGGCGCCTCCCTTGAATGCGCCAAACTCGTCTCGCAGCAGTTTGCATCGATCCCACAACGGCCGTGCAAGTTGGGCAGCGTCGGTGTGCGGGAGGGGGCCACGGTGAGGTGGCGCGCGCACCATCGCCGCTACATCACCAGCGTGCCGCGCCGCCGCTCTAATTGCCGCCTGGTCAGCAGCCCGTGGCAGTCGTGGCTGCGTGCGATACCCTGCTGCCACACACTGCTCTGCCGTGAGGCACACAATGGGCGTCGGTGCGGGCGGCGCAGCAGCAGGGAGCGGCGCACCAGCAGGCGGCGCAGCACCAGCAGGCGGCGCAGCACCCGCAGGCGGCGCAGCACCCGCAGGCGGCGCAGCACCAGCAGGCGGCGCAGCACCCGCAGGCGGCGCAGCACCAGCAGGCGGCGCAGCACCCGCAGGCGGCGCAGCACCAGCAGGCGGCGCACCAGCGGGCGGTGCAGACACAAACCCGCCAGATGCGACGCCGATGGTGAGATAGCCGAGCGCCGCCAGGGTGGGATCCGTGTCGACGGCTACAAAGTCGGGGTGTAATGCCCACGCGTTGGTTAGCGTGTCTAACGCTGCCGCAACTACTTCACGCTTGCGCAGTGCTGCCAGTGGCGCGTCCCGCTCCTTCATTCTGTTGATGTCGTGCACGCGGCACCCAAGATACGAGGCGCCCTGTTCCAGTTCCGACTGGTGCGGCGCGCCAGCCAGCGCCTTCATCACTTGCCCGAAGTTGTTAATGCGCGTCTTAAACGTGCAGCCCTTGATGCTACCCCACATTTGTTCTATGCTGTTCGTAGTATTGGCGTGGGAGCGCGGCAAAAGGTGGCGGAGGGTCCCATCCAGCGTCGGCAGCCAGCGCGGGGTGAGCCAGTAGCGTCGGATGTACGTAAACCACGGCGCCTCCTTCTGCGGCACCGCTGTGCCACCCGCCGCAGCGGCACCTCCGCCCGTTGCCGCTGCTGCAGGCGTGCCGCCGCCGCCACCACCTGCCGCCGTGCCGCCGCGCCCCGCGCCTGCAGGAGTACCACCACCACCGCCAGCAGCTACCGTGCCGCCGCGTAGTGCACCTGCCACCGTGCCGCCGCCGCCACCACCTGCGCGGGGTGGTACCACGCCGCCGCGAGCACCACCAGCTGCCGCCACGCCGCCGCCGCCAGCTGCCGCCGTGCCGACGCGCCCCGCGCCTGCAGGCGTACCGCCTCCACCACCAGCGCCTGCCGGCGTGCCGCCGCGCCCCGCGCCTGCCACCGTGCCGCCTCCACCAGCTGCCACCGTGCCGCCGCGTGGTGCACCTGCCACCGTGCCGCCACCACCGCCAGCAGCTACCATGACACCGCGCCCGACCCCTGCAGGCGTGCCGCCACCACCACCATCACCACCACCATCATCGGCATCGCCGTCACTACCACCACCACCACCAACATCATCGTCGTCATCATCATCGCCGTCATCATCATCATCATCGTCATCGTCGTCGCCGTCATCATCATCATCGTCGTCGTCGCTACTCTCATTGCCACCGCCTACTGGGCCACCCCCACCGTCACCCCCGCGCTCCGCACTGTCACTGCTGCCATCTGCAACCACCGCGCTGTCGTCGTCAGTGACATTGTCGGCAACAGTGGCAGCAGCCGCCGCGGCTGCTTCGGCGCCGCCACCCGCTCCGCCGTCAGCTGGTGCCACGCGCGCTGCTGCTGGCGGCTTGCCATGACGGTGGCAGGGGAGCAAGAACGTAACGCCACCGCCCGCCGTCCGCGTGTAGGGAGTCCAATTGTTCACAAAGCTCTCCTCGCTCAGAATGCACAGTTGCTGCGCCGCGGTGTCAATTGCTGCCGCCGGCAGCAGCATCACGTTTGCCAGCGGGTCGCCGCAAGGCGCCGATGCCACAAACCTGCTCACCGCGGAGTCCGTGGCGGACAGTGGAATCAGCGCGTCCAAGGTGGCCACCAGGTCCACCAACAGTGTGCGCGTTGTTGGTGGCAGCCCAACAACAAATGCGCGGAACTCGCTGTCGAGTCGCTGGATTTTCTGCAGCACCACGCCCAATTGGATGCAGCGTTGCTCTGGTGGTGCGTCCACCGTGGCACGCACAGCTTCCTGCACAATGGCGCCGAGGTTGCGGCCGCCAGCCCACACACCCAGCGTGCCTGCCATAAACGTCAGCACATCCGTGATGGTCACGGTGCCACGTTTTGATCCCGACTGCACGTAGAAGTGCAGCGCGGCGTGCATGATGAAGATGCCAAACAGCTCGACAGGGACCACCTTCAGCATGCGGCCGTCCACCTCCGCCAGCAGCGTGCCGTTCGCGCCTTTGCGCAGTGACTCGGTCGTAGATGTACGAATTTTCGACTTCCCGCCAGGAAAGTATGTGGCGACCACGGTGCCATTGGGGTCGCGGTACCAGCGGTCAAACGCGTCGGCAGGCATTTTCAGTGCATCCGGCACGGTGAGCAACGCCTGAAAGTCAGCCAGGCGGAAGCCAGTCACGCCGGGCGGCAGCTCCATGTTGGCGAGATGGCGTGTGCTAGGAGGCACGCGCGGGCAGATGGATCCAGCAGCCGTACAGCGCAATGGCACGCTGTCAACGGCACCACGTAGCGAGCAACCACAAGCAGGCAGGTATTCCCGTGCTGCGCAGTCCACCGCGTGTCCACTACAGTGCAGGCAGCGTCACAAGCAGGGGGTGCAGTGGGTAGAGGGCAGCGTCAGTAGGTGGCTAGAGAGACGGGGGTTCGTGTCCAAAAATAAATGTCAACACGCAGTGATCCAACAACGGCAGCTCGCAAAACGCAACATATACCACAAAACCCGCTGGCGCACAACTATTGGGCAGCGCGCAGCGCGCGCCACGCCCGCCGGGTGTAGTGCACTGCCGCCTCTGGGCGCCTAGTGGGAAAAAATCTGCCAAGTAGGCGGCGAGAGGCGGCTTGGCGGCAGTAATTCGTGCGCATGCCGGCTGACTTGGTGTGCCACACACCGCCATACCTTGCGTGGTTGCGTGTTGTGCACGGAGGTGGCAGTGGTGTGCAACAAAAGTGGCTGTGTCGCGCGCAGTGTCGCTGCGAGTGCGGTAGGATTGAACGACGTGGCCACTGGTGACTGGAGGCGCTCTCGAAGAGTTGTGGGACCGCAAGGACCGCAACGACAGCCTGATGATCGCTTTGCAGTAGCAGCCGTTACCGCGCAGCCTCCTAAAATCCTTGGTTTTGGGCCATCATTTGGCAATAGCGATAATAGCAACACGACGACGCCGTCACGACATAATTGCAAAACTCTACGCAGTTGGGTACGTCGGTTGGTGACCGGCAGTTGTAGCTTCCTTTTAACGGTGCGTGCCGAGATTTATTGCGTCGCAGCCGCGGCAGTAGGGAGCAAGAGAGGGCTTGCCGCTACGCACACGCATTGTGCCATGTATCACGGTCATGCACACTGCTAGTGGGAAATACCCCCACACTGTCACAACTAACCTATCACACCCCACGTGATACTCGCGCTTTGCAGACGTCTGGTGCCTGACAGCGCGCCGTCTAGCGTTGCGTTCATCGTCGATACCGGTACATCACCACTACCACCGGTACCATGGCAGCGCGTGCAGCTGCCGCGCCACGGGGCGGTGGTGCGGCAGCAGCGGCGGCGGCAGCATCACCTGCTGGGTTGATGTCACCCACAGCAGCGTCGCCAGCAGCAGGCGGGAGCGGCGCAGCTGCAGCGGCAGCGGCGGCGGCGGCAGGTGCAGTGGCTACGAAGCAGGAGAACGTGCGTGTGGCCATCCGCATCCGGCCATTCAACAAGCGCGAGAAGGACATGAAGGTACGTTGAGGGTGGGTGGATGGGTGGTTGTGGAGCGCATTAACCACACTTTGCCGCATTCAGCTCCCCTCCCCGCCGCCGTCCCCTCTCACCCCACCTCCCACCCCCACCCACCCAAACCAGGCCGGCAATGTGCTGGAGGTGGGCGACGACCTGCACAGCATCGTGATCACGGACCCCGACAAGGACGTCGCGCCGGGCGAGGCGAAAAAGTCGTTTGCGTTTGACTTTGTGTACGCGTGGGACACGGCGCAGGACCTGGTGTACAACGACCTGGCGCGGCCCATCGTGGACCAGGCGCTGCGCGGCTACAACGGCACCATCTTTGCGTACGGGCAGACGGGTAGCGGCAAGACGTTCAGCATGATGGGTGACGACGCGCACCCCGGCATCATCCCCAAGATGAACGCCGACCTGTTTGGGCGGCTGGACGCGGCGGCCAAGGCGGCGGGCGGCGCCACCAAGTTCCTGGTCATCGTGTCGTACCTGGAGATCTACAACGAGGTGGTGAAGGACCTGCTGAACCCGGCCGACAAGCTGCTCATGACCCGGGAGCCCCCCGAGAGGGGTTTCTTTGGGCAGGACCTGGGGGAGATGGTGGTGAAGGCGGCGGACGACGTGGTGTAGCTGATTGAGCGGGGGCAGAGGGGGCGGCCCGGGGCGTCCACCGCCATGAACGAGCGCTCCTCTCGCTCCCACTCCTGCTTTACCATCAAGGTGGAGCAGAAGACGGTGGAGACGATCAAGGACGTGGAGAAGACGACGACGCTGAACTCCAAGATCAACCTAGTGGACCTGGCGGGCAGCGAGCGTGCCGCCAAGACGGGCGCCACTGGCGACGTGCTAAAGCAGGGCGCCGCCATCAACAAGTCGCTGTCCGCGCTGGGTATCGTCATCAACGCGCTGGCGGAGGGCGCCAAGGGCCACATCCCATACCGCGACAGCAAGTGCGTTGCTGCTTTGCTTACCGCAGCCAGCCCCGCTGGTTTATTTCCTCACCCCACCCCTTCCCCGCCCCTCCCCCCAAACAGGCTCACGCGCCTGTTACAGCACAGCCTGGGCGGCAATTCGCTGACGGTCATGATCGCGGCGGTGAGCCCCGCGGACGACAACTTTGACGAGACGCTGTCCACGCTGCAGTACGCCAACCGCGCCAAGAGCATCAAGAACGACGCCAAGCGCAATGAGGGTGTGCACGAGCAGCTGGTGCGGCAGCTGCGCGAGGAGATCGAGACGCTGCGCAAGGCGCTGGCAGCCATGTCGGCGGGTGGTGCGGCGGGCGGCGCAGGCGGCGGCGCAGGCGGGGACGAGGCGTCGGAGGCGGAGCGCGCGCGCATGGAGGAGCTGATTGCCAACCTGCAGCGCGCCAAACAGACGAGCTGGTATGTAGCCACACGTGTGGTGTGTACCTGGTATCACCCCCACCCTTAATGCACCCCATCCCAACACCCTACCCCAACGCAGGGAGGACAAGGAGCGGCTGTCCAAGCTGTACGAGGAGGAGCGCATGAAGAACCTGGAGAACGAGACGAAGATCAAGTCGGTGATGCAGACGATCAAGGAGGACAACAAGGAGCTGATGGTGCGCATGCGCACGCTGATGAACGAGCGCACGCGGCTGACGAAGCGGTTCAAGAAGCTGAAGGAGGAGCACCTGGAGACGCGAGACGCGCTGGCGGGCGAGATGGCGCGGTACCAAGAGCTGTACGCGGACGGCGGGGAGGAGGGGCCGCACAAGGAGGAGCTGGACGCCATTCTGGCGGACGTGGAGAAGCTGCACGCGCAGGTGGAGGGCGAGGCGGCGGAGCTGAAGGCCATTAAGGAGGAGATTGCAGCCAACGAGCAGGCGCAGGTGGAGGCGCGCAGCGAGGCGGCGGCGCAGCGGTCGCTGCTTGAGGAGGACGCGGAGCTGCGCAAGGCCATCCAGGAGGAGGAGCGCGCCAAGCTGGAGAAGGAGGCGGAGGCGGTGCTGGAGGCGAAGCTGGAGGAGGAACGCGCCAAACTGAAGGAGGACGCGGCGCGCGAGCGCGCGGCGCTCATGGCCAAGTACACCGAGTCGGGCGCGTCGGAGCGGGAGCAGGAGCTGGAGCTGGCGCTCATTGAGGCCACCAACGCCAAAGGCATGCTGGTGCTGGAGATCTCGCAGCTGAAAACGCGGCACGAGGGAGAGATGAAGCGCCTGGCCGGCGAGCACGCCAAGGAGCTGCACGCCCGCAAGGTACGCCCCTCCCCCATCACATTCCCCACGCTATCACATTCCTCGTGCCATTCCCCACCTCATCCCCTCACCACCCACGCATGCAGCTGGAGGAGCTCAAGATGTTCCGCGAGGCGGTGGACGGGTTTGAGGAGGAGAAGACGGTGATGGAGGGCAAGATGTCGGAGATGAGCCGGCTGCTGCAGCAGGCGGTGGCGGACATCATGCACCTGACGCAGGCCAACGCCGCGCTGGAGCGCGAGCTCCGTGTGGCTGCGGCGTGGGAGCCGACGCCCACCTAGGCCTGGCTTGGCACCGTACCTTTTGTGACACCGTGACGTTTGTGCCTTGTTGTTGTCTCCCTGTGCCGTTGCCGTGCCCCTGCATGTGCCCTGTGTGCCGCCACTATTATTTGTCGCTGATAGAAGGTGATATCCGTTTTGAACAAGTCCGAACGCAGCAAGGTACTACGCACGCACGATGGAGCAAAAATGATGAGGTCAACAGCGTGTCCAATCGTGACAACAGGAACAAAGCCACCATGTAACAGCAGCGTACAGGGCCGGCGTGCAGCGAGCTACCATCGTGGGCGTGGTAGCGGAAGGGCAAACAAAGCAGCCGCAAGCTAGCCGTGGTGTGTACATGAGTGCCAACATCTCATCACACACCGACAGAATAGTGCACAAAGTGGCAAAACGCACACACACACACAACTACCGTAGAAATCGCAACGTAAAGCCACCAAACAGGCGTCCATGAAGCCGATGTGACGCAACGAGTGGGTGCGGGTTACGGCGCAAAGCGAGGGCTGCACACACGCGCACAGCACACGCACATGCACATGCAGGCCCAGGGGCACACAGACACACAAGCCAAGCAAAAAATACAAAGGGCTCATCATCAGGCACGCACCACCATGTTGACGCTGTCAACCTCCCGCCCGCCCAGTGGCGACATGTCAACCGCCGCCGGCGTGCTGGAGGACGAGTGGTGGGCGGCGTTGCCGCCGGCGTGCGGCGTCACTATCAAGCCGCGAGCCGGCAGCGACGTGCCGTCCAGGGTGCTGACGGGCGACCACACCTCGTCCTTGGCATCCAAGCTGCCCCGGTTGCTCCGGTACCGGCTGCCGGCTGGCATGCCACCGACACTTGCACCGCTGACAGCCGCACTACCCACGCTGCCCACGCTGCCCGCGTGGCGGCGGGAGTAGCCCATGAGCCCGGACGCGCTGTGGGCGGCGCACCCGCTGCTGCCGGCGCTAACGGCAGCCGTCACATCCAGGCGCACAGCTCGCGGCGAGCCGCCGCCGCCCTCACTGCCCACCGGCGTCACCGGCGTGTCCTCCCACGCGCCGGCGATCACCCCGTGCCCGTGCTGGCTGCGCAGGCTGCACGGGCTGCCCGGCGCCACCTGCCGCCCACCGCCGCCGCCGCCGCCACCGCCGCCGTGCGAGCTGGTGCGGTCGCTAACGGAGCCGCCACTGCTGCTGGTGGCGTCCCGATCGCGCCCAAACCCACGGTACGCCGGCAGCCCCAGGCGTGCATTGCTCTCTGCGCGCAGCAGCGCCGTGATGCTGCCGCCACCGTCGCTCGCTGCTGCCGCTGAGTCGCCCACTGTGGCAGGCGTGACAGGCGGCGTGGCAGTGCACCCACGCAGGCGGCGGGCTGCCGCACTACCACCACCGCCGCCGCCGCCGCCGCCGCCGCCGTAGAAGCTGCTACTCCCACTGCCACCGCCACTGGCGCCAACCAGGCCGCCCCACGCGTCGCCACCGGAGTGCGGCGGCGGCGCGCTGGACAGCAGGCCAGCCACGTCGGCAACAAACTGCACGCTGTGCACGACCGCCGGGATTGGCAGCGTGGATGCGGTGCTGCCCATGCCGACGCCACCACCCACGCTGCTGCGGCTGCCGCTGCTGGCGGGCCGCGAGATGGTCAGCATCGGCGGCGGCGGCGCGACGGGCGCAACGGGCACAGCAGCCACCACCGCCGGCGCCGGCGTTGAGCTGGACACGGAGCTGGCGCGCGTCTGCCGCGCGCGTTGCGCAGCGCACTGCGCACGCAGCACGCCCACCCATCGGTCCGCCTCCGCGCGACTTGGGGCGCGCAGCGGCACGTGTAGACGCGCCTCGCTGTCGTCGTATGGCAGCAGATCCAACGAGAAGCCGTCGACGACCGACGGCGTGGCCGCCACGCCCGACAAGTGCAACAGCGGCCATGCAAAGAGGGCGCGCGGCGACATGGCAGCAGCACCGCCGCCCCCACTGCTACTACCAGTGCCCCCTAACACGGCCGGCGAGGCGGCACGCGGCGGCGACTCAGAGCCGTCGCCGGTGCACAAGTCGGCCGGCGACGCCGCTGGTGCCACCGTCGGCACCGCAAGCGTGGAGCCGACGGTGGCACTGTACTTGGTGCTGGGCAGCGACGGCGACGTAGCGGTTGCCGCCGTGCCATCTGGTGTGGCGTGTGGTGTCGGCACCGTCACGTACGCACACATGCGGTCGCCCTCCACCCGGAAGTAGTACCGCGCTGTGCAGTCCTCCGATGCAGCTGATGATGCCGATGCCGACGCCGATGCCGAGGACGACGTCGAGGACGACGGTGCGCCGCCGCCGCCACCAAACCCAAACATGCGCCACGCGCGGCTCAGGCGGCCCACGGTTGGCGACGTGGCGGGCGGTGATGCTGATGCGGCGGCAGAGCCGGCGCCAGACGGGTGGCTGACAGAGGCGCCACCGCTGGAGCTGCCGGTGCGCACATAGTGCAGCGGCATGGCGGGCATGGCACGGTGCGAGCCGTCCGCATTCACAAGCGTGCCGCCAGGCGTCACGCCCCGGAGCGCCGTTACTTTGGCGGCGGCCGGTGCTGCTGCATGCGACCCAGCGACGAATGCCGCATGGGTGCCACCACCGCCGGCCGCCGGCAGCGGCGGTGACACGAGCGACAGTGACGGCATTAGAGTGGTGCTGGAGCCGGCGCTGGAGCCGCTGGGGAAGCGCTCCGTCCGCTCGCCGTCCACCCACGCATCGCTGCTGCCGCCATGGTGGCCGTGGTGGCTGCCATGGTGGCCATGACCATGGCTGCCGGCATGCGGCGTCGCCCACAGCGCCGCCAGCACCTCAATGGGTACGGCCAGCCACCCCTCGCATGCCACCACCACGGCGCGGCTGCCGGCGGTGCTGCCCGTCAGGGTGCGGCTGGTGGCCGCCATCGTCGTTGCCCGTTGTCAGTATCAGTGTGGCAGTAGAGGAGGAAGGAAGAGAGGAGGGGGCAGGGGGGTTACAGTCGCATTACCCCATGCCCCGTCAACCACTGACACAAGCACCACCACAGGTGAGCTGCTTTTCCTCGCTTCCTTTGCTGCTACCCAGGCCCGGGAGCACGGCCAGCCCGGAGACCCGGCCACACTACTATGGACAGAGGCACTTGTGTAGTCGCTGCCCCTCACTTTCTTTTCTCCCCCTCCCTCTCTACCCTTCTCTCTACCCTCTCTCTGCCTCCCTCCAACCCTCCAGCGCCACCCAACTAGTAACCCAAGTCCACCCCTCTCTCGGCCTCTACCTTATGGCACTACTGGTGCTCTGGCAGCGGTCACCAGTGGTAGTGTGGTACCAGTGGTGCTCTCCTCTTCTCTCTCCTCTCTCTCTCTCTACCACTGCCACTTGCTGCCCCTTTCTCTGCCTCTCTCTCCAGTTGGTATAACCTGGACTCCCGCTCTATGCTAGCTACGCCTTGTAGCAATGCCTACCCCGGCGTCACTATGTGTTACCAGTAGTATTACCAGTGGCATATAGCCGAGAGTATTACTCTCTCTCTCTCTCTCTCCTGCCTCTCTACTCTCTCTCGCCTCTCTCTCTACTGCCTCCTCTCTTCGTCACGGAGTGGTGGTACCAGCGCATAACCCAAGCACCGGTACAACTAGCCGCATCGCGGGATCACACCGAAACACTATTGCAGTGCCGCTGCCGACACCAACGCGTTGTAGCCGCGGCGTGTTTTTGAGCCACAATTGCCTTTCTCTCTCTCTCTAGTCGCCCTCTCTGACTCTCTAGCACTGGGACTCTCCCGGTACCAGGTAATTACTCCCAAGGTTCGAGCGCACAAACGGTACGGTCCCGATTCACAACAACAAAGGGAATAATTGCGTGTAGCAAAATGGCGGCGGACCGGCGCGGTGCGGCGCGTTGAGGTGAAAGGAGTGGCGCTGCACCCACACACCTTTCTCATGGTGCTGCACTTGACACGCGGGCGCGTTCTGAGCGCGGGCACGCGCGGCAGGGCGCTGGTCCGCGGAAGGGCGCTGGCGGAAGGGTGTTGATGGCAAGGCGCAAATGCGACCACACCGGAGTGCACGCGGTGCAAGGAGGACGGGTGGAGAAATGGGTGCGAGGCTGCGGCGGCAGCTGGGGGCGACTGCACACTGCAGACTGCAGGACGCACGTGGTGGTGGTTGGGGAAACTCCGAAACGGCCGGCGGCGGACCGGTGGTGGGAGTTTCCCACTCCTGCGGCCGCGTGCACTGCAGCACTGCAGCCGGCAGTGCAGCCTGCGTTGCCTTCATGGCGTTTTCGTTAGCATGAGCGTACGGGGCCGCGTGGTAAGACTGGTAAGTCTATCAGAGTGGTGGACGGCGCGTTGAACCAGCGCCCTTCCGCGGCTCACAACGCCTTCAATAATCTAGTAGTGTCAACCTACAATCATTTGCGGCGGCCGCGGCAACACCCGCAGCTTACATGGCAATGCCGTATTGCAACTTGTAAACGTCACTCCACAAGTGGCGAGGGGTGCCGATGGGACGACGAGGTGTCCATCAGCACCCACACCACGGCGCGCGTGGCGGTGGGTGTGCACGCCTGCTCCGCCAGGCTACCAGCGTAGCGCGCTGTAGTACTGCGGCCGCGGGTCCAGCTCCGTCGAGGAGCAACCCTACCGGTACTCGTACTCCGCGTCGGGCGGCGGCACGTGCAGCAGGAGCACCGTCCCGTAGTCGCGCTCCCAACCCGGGGGTCCGCCGGCGCATGCGAGGCGGCCATCCGGCAGTTGTGCCAGCGCAAGTGGGAACTCCACCACGCGGGCAACCACTCCACCAGTCACGACACTCACAGCACGCCCACGTGCAGCCGCGGCAGCTGCGGCGGCAGGGCGCGTGTCCCACACTCGAATGGTCTTGTCGTACGACGCGCTGGCCAGCCGGCCATCTGGCAGCGCAGCCAAGGCAAGCACGGCGCCTGTGTTCCCCTCCAGCACACTCACGCAGGCCTG
>Ga0066256_1003128_pt1 | contig 16523 bp, 5 predicted proteins | sample ThiBio_1000_biof_FD_87107 | JGI IMG/M metagenome (GOLD analysis project Ga0066256, IMG submission 87107) | Wastewater bioreactor microbial communities from Cape Town, South Africa - Thiocy_expt_1000_biof (version 2) | ecosystem: Engineered > Bioreactor > Thiocyanate-remediating >...
CCGCACGCCGCTGCTGTTCATTGGCGGCCGGCCGGCGACGGCGATGGAGCTGACCACCAGCGTGGCAGTGGGCAGCGTGGGCCTGCTGTGGCTGACCGGCGTGCTGCTGCCGCTGCTGTGGTGGTGCGCGCTGCTGTTTGTCGTGGTGGGCCTGCACGCCATCCTGCGACCCACCAACCTGGCGTCCAAGTGGAACAAGCTGGGGGAGGACGTGCGGGTGGCGACGGGACTAGACGGCGGGTCGGCTGCCGCTGACGCCGCGGTGGCGGAGAACCTGGTGGCAGACCTGCGCACGGCGGCTGACTGGTGGGCGGCGCTGACGGGCGCGCCGCGCACGCGCACGCGCGTACCGGCTAGCTCTGGCGCCGCTGCCGCCAAGCTGGGCGGCTCTAAGGGCGGCGGCGGTGGCGGCGGCGGCGCGGGTGGGAGCAGCGGCGGCGGGCGGACGCCCCAGCATGCGGGGGGCGGCGGCGGCCATGGGGGGCGTGCGGGGGGGTCCGGGTGGGGGGGGGGGGGCGTGGGCGCCGATGGGTTTGGCGGGCCCGGGCCGTACCGGCGCGGTGGCGGAGTTGGCGGTGGTGGTGGTGGTGGTGTCGGTGGCGGCGCTGCAGTGTTGCCGCGCCCATCTCATGTGCGCAGTGAGTGAGGCGGTGTGGCTGTGTTGTTGTTGTTGTTGCTGTTGTGTGCGGTGTGGTGTCCCATTTAACTCGTGTGCATTCCTGGGACATTGTGGTTTGGCGGGCAAGCAGGGCGCAAGGCGCGCGATCCGCGGCTCGTTTTCGTCATTCAACAACGGCAGATAATGGGCACAAAGCAAGCGCACCACACCATTTCATCACTGCCAATACGGTGCCCGCACGCGCCACCGCCTACCGGGCAATCCCTTTGTCACCAAATGACGCCAACTTGCACTGCATGCAGGCAGGCACTGCATTCACTGGCATCACTGCAGCCTAGGCAGGCCGTTTCTAGAGGGAGGGAGTTGATGGGGCCTGGATGACGGTCGAGGTACCAGACGGTACCGCGCGGGCGGTAAGTATGGCAGACGCCCAATTACAGCGCCAGCGGTGGCATTGGCGATAGTGTGGGCGCCAGTGTATAAGCAAGCGACGTGTATTGCTTACATTAATAGCGCAGTGATGTCGCTGTTTGCCAACCGTTGTTGAAGAAAAGTGCGACCCAGATCTCCACCAGTGGTGCATCAGTCCGATCCGCTGCCGGCTGCCGGTACCACTGGCGCGACCCATACCAAAATTGCAAGATATACGACGTTTGCAATTGATATCACAGTGCTGTATTGCCGTGTCGCTAGTATTGATGGTTGCACCGCGTGCTGAGTTTGCGAATCGCTGCAATAAGTAATAATTTGAAAGTGGTAACAGCAGCTGCAAAACGGCAATGTCACCTTGAGGCAAGAAGTACCGGTTAGAATGGGCGGCGGCGGCGGCGGCGGCGGCGGCCAGTGGCTGCGGCGGCAGCGGTGGCGTGTTGGAAGCAGTGCACAGAGGCGGCGCAGCAAGCGGGGTCGCGCGAGTGAAGGGATTGTTGGGTGGTTGGTGTTGGCGGCGTTGGCGGGATGTACGACTGTGTTGGTGGGACGAGTGGTGGAGGCGGGTTGCGTTGCTGGCCAGTATAGTTTACCAAGCTGCAATTTTAGTGGCGTATGTGCTTCTGGCGGCTTGTGCTTCTCCTGCTCCCCCGGATCCTACGGCACAGGTGGTAAGTTTTATTATGCATTCATGACTGAGAGGACTGAGTTCATACCATGCTAATGCCGGTACCGGTGCACCTGCAAGTTGCTCTACCGGTACACCCGCACTTTTGCAGACAACACCTGTCGTACCTGCCCTCCCGGGTCGTACTGCCCCGTCAGCGCCATGGCGGCACCGTTGATGTGCTCTCCTGGTTCTTACTGCCCTGTCAGTGGCGCAGTCGCGCCGACACCTTGCTCAGCTGGCTACGTTTGTTCTGCTGCCAACATGACAGCGCCAGGACCCGCCTGCCCTTCGGGCAGGGTCTGCCCCGCCGGAGCTGCAACACCAATGCCCTGCACAGCAGGCTTTTACTGCCCCTCAACCACCAGGGCATCTGTCGGCCCAGCCTGCCCCGCTGGGTTTCACTGCCCTGCCAATACATCCACACCCAACCCGTGCCCGCCGGGGAATGTTTGCCCGACCTCTGGCTTGTCTTTGCCCATGGCGTGCCCGCCTGGGGTGCTGTGCGGATTGGCCAACATGACGTCTTACGCGCCGTGCCCGATGGGGAACTTCTGCCCGGCCGCAAACACAACAGTGGCGACACCCTGCCCGTCGGGGTTTTATTGCCCGGCCGGTACCGTCAACCCCGCTTCATACCCCTGCCCCCTCGGGTTCGCATGCCCACCAGCTGTCGGTGCTCCGCAACCGTGCCCCCTCAACACCATCGCGGGTGTTGGCGCACCCTCCTGCACACCTTGCTTCCGCGGCACCTACGCTGCCACCCCCGCTGCAACGTCCTGCACCCCTTGCGGCAGCAGCACCGCTGCCGCAACCTGCGACCCGCCATCTATTACGTGGCGCGACACCCTTACAGTGGTGTCGGCTTCCCTTGCCAACGTTGCTGGCGGCGCGACAAACATGAGCATCGCGCTAACCAACGGCAGCGCACGCTTCGCCTGTGGGCCGGTGCTCACCGTCACGCCTTCCGCCGTTTCATGCGCGCTCTCCTTGCTGCCGCCCGACGCGACCAATGCCAGCGTCGCGTATAGCCTGGTTGCAGCTGCCGGCGCCGGGCCGTGGTACGCCCTCAACTTCACGGTGGTTGTGACCCCACCGCCACCTGTGACGTCTGCGACCTGTGCCGCCCCGCTTGCCCCTCTGTCTGGTTCTGGTCGCTTGCTGCTGGCGCTGCCACGACCGCGGCCGACAGCAGCTGACTGGAACGCTACCGGCACCAAAGCAGTACAGCCACCCACGGCCGCCGTGCTGGGCACGCCGGTGGTGTGGCTGAACGGTGTGCCGTGCACAAACCCGACCTATGACTCCACCACCACGCTGTCGTGTACTCCGCCACCGCTGGATGGCGTTGGAATACGCACAGTGGTGCAGCTTGCAGGCGCCTTCAACGTGACCGGCGTGCTGCCGCAGCCATTTGCACCGCCTACACTTTATTCTGGCGCCACCATCGCACTGCCGCCCACCGATGCTACCTCAACGCTCCTCAACATCACACTGCCTGGGTCCCTCCTCTGCGCTGCCGGCCAGCCGCGCCTGTCCGCCGCGTCCATTGGCGGCGTCCCGTGTGGCGGCTTTGCATGTACCAGTACCGCCGGCGACGCGTCGCTGCTGTGTCTGCGCTGGAACGGCACGGCAGCTGCGCAGTATGCGGCGGCCATTTCCAATGGTAACGCTACCGTGCAACTGAACGTGACAGCCACGTGGGCGAACGCGCCGCAGCTGGTGTGTGCCGGCTGCTTTACAGCGCTGCTGCGACCCACGCTGCATGCCGTGTACCCGTCCACCATAACGGGCCCCGGCGCCGTGCTTGTGGTGTCGTTGGCTGGCGCGACAGACACTGTCACCGTTGCGCCCGTCACCCTGCCGGCAGTGCTTGTGGGTGGCACCGAGTGCACGTCGCTTACGCGGTCACCCAACGACCCCAACCTGTACACCTGCATTGCGCCTTTAGTGAACCCGCGACCACCGTCATACCCTTCCGTGTCTGTGCAAGTCCGCAACAGCGCGGGCGCGTTGTCGGCAGAGGTGGCCACAGTGACGTACCCTACCACGTTTGGTGTCAGCTGGGCGCCTGCCACACTAGCAGCATCACCTATGGCAGCGCTTCCCTCTGACCCGTCGTCGGGGTTCTCGCTGCCGCTATCACCGCCTCCCGTGCTGCTGCTGTTTGCACGTGAGGCAGCCACCTGCACGGTTAGCATCAATGCCTCCACACTCACCTGTATCACTCCACCTACCTCCAGCCTGGGCCGTCCGCCATCACTCACCGTGGCACTTCCTGCAACAATTGACGTGCCTGCGGTGACAGGCGGTGGCAACGGCAGCACGACGGCGGTGACGGTGACGGGCTTAACAGTGGCCGGTGGCGGCGGCTGCAGTGCGATGTTGATTGCCACTTGCAGCGAAGCAACAGGCCAGATGGCCACCACGTCGGGCAATCCAACGGTGACGCTGCCAGTGCTGGATGCCAGCTGGCAAGATGGTGGTGCGGTACTCACCCTCCTTCCATCCATCTTGCCACCGTTGTCGGCGCTCGTGTCGGCAATGCCACAATCATCCGCCTTTGACCTACGAACCGCAACAGCCAGCGGGGCGCTGGCGTGCGTGGCAGTGCTGCTGGATGCCGCCGCACTGGCAAGCGTGGCGGCAACTGCCGCCACAACGCCGCTGTCGCGGCTGCAACCACAACTGGTGCTGGCCTCGTCGACTGGCGTTGCAGCGGCAGCTAGTGTGTCGGACACGGCCACGTTGGTAGGGCGCACGTTTGAGGGCCTGGATGGCACGGCGCTGCACTTTGGCGGCGAGTATGCAGTGGGTGCCGAGTGTACGTGGCAGCCAACGGGTGAGCGGCTGCGCCTGCCACCCCGCCGTGTTGTGGTGGGCAACATTAGCGTGGCTATCAACCCGTCATCCTCTTCTGCGGGCGGTGCGCTGGTGGTAGATGCCTACATGGTGTTCAACGTCAGCGCCATCCTGACGGGCACCACACCCGGCGCTCCAACCAACATTTCGGCCGCCGGTACCAAGTGTGTCTGGGCACTCGTGTCGGGTGAGGATGCCAGTGGTGCCTCGTCATCTGCAGCGCGGCTGGCAACTGCTACGGCGGCGGTGGTGACTAGCGTGGCAACAATGGACGATTTGGCGGCCACCCAACTGCCTGTTGTGGTGGAGGGGCCGCCGAACACGCCGTTTGGCCTGCAGCTGGTGTGCACGCTGTGGTCAAACGTGGTGACCAGCAACGTGCTGCCATGCGTCACGCAGGCGTATTTGCTGGCTCTGGATGACGCAACTCCACGCACGGTGTGGCCGTCAGGCGCCGTTGCCGCGCAAGTGGCACGCCTGACCCCACCACTGACATTTGCCGCCGCAGCGCGCACCTTCTTCATGTGTACGCTGACGGTCAACACCTCCACCTGTCCATCTGCAACTTCAAACACATGGGGTGTGGGTCTTGGTGTGGCGGATGCCACGCCGGCGCTGGTGGGTGACACCTTCCTGACGCAGTCGCTGCCATCTGACGTCACGACGGCCACGCTGCAGATGCCGGCGGTTGGCATCCGTTCTGCAAGCGGATGCGTGGTGGCTGTGACAGCCACCTGTGGCGATGGCGTCGGGCGCAGTGCTGTCCTATCGCCCGCCGTGGTGGTGACGGTTGGCCGCCTGACAGCGACGTGGCAGAACGCGTCGCTGGCAGCGGGTACGCCCCACGCCGTCGTACCCACACTGCCGCTGCCGCCTGTGATGCTGCGGTTGACTGTTGCACCGGCCGCGCCTCTTCCAGATTCCGCGTTGACAGCACCGTCAGCGTGGATTGGCTGCGCCGGGGCAATCTTTGACGCTGCTGCTGCCGTGCCGGCGACCGTGCCACTTGCAACATCCATTGTTTCTGTGGCAGCGGGAGAGGGCGCGCTGGTTGCTACTGACGGGTTTGCGGCGACAATTGCTGTGTCTGGCGCAGCCATTGATGTGACACTGCCGGCGCTGGACACCACTGCGCTGGCGCTGGGGCGTGCATTCATGCTGCACGCAGAGTGCACCTGGCTGCCCACTAGCGAGCGGGTGCGCATGGCTCCTGTGTGGCTGCCCACGGTGGCCGCCAACCTGAGCTGGACGGGTGGGCACGCCATTGGCGGCAGCGGTGACGTGGCGGTGGTTGTGTTGGGTGGCACAACGGCGACTGTGCCACTGATGCTGACGTTGACGGTGCCTGCTGGTGTGGCCCTGCCGGGCTCATCTCTCACCATCGCGCCGTTGTGCAGCCTGGCGGTAGTGGTGGCCGCGCAGCGCGCCGTCATCAACACAGCCCCGTGGGTTGCAAACGTCACACTTCCATTTGCACAGCCGGGCACGGACACAACTGTGTCTGTGGCAATGACCGCACAGTTTGTGATGGACGCACCGCCCAATACCACCGTCATCCTGCGGGTCACCTGCATGCTGTTGGGCCACGCCGTGTCGTCGCCGCTACTGCGTGCATCAACCTCGCCGTTGACCATGACAGCTGCGACAACACTCCCAACGCGGTTCATTGTTGGCGACGCTGCGGTGGTGACGCCAGTGGACGGCGAAGTGGGCGTCCGTGTGTGGGCGGGCACAGGCGTTGACGCGCCAGCTGTGCTTGATGTAACATGTGCGCTCTCAACACATACGACCGGAATCCAGCTTGTGCCCACATCAAGCAGCACAGATGACACCACTGCCGAGGGCAGCGACACGTCGTCTTCCAGCCTGCTGTCAGCAAGCGCAGATACCGCCACTGGCACTGTGACGCTGCCGGCATTTGGCGTGAGCGGCAGCTTTGCGCTATCGTCCGTGGACGTCATTGTAAGCTGCAGCCGACCCAACGGAGATGCACCGCCGCCGCTTACGTTTACCATGTCTGCCATCCGCCTACGCCAGGTTGTATGTGTGCACCCGCCTGCCGCCTCGCCGCTGCTAAAGCCGCTGGATGCGTTTAGCTTTGGCATTGCGACAGCAGTGACGCCGGGCGGTAGATTTGACGACCCATGCAACGCATCGCACGCTGTTGACCTCCAGCTACCAGAGCTGCCACCCATCACATGCGCACTGTCGCTTAACCTGAACGGCAGTAGTATCACGGCTGCGGATGCTGACAACGTTTTCCTCATCCAGGCATCTGGCGTCATGATACAGTCTACCCACGTTGCCACCTTTGCATCGTTTGCGCTGACGGCGCCTCCAGACGAGGTGTACGACATCGTAGCGACCTGCTATGTGGGCTCCGTAGTCATTCCGACACCATACCACTTCTTGGTCTCACTAAGCGGCTGCCCGGAGGGCATGGAGCCGTCATCTGTTACATGCGCAACATGCGGCGGCGGTGAGTTCAGCCTGGGCGGCACCGGTGGACGCTGCACAGGCTGCCCGCCCGTCGGTGCCACGTGCATCGAAGGGAAATTGACATTAAAACCAGCATACTACCAGCCTCCGCGGCAACGCGGCACGGCCATGGGCCCCGATTCCCTGTTGTACCCTTGCTACAACGCGGAGGCGTGCACGCTGAACACTAGCACGTTAGCCTACGGCTGTGCGGACGGCTACACTGGTGCGTTGTGTGGCGTCTGCGATGCGGACGGCGGGTACGCGTCGTTTGGAAGTGCATGCCGACCCTGCTGGGATGCCGGGGCCACGCTATTTGCAGTCACCGCAGTTGCAGTAGTACTTCTAGCCGTGCTGACACGTGTGGCGCTGCGCACGTCTACCTCCCGCTCGGACGCCTCGACTGTGCTGCGCATCACTATGAGCTTTCTCCAAGGTGTTGGCAGTCTGCGCGTGTTCCGCGCGGGCTCCACGCTGGCGTACCAGAACGTTATGGGGTGGACGGATGTGGTGTCTGCATCGCCGCTGTCGGTGGGTTTCCTAGAGTGTCTATTGCGGCTGCCGTACTTGGTACAGTATGCTGCCACTGTATCGCTGCCCGTACTAGCGGCAGCATGCGTGGTAGCAATATTCCTGATTGCAAGCACGCTACGCGCTGTGCACTGCCGACCATTGTGTGGTTTTGCAGCTACCAGCTGGCGTGCAGCGATTGTTACATGGTGGCAGGACCGACGGGCAACCGCAACAACACTTTTTGTGTTGTTTCTTGCCTACATGCCAATCACGTCCGCGTCGCTGCGCGCACTGGATTGTACCGACGCCGTAGATGGCGTTCGTTACTTACGCAGTAACCTGGCGGTGGTGTGTCACACCGGTCAGCATGCGGTGGCGCGTGTGCTAGCGTACGCCGTACTGGTTGTAGTGGGCATCGGCTTCCCAGCGGGTCTGGCGTGGATGTTGGGCACTGCTACCAATGCTCAACTGTCGGATGCTGCGTTCCACGCCGCATGGGGCTTCCTATTTGACGGTTACAAAGCACCTGCAGTGGGTGGAGGGGTAATAGCAGGGCATGCTCCTGGGGAGACCAAACGTGGCAGTATTGTATCTGCAGCTAGCAAGATGTCACCTGGCAGCACCGTTGTTAGTGGTCCAAACACACGGCAGCGGCGACGCTCGAGCATCATGGACACCGCCGCAGCGCAAAGGCTTGCGCAGCCATGGCAGGGGGCAGGGCACAATCGCGTGTGGTGGGAGGCTGTAGTGCTGCTGCGCAAGGCGGGCGTGGTGCTGCTGGCGGTGATGGTCACCAACCCGTACCTGCAGTGCGTCGGTGCTACGCTGTGGTTTGGCGGCTTCCTGCAGCTGCAGGTGAAGTACGCGCCGTACACGCGCCTGTTGTTCAATCGGCTGGAACTGGCCAGCCTCACCGCCTCGGTACTCACCGCAATCATATCGACTGCATTGCTTCAGTTCAACGTAGGCGTGGCAGCGGCCGAGCTGCATGGGACGTCTGCCATGACGCCTATTGAGTGGGCTGTCACTATTCTACTGGCGGTGATCAACATGGGTACCTTCATTGTCTGCGCTAGTGTTTGGATGTGGCTGCAATGTCGCCGCGTGCACAACGTTGCTCGACGAGTATCTCTGAACATCAGGCGGCGCACCAGCCGCGCGGGAAGCATTGTTGCAACATGGTCGGGGCACAGGAAGTCTGTCGTGGGTAGCAACGAGAGAGTTGCAAAGCTGCCAGTTGCGGCAACTGGAGACACCACTGCAACAAGTTCCTCCACGAAGGACAACATTGTGCTGAGCCACAACCCGCTGCGCGCAGTGTCGGAGTCGGCCACAGACACCCCATCTGCAGTGGATCCGACATCACCTTTACCACTGGCGTCCAGTGACGCTGCACGGGTGGCGACACGACCCGCAATGCAGCGGTTGGCCTTGCTTCCGCACGCAGTGAGAGGTACTGTGGTCGGTTCGGGCACGGTTGCCACAGCTTCGTACCTCCACAACACCACCCCCATTCTGGGCACAACAAGTGGACCCGCTGAGGCAGCCCCAATGGACACCGAGTTCAGTGGGGTCACCGGCTTGAGCGCAGCACTCGCCGCTATTGTTGCACGCGATACAACGCGCTCCGGCGGCGCCAGTGCAACACATCGTACAACGGCGACTGCAACGCCGGGCGCGTCCACAGCAACTACAAACGACAGGGTTCCCATGCCTGCAATAATGATGCGACGCGGTTCAACGAAGCGACCCACACGGTAACTGGCTGTGTTACCCGGGCTATCAATACTGCATGTCGACATTTTTCAAGTCGACGCGTGTTGCAGTTTTGCAACCATCTGCTCGTTGTGACTGTCTGCGCCTCTTGCGACATTGTGCCTATTTGACCCCGCGTTTGTAAGTGTTTCCTAAGAACAAGTGTATAGGGCGTGAGCCTGGCCCTGACCCAGGTCAACATGAAGGTTCGCAAGCCGCCCTGGCCCCTGGCCCGCCCCATGCCGCCTCCGAGAATTGTCGGCGGCGGACAACAGATAGGGGCGGTATGGACATGAATGCGCCGACACCACCGTCATCATGCAGTCTGTCGTGCGTCATGTACCGGTAGGGCGCAGTGCCGTGACCGCGGCGGAACACCCACCGTAGCATGCCGGGCCATGCCCCGGGACACGGACAACGACATGTACCGGTAGCAGAAGTGGGGGCAAGCGCACAGGTAGTCGGCGGCCCCGGCAGAGTCGTCAGCAGCGCGGCGCGTGCAGGGGCGTCAGTGCCACAAGCATGTTGCAGCCTGTGCCAGGTAGGGCGGCGGGCGGCGGCACCGGGCGGCAGTGCGGCACCCTGAGCGGCTGAGCCTGAGGGCCTGAGGCTGCGCCTGCCATGATGCGGGCCATGCCCGCGTTCACGTCCACATCTACCACCATTGTTAGTTAATCAGCCCGCCGTGCATGTACGCTGGAGGCTGCACCAATGTAGCTGCCAGTACCAGGTACCGGTGCGTTTGCCGTTTGCCGTTACGTTACCGGTCCGGTACATGATGATGCCGCATACTCGCTCGCAATTGCCGCGTGGTGCTGGCTTTGGTGCCGGCAATTGCAGGCCGACTGCCGGCCGCCGCAATGATTTTCTACTGCACGATCAATGGCCACCTGCAACACACCCCAATGTATGCTGCACCTCGGCGCCAAGGCGATGCAGTATTTCTGCCCAAGCAACGACATAAGTTACACCATCCTGGTGTACCGCTGTTACTGCTGGCGTGTGCTGTGTGGGCATCGACGCCGCGTCGTAACATCTGGCGGGCGGGCAGGAAGCCTCCAAGCTGCCTACCACCGGTCTGGTACCAGTAGGGGCTGCGACATCACAAACAGTACTGTCGGTACAAACAGTACCGGTACGGTAAGTCACTGGGACTAGAAGACTCGCGCCACGGGGTAGCGTAGCGCTGCAACTTCCCGGTACCAGGTCCCAGGCCGGTACCGGGAGCCTAGGGGCTGCGACATCACGAAAAGTACCAACAGTACCGGTACAACAGTAAGTCACCGGGACTGGAGCACTCGCGCCACGGGGTAGCGCTGCATCATACCGGTCCAGGCGCAACGGACGCTCATCAGTATCATTCATTCAGTCAGCATGGCAAAGAGGCCACTTGACGAGGTGCCGGCGCTGGTGCGCGTGCTGGCCGGCAACCCCATGACGGGCGCGTTGGTTCTATCCTGCCTGACCGCCGCAGACACGCGCGCACTGCGGCGGCTGCGCGTTGCCGTGGCGGGCACGATTGCGGGTGCGCGGTGGGCTGAAACGGTCACCCCCGTGATCGATGTCGTGCGGTTGCGGAAGGCGCTGCCGGGCGCGGTTGGCGTCAAGCTGGCGGAGAGGGCGGTGGGAGCCATTTCCGGTACCACCGACCCCCATTTTATGGTGGGTAGCGTGATACATGTAGGCGACATCTTCGACCCCGTTCTCCGGCCAATGCCCGCCCCGCGGTCGCGCCCCAGGTACCGGCCGGCTCCCTCGGTGTTGGCAGCCCTGGCAAGCGTAACGTTGTTGGACCTGTCCGGCTGCCGCAATGTCACGGACGACTCTCTCGACCACCTGCCAACATCACTGCGCATACTGCATGTTGCCGGGTGCACCAACCTGACTGCGCGCGCCAGTGTTGCGCACTTGACGGCGCTGGTATCACTGGACTGCGTCAACACGTACATTGAGGCGGGCAGCCTGTCGCCCTCTCTGCAGGAGCTCAAAGTCAGTCGCATGCGCCTGGGCGGCGAGTCGTTGGCATATCTGCGCCAGCTGCGGGTGCTGCGCGCCGGCGGGACGGACATGGACGATGTCACGCTGGCATCCCTGCCGCCGGGGCTTGTGGAGCTGGATGTAGGGACGTGCAGCCGCCTCACAACGGCAGCGTCACTTGAACATCTGTGTACGCTGCAGATACTGTACGCTGCCAACTCAAGTCTGTGCGACGCGACGCTGGCAACCCTGCCGCCATTGCTGGTGCACCTCGACGTGAAGAGGTGCAACAAGCTCACTCGCGCCGCAGTGTTGCCGTACTTACCAATGCTGCGGCTGCTGGACGTAAGTGACACCAACGTGGGCGACACGCTGGTGGCCAGTCTTCCGGCGGCCCTGAAGGAGCTGCGCATGGTGCAGTGCCGCAGCGTGACGGCTGGCGCCACGTTGGACCACGTGCCGGCGCTGCAGGTGTTGTACAGCATGGGTACTGAGTTTGAGCCTACTGTGGTCGCCATGCATCGCTCAATTGGGGGCATCGCGCCCACTGCCGGCGTATTGCGTGGGCACACACACAACGTGACGGCATTGGCAGTGCTGGCAGATGGCCGGCTGGCGAGCGGTGATGAACGCGGCGAGGTACGGTTGTGGGACGCAACTGTTGGCGGCGACACAACGGCGGTGCTGCGAGTGAGCGGCAGGGTGTGTTCGCTAGCGGCGCTGCTCGATGGCCGCCGCCTGGCAGTTGGAACGAGCAGCCGTGTGGAGGTGTGGGACTTCGCTGCCACACCCCCCATCCGGTTTGCAACTGTCCGAACTACCGGTAATGGTTGCGATTCTATGTTACCGTTACTGGGATTGGGCGGTTTTGCTTCATTGCCAGTATCGGTACCGGTATGCGCACTTGCGGCGCTAGCTGATGGCCGCTTCGCTGTTGGGTGTGATGACGGCATGGTGCAAGTTGTGGAGGGTAGCGCAGGTACCGTGGCGGCATTGGCGAAAAAGCACACCCGCGACGTTACAGCGCTGGCAGTGCTGCCCAACGGCATGCTGGCCAGCGGGTCCAAAGACGGCACGGTGCGCGTGTGGGATGTGTACACGCGTTTGCACCTGTCTGAGATGGAACGACCGAGTGGCGAGGTACGGTCGCTTGTGGCGCTTGCGGATGGCCGGCTGGCGTCGTGTGTGGCAGCCAAGGGATTGATAAAGTTGTGGGACGTCCGGTCCCGTGCATGTGTGGGCACGTTGGCCGCGAGCAGCGGGTCAGTGTCAACACTTGCTACATTGCCCGACGGCCGCCTCGTCAGCGCAACTACTGACGGCGCCATCCAGGTGTGGGACACCCACCGGGTCGCGGCAGCTGCTATGGCTGCCAGCAGTCGTGCCGCGTGCACCGTGCCCATGACCGTGCTGGCAACACTGCCAGAGGGTACCCGTGCGCTGGTACCGCTGCCCGACGGCCGCCTGGCCTGTTCCGGAGGCAATGATGTTCTCCTGTTGGAAGTGCCGCCTCCCGCGAGTGCCGCCCCTGCCGCCGCCGGCGGCCTGGACGCACGAGTGGTTGCTGCGCTGCCGATCGGCGTGCGGTTGGATGACCTGCACGGGCCGTGGATGCTCAACGTTGCCGACGTGGTGTTAGATACCGGTACGGATGAACGCGGACGGCCCCGTGTACCGGTACTGGGGCGCGGCTTGTGCAGCACTGTGTACGCCGGTACCTACCGCACCGAGCCAGTCGCCATCAAGCAGGTGTTCCTGGCCACCGCGGACGACGTGAATGCGTGGCTGGTGGAGGTGCAACTGCAGTACCGCAGCGGTGTGTACGGCGCGCTGGTTGTACACGGCGCGCTGCTAGCAATTGACGACTCTGGCGCGCCGTTGTACTGCGTCGTCATGCAGCGTGTGCCCGGCAGTATGGCGTCGCTGGTGTTGACGCCAGGTGGTGCGCTGGCGGGGGTTAACATGCGCCGCCGGATCTACTGGCTGTACCAGGCAGCGGCCGCCCTTGCCTCGATCCACGCTAGTAAAATCATTCACGGCAACGTGAAGCCAGACAACATTATGCTATCGTCGGTAAACGAAGCAAAGGCAGTGGTGCAAATGACTGACATTGGGGGCGGTGTACCAGTAGTGCGCAGCCCTGGCGCCGGCACCCTGACAACGCACTGTGTCGGGCGCGGGTCGATAGCGTACACGGACCCGGTCCTATTTGATGATGGCGGCAGCGCGACGGCGGCGAGCGACAGCTACAGCTGGGCCATCACGGCGTGGCAGGTGCTGTCTGGTGCCGTGCCGTATGCCGCGGAGCTGGCTGCGGCTGGGGTGACGTCGGAGGCGCTGGCGCTTGACGCCCTGCGCGCACACGTGTGCGGCGCGGCAGGCCAGCGGCCGCCGGTGGCGGTGCTGGCGGAGCGTGGCGTGCCGAGCGCTGTGATTGACGTGATCCAGCGGTGCTGGGTGTCAGACGCTGCCTTTCGGCCGCCCATGGCGGAGGTGGCAACTGCACTAGCGACAGCACAAGAAGCTCCCCTGGCCTCGGACAGGCAACCGCGGATGCAAATGGCCGATTGTGGGCTCGCGCGACACCGTTCACTTGCGTCGGCGCGGTGGAGGTTTACGTATGAGGTGGACCATAGTCCAAGTGGGATAGTGGCTGGGTTAAGTGCCGCACTGTCTGCCCACCACAAGGCGTGGGTGGTGGCGGTGCTGAAGGCGCTGGAGAGTGTGAGGTCAGATCCGCAGCGCGTACAGTGTCTGCGAGAAGGGGCTGGGGTGTCAGCAATGGGCATGTTTACCGCATTTGCAGGCGACGTGGAGGTGGCGCGGGCTGCATGCGGTGCGCTGCAAAACTTGGCGGCTGCATTGTACAATCGTGTGCCACTGATGCGTGCCGGCGTGCACACCGCAGTGATGGCGGCTGTGCGCACCCACGCCGGCGACGCGCAGGTGGCGCGGCCGGCATGCGTAATGCTGGCCAACTTGGCGTTTGCAATTGAGAACTGTGTGCCGCTGGTTCGCGACGGTGCGCATACTGCGGTGATGGCGGCGACGCGGGCCCACGCCGGCAACATGGATGTGGCGCGATCGGCATGCGTCACGTTGGCCAACTTGACGCTTGCAACCGACAACTGGATGCCGCTGTTCCGCGACGGCGCGCACACCGCGGTGATGGCGGCGGCGCGGGTCCACGCCGGCGACGTGGATGTGGCGCGGGCTGCATGCAACGCGCTTCAGATTCTGACGTGTGCAGCCGAGAACCGTGTACCACTGGCGCATGACGGTGCCCACACCGCGGTGATGGCGGCTGCGCAGGCCCACAGCAGTGACCTGGCGGTGGCGCGGGCTGCATGCGGCACGCTGCAAAGCCTGGCAGTGGCAGACGGCCTTGAGGTGCAGTTGGTTCTCGATGGCGCGCACGTTGCAGTAATGGCAGCGGCGGGGGCCCACGTCCGCGATGTGCTGGTGGCACGGGCTGCATGCGGTACGTTGCAGAGCCTAGCTGCGGCAGACGGCCTTGAGATGCAGCTGGTTTGCGATGGCGCGCACGTAGCAGTAATGGCAGCGGCGCGGGCCCACGCCCGCGACGTGGAGGTAGTGCGGGCTACATGTGGCGCGCTGCGGAACTTGGCCATTGCAGACGCCAACAATGTGCCGCTGTTGCGCGACGGCACACATGCGGCGGTGATGGCGGCGGCGCGAGACCACAGCAGCGACGTGGAGGTAGCTCGGGCTGCATGCGGCGTGCTGTTGAGCCTATCTACTGCAGACACCAACGATGCGCCGCTGTTGCGTGACGGTGCGCATACGGCGGTGATGGCGGCGGCACGGGCCCACGCGGGTGATGTGGAGGTGGCGCGGGCCGCATGCATCACACTGTTCAACTTGTTGCTTGCTGCTGACTGCGAGAGCATTCTTACACGGGACAGCGCGAGGGAGTTTGCAGCGTATGTGTCTAGGCACCACCCTGGCGACGCCACAGTGCAAGACTACTGCCGTCGCTTTGATTTGTAGCCGCTCGCAGTTTATGGTGCATATACCGGTGGGCCCTCATTCCTTCTCGGTACTGTCGAAGGGCAACTTACGACCGGATACTGAGGCGCTGCTGTGGGTTTGTGTTCGTTGCTTGAAGTGTACTATGGGCTGCAGCTAGGGCGATGGGTGGCTAAGTGCTGGTACCTTGAGGCGCCGCGCCGACACCGTCGGGCGCGGCAGTGCCAGACATGGGGACGGTGGGGGCGGCGGACGGAGTCGCGGAGGCCGGTACCGGTGGCACTGGTACCGGTAGTGCCACAGCCGCGCACAGCGCTGCCGCAGCAGCCTGCCGGGCCGGCATGGACACAGTCGCACAACGCGGCACCAACTCGCACGACGTGCAAAGTGCAAACGGTGCAATAAAGGCTACCTCCAAGCTGGTAAAATTAAATAAATACATGTCTGTACTGCGCCTTGCAGGAACTTGCAATTTGCCGCCATATATGACATTGACGTGTTTCAACGGTGGTTGGCACCGGTTGCAACTCAGCGTGGCAGCGTGGCAGGGCGGCAGGGCGACACCCGCGGACTCGAACACCCCTTTTACCGTGCGGCAGAAATTGCACTTCCGACCCCGGGCATCAAAGCAGCAACACTATCGCGCAATTGACGTCAAGATGCAAAAGTAGAGAGTGTGTGCTTTGTAACCAGTGAGGTTTGCAGCTGGTACCCGTGGATGGTCGTTGTTGTTCCAGTGCCGTGGCAGTGCAAATATCTTGCTGCCAGCTGCCCTACCGGTACCACCGTACCAGTACAACCGCCCTGCGCGGGGCAATCGAAGGAGTGTGGATTGGTATTGCAACAGTTCTGGTATCGAAACTGACGTGACAATGTAACCACCGTGCATACATATGCGGCGACGTGGTTGAACGCACGGGAAGGAGACGTGCATCGGCGTGGGCGTACCGGTACCATTAAGTTGCCAGTACTGGCAAGAGCTGCGGCGGCACCCAATGCAGTACAACACTTGGACTGCCAAATGTCGGCACTGCGGCAGCACGAGGGCACTGGTACTGCTGCAATGCAATGCCGGTATGGGGTAGAGTTCAAACGCCGCCGGTGCATCTCTAGCACCGCTGCCACTGGTGTTGCTTTGGTAGCCGCCCTGATGCTGGTTCGCGGCATTGCTGCCGAGCGGCACATCGCGGCGGCGACAGGACACATTTGCATGATATATGCAAGGGAAGAAGG
>Ga0066256_1003130_pt1 | contig 16520 bp, 16 predicted proteins | sample ThiBio_1000_biof_FD_87107 | JGI IMG/M metagenome (GOLD analysis project Ga0066256, IMG submission 87107) | Wastewater bioreactor microbial communities from Cape Town, South Africa - Thiocy_expt_1000_biof (version 2) | ecosystem: Engineered > Bioreactor > Thiocyanate-remediating >...
TCCGCGACCGCGATCGCAATCGTTTCCGCATGGACGTCCAAGCCCACCCATCGTGTAGTCTTCTTCATCGACCGGCTCCTGTCGTGTGTAGCTCTGCGCAGCTTCCCGCCGCGTAACCTACGACCTCGCGACTTGAGCCGGTCACTTCATGTAACTAGTCTCGGCGCGTGAAGCTCGTCGCCCTGTCCGTCGCATCGATCGCGCTCGTTGCCTGCCGCAGCTCCGAGCCTGCGCCTCCGCCGACGAGAACCGTCGACGTCGTGAAGACCGACACGGCGTCCACGATCGCGCACGAGGCTCCGAGCGTGGACGCCGAGGCGAGCACGAGTGCGAGCACGCGCCCGACCGCGGAGCCGCCGCCGTCCGGCACCTATGCCGTCTCGATCAGCGATCGCTCGAACACGTGCCCCGCGATCGACGCGGGCGCGTGGGAGAGTCAGCCGCTCTGGGTCCTGGTCCAGCCCGCGAAGGACGGCGCGTGGAAGGCGAACCTGCCGGTGAACACCGGCGTCGGCTCGCCCGGGCTCGACCGACATGATCTGCTCCTCGACGTCGGGCGCGTCGAGCGTTCCGCGCTCAGGCCCGATCGCACGTGTGCGTACGAGATCGCGCGCGAGATGCAGGTCCTCGAGGTGAGCCCCTCGAAGATCGTCGTCCGCGTGCGCTCGGAGTACTCCGATGCGGTCCGCTGCACGCTCCCCCGGCGACCGGTCTCGTGCAATCGCGACGCCGTCGTCACCTACACGCTGGCGAAGCCGTTCTGCGCATCACGATGCATCGCGCAGATGACGCTGGCCCGCGACGGCGGCGTCGATGCCACCTGCCACTGCCCCGATGCGGGCGCCCCCTGAGGACGTCGGGCTCGGCTGTTCGCGCCACTCGTTCACGCGCGCGCTCTCGTCTACCATCACGAGTCCATGAAGCTCTCGACCCCGCTCGCTCGAAGGCTCGGCCTCAAGTACCCATTCGTCTCCGCGCCGATGTTCATCATCTCGAACAAGGAGATGATCGTCGCCGCCGCCGAGGCCGGCATCCTCGGGTGCATGCCGTCGCTCAACGCCCGCACCGCCGAGAAGCTGCGCGAGGACCTCGCGTGGATCCGCCAGCGGACCGACAAGGCGTTCGGGATCAACATCACGATCGGCCTCACATCGCCGGAGCGCGTCGAAGCCGACATGGCGCTCTGCATCGAGTTCGGCGTCCCGGTGATCCTCACGAGCTACGGCAATCCCACCGCGCTCGTGAAGCAGGCACACGAGCACAAGCGCCTCGTGTTCCACGACGTCATCAGCCTCGCTCACGGGAAGAAGGCGGTCGCCGCCGGCGTCGACGGGATCATCGCCGTCTCCGCGGGCGCGGGCGGTCACGCAGGGCGGATCTCTCCGTACGTCCTCGTGCCGTGGTTGAAGGAGGAGCTGAAGGTCCCGATCCTCGCCGCAGGTTGCATCAGCGACGGACGTCAGGTCGTCGCGAGCCTCAGCCTCGGCGCAGAGCTCTGTTACATCGGCACGCGCTTCATCGCCTCGGCCGAGTGCGGTGCCGTCCCGGCGTACAAGGAGAGCGTGGTGAACGCGTCGCCCGAGGACATCGTCTACACGGACGCGGTCTCCGGCATCCACGCCAACTTCATCAAGCACACGGTGCCGGAGGGCTTCACGGCCGATCGCAGCCCCGACGGAGCGAAGCGCTGGAAGGACATCTGGAGCGCCGGCCAGGGCGTCGGCCTCATCCACGAGGTGAAGCCGATGGGCGCGATCGTCGAGGACCTCGCCCGCGAGGCCCACGACACGCTCGCCGCGTTCGGCTGAACGAAGCGTCGCGATCTCGCGCGCTGCGAGCGCGATGATTCTTCGTGATGCCGCGGAGTTCGGCGCGCGCCGGCTTCTCGCGGCTGCGCTCGCGGACTTCCGTGGTAGCGTCCGGCGCCCATGGAGAGGCAGCTCTATCTCCGGATCGCCGCGCTCGCGGCGATCGCAACATCCCTCGCCCTCACCGGTGGCGCAGAGGCCGCGCCGAAGAAGGTGACGGCGACGACGAAGTCGAAGCTTCAGCGCGCACCGAAGCCGAGCGGCCCGCTCCCTTGGTGCGCCGAGGAGCTCGAAACGCTTCCGAACGGTCTCTGTCACATCGACGGCGGTCAGAAGGACGGACGGCGCACGCTCGTCGTCTTCCTCCACGGCGCGATCGCGAAGGACGTCGACTGGCAGTGGCTGCAAGCGCGCGCGCTCGCGCGTCAGGCGAAGCAGAGCAAGTTCGAGGCGGTGTTCGCGCGCGCTCCGCTGGGCCCGAACGGCTACGTGTGGCCGGGCACCGCCGCAGCCCAGGACGCGTCGGAGCAGGACCTGATCGACGGCTGGAACGAGGCGCGCGCATTCCTCGAGAAGCGGAACGGAAAGCCTTACGACGAGGTCTTCCTCATGGGCTTCTCGAGCGGCGCCTACTTCGTGAGCTCGCTCGCGCTGCGCGGCCGGGCGAAGTTCGACGGCTACGCGACCTTTGCGGGCGGCGGCGGTGGATGGCGTTCACCGGTCGACGTCGCGGTGAAGGCGCCGGTCTACGTCGGCGTCTGCGCCGATGATCGGCAGACCGCGAGCCACTCGCGCGCGTTCGGCGGAACCCTCGCCGCGCGCGGCTGGCCGAACCGCGTCGACGAGCAGAAGGTCGGCCACATGTTCTCGGACATCCACGTCTCCCACGCGCTCACGTACCTCCGGAACGCGCGCAAGCCCTCCCGCACGCAGGACTAGACTAGGTCCCGTCCCGCGCCGGGAGGCTGTGGCCCGGATACGTGGAGTCGTCGAAGCTCAGTCGCGCGACGCGACGAGCTCGACGACGGCGCGATCGACGCTGTGCGAGGTCGGTACGCGGAGCTTGGTCGCGCCCACCCGCACGCGGAGCGCCGGGGTCGTCTCGAGGAGACGATCGACGAGCCGCTGCGCGTAGGTCTCGAGCAAGTGATAGGGCTCGGCGAGCCCTTCCTTCACGACGAGGTCGGCGATGACGCCGTAATCGACGGCGTCGCGCCGGAGGTCACGGCGCGGAAGCGCGGCGACGGGAAGCGTGAGCTCGACGTCGACGAGGATCTCTTGCGGGATCGACCGCTCCGAACGCGAGGCCCCCATGTTGGTTCGGAAGCGGATCGAGTGGAGCCGGATCGTGTACTCGGTGACCATGCATCATTTCTTCGGGCGGGGCGCGCCAGGGGTCGGCGGCGCGTGACGATTCGACCACCGCTGCTCACCACGTCGGCCGCGCGGACACGGTGCCGGCAGGGCTCACGGGGAACGAGCATGATGGCGGCGGGATGTTCTCACGAAGCGGGCTCCATGGGCCACGGCTCTCGCACGATCTCGTATCGCTCGTGATCGAATCGGGAGACGCCGAGGTGAGCACCGCCCTCCCCGAGCACGTAGCCACATCGTTCCCCGACGCGGGAGAGGGCCATCGCCATTCTCGAGCTCGGCGCGGCGCTCGACCGAGCGCGCGTCGACACTCCCCGCGCTCCATTGCGAACGCGGTCGAGCACGCCCTCCGGTTCAGACGACATCGCGTCCCAGCCACGAGGGCAGCCGGCGCTCGAGGTCATCCGTATGGCTCGAGGGTTGGCGCTGGAGAAGCCCAGGCAACCCCGAGAAGTCGCGTTATTCCTTAACATTTACGCATATTTACAAACCCACTCAACAGACCAAGTGCCCCAAGACGCTCCGACAATCTTGGGCTGAGCTATTTTTTTTCTTCGGCCGTGACCCCTTCTTCGGAGCCCGAACGACATGACAGGGAAGGATGGCCCTCTCCCTCGAAGGTTGCGGGCTGTCGAACGCGGAAAATCGCGTGGCGAACGAGGAGAAGGACGTGCTTCAAGTCGCACCTCTGCCGATGGCAACGCCGTCCCGTGCAGCCCGAGAGGCTCCGCGGTCCGGTGTTCGTCTCGCCACGGAGCGATGGGCCGGACTCTGCTACGCAGGGGACGTGTCTTCTGAAGACGCCAATGCCATCGATCCGTTGAGCTCACTCGCGGCGAACGCTCGCGATGGCGATGCCTTCGCCGTCCGCCGCCTGCTCGACGCCGTCGCGCCACCGATGCTCAACGTCGTTCGCGCCGTCCTCGGCGGCGGCGACCGCGATGCCGAAGATGTCCTCCAAGAGGCACTCGTCGGCGTCATTCAGGGTCTCGCTTCGTTCCGTGGCGAGTCCTCCTTCCTCCACTTCGCACGCTCCATCGCCCTCCGCCGCTCTCTCGATCAGCGCCGCAAGCGCGCTCGTCGCGGCCCGGAGGTCGCCCTCCACGCCGAAGCATCACACGACGACGACGAATCACGCCCGCAGGGGCTCGAGGATGCCCTCCGCTCGGAGAACCGATCTCCGGCGGCGAGCGCCCTCGCCGCTCAACGGCGCGAGGCCTTCCGATCCCTGCTCGCCGAGCTCCGACCGGAGCAAGCCGAGGCCTTCGCGCAGCGTGTCCTTTTTGGCTATTCGATGCAGGAAATCGCGCTCCAGACCGGAGCGCCGCTCGATACGGTGAAGAGCCGCCTCCGCCTCGCGAAGGCCGCCCTCCGTTCGCGCATCCAGGATGACCCTACTCTTGTCGAGCTCTCGGAGACGGACGATGACGACACCCCGTGACCCGCTCGCCGATGCGCTTCGTGAAGCGCTCGCGTCCGAGCGCCTCTCACCCGGTGCTCGTGCCCACGACGACGCGCTGATCGCCCGTGCGATCGCCCGCGCGACGACGACGCTCGCTGCGGCGAGTCCCTCCGCCGATGCTTCGTCGAAGGTCGCAACGGCGTCCGTCGCCGAGGCATCGAAGTCGGCGAGCGCGAGCCAGTCCGTACGCGTCCTCGCCCTCACGGCCCGTCCTTCCTCGCGGGTCTTCCGTGTCGTGCTTCCGCTCGCCGCGGCGTTCGCAGCGTCGCTCGCCATGGCAGCGGTCTACGTGTCGTCCGAGAGCCCGGAGATCCCGGAAGCTCCGGTCGAGACGTCGGTGCCCGAGGTTACGAACCCGGAGCCCCTCGCGACCACCACCACGAATTCGCCTGTGGAGACCAACGCGGATCCGAGCATCTCGGTCCACGACCTCCCCAGTGCCAAGACCTTGGCCGCCGTCACGTCGGATACTGTTTCGTTCTCCCCTCCCCCCCCTGCGGACAGTCCCGTGACGGCGGCTGAGCTATTTCGCGACGCGAACGCGGAGCGTCGAGCCGGCCACATCGAGAAGGCCTCCGACCTCTATACGGCGCTGCAGAAGCGCTTCCCCGACGCGCCCGAGACGCAGGCCTCGCGCGTCAGCCTCGGCCGATTGCTCCTCGATCGGCAGGGCAACGCTGCGGGCGCCCTCGCGCAGTTCGACGCCTACCTCGCTGGAGCCCCCGCCGACGGCGGGACGCTCGCCGAGGAGGCTCGCGTCGGTCGCGCGCTCGCCTTGGAGAAGCTCGGCCGTAAGGCCGACGAACGCCGCGCATGGGAAGAGCTCATCGCGCGGCACCCGCAGAGCTTCCATAACGCGCGCGCCAGCGAGCGGCTCGAGGTCCTGGATCGATAGCTACCGATAGTGACGGTTTTTCCACGCGGGCGCTGGTTGCGCTCCGCTTGTGAAACGGTGGCTCAGGCACGATAGTGGCTGAGGAGGCCACTGGTGAGACCACGCGACGGAGGACGGTCCGCGCTGCGGAGGCCGCGGGTCTTCGCGGCGATCCTCCTTTCCGTCGTCGCCGGGGTCACGTTTTCCACCGAGCGAGCCGCCGCGCGAGAGACGACGGCAACGCGCTTCGCCGTGGCCGAAAGCACGAAGCGCCGATTGGTCTCGGTGAAGATTGCCGGCGACACCACCTCGGTCGCCGCGGTCCTCGATGTCCTCCGCGAACGCACCGGCGGCACGGAGACGGACACCGAGCTCGAGGTCGTGCCAACGATCGACCGCGCGAGCATCGTCACTCCCGGTCCGTCGAACGAGCGGCAGCTCGCACGGATCTGGATCGACCTCAGGGAGCCGCGGGGCCGCGCGAACGAGCGCATGCCCGTGACGCTCTACGTGGTCGACGGCCCGTGGGAGCGAGTCCTCGTGCGTCCGGTGACGCGGGAAGCGAATCCCGAGGTCACTTGGGAGGAGATCGGTCACATCGTCGAGCTCGCGCTCGGCGCTCTGCGCGCCGGGGAGAGCATCGGTGTCGGCCGCGCCGTCGCGCGCGAGCAGCTATTGCCGACTCCGGAGCCGCCGCCCCCGCCCCCTCGAGCGCGCGAGGCCCCCCCTCGCGCGCCACCGCCTCCAAATCCGTGGCGACCGCACGTCCGCGCCGGTGCCTTCTACTCCGTCTCCACGTACGGCCCGGGGCTCGAGCTCGCGAGCGGGCCTGGCGCAGTCCTGCAGCTCCACTCCAACTCCGGCCGGCTCGACTTCGGCGCCACGCTTACGGCCGAGTATCGCTTACCATCGACAGTGGAGCGTGGCGCCGCCGTCGTAACGTTCGAAGGCGGAGCGTTCCACGTGATGGCGAGCAGCGCCTACTCGTTCAACAAGCGCCATCAGCTCTCGCTCGGGCTCGGCGGAGGCGCCGAGCTCGTCAACGTGACCGGAGCAAGCACTCAGCTCGAGAGCCTGCGCTTCGTCGACGGTGACATCGACTTCATCCCCGCTGCGCGTATCATCACTCGATACAGCCACGCGGTGTCGACGTTTCGCCTTTTTGCGGGTGCGGGCGTGGACCTCACCTTCCGGAACCTGCGCTACCTCCTCTCCCGAGGTGACGACTCGGTCATCCTCTTCGAGCCGTGGGTCGCGCGCCCGTTTCTGCTGCTGGGGATCGAGACGAACTGAGACGGACCTCACGCCGCGCTCCTTTCTTGCGCGGTGCGTGACCCGGAATCTTCGGAGCGACGACAAAGAAGCAGTGCGGTGTCCACTGCCCGCACGCAGCCACAGATGCGTCTTCGGCTGATCGCGACCCCCGACTACGCCCGTGATCGCTTGCAGTGCGCCTCCGATTCGATCACGGCCTTCCTCACGCGGGGCGCGAGACCGTCGTGTAGCAATCGAACGGCTCGCGGGGCGACGCGCCGAGATCACGGCCCCGCGCTTACGTTGTCGACGCTAGTGAGAGCGCCCGCGCGACCGCCAGTCTTGGCCAAGCGCAAGTCGATCACAATCCCTGACCCCGATCACATTTTGTCGACGACAGAACAATGACGGCGCGGCGACGAGCTCTCCTCCGAGCGCACGCCTTGAGTATGAAACCACCTTCGCTAGCTGGCTCACTCTCCATGAAGCTATCGCTCGGCACAGCCCTCGTCGGCGTCGCCGTAGCGGCGTGCAGGTCGGATCAGGTGCTCGCCTGGCAGGACATGCCAGACGCTGAGCCGCCGAACACGAGCCGCGACGTCGAAGTGGCCCAGGACGCATCGGCGGCGACGTGCGGGAACGGCGAAGTCGAGGCGGGCGAGGATTGCGACGACGGCAACGTCGTGGACGGCGACGGCTGCAGCGCGATTTGCGAGCTCGAAGCGCTTGCGAGCGGGTGCCCCGGGACCCCCTTTCCGCTCAAGGGCACCGACGAATCGAGGACGGGCAGCGTCACAGGCGATACCTCGGCGGCGAAGCACACGCTGGAGAGCAAGACGTGCGGCGGCAGCAACGGCAAGGACGTCGTGTACGCGCTCGAGTCCGATGTTGCCGGTCGCGCGGACGTCCGCCTCTCAGCCGAGTGGGCGGCGATCCTGTCCGTTCGCAAGGCGTGCGACGACTCCGCCAGCGAGACGAGCTGCAAGGCCGTCCCGGCGACCGGCGGGCAAGCCGAGCTCGCGGTCCCGCTCGCAGCGAAGGGGCGCCTCTTCCTGATCGTCGACGGCGTCGCCGGACAGAGCGGCAAGTTCGACCTCGACGTGACCGTTTCGCCCTCCCCCTGCGGCGACGGCGTCGCCGTTCATCCGGAGGAGTGCGATGACGGCAACACAGTGGACGGCGACGGATGCTCGGCGAGCTGCATGCTCGAGTGAGGTCCCCCCGGCACGCCGGCATCCGTCCCGGCATCGGCGTAGCCAGCGACCGCGCGCTCCGAGGCCCCTCGACGATGGGTGTCCCGACGCTCGCCGCGACGATCGGGCCCGATCGCGAATATGGCTGAGCTGCTCGAACGAGAATCGATCGCGTCGTGACCCATTTTTCTCGTCGGAGCGACATGGACAAAGGCCGCTCCGAAGGACGTGACGCGACCAAGGCAGCACGACGACAAATGACGCGACGCAACGAGGACAGCGGACTCATCGATCTCGACGCACTCATGCGCGAGGCCAACGGATCCGAGACGGAGTCCGGTTCGGAAGCTCAGCCACAGGCCGCTTCGACACCGGCGACATCGGCGCAGCCCGCTTCGGCACCGGCCGCTTCGGCACCGGCCGCTTCGGCGCAGCCCGCTTCGCCGGCGCCGGCTCTCACTCCACCCCCGGTGGCGATGCGTCCAGAGGCGCTGCCGCCCTCGTCCGCTGCGCCGTCGGCTTCCGCGTCGAGCGCGGTCCCCAGCCCGCCTCCCACCGTCCGCCCGCCCGCGGCCGTCGCCCGTGAGGGCGTACGGAGCTCGTACGAGAGCGGCGACGAGCTGCGCATCTCCAGCATTGCGAGCGAACCGCCCCCGGCAGTCGCGGCAGTCGCGACGCCGAAGGTCGTGACGCCGAAGACCACGAAGGCCGTCCCGCCGGCGCCGGTCACCATGCCGTCGAAGCTCGAGCCCGACTCGCTCGACCCGCTGACGGCCGACGCCGCCAAGACCGACGAGCGCCCCGTCGTCGTCGCGAAAGCCGAGGAGGCGTCCGCGTCGTCTTCGACGAAGGCCGAGCCCGCTCGGAGTCGCAAGGGCGTGGTCGCCGCGCTCCTCGCCGCCGCCGCTCTGGCGGGTGTGTTCATGTTCATGCGCGGACAGAGCACGCCCCCGCCCGCGCCGGAGACGACCCAGCGAACGCCGGCGGTCGACGAGGCACCGAAGGCTGCCGCGACGGCGGCCCCCCCGGGGGAGCCGAGCGCGGCCCGGCCGAGCGCAGAAGAGCCCGCCCCCCCCCCGGCCGGGGCCCCCCCGACCGCCCCCGCCCCCGCCGGGGCGCGCCCCCCCGCCGGCGCCAAGGGCAACGCGGCGCCGCTCAGGGTCCGGCTCCGGCGGCGACGCTGACCGAGAGCGCGCTCGAGGCGTCCAAGGGGTCCGCCGCCGGCGACCTCGGCGACGCGATGCGCGGCGCGGTCGGCCCGCGCGAACAGGCGGAGGACAAGGCGACCGAGAAGCCCACCGGGCCGAATGCCGCGCAGGTCCGACCGTCGCCCGGCGCCGTCGTCGGCGCGCTCGGCACCGTGCTCCCCGAGGCGCGCGCGTGCCTCGGCGCCGACGATACGGTCCGCAGGGGCCTCATCGTCTTCAAGTCGGACGGCACCGTCGCGCGCGTCGACATCAAGGGCTCGAAGCCGGAGGACGATTGCGTCCGGACCGCGCTCTCCAAGGCCAAGGTCGCCCCGTTCGTCGACGAGACGTTCTCGACTCCCGTCACCGTCCGCCCGTAGTCGCGCCTCCCCTTTCGCCGGCGGGGACTCCGGTCCCATGAAGCCGAACCGCCTCGCCTCGTCGTGCAGCCCACGGCGGGGCTGATGGCGTTCGGCTCCGGACGGACCGCGACGTCCGCCGCACGCAGCGTATACTGCGCGTGCGCCGGCTCCCGATGGACGACCTCGACGACGACGGACCGAAGAAGACTCCGAAGGCCACGATCGTGCGCCGCTCGATCGTGGCCCTCCTCGCCCTCGCGTGCGCCGGCGGGTGGCTCTACACGCGCTACCTCGTGAAGAAGGAGACGCTCGGCGGGGCGTGCTCCTACGACATGCACCGCCGCAGCGAGGCGCCGCGATGCCTCAAGCAAGCGGTCGACGCGAGCCGCGGCTGCAGCCGCCCCCGCGGTACCGACGGCGACCGCGCTCCCGCCATCCAGGGCGTGAAAGTCCAGCCCGCATGACGCGACGAAGGCGGGCGCCCGCTCGAGGGCGGCTACTGCTTCCCGCAGGCGCTGCTCGACGCTCGGAAGAAGAAGAAGGCCGGCGACGACGGCGCAACGCAGGCGGCGCGGTCGGACTCGTGGATCGACGTTCCGCAGGCGCCCGGGCAGCTCGAAGGCGAGGTCGTCGTCGAGCGCGGCGGCGCGAAGACGACCTACGAGGTCAAGGGCACGCTCCTCCGCGTCGTCACGAACGCGAGCAAGCAGAAGCGCACCATCGTGGATACGTCGACGCTCCGTGTCTACGTCGTCGACGACGACAAGAAGACCTTTGCCGCCTCGCAGATCGCGACCGGCCCGGGCGAAGCGCGGGTGACGAAGACCGACCGCAAGGACAAGGTCGCCGATCGCGAATGCGACGTCTGGCAGATCGAGGAAGGGAAGACGACGCGCGAAGCATGCGTCGTCCAGGGCGCGGCGTTCATCGATCCGTCCGGCCGCGTCGCCAGCGCCTGGGAGAAAGAGCTCGCGGTCCGCAGCGTCTTCCCGCTCCGCGTCCTCGAGGGCGACAAGCCGAAGCTCGTGACCTCCAAGATCGACGCTCGGCCCCTCGACGCGTCGCTGTTCGTCATCCCGAAGAGCTACAAGAACCTGGCCGCCCGCTGACGCGGGGTCGAGCATCGGACGTCGAGGATTCGCGTCGGACGCCACGTGCGGAAAGGCCGGATCACGGCATCGGCGATTCGATGGGCGCCTTCGTCCGCTACTCGCTCCTCTTCGCCGTCGGCTCGGAGCAGGCCCGCAGTACATGAGCTACGGCATCGATGTCGGAAGCCGGCGCGTCGGCTCGAAGTCCACGTTCCCTGCCCTCGCTCTCGTCGTCGGCGACGTCGTCTGACCGCGACGTCGCCGCGGGTCACGGGCTCGCTCGCTCGCGGTCCCGGCGCGAGCCGTGCAACCAGCTCGCTCGTGGCGATGGATGACGCAGATCCCCCGCGGCGCCCTCGTGCCGTGCCTCCGTTGGCGCGTCGCCGGCGCTCGCGCTTCCGGGGCGTGCGCGCGGCGATCGTGGCGATTTTGTCGCTCTACGTCGCCTACGTGGCGGCCATCAACGTCGTTCTTTCCACGTCACTCTTCGATCGAATCATCAACCATGATCCCGAGACGCTCGACGTGCGCTACCGCCGGGGATGGTCGCTCTTCCCCGGGAGCATCCACGCTCGGGACCTCCACATCCGGGCGAGCGACAGCAACGTCGAATGGCTCCTGACCCTCGACGAGGTCACGTTCGACGTCTCGCTCCTCGGCCTCGCGCGGCGTCGCTTCGATGTCGCTCACGCCCACGGCCGCGGCATCACGATGCGCGTGCGCCAGAAGCTCGACGCGTCCCCCGACTCCGTCGAGCAGGTCGCGTGGCTCCCGCAGATCGCGGGCTTCCCCGCCTACTCCGTCCGTCCTGCCGGACCGCCGTCACCGGAGCGCTGGGACGACACGCACTACGCGCTCTGGACCGTGCAGCTCGAGGACGTCATCGCCGACGACGTTCGTGAGGTGTGGATCGATGGCGGGAGGTTCGAAGGCAGCGAAGGCCGGATCACGGCGGGTCGTTCCCTCGAGATCGCGAAGCACGTCGCGGGTACCTCGGACGTCACGATCGATCGCTTCGATCCACGTTTCGTCGAGGGCGCAGATGTCCTCCGCCACGTCACGATCGGAACGGAGCTCGCGGCGTCGTTCGCGGATCCGGCCACACTCCCGTTCACGATGCCGGGTGGCGTCCACGTGTCGACGGAGATCGATGCTCCCCGTCTCGCGGTGAACGTAAAGCGCGGCGCCGTGACGACAGGCACCCGCATCGAGCTCGCGACGAAGCGCGTCCAGGTCTCGAAGGACGACCTCATCGCAACCGCGGCAGTCCAGGCTGCCGTCACGGTAGCGAACGACGGCGCGGGCGATCGACTACGCGCCGACCTCACGCTCGACGACCTCACACTCGTGCGCGCCGATGCCGCGCGCGTGCTCCGGGCTCCACGCGTCACGATCGGCGCGGACGCCAGAGAGCTCGATCTCACGACCGCTCCGCTCCACGACGTCCACGCGACCGTGCACCTCGACGACGTCGAGCTCCCGGACGCGGCGGTCCTCGACGCGTACGTCCCAAGCGCGACGATCGGGGTCCTGGCCGGCTCGGCTCGAGCAAGCGCCCGTGTCGAGCTCTTCAGCGCGGAAGAACGCGCTTCGGGCAGCCTCGACCTCCGCGCCGACGCACTCGCCTTGCGGCTCGGTCGGATGCAGGCCCGTGGCTCCGTCACGGTCGCCGCGTCGTTCGACGGCTATCGCTGGGAGCAAGGCTTCGTCGAGGACGCAAAGCTCTCCGCCGTCGTCGCTGACGTCAGCCTCGCCGCCGTGCGCGCTCCGGCGCCCCCGAAGCTCGCGGCCGGGACACTGCTGGTCGACGCGAGGGCATCGCGGATCGATGTCACCGATCCGCTGCGCTCACTCGAGGTTTCGCTCGAGATTCCGGACGCGTCGGTCGCCGGCGGGCAGCTCCGCGACGGAGTCGCGACCGCGCACTCTCGCTTCGCGCTCGACGGCCGGGTGACGATCGAGGACCACCTTGCACGCGGACGCCTCCATGCGCGCTCGGAGAACCTCGCCCTCGAGATCGGCGACTTGCGCGTCCGCGCGGCGGTCGAGGCGCGAGCGCGGGTGCGCTCCTCGATCCGGACGCTCGGCGACCTCGCGATCGACGACGCGTCGATCGACGTCACCGGAGTCGCGATCTCGCGAGGCAAGGCACCACGTGCGCTCGCGACGATCAAGCGGCTCGCGGTGGCGCTCCGGAGCCCAGCCTTCGCCTTCACGGATCCATTCGCGCTCGCCGCCCCCTTCCCGCGCAGCGTGGACGGACGGCTCGTGATCGAAGGCGCCGCGATCCCGGACGCGCGGGCGATCGAGACCGTGCTCCTCCCCGCGGGCGGCGCGATTCGGATCGAGTCCGGCAGCGCGCGTGCCTCGTGTGATGTCCGGATCTCGTCCTCCACGCGCACCGGCTCCGGTAGCCTCGTGATCGACGTCGCGCGCGGGGGCATCGCCGTCCACGAGACGCGCCTCACCGGCGACTTCGGCCTCCGCGCGACCGTCGTTGGGTTCGACCCGGAGACGTCGACCCTCGATCTCTCCGGGTCCCATGTCACGATGCGCGCGGTCGCGGTGGAGCAGGCCGCTGCCGAGACGAAGCAATGGCGCGGCGACCTCGCCCTCGAGAGCGCGGCGCTCCGCTTGCGTCACGATCCCGGCCTCGACGCGATCCTACGGCTCGACGCTGACGACGCGAGGCCGCTCCTGGGCGTGCTGCTTCGAGACTCCGTGCCTGCAGTCCTCGTCGATCTCGTCGATACGCCGCACCTCGACGCGTACGCGCGGCTTCGCTTCGCTCCTCATGGCCTCGTGCTCTCCGACGTGTCGGCGAGCGGCGGCGACGTCGCGCTTCGCGGTGCCTACGCGCTCCGCGACCAGGACCGGCACGGCGCGTTCATCGTCGAAAAAGGCCCGTTTTCGGTGGGGCTCGGGCTCGGCAAAGACGGCGCGAAGCTCCGCTTCTTCAACCTCGACGCATGGCTCGGAGCTCAGGTGCGGACCATGAAGACCAAGGCCCGTACGCCCGCGCTCCAGCCTGAAGTCGCACCCGACCCGTGAGATGCAACCTGGATGAAACACTGGTGCAAAGCGGTCGACACCGGATGCGTGCAACGCTGAAGGCCATGTCCACCGAGGAGGAAGAGCTGCTCGCGACGTTCGTCGCCTCGATGCCTGCCGAGTATCGAGGTGCGTTCGACCACGAGGCTACGCGCGCGCACGAGGCCATCGTTCGCCGGCGCCATGGTCGCTCGACGCACGTCGAGATCTGGCGCGAGCTCGAGGGGCGCGTCGTCGCGATCTGCGTGGTCGCCGACGACCGACCGGGACTGCTCTCACGGATCAGCGCCGCCCTCGTCGCTCGGCAGATCGACGTCGTCAGCGCTCATGCGTATTGCCGGCCGCGGGAGGACGGCACGGTCGAGGCGGTCGACCTCCTCTGGATCCGGCGCCTGCCGGGACCAACGGGCGCCGTCGGGCCGATCCGGGAGAAGGACATCGTCGCGCTCGGTGAGGCGATCGACCGCGATGCGACCGAGGCCCCTACCGAGCCGATCAGCTCGCCCACGCCGCTCGCATCCGGGACCTCGGCTCGGGTGCGCTTCGAGACCGACGAGAAGGACGGCTCCACGATCCTCACGGTCGAGGCGGTGGACCGGCCGGGCCTCCTCCTCGCGGTCACGCAGGCGCTCTTCCGCGCCGACGTCCAGATCGTCGGCCTCCGCGCGACCACCGAGCGCGGCTCGGCCGTCGATCGCTTCAAGCTCGCCGACGCCGACGGGACTCCGCTCCGGCGCGAGCGTCTCTTCACGCTCCAGATCGCGATCCTCGGCGCGATCGACGATTGCTCGTTCGCCTCACAGCGCAGGTCCGCGGGCTGAGGCGCTCGCGAACGTGGGGCTCGCGCCTCAATCACCTCGCCTTGGCGCTCGTCGAGTTTCAGACGCCGTCGACGAGGCGGCCCGAGCGATAGTCGTCCCACGCTTGGCGGATCTCGTCCTGGGTGTTCATCACGAACGGGCCGCCGCGGGCGACGGGCTCACCGAGCGGGCGGCCCGCGATCAGCACCATCCGACCCGACGACGCATCGCAGCTCGCGAGCACGCGATCGCCGCGGCCGAGCACGGCGAGCTGACCTGCTCGGACCTCGGCGCGTGAAGGCCCGAGACGCACCGCGCCTTCGGTGACGAAAGCGAATGCGGTGTGCTCGGACGGGAGCGGCGCCTCGAAGCGCACGCCCTTCGTGACCGTGACGTCGAGGAAGAGCGGGGCGACGTCGATGCCGGTGATCGGACCGGTCCTACCGAACGCCGTCCCCGCGACGACGCGCACGCGCGCGCCCTCCTGATCGAGCTCGGGGATGCGATCGGGCGCGATGTCCTGGTAGCGCGGCTTGATCATCTTGCTCGCGCGCGGGAGGTTCACCCAGAGCTGGAAGCCCCACATGAGGCCGCGCTCCTGCTTCGGCATCTCCGAGTGGACGATGCCGCGCCCGGCGGTCATCCACTGGGCGCTGCCAGGACGGAGCCGGCCGGAGTTGCCGACGCTGTCCTTGTGCTCCATCGCTCCTTCGAGCATGTACGTGACCGTCTCGAAGCCGCGGTGCGGATGGCTCGGAAAGCCTGCGGCGTAGTCGTTCGGATCGTCCGAATGGAACTCGTCGAGGAGCAGGAACGGGTCGAGCATCGGCAGCGCGTGTCCGCCGAGCGCACGCTTCAGCTTCACGCCGGCGCCGTCGCGCGTCGGCTGTGCGTCGATGATGCGCTCGACGACGCGCGCGCTTCCCGACTTCGTCGCGAGCGCCTGCTCGTCCTTCGGCTCGGCGGACGCCCGGTTCGGTTCGGTGCGGCAGCCCACGAGCCCGGCGCCGGCCGCGCCGACGATCGCTTGCCTCCTCGAAAGAAGCTTCATGACGTCAATCGTAGCCCACTCCGGTCAGCGGAATTGGATCTGTACCGGAACGGTGTGTTCCACGAACGAGCCGTCGCCGAGCTGGCCTCGGTCGTTCGCGCCCCAGCAGCGGACATACCCGCCCTCGAGCCGCGCGCACGTCCCGTCCCCGGCCGCAGCGATCTCCTTGCCCTGGACGAGGCCGACGACCACCCGCGGGCGGGTGCTGTTCTCCGTCGTCCCGATCGAGAGCTGATGGCTCTCGTTGGCCCCCCAGCAAGCGACCGTCCCGACGTGAAGGAGCGCGCAGGTGTGGCGGCGTCCGGCGGCGACCTGGATCACCCCGTGGAGCTCCGGGATCGAGACCGGCGTCGCCGAGTCGTGCGTTGTGCCGTCACCGAGCTGGCCGGCGTCGTTCTTCCCCCAGCAGCGAACCGTGCCGTCCTCGATCAACGCGCAGGTGTGATCGCCACCGGCGGCGAGCTCCTTGACGACGACCGAACCGAGCAGCGGCTCGCGCGGCGCGGCCACGGCGCGCCCGCGACAGACCACCTCCGCGTTCGAGCCGGCGCCCTTCTCGTACGCGGCGCAGGTATGAGCGGCGCCGAGCACGAACGAGCGCACGGGCACGCCTCGCGACCAGTCGCCATCACCGATCTGTCCCTCGTCGTTCGCGCCGAAGCAGCGGAGACGCTCACCGGCATCACCAGCTCGCACGCACGTGTGCGCGCCGCCGACGGCGACCGCCGCGCCGGTGCCGCTCGCGTCCGCGAGCGTGATTGGGCTGAGGCTGCTCGTGCTACCGGCCCCGAGCTGACCACGGCTGCCGTCTCCCCAGCACTGCACCGTCCCTCCCTCGAAGACGCCGCAGCCGTGCCGCTCGCCGAGCGCGAGCTCCTTGACCTTGCCGGCGCCGAAGCTCATCTTCGTCGCCGACGCTCGCGCGGTAGTCGTCCCGTCACCGAGCTGCCCCGCGTCGTTCACGCCCCAACAGGCGAACGTCCCGCTCGTGCGATGGGCCGGCGTGTCGACGC
>Ga0066256_1002689_pt1 | contig 16515 bp, 14 predicted proteins | sample ThiBio_1000_biof_FD_87107 | JGI IMG/M metagenome (GOLD analysis project Ga0066256, IMG submission 87107) | Wastewater bioreactor microbial communities from Cape Town, South Africa - Thiocy_expt_1000_biof (version 2) | ecosystem: Engineered > Bioreactor > Thiocyanate-remediating >...
GGTGTTCGAAACCAAGGTCGTGGTGATTTCGGCGGGGGGCGGATCGTTCCAGCCGAAGCGTCCGCCGGTGCCGGGCATCGAGGCCTATGAAGGAACTTCGGTGTTTTACGCGGTGCGCAAGATGGAGCAGTTCCGCGACAAGAATTTGCTGATCGTCGGTGGCGGCGACAGCGCGCTGGACTGGGTGCTCAATCTCCAGCCGATCGCCAGGCGCGTCACGCTGCTGCATCGGCGCGACGATTTCCGCGCCGCGCCGCACAGCGTCGACCAGATGCGCCAGCTTGTGGCCGATGGGAAGATGGATTTGAAGCTCGGTCAGGTCACCGGCCTCGAGGGTGAGAACGGCAAGCTGACCGGCGCGGTGGTGAAGGGCAACGACAACGACACCTTCAAGGTCGATTGCGACACCATGCTGCCGTTCTTCGGTCTGACGATGAAGATCGGCCCGCTCGCCAACTGGGGCGTCAAGCTCGAGAACAATCTGGTGCCGGTGGATACCGAGGCCTTCGAGACCAACGTGCCGGGCATCTTCGCCATCGGCGACATCAACACCTATCCGGGCAAGCTGAAGCTCATTCTTTCCGGCTTCCATGAGGGCGCGCTGATGGCGCAGAAAGCCAGCCGCTACGTGTTCCCGGAGAAACGCGTCGTGTTCCAGTACACCACGTCATCGTCAAGCCTGCAGAAGAAGCTCGGCGTGAGCTGAGCGTACTGTTCGCGACTGTCATTGCGAGGAGCGCAGCGACGAAGCAATCCAGCTTCCCTTCTTAAGAGTGGATTGCTTCGCTTCGCTCGCAATGACGGTGTCGAGAAAATGTCTGCTATCGCTGATCCTGCGTTACCGGCGCGATCGGCTCGCTGGTAACCGGCGTGCTGGAAAGACCGAGACCCAGCACGGACATCGCCGCCGGCAGCGCCGCGTCCGCCATCGCGGCGTGGCCTTCGGCTGTGGGATGGATCGCGCCGCCATAGACGGCGGACAGGATGCCCCATGTCGCGTCGTGAATGTCGCCGGGCTGACTGGTTGGCGCTTTCTGCGCCTGCGGATAGGTCATCGCGGCGAAGTAGCTGTCGTTGGCATCGCGAATCCAGCGCGCGCGGGGTGAGTAAGCGCGGAAGTCGCTCGCGCCTGCGCCGCACGCGAGCGGATTGTTCGCGGCGTTGACGATGTCATCGACAAAGCTGTCGCCCTTGGCCGAGAAGCATTCCCGGTCGAATGCCGGGTCGCTTTCCGCACGGGCGCAGAACCCGTGGTCGGCGAACTCCGCTTGATGCTGGTCGACGAAAGTCATGCGGTCATGGCTGCGGTCATTGCACAGCACGCCGCCGCTGCATGTCGCCAGCTTCTTGAGCGCGGGCAGGAATTCGCTCTGAACGAAGTCGGTCACCGCCGCAAGACGCTGCGGGTCGGCATTGAACGCGGGATGGATGTCGAAGCCCGCGCGGCCGCCGGGGCAGGGTGCGCCGTTGATCAGCGACGGGTTCGCATACGAGACATAGACGACGCGCGAGAGGTCGCCGCCCACAAGCGGCTTGAGCGCCTGACGCAATCTGCTGAATCCCTGCGGCAGTCCGGTCTGCAGGACGGCGCGGGCGTTGTCGACCGAGCCCAGCACGCCGGTGCGCCGTGACAGCGCGCGTTCGGTCTGCCGGTCGATGATGACGTCGGCGACCAGGCCGGAGAAGTCTACGTCGTTCGCGCCGACCGAGAGCAGAACGAGATCGAGCTGGCGGCCGGGCTGACGCTGGGCTGCGGCGTTAAGCGCGAGACGCAGTTCGGCGATCTGCGCATTCACGGTGCCCTGGCAATCGAACCCGTTGCGGCCGACCACGCATTCGCGCGCGCGCTGCGAGCCAAGCAGGCCTTCCGTGATGGTGGCGCCGGTGCAGGCCAGCGGCAGATAGGTGACTGCGATCTGCGGATTCTTCGCAGCAAGCGCGATCGCGGTGCGGGTCTGGTAGCTGTAGAGCGAGCGGTGGCAGGCGGGATTCATCCACTGCGCACCGGCGCGCTGCCAGGCCTGCAGGCTGCTGCCGTCGGAGGTGTCGCAGGCGCGCGCGCCTTTATAGCCCGCGCGTCCCGGACGGAAGTACATGCCTGCCGGACCGCCAAGATAGGAGCGGAAGCAGAAGCCGTCGTCGGTCAGCGCCACCGGCCGATCCGGATTGCCTTCGCCGGAGCCGATCGAGTCGCCAAGACCGGCGATGAGAATATCGCGGACTTCGATGTCCGTGGTGGCGCGCTGGATGGCGTCGGTGCCGCCGGAAACGTCGACGGTCACCGGCGTCGGGCGGCCATAGCGAACGCGCAGGTTGACCGGTTCGGCGCAGTCGGCCGTCAGTTGCCGCGGCGGATCGCCGTCGTTGAAGGTCCAGACGCAGGTCGCTCCCACCGGCACCGCGCCGGTGAGGCGCACCGTGACCGGATGATCCTGCGGCGTGAGATAGCTTTCCTTCACGTTGTCGCGGGTGCACGGCTCGCTGACACGGCCCGCGGCGTCGATGCAAAGACGGCCGACCGTATTGCGGGCCCAACCGCGTCCGTCGCTCTGGGTTGCGAGCGTCTGCTCGGCAAGAAGGATGTTGCGGCCTCTGAGCGAGTCCACCTGCAGAAGAAAGTCGCGCTCCTCACGAAACAGGCGGAAGCGGTTGCGGACTTCCCATGAAATCTGCATGTCCGTCGCGGGCCGGATGACGGGCGGAGGCGGTGGCGCCGGGGTTGTCTCGGCGGGCGGAGGCGTTTCGGCGGGGAGCGGCGCCTGTGCCACGGCGGGGCCTGCGAGCCCCGCGATCAGGAGGCAGGCTCCGAGCGAAAAGCGGATGGCGCGCGACTGGATCATGAAGGGTTTGAAGCCGATTGATGAGGCCAAAATGTGGGGTGCTTGAAACAGGTAGATCAGCTGCCGGACGCCCACAAGCCGCATCTTCGCGCCGCGATTATTCTGCCGCCTGCTTGGGCTTGGTCTGCTGTTGCTGCGACTGGACGACCGCAGGCGCGGGCCGCAGCTTCCGGCTTTGCTGCCAGGGCTGGATCACGCTGAGCCACAGTTCGCGAATGCCGAGGATCGTGATCGACGTGGCGAACGGGATCAGAAAATAGAGGATACGGAACACCAGCAGCGAGGCCAGCAGTTCTTCCTTGCCGAGCATCGGCAGGCCGATCAGCATGGCGGCGTCGAACACGCCGAGGCTGCCCGGTGCGTGGCTGGCGAATCCGAGCAGGGTCGCGAGGATGAAGACCACCGAGAGCGTGACGAAATCGAGATCGGGGTGCGACGGCGCGAGCAGGTACATCGCCATGGCGCAGAAGCCGAGATCGACGACACCGATCAGGATCTGGAGGAACGTCAGCGGCGCGGACGGCAGAATGACTTTCCAGCCGTCCTTGCCGAGTTCGCGGCGTCCGTGGCCGGTCGCGATCCATGTCAGGTAAGCGGCGATGCCGACGAGCAGTCCCACGCCAATCAACTGATTGATAGTCTCGGGCAGAAGATCGATGGAGGCGGCGGCCGCCGGATGCCATATCATTCCGATGCCGAGAACGAAGGTGTTGCCGAGCCAGAACGTCAGGCCGGAGATGAAGCAGATTTTCGCGACGTCGATCGCGGTCAGGCCCCAGTCCGAATAGATCCGGAAACGGATCGCGCCGCCGGTGAAGACCGTGGCGCCGATGTTGTGGCCGACCGTGTAGCTGGTGAAGCTCGAAAGCGCGGCGATGCGATAGGGCACATGCATCTTGCCGATGGTTCGAAGCGCGAACAGGTCATAGAACGTGAGCGTGAAAAAGGCGCACATCACGCACAGCGCCGCCATGACGATCTGGCCTTCGGATTTCTCGGCGAGCGCGGTCAAAACCACAGCCGTGTCCACGCCCTTGAGGGTGCGGAACAGATGCATGACGGCGATGGTCACGATCAAAAGGCTGGCGACGATGCCAACCTTTTTCCAGCCGATCTTTTCTCGAAAGACACGCCCCAGCGTGCTCAACACTTGTTGCATTCGTCCTCCCGGCAGGGCGCGATGTCTATAAAAGCCGATTGAGGCGACAGTGAGCAAGCGGCTGCTGCGGGACTCATACGCGAAATATTCCCGTTAGAAAATAGGGCGTTGTGCAGTGCCGAATGCCGTTTGTTGCAAGGATTCCCGCAATCTATCCGGTGTCATCTGTAGTTCATATTTGCCGGATGTCCTGCGGCCGGTGTCGCCTCCGGATATGGGAAACGGATGCGCCGTTTTGAAGGGGCAAGGCTGCTTCGCTCCTTCCCATGCGGCGCGGCAGGGTGGAAATTTTCAGGAACATCGACCGCTTGATGCGGTTACGCCCTCGTCAACCGCAGCGCATGGCAGCCCTGCCATCGCGCCTTCCAATGAGGACGAGCCAATGGGACTCTTTACAAAAGACATCAAGACCATGGACGATCTGTTCGTGCATCAGCTTCAGGACATTTATTACGCCGAGAAGCAGCTCGTGAAAGCCATTCCGAAAATGGCGGAAAAGGCCAACGACAATCAGCTCAAGCAGGGCTTCCTGCATCATCTTGAACAGACCAAAGGCCATGTGGCCCGTCTCGAGCAGGTGTTTCAGATGCACGGTGTCGAGCCGAAGGCCGTCACCTGTCCGGCCATCGACGGCATCATCAAGGAGGCCGACGAGGTGACGGGCGAGGTCGAGGACAAGAAGGTTCTCGATGCAGCGCTGATCAATGCGGCGCAGGCGGTCGAACACTACGAGATCACCCGCTACGGCACGCTCGTCACCTGGGCGAAGGGCCTCGGACGTAACGATTGCGCGGCGGTGCTGCAGAAGACTCTCGACGAGGAAAAACAAACCGACGAGAAACTGACGCAACTGGCCGAAGGCGGGATCAATATGAAGGCCGCAAGCTAGCTGTCGCCTGACGGCTCTGAGGCAAAACGCCGCGCCGTGGTGCGCGGCGTTTTCGCGCCGGTCAGGCCTTGCGAAGGGCGAAATGCGCGCCGCAGAACGCCATCACCGCGCCAAGGCATAAGGCCGCGACCGCCGCCAGCACGCCGGACATGGTCGGGACATGGCTCGGAGCCGAGGCCGCCTGTCCCGCCGCCATCAGCATGATGACGCCGAGCGCGATCAGGAACTGGCGCAGGCGATGCGGGATTTGCCCGGACACCGCGCTCTGCATCAGGGACGCCGTGGCATAACCCGAGATCAGCGCCACCGCTGCAACCAGCCACCAGGCCAGTGCCGCGCGGGCCGGGATCAATTCCGGCACGTCCGATCGCCACAGATCGCCGAGATTGAAGTCGAAACGCTGGATGATGATGTGGATGCCGAGCGCCAGCAGCACGCCGAACAGCATGGACCCTGCGAGAATGATGTGACGCGAGAAGGTGGCGGGCTTTGCCATTGGGTATTTCGTCCGGATGCGGCGGGCTGCTATGCTTGTAGAGTGAAGGCCGCATATTGCGCAAGCATGCCGGTATTCGCGTTGTCCGGTGAATGGGCCGGTTGAGGATTTCGATGCTCTCACAGATGTTCAGCACCGGCCGCGCCAGCCGGGACGCGGTCACGGCAGCCGATGGCGTGCACTATGTCTTCAAGCCGTCTCTGGTCGGCGGTCCATCCCGGTTCGATCTGACGGAAGACGGTCTGTCCTGGCAGGTTCGCGGACGGAAGGGCGTCTGGCCGCTGGACAAGATCGCAGCCATCCGGCTGTCGTATCGGCCGGTGTCGATGCAGTCACGGCGATTTCGCGCGGACATCGAGGACACGCGCGGCGAGCGGATCACGCTTTTCTCCACGACATGGCACACGATAGCGCTGATGTCTCCGCAGGATGACAGTTATCGTGCGTTCGTCGTTGAACTGCATCGCCGTCTGGCGGTGATCCGGAGCAAGGCTGTGCTGGTTGTCGGCATCAATCCGAAAATCTATCTGGCGGGAATGGCCGTGGTTTCTGTTGTCGGCATCGCGATGGCCGGTCTGCTGATCCGCGCGCTGCTCACGGGTCAGTTCACGGCCGCGCTGTTTCTGGTGGGCTTCGCCGCGCTGTTTGCCTGGCAGATCGGTGGTTTCATGCGTCGCAATCGCCCGCGCGCCTATACATTCGACGCCTTGCCGCAAGACCTTTTGCCCTAGTGGCGCACCACCAGCACCGAGCATTTCGCGTAGCGCACCACGTGTCCCGCGTTGGACCCGAGAAAGTAACTCTGCATCGACGGCCGGTGCGAAGTCATTACGATCAGGTCTGCGCCGACCGCTGCGGCTTCCTCCAGCACCTCGTGATAGATGCCGCCTTGGCGCACGATCACCGAAATACGATCGGCCGGAATGCCGGATTCCCGCGCGACGATGGCCAGCGCTTCTTCGGATGATTGCCGTTGCTGCATCTCGAAATCCGGCGGGACATATTCCGCCAGCATCACCGGCGTGATCGGCATCACGTTGACCAGCCGCACGGTGCCGCCGGACGTTTTCGATAATGAAGCTGCGGTCTCGATGGCGGGCTTTGCGAGGTCGGTATCGGCAAGGTCGATAGGCACGAGAATGGACTGAAACATCGGCTTCTCCGATCGATCCGGAACTTCATCCACTCTGCACGATGAACGATCACGGGCAGGAAGCAAGAGCGCTAGTCGCCGCCGGCGTCTTCGCGCAGCAGTTTCGGGCTTGCGAAACGTTCCAGCCGTCCGCTGCGGAAGCCCACGCTGTCCCATTCGTCGGTTGCGAAATCGATGACCGCGACACCGGACGTCGGAAGATTGGCGTCCAGCGCGCGGCGGCCCGCGGGGTCTCCGCCTGCAATCAGAGCCAGCGCCAGTTCATGCAGGCCCGGATTGTGCGCGATGATCAGCAGGCGCTGCGGATCTTCCACGGCCATGCCGTGGATGATGTGCATCAGTTCCGATGGGTCGGCGCCGTAGAGTTCGCTCAGGTGCTGGACACGCGTGGACGGAAGGGAGGGACGGACCAGTTCCCAGGTCTCCCGCGTTCGGGTTGCCGTCGATATCAACGCGAGATCGGGGCGATAATCGTGACGAGCGAGCCATTGCCCGATCTCCGCGCCGTCGCGCTTGCCGCGCTCGTCGAGACGGCGGTCCTGATCACGCCCCGAAGGCGCATCCCGCTCGGTCTTGGCATGGCGCAGCAGAATTAGACGACGCATTTTGCGATCTCGTTTCGGTGGACGTTTCCATGTCGCACATTAGGGCATCGCGCAAAATAGTGTACAAGTTTGCGAAGGCCAAAAACCTGAGCCTTGCGACCGGTCACTTTCGGAATTGAGAATGGATGAGTCCTCTCTGGATGCGGCCCGGCCGCGACTGACATTCGATCTGGATGTGGATGTCTGCGTGATCGGCGGCGGCCTTGCCGGTCTCACCGCAGCGCGGGAAGCCGCACGGCTTGGCGCAAGTGTCGTCGTGCTCGAAGGCCGCAGCATCGGATGGAATGCATCGGGACATAACCTCGGCACGGTCATGCCCGGCTACGGCGTCTCGGTATCCAGCCTGATCGAACGTGTCGGGTTTGAAGATGCGCGCTCGCTTTGGCGGCTCTCGATGGAGGGCGCTGATTATGTCCGGGCCGCCGTCGCCGACAATGCCCAGCCCGGCAAGCCCATGGCGGATATGGCGCTGACGGAGGGCGCGCTTGAAGTCTCGAAAATCGAGGCGGGAGATGAACTCATCAGCCGCCTGCAGACGTTCGGAGAAGATTTCGGCACCGATGTCGAAGGCTGGCAGGCCGATCGCGTGCGCGAGACGCTGAAGACCGACCGCTATTTCCATGCGATCCATTTTCCCAAAGCCTTCCAGATCGACGGGCGACGATATGTCCATGGTCTTGCGGCGCTGGCGGAACAGGCGGGCGTGCGGATTTTCGAGGATACGCCCGTGGTCAGCATCGATCCGGCCGGTGTCCGCAAGCGTGTCGCGACGCCGTCCGCGAAACTGCGCTGCTCGCAGATTGTGCTCGCGGGCAACGCGCATCTCGGCGCGCCGGGCCGCCGCCTGACCTCGACGTTGCTGCCGACCTGGCGCTACGCGGCGCTGACCGAACCGCTCGGCGAGCGGCTCGCGGCGGCGATCACGTTCCGCGGCTCCGTCACCGATACCCATGACATCGATCACTTCCGCATCGTGGATGGCGACCGTCTGCTGTGGTCGAGCTTTGAGACGACATGGGCGGGCGATCCGCGGCGTTATGCCAGGCGCATTCAGAGCCGCATCGCCACGATCTTTCCGGCGCTCGCGCCGGTTGCGATCGCGGATGCATGGAGCGGCATGTTCGGGCAGACGGTGCACGGCATGCCGCAGATCGGTGAATTGCAGCCCGGCCTCTGGGTGCTCAGCGGTTTGGGCCGGCAGGGTTTGAACACCACCGCGACGGGCGGCGTGCTGGTGGCGCGGGGCATCCAGCAGGGCGACGATCGCTGGCGGTTGTTCTCTCCGTTTGAACTGGTCTGGGCCGGCGGCTCGGCGGGGCGGGTTGCCGGGCAGGTGGTCAGTGCGTGGTCGCGGGGAAGTTCGGCTGCGGCCGGAGCGCTGTCGCGGTTTCGCGAGCGGGCGCGGGGGCGCGAACTGGCGCGGGAGCGTGCGCGGGAAACCCGCATGGCGGCCGCGCAGGCGAGGGCGACCGGACAGCGTCCGGCCATGCCGCGCCGCGAGGACAATAGCGGTTCGGCTGGCAGCACTTGAAATAAGTTCCGCGCCGCGGGGTTCGTTATGGCGTGAGCGTTTTCGATATCGCGAAAACGTGAGCCGCCAACCGGATGGTTCCTGTAACGTTTTGCGAATGGGATCGTAGATCGTGATGGACAGCCTGTTTCCCGACTTGCACGGAGCTTTGACCATGATCGACCGCCGCGTTCTGCTTGCCTCCGCCACGACGCTCGCTGCGTTTTCAGCCTTTCGTTGGCTCGGCTTCGGTGGCGGTGCCAAGGCCGCCGAAACAGCCAAGGTTGAGAAATTCGAGATCGAGAAGACGCCGGAAGCGTGGAAAAAGCAGCTTTCGCCCGCACAGTATAATGTGCTGCGCGAAGCGGGGACCGAGCGGCCGTTCTCCAGCCCGTTGAACAAGGAAAAGCGCAAGGGCACGTTCGCCTGCGCCGGCTGCGACCTGCCGCTGTTTGCTTCCGAAACGAAGTTCGAGAGCGGCACCGGCTGGCCGAGCTTCTATCAGGCGCTGCCGAATGCGATCCTGGAGAAGCAGGACACCACCTTCATGATGGTTCGCACCGAGACGCTCTGCCGCCGCTGCGGCGGCCATCTCGGCCACGTTTTCGACGACGGGCCGAAGCCGACGGGCCTGCGCTATTGCATGAACGGGCTCGCGCTGTCGTTCAAGGCGGCTGACGGTTCGACGACCTGATTGGCGCGGCAATTCTTGCCCGCTAGGCAACTGTGCCCCGGTCATTCGACCGGGGCTTTTTGTTTAACCATATGATTTTTCTTGGAGAATTATCTGGCACGGACCTTGCGATCCCTTCTTTCGAGCTGGCCATGCGTATGAACATCCCGGTGGGCCGCCCGGATCGAAGTTGGAGAAATTGTAATGGGTCTCTTTGGCGCTCTCACCACGTCCGTCGCGGGCCTTCGCGCGCAGTCCTATGCGCTGGAAAACATCTCCGGCAACATCGCGAACTCGCAGACCACCGCTTTCAAGCGCATCGACACCAGCTTCCTCGATCTCATTCCCGACACCGGCAACAACAACCAGCTTGCCGGCAGCGTGGCCACCGCATCGCGTGAAACCAACACCGTGCAGGGCGACGTGCAGAAGGCCGCCGTGTCCACCTACATGGCGATCAGCGGCGACGGCTTCTTCGTGGTGCAGCAGCCGGGCGGATTCACCGACGGCAACCCGGTTTTCAACGGCGTGAACAACTACACTCGCCGCGGCGACTTCACGCTCGACAAGAACGGCTATCTCGTGAACAGAGCCGGCTACTATCTCGAAGGCATTCCGATCGATCCGACCACCGGCAACGTCACCGGCAGCAATCCGCAGGTTCTGAAATTCGGCAGCGACTTCCTGCCCGCGCAGCCCACCAGCACCGTGACCTATCACGCCAACCTCGCGCAGTATCCGCTCACCACCAAGCACGACACCTCCGTGCCTGGTTCGGAACTGCTCAATGTGGGTGACTTCACCGTCAACCCGAGCACGGTCGGCACGCCGCCGCTGCCTTACATGGACAACATGGGCAGCGGCTCGTCGGTCAACAGCGCGCTGGTCACGGCGACCAAGATCACCGGTGCGACCACGCTGTCAGGCGCCGCCGATACCGACTCGATCGCGGCCAGTTTCGCGGTCGGCGACACCATCACCGTGAACGGTGTGGACATCACCTTCACCGATGCATCGACGGCGCTGCCGCCCGGCGCGGACGATGGAACGCATATTCCGATCGACGCCACCGTCGATCAGTTGCTCGACAAGATCGATGGATTGAGCGGCAACTCCTCGCTGTCCTCGACAGTCAGCAACGGCGCGGTGCAGTTGCATACCGGCATCGCAAATAACCTCGTGGTCAGTTCGAGCAATGCGACGGCTTTCGCGGCTCTCGGATTCTCGGGGACCACCACGGTGAACCGGCTCGGCGGCGGCCCTGCGGGCTCCGGCGTGGTGATCGGCTCCGACGCGGCGACCTTCATTTCGGAATCGATCGCCGGCGGCGCCACCACCGGTTACGACGTCTCGGGTTCGCCCGTCAGCATCCAGTTCCGTTGGGCGAAGATGGACTCCTCGTCCCTCGGCGCGGGACATACCGACAAGTGGAATCTGTTCTATCAGGTCGATCCGAACGCCACGGGCGGCGCGACCGCGTGGCAGAACGTCGGCACCGACTTCACCTTTAGCGCCAACGGCCAGCTCACGCCGGCCATCGCCTCGGTCACGCTCAACACGCCCACGATCAGCGGAATTACGTTCAACAACATCACCGTCAATTTCGGCGTGAGCGGCCTGACCTCGTTTGCCGATGCGAACGGTAACGCGCAGGTCAATGATATTCACCAGGACGGTTTCCCGGCCGGTTCGCTGCAGACCGTTTCGATCGGCGACAATGGCCGCGTCATCGGCAACTACTCGAACGGCCGCAACATCGACCTCGCGCAGATCGTGCTGGCGACGTTCAATGGCTCGAACTTCCTCAAGCGCATCGACGGCGGCGCGTTCGAGGAGACCGATCAATCCGGCTCGGCCGTGTTCGGCAAGGGCGGCACCATCACCGGCTCGGCGCTCGAAGGATCAAACAGCGACATCGCGGACGAATTCACCAAGCTGATCGTCACGCAGCAGGCCTATTCGGCGAACACCAAGGTCATCACCACCGCGAACCAGATGGCGCAGGATCTGCTCAACGTACTCCGGTAATTCGGCGGGCAGTCGCGCGTCGCATGATCTGACTTGAGATGGACAGTATGTCATGGGTCTGAGCCAAGCTCTTTCAACCGCGATGGCCGGATTGCGGGCGAACCAGGCGGCGTTGGCGCTGGTGTCGTCCAACGTCGCGAATGCGGAAACGCCGGGTTACGTTCGCAAGACCACCAATCAGGTTGAAACGGCGGTCGGCACCGGCGCGGGCGTCAATGTCGCCGGCGTCAATCGTGTTCTCGACGACTATATCCAAAGTCAGTTGCGGACCGAGACCTCGGGCGCGGCCTATGCCACCACGCGCGCCAACTTTCTGAGCAATCTTCAGAGTGTTTACGGCGATCCGGATTCGTCCGCGACTCTCGAGGCGGCCTTCAACGCGCTGACGACAGCGCTTCAGGCGCTTCAGACCAGCCCGGAATCGCAGTCCGCGCGCACTGGCGTGATCAATGCCGCGCAGGCGATGGCGCAGCAGTTGAATTCCACGTCGCAGGGCATCCAGACCTTGCGCAACAGCGCCGAGACGGGACTGACCAGCGCCGTCAACTCGGCCAACAATGCGCTGACGCAGATTGCGAAGATCAACAAGCAGCTGCTGAATTTTCCCGCGCAGGATGCCTCCACCGCAGCCTTGCTCGACCAGCGCGACCAGTACATCACGCAACTGTCGCAACTGATGGATGTTCGCGTCGTCGCGGGTGACGGAAACCAGGTATCGGTCTACACGACCTCGGGCGTGCAACTCGTCAGCGGCTCGGACGCGGCGACGCTGTCGTTCAATACGCAAGGCAATGTGACGCCCAGCTCGCAATGGAGCGCCGATCCGTCCAAGAGCACGCTCGGCACCATCTCGATTTCCTATCCGAACGGCGGCAGCATCGATCTTGTGTCGAGCGGCGCGATCCGTTCGGGCTCGATCGCAGCCTATCTCGAACTTCGCGACAACACGCTGGTGCAGGCGCAGGCCCAGGTCGATCAGCTCGCCGCCGCGATGGCCAGCGCGCTGTCCGATACGACGACCGGCGGCGTGGCTTATCCGCCCGCGACACCGGCACCGGCGCCTGGCACGCCCAGCGGTTTCGATCTCGATCTGTCCGACATGCAAACGGGCAACGTCATCCATCTGACGTATACGGACACCACCACCGGCGAACAGAAGAATATCTCGATCATCCGCGTCGATGATCCGAGCGTATTGCCGCTGAAGGACGATGCGACTGTCGATCCAAACGACAAGGTCATCGGCATCGATTTTTCCGGCGGCATGGCCTCGGTCGTGTCGCAGTTGAACGCAGCGCTCGGCGGCGCGAACATCCAGTTCTCGAATCCGTCGGGATCAACGTTGCGGATTGTCGATGACGGCGCCAGCGGCCTGTCCGATGTCAATGCGGCGTCGGTGACGACGACGGCATCATCCCTGACGGGCGGCGGCGCGCAGCTTCCGTTGTTCACCGACGGCGGAAACCTCTATACCGGCGCGATCACGTCCGCCGGATCGCAGCAGGTTGGCCTCGCGGGACGTATCACCGTGAATTCCGCGCTGCTGGCGGACCCGTCGCGCCTTATCGTTTACAACACCAATCCGACAACGCCCTCCGGCGACACCACGCGCGTCGATTTCATTCTGTCGCAGCTGACGACCGGGACTTACAGCTATTCGGCCAAGACCGGCGTCGGATCGAACGCGACGCCTTACAAGGGCACGCTGCTCGGTTTCACGCAGCAATTCACCAGCCTGCAGGGCAATGCCGCCGCGGCGGCCCAGCAACTTGCCGACGGACAGAACGTGGTGCTGAACACGCTGCAGAAGAAAATGGACGACGCCTCGGGCGTGGATATCGATACCGAAATGGCGAACCTGCTGGCCTTGCAGAATGCCTATTCCGCGAATGCCCGTGTGATGTCCACAGTCAATTCGATGTTCCAGTCTCTCATGCAGGTCCTGTGAGGTAGTCATGTCAATCGACGGCGTTAGCGGCAGGACATCGTATCTCGGCTCGTCGCTGATCAACATCAAGAACCAGCTCGATACGCTGACGGAGCAGCTCTCCTCCGGAAAGAAGACGACAACCTACGCCGGGCTCGGTATCGATGCCGGAACGGCGACAGGCCTGCGCGCGCAGATTTCAACGCTCGCCAGCTACGCCGACACCGGCACGCTGATCAACACGCGCATCAATGTCGCGAACCTGTCGCTGCAGGGCATGTCCGACTCCGCCAGCACCGTCAAGGCGGCCGCCGCTGGCACTACGCTGACGCTGGACAATACGGGAAAAACCGCCGGGCAGACGACGGCGATGGCGTCGTTCACCCAGATGGTCGCGTTGCTCAACACCAACGCCGGCGGACGCTATCTGTTTTCCGGCCGTGCCACCGATACGCCGGCGACCGAGCCTGCGGACGTCATGCTCAATGGAAGCGGAACGCGCGCCGGATTGACGCAACTGATCGACGAGCGCGCGCAGGCGGACGGCACCACCGGTCTTGGCCGCACCGTGATCAGTTCGCCGACGCCGACATCGGTCACCATCGGCGAGGACGCCGCCGGATCTCCGTTCGGCCTCAAGCTCAGTGCAGTCACCACGACAGACGCGAATGCAACGGTGACGGGCCCTGCGTCTCCGGCGCCGGGCGACCCGCTGGAAATGTCCGTCGATCTTGGCGCCACCAATCCCAGCGACGGCGACAAATTCACGTTTACGTTCACGCTTCCGGACGGCACATCGGAAAAGATCGAATTGACGGCGTCCAGCAGCACGCCACTTCCGGCGGGAAGTTTCGCCATCGGCGCGGACTCGACGGAAACCGCCGCCAACCTCAATTCGGCCCTCAATACCGCCGTGGGGACGCTGGCCAATACCGCACTGGTTGCGGCGTCGGCAATCACGGCGTCGGATAACTTCTTCAGTTCGTCGCCGCCCCAGCGCGTCGATACCTCGACCAATCCTCCCGTGGCCTTGCGGGACGGAACGCAGACCGACACCGTGTTCTGGTACACCGGCGAAAGCGGCAGCGATCCGGCGCGCGGAACGGCGGTTGCGGGTATCGATCAGTCGATCAGCGTCCAGTATGGCGCGCGCGCCAACGAGGACGCGTTTGTCACGGCGCTGAAGAACATCGCTGTCTATGCGGCGGTCACGACCAATGCGAGCAATCCGAATGCGAATGGCCAGTTAACGGCGCTGGACTCTCGCATCGTCGATAACCTCGCGGTCCATACCGGCAAGCAGTCCATTCAGGACATCCAGGCGGATTTCGCCGGCGCGCAAACAGCCATCGCCACCACCAAGGATCGTCAGACGCAGACGGGATCGATCGCGCAGTCGATGTTGGATTCGATCCAGGGCATCAACGACAACGAGGTCGCGACCAAGATCATGGCGCTGCAGACCAGCCTGCAGGCGTCATACCAGACCACGGCTTCGCTCTATCAGTTGAGCCTGCTGAAGTATCTGCCCGCGCCATAGCGCGGGTTCGTCATCACTCCGCATGATCCCCCACGAAAAGAAACAGGCTCCCTTCTGGGAGCCTGTTTCTTTGTAGCCTGCGTGTGAAATCAAGCTGCGGTGCTAAGGTCGGCTTCGCGCGATTCAGGCTGTCCGTTCAGCGCGATGTCAAGAAGCTGCTTTTCGTAAGCGATCAGCTTCTTGGATTCTTTCAGCGCTCTATAATAGTCGCCACTTAAGATCAGGTTATTGATGCCCTGCACCTGATCGGCGGCGCTGGGAACGACGCTGAGGAAATCACGCATGACGTCGAAGTAGACGGCGTGATGGTCCTGCGGATCGTGCGAGATGTACATGAGCTGGACCGCCAGATAGATCAGCTTGGCGGGCGTGTCGGCCGTATCTGGCGTCAAAATATCTTTCTCGCGCAGCACGGGCAGCCGGTCGCCTTCGATCAGAAACTTGGCGCGCTGATCGGTGTTCGTGATCACGCACGATCCCACGATGATCTTCTCGTGCGGCTTGAGTTCGACTTTCAAGGCCATGGCGGTTCTCCCGAACGAGCCGGTTCCAACCGGATCGACAACTGCGCCGATCCTTTCGGATTATGGTTAACGGCGGGTTAACGCTGCGTGAAACGCGTGACCAGAAAATCGGCAAATACTGCTGCCAAATCAATGCTGTTCTCGTTGCCCATGTGCGGCGCGCACCGCCTCGATACGGAGAGTTGAGCAAATCCGGTTCACACCTTTTTAGATTGTTGGCCTCAAGGTGCGACGGTTCGCTGATCGAAAATCGGCGAGCGCTTGTACACGTTGCGTCACACCAGAAAGGTTACGCTTATGTCTGATATCGTTCTCTCCGCGTCGGTTCGCCAGAACCTGCTCTCCCTCCAGTCGACCGCTGATCTGCTCTCGACCACCCAGACCCGCCTTGCCACCGGCAAGAAGGTCAACTCGGCCCTCGACAATCCGACCAACTTCTTCACTGCCGCCGGCCTCGACGCCCGCGCCAGCGACATCAACAACCTCCTCGACGGCATCGGCAACGGCGTGCAGGTTCTGCAGGCTGCGAACACCGGCATCACCTCGCTGCAGAAGCTGGTCGATACCGCGAAGTCGATCGCCAACCAGGCGCTGCAGACCACCGTCGGTTATTCGACCAAGTCGTCGTTCACCAGCACGGCGATCGCCGGCGCGACTGCCGACAACCTGCTCGGCACGACGACCGCTGCGACTGCCGCGACTGCCGGTACGGTGACCGCGGGTGCTTTCACCGCTGTCGACGTTTCGGGCACGGGTTCGGCTCTGGTTCCGGCGACTGCCGCGACCACCGTCACCGGCTCTGGCTTCTCGGACGTTGACGTCTCGGGCGGCGCGGTTTCCTTCGACCTGACGGTCGACGGCACCACTCAGACCATCACGATCGATTCTGCTGCCGTTACGGCCTACAACACCGCGAACTCGACCACCCTCGACGATACTGCCCTGACGGCGCAGGACATCGCCGACCTGGCGAACGACCAGTTCGGCAGCAACGTGGTTACGCTCTCGGGCGGTGAGCTCTCGATTGCGTCGGCGACCACCGGCACTGCTTCGAACGTTCAGATCGCGAACTACTCCGCAACCGGCGCAACCGGCTCCACCGGCCTCGCCGACATCAACAACACCGGTTCGGCCGCCGTTCCGGCTGTCCCCGCCGACTCGCTGAGCTTCC
>Ga0066256_1001016_pt1 | contig 16508 bp, 18 predicted proteins | sample ThiBio_1000_biof_FD_87107 | JGI IMG/M metagenome (GOLD analysis project Ga0066256, IMG submission 87107) | Wastewater bioreactor microbial communities from Cape Town, South Africa - Thiocy_expt_1000_biof (version 2) | ecosystem: Engineered > Bioreactor > Thiocyanate-remediating >...
TATTCCATATTATCCATAGATTCCGTGTTATAGGAGTCTAACTCATCAAATCGATACTCATCATTCGGGTCATTTTCTGCCATTATTCTCTACCAATCAAAATTAAATAGATCGCACATCTTGTGTGAATAAAATACCAACAGGTGAGCCTGAGTAAACTTCCACCGTTGTTGGTCTACTAAATAATTGCTGCGCTTGTTGCCCCCAAGCCTTACCGACTGTGGCCAAGCCAATCACGGCATTTTCTAAAGTGGAACGTCCCACTCCATTCGAAATAGTTACGTTATTTCCGCCACCAGTTCCACCAACAGTCACCGTGGTGTTTGCTGATTGAAATGCATTACCAAAACCTTCCAAAAAGGATGAAGCGAATAGCGAACCATAGCGCATTAAATAATGATGATTGGTTTTACTTGAAAGCGCTGTACGTGCAGTATTCGGATCAATTGCAAAAGCTGAGATGGATGTGGTTTTTGGGGCACCTGGTACAGACATCGTGTTAAACGAAATTACCATTTTTTCGGAATTAGAAGGTAAGTTAAATGTACCTATTAACTTAGTTCCTTTAAACTTGCCCGCCACAATGGTTGCCAAAATTGGGCCTGGTTCATCACTATTAATGGAAGTTTCAATTACAGCAAACAAAATATCCCCAGTTTTGATAATTGCTGGCTGATTGGCTGCGTTACCTGAGAACGTCGAGCTATTGGTACCTCCGCGAACAGAGGCAACACCATCTGGACCACTGCGCGGCCCTTCTTTTTCTTCTTGCCCAGCAGTATAAGTTTGAGTTGAAACGGTCCTCCACTCCGATAACATTTGATTCGCAGCTGAAAGCATATCTGCAGACCTTTGCTGAATTCTTTGCTGATATTTTTGCTCCGCCATTTGCTGATTTTGCCGGTTTAATATCGCTTGTAGCTGTTCATTAGAATTCGCCGCGGCTTGGCTTAAATTGGATTGTCCGGGAATCCCGGGTACTGTTGAGGTACCCGTTTGAGGCAATTGCGGTGCGCCTAGACCCGTTACTTGTGTTTGTGGCAACACAAAACCAGCGTTACGTAGTTGGGCATCCGTTACACCTGCAGCTCTGAGGTCATCGGCTGAAAAACCTGCATCTTTTAGCTGCGCAACACTAAAACCGGCATCCTTTAACTCTTGCGGATTAAAACCTGCATCTTTTAACTCTTTGGCGCTAAATCCTGCATTCTTAAGTTCACCAGCGGTGAATCCTGCGTCTTTTAAATCTTTAGCATTAAAGCCCGCAGCTTTTAATTGACCCGCAGTAAAACCTGCATCCTTTAAATCCTTGGCGCCGAAGCCTGCAGCTTTGAGCTGTGCTGCTGTAAATCCGGCATCCTTTAAATCCTTAGCGCTAAAACCTGCATCCTTAAGCTCTTTAGGCGAGAACCCTGCGTCTTTCAAATCTTTGGCGCTAAAACCTGCAGCTTTGAGCTCACCTGCGGTGTATCCAGCATCTCTTAATTGAGCGGCGGTATAACCTGCATCTTTCAACGCCTTAGCGGAACACCCTAATGTTCTTTTAATCGTCGCGGCGCTGACCCCTGCAGCACGCGCCTTCCTCAGCGAATCAATACTGCAATCCGCGGTTCGACCATTCGCAATAATATCCGTAGGATTAAGCCCCGCGCTATCTGCTGCTTGAGGCATTGCTCCTGCAGCAAGCAACTGGGCTGGAGTATAACCTGAGTCCAGTAATGATTTAGTATCATAACCGGCTTTTCTGAGCGCATCAGCACTACACCCATTAAGTGTCTTAATTCGCGCTGCAGATACCCCTGCCGCAAAAAGCTTTTTAAGTTGCTCTGGATCGCATCCTGCAGCTTTAATTTGTGCATCAGTCAAAGGGGATGCGGCTTTAATCTCGGCAGCTTTAAAACCTGCGCGACTTAAATCAGCATCGCGAAAGCCTGCTGCTTTAAGAGCTTGGACACTGCATCCAGAATTTTGCTTAATCACTGCGGGGCTAATACCGGCAGCCAGAGCTCGACGTAATCCGTCCGGGTCACAACCATTTCTCTTTATATCCGCTGTAGTGATGCCCGGTGGCAATTCAGCCTGAGCTTCTTTTAACTGGTCCGAACTATAACCTGCTTTATCCAGATCATCGGGATCATAGCCAGCGTTTAATAAATCACGAGCAGAATATCCCCCGGCTTTAAGCTCTGCGGGAATAAAACCAGCTCGCTTTAATTCAGCAGCGGTAAAGCCCGCATCGCGTAAATCTTTTGCAGTATATCCCGCGGCTTTTAACTGGGCGGCGCTACAACCAGTAATTCTTCGTATAGCAGAGGCGCTAATACCCTGTTGGCGTAATTTTTTTAACGCATCGACATTACAACCTGATTTAAGCACATCAGCAGCGGTAAACCCTTCTGGCAAGCCACCGGCACGATTAATTTCATCATCTGTAAAACCGGCACCTTTTAATTCACCATCAGTAAAGCCACCATCTTTCATTTCTTGAGCTGTAAAACCTGCGTTTCGCAGTTCACAGGCATTAAAACCACAATCACGTAATCGTGCTGCAGTGTATCCCAGATCTTTTAATTGTTTGGCATTGTAGCCTGCAGCTTTTAATTCTTTACAAGCGCATACCTGATTTAATTCTTGTAAATTGTATCCATTATCTTTTAACTGCACACATGAGCAAGCTGCTTTAAGGTCTGATAATTGCCCCCCTTGGTTGATGACCTGGGTAATTGCAGATTTGGAGCAGCTGTTGTTTTGCAAGTTTTGTATCCACAGGCTTCGTTGTGCGCCTTCATTATCTTCTCGAGCCAGAGTTGAAAAACCAACCCCACTTTGCCCATTTTGCGAACCAATTACGCCTACTCCCTCCCCTAAAGCTTGCGTCCGGATAATCGTAGGGATTGCGCTACCGCCAGTTTGCTCTGCTTTAACCGCCTGGTTCACATTTTGCTCTTCTTGGAGCTTAGCGTATTGGGCCGTAGGATCGAGAACACCTGGAATCGATTGAATCCCTCCAGGAGCGGTACTCAAATTAGCTGCAGCCTCAGGCCCTGAATTTATCGACCTTAACTTAAAATAACCAACAACGACTGCAATGATTAATAACACTGCAGTAAAGATAATAATTACTCTTGAACGCGTGTTAGAAAACAACGATTTCAAATTTTCTTTTCTACCGGCCATTATAAACCTTCCACCTTGAGCTGCATTACTTTTCCGTGCCAAGAGACCAAAAGCACCGGAGATTTTTGCATTTCGTACGCATGAGTACCATCTGCACTTGTCATACTTGCCAACCAACCAGGAGATAAGATGGTCAAGTTGGTTCTCACATACATTTTATCATTCGATAGCCAAGCACGAGCATCGCCACCGCTGACAGATAATCGTTGACTACCCGGTGGTGGTACTCCATCGAGTACATGTAATAGTAATTCATTTGCTGCAGCTGGAATCCCTTGCTCCAAAGGCATAGTCTTAGCATTCGGTCCTAAACCTTGCACCCTTAAATCAACTCGATAATCAACTGCCTTTTGTCCAGGAATTAAGGTGAGCATTACCGGAGTATTTAAATTTTTAAGACGAACTGCCAAATTCCCATAATTGTAGAGTTTTAATGCTTGAATCATCAGCGTGTTACTGGTTTTATCCCACTGAATATTAAACGCGCCAGGATCACCAAGATCATAAGCGGATATGGGCCAAGGTGCACCCGTTGAGTCCAGGAAGACTAGTGAAGATACGAAACCTTGCGCTAACCGAATAACCGGCGGGGTTGAGCCTGGAGATAAATTTACAAATTGTGATGTTGCCGTGGGTTTTGGTGGTGTCCCCGGTGTTGAGGCTTTTGCATACTCAATAGTGTTCTGCATTTGTCTCAGCTGTACAATCTGCTCAGGAGTTAACGGATAAATATTTTTAGTCATATCACGAAAAGCTTTATTTTCGATTACATCCGTATCACTTGGAGTAATCACCTGGTCGTCCGCATTATTCTGATTTGGTGTAGCCGCCGGTCTCCCTTGATAGAGATTATTTGCAAGGGGTATAGGAATATCTTTTCCGCTTCCAGGTGTTGGCGGCCGGACTGCAGGATTCGTTTGACTCGGACCTTGGTCAGGGTTCGGATTTTGATTAGATAAACGCTGTTGCAATGTCCGTAATTGCTGTAGCGCTTGTTGGGCGTTATCCGGTTGTTGAGGCGCTGCCACGGATATTGCGGGCAGCACAAAAATTAAACTACTTATTAGCCCGTACTTTAACAAATCATTTACCTTTTTCATTAAGAAACACCACCGCTGGCAGGCCCAACTACAAATTGAGATATACCGATTCCTCTTGGGGAATTCAATGTGGATACACGCGTAATCAGCATGGTTACCACGTTATTTTGTTGAGTAAATTCACTGGCGGACTGGTAGGTAACTAAAATAGGCATCTGTACCCTCCAGGAAAAACGACCATTGAGTACCCCTTTTTGCAAAATAATTGGTGCGCGTGTAGCCACTGCTGAAACGATTAATTTCTTGGCTTTAACAGCATCCAAATTATTGGATTGCTGTAGTGCATTTAAAAATTGGTCCCATCCTTCGGCCGTGAAAAAGCCAGATGCTGCTTGTAGTTCGTCACGATAGTTAACGAAATTATAGGTAAATGCAGCAATTGCAGCCTGGTTTGCCCATTGTAAAACAGCTGAATCGGATTGATTGGGCTCATTTAAGGGGAAAAGAGGTGTGATTCGTCCGTTAATGCTTGTAGCAAAATATTTTGGCGCAGGGGGATGGGTTATCATGTACACCATCATAAAGGCTAAGACGCAGTTCACGAGCAAGGCAATCAATAATGCCAACATAACCTTTCGTTGACTGTCTTTATAAAATTTATTTCTCAAAGTAACTACCGTTAGGGCATCTTCAGCCATAATTTCCTCGTTTCTATTGCGGTATGAGTCTATCTTCTTCCTCAGTAGGAGGATCGGGTTCCAATAATGCCTGTGACGACATGTTTGGAGACGTCAACATCTTGAGTTTTAATGGCGGAGTTTCGCCATTTGTCGCGTAATAATCGCGCTCAGGTTCTGTTAGATACAAATAAAACAATAACAATGCAAGCGCTAAACTTAATGTTAGAGAAAATATTAATGCCAATAATCCTCTTCGCAGAATATTAACATTAAACATTTTACTGTTTTTAATTAAATCCCACTTCTCACGGTTCATATCTGTTCCTATGCCACTGCGTCTCTAAATGTTATTTCAACCCGCGCATTGGCTGAAAAATCGCCCCCGGCAGTGGCAGCCATGATCGGTTTATCGCTTCCTAAACCTTGAGTGAATATCAACCGACTATCAACCCCTTGAGACCACAAATATTCGCCAACAACTCTTGAACGAGCCAGAGTAAGCGCACGCTCTCGTTGAGGCGACACATATTTACTACTGTAACTGGTAACATAGATAGATATTTTACGAAACTGTTTTAAAAAAACAGCCACTTCGTTCAGTAAACCATAAGAATGCCATTTTATGTGTGGTGTTTGTGGGTCAAATAAATAGGTTGCAGGGATACTGATGAGATAATCCTGTCCAACGTAAATGACTTTGACCCCTCGGCTCTGCAATCGGCTCATGTGCTTAATAACCGCCGAATCACAAGCTCCTGTTAGCTTACAGGGCCATTTTGGTTTTTCTGGATCTAAAGCCCAATATTCTTTAGTGCATGCCGACAGCAGGAAAAAAGTCATGACTCCTAAAGTCTTCATAAACCTAATCTTTGTCGGGGTAAGTAACGTCTTCACGTATGCTTCCTCATCCTGCTGCTCAAAGCCAAATTCAATCTAATACCGTATAAGAGACACAAAATCATAACGTTACAATGAATTTAATGAAATTGCTATTTATTTAAAAAATAAATTAGGGCTTTATAATTTTTTTAACTTATTTCGTATATTTTTATTGCAATCATACTTGTCTAATAAGCAGAAAGTATGCAGATTCAGGAAGTATACCGATTAGGGAATATCTTGATTGAGGATCCCTTTTAGCAAAATAATTTCTCATTAAACTAAGCTAAAAATTATCCTCTTTTTGGTTTGCTTTTGCGCGCTCTTCGACGAATCGTGCTGATAAACTCTGGACTATAGCAGTAAGAGACTCTGCGTCAATTTCATCACGATCGGCAACAGGATAGCTGGTTGCTAATTGGAAATCTTTTATTAATTCATTCGCAACTGTACCGGCATACTTATCTTTGGCTCCAGCCAAACGTTCAATTGCCATCATGTAGTTACGCGTTTCATTAATGGGTAATAATGCTCTGGCAAATGCCTCCTTGTCCCGGGCTAGAACCGGAGGTATATTGCTGTTCACACGCAATGGGCTAAATATGGTTAATTCGCCTTCAACAACATCTTCGATTAATTCCTCAACGGGTTCAGGCTCATTATAGTTATGAAAGGCAATAAGCGCGGTTACCCCACGCTCTATCGGCTCCTGAACATCGGACTCTCTTAACAGTTTAGTGATAAGCGTAATCTCTTCATTCTCAACTATTTTATTGATACTTAAGTCACCTTTCTGAAGAATGGATTCAAAAGAGGTTAATTGTTTTTGTAAGCGCACGATGTAGTCATCAGGCGGTGGCTCAACTTTTAAAAATTGATTTATTTTAAGCTGCTTAACTGGTTTTGGGTTCGCGTAGAACATCCGTGCGCGTACAATTTTTGATTTAAAGAAAATATGAGCTTCACCTTCGGTCTGTTCTTTTAGATCGAGAAGATCGACGCGTGCTCGTTTCTCAAAAGAAGAACTCTTACTATCCATGTAACTATTAGTCATCGTATTATCTTTTGCTTGAAACGAATCGACTTTAGTTACATAAGCTTCACCTGCTGTTTTAGTGAAAAAGTCCCAAGTTTCAGTTGGATCCTCTAGCTTCATACAAATTTTAATATTCGTATTTGCACCGATTGATGCTGCCTCTTCTTTGGATGCCTTCTGAAATGCAGGTAAATCCTGCCCCGCAAATATGGCGGAAAATCCTAGGGAGCGCGCCTGGGCTGGCACAACAGCAAAGCCTTGAACTGCATAATATCCATACTCGTCGAGAATACACATATAGGGAGTAGGCGCATTCGTGGGTTTACGTAAAATGACATCGCGATAATCACCTTCTACCTCTTCACCAAGGCCTGCAGCCATCATCGCCTTCAGAGAGGACACAATAATTTTACCCAGATTCGACAATTCATCAGGTGATTTTTCTAAAGCAGGCAATAGTACGACTAGAATACGGCGATTGAGCACAACATCCTTAAAGTCCACCTCAGCTAAATTGGTACGGATGATATGTCCATAAGTGTCGGCTAAAGAGGAGAAGCTGCGCACTAACTGCATCGTAATAAAACCATGCTGCTCTAAAACTTGTGAAACTTGTTTACCTTTCTTTTCTTTGTTGTAACCTGGTAAGGTATTCAAGTAGTTTCTTAAGGGGTCAGTGACTAGTTTAGGAATATTTTCAATATTGATACTCTCCATGTCATCTCGTGGAAACACTTTGTCAACAACAATAGACTCTAGACGGTTGAGATCGAAATAATTTCGTATCGTGTTCGCATCCAACAGAATGGCACCTTCATCACGCATATAAACCAGCAGCCGCATCAAAGCTTCAACGAAAGCAATAGCTCGGCCTTTCCACATATCGCCATCACCACTTTGCTGTGACGAGCCCATTAAGCTCACCACCAGCTGTGTTAACATACTGGAGGAACCCTGGCAAAAAGGGTTTAATGTATTGGATAATCTCTTTTCTTGTGGGCCTACAATATCACGAGCGCCGGTCATAAAATTTATCAGGAGCAAGTCATCTTCACGTCCCATGCTGCGCACCATAGAGAACACTTTGGCGTAGAGCGAGTTATCGCCCTTTCCGTCGACATAAATAAACCCGCTACCCTGAACCAGGGCGTTATAGGCCAGGGAAACCAGACACTCTGTTTTACCACTACCGGTTGAGCCAAAAATTAAAGCATGGGTACGCATGTCGTCGTTAGCAAACCATAACTCCTCGCCCGTTTTTCTATCGTTACCAAAAAATGCGATCCCTCGAGCCATGTTCGGTTTATTCATACCAGGCTTCATATCATTGTAATCTTTGACTTTAGCAATTAGAGGTAAACGAAAGGGGAGCTTTTGTTTGCGGGTGTAACTAAATAAAAAGCAAATTCCGCCTATTAACATAAGAAAAGTAGCGGCCTCAGAAAAATAATAAGACATTGCCGCAAGGGTAAATAGAATAATGGAGATGTTGGTTGGATCACCAAAAAAGTCACCTAACCGCTGTGTAAACGTGCGGGTATCCCTAAGTAGTAGCGTTGGGTCTAACTCATGACGAGAATCAATACCGCGCATCATGGCTCTAACTCCTGCATCTGTCGGGGGGTTAATTTTACTTCTTTTACAGCTATCTCTAAAGCTTTAATAGCCTCATCAATCATGGGAACCAGTGAGCGCCTACCCATAACTTTCTCAGCACGCCAATGAGCAAATGGCCCGGCGATTTCTGAATATGGTGTTTGTCTGCCAACACAATTCAGCATGTACCACAGACGGCGATCCACGGGTTTTAACCATAAAAACTCAGAGCTTGGGACCACGCCATCATCACGTGCAGCTTCTAATAAAGATGCCATAACAGTTAAAGTATAAGCATGTTTTGCTATGATTTCCTGTACCAATTCGCTATTTTTGTATTTTTCGACTACTGGTCGAGCCACACTAAAGTCTGGTTTCCCAGCAACAAAAGTTTTATCAAGAACAGTTAGAACCTGGTTTGCGGCATCGCGATCACGATTGATTCGAGCGAGGAATACCGCAGCAAGTGCATAAGCTTGGGGTGAGCAGTGTTCAAAGCCCTCCCAATATGGTCCTAACTGTAAGGTAAATATTCTTTTGGCATCGCCTTTACGAATCCCTGCGGTCATCTCCATCCCAGGAACGGCGTTATCTAATAAAACATCGTCCTTACGTAGTAATTTATATTTCCTGGCGAATTCCATTGGGGTAAGCGCCATTGCCCATGGACCTTTATTGACATCCTGGCTAACCAAATCCTCTTTGATCACCGGCATTATCGCCGGCCAATTGAATTGTTCTTGCGCTCGTAAACTTTTCATATCATAAATCTTGCGAAACTTTAGAGTAATATTGGATTGATACAACACGATTGCCAAAATGATCAAAATAATAACAACGGGATAACGCATAAAGTCACCAACAGCACGGGTCGTATTTACGAGCTGATCCCAATCCACGGCAGCTGGATCGACTGTTTGCATTAAGTATATAAGACTATTAAGCCGCTCATCATGAATAAACAGGTTAACTAGGCGGGCTTGCCATATATTGATTTGGAAAACCATCGTGACTATATATTGATGACCAATTTTCCAAATAAGGAATACGGTGATAAAAAGCAACACCATAATCCATATGGGTGCCATACTGTTATCACCGCTACCTTGCTGTTGTGGTTGTTGAGCCATTAATACTACTTCAGATTCGTTGATTTAATTCAAGTATATACTGTGCTACATATTTTATGCGAGAAATTCCTGTTTCAATTAAACAGGATAATCTCCTGAAGTCTCTTTAATCAGACGACTATGCTCATAGCGATAAATACCAGTTGTGTGAACAAAACGGCTAATATTTTCTACATCCAATGTCTTATCTTTAAGTGTGAGCAGCGAATTTCCTAATTTATCGCTTAATGCTTTGTCTGGAGGTAAAGGGATAATATCAGACTGGTTAATATAGATACCGATATAGGCTTCATTCATTTTATTTTCTTTTGTTTTAATAATGGCTTTAACTTGATCTTCGGTTGCATATATAGAGCGGGAGATCATTTGCCGTGGAATATTCGCGACGATACGTTCCCAGGATTGTAAGTTTCCACCATCTGCAGAATATAAAGAAACAAAGACCTCTTGTTGCCCGCTACGCAATGCCATACGATTAGCCAAATGAGTTTCAGCTTTTATCTGAGCGGAGGTACGTGAACCCAGTTGTTCTAAATACTGTTCCCGTATATTTTCTATATTCTTCGCGATTGCCCCTAAAAAATTAGACTCATTCCAGGGACCATCATTCAATGCTTTATCTAAGGCACTTATAATTGCTTCGTGTTGCTCATCCGTCAGCTTTTCTTTCATAGACCACCTCGGAGTAAGAGAACTCAAGAATTAACTAAGTATAAGCACATTATTAAGAAGATAGTCGGATCACGTAAAATTTGAACATGATTCGACTATTCTGAATTCTGGCTCTAAAAGTGTCCAAACGAGTGGAGTGAGGCGGAATTGGAATCCAAAGTTTTATTATCGTCAAGCTCGGGATTTATTGTCGTTTGCACCCCATTCACGATATTATTTATTGTATTTGCACAGGCTTCAAGGCATTGAACCGCAGCAATATTGGCAGGCTTATTACCAAAGTTGGATGCTTTTCTTAAAAGCTCAATTTGGGCGTTTAATGGTTTGATAACCAAATCATGAGTCTCACGCAAGTTTGTAGGTATTTTACCTTGAGCTGCTGAAGTAAAGAATCTATTGGTCATATCTTATTCCCAAATACTTATATTTGTACACATATAGCCTAATTCTAACAAAAGAACTTTAAAAAGCCTATACACTGAGCGCATAACTTACGCTTTCTTAACATTAATTATAACTCATTAACCTTAATCGTACATTAACTCATCAAGTGGAGTGTAATCTTTACTGGGACCCCCATGAATTAATTCATTAACCACATCTGTCATGCACAATAATCGGAGTACATTGGGAGTAACCTCGTCAAAAACCACACGCATCCCCAGTATAGCGTCTTCGGCCTCATCAAAAGTTGCGCCTATACCGTATCCTAGACATAAAGAACATAATTGATCGGCACGTTTAGCAATAGCCGGTAATAATCCCGTTACGGAAAAAACTTCATCAAAGCTAACAAATCGATCATTTAAATAAAATTTCGCATTCATACTTGCTGCAATGTGACTCATGCATTTGCTTATACTCTGTTCCATTAACGCCACCATGGTTGTGAAGATTTAACGGCTCCAGCTAGAAAACTGCGAATCCAACGTAAAAATACTGGGACAGTAAATCCGTAATGTTCGATAATGCCAAAGAACACAGCCGAAATAAGCACAAGCACCCCAGTCCAAACTCGGATGTGCATCAGGAATAAGAAAATTGGAAAGGCGGCACGCGCATCAACCATGAAAAAACGTGCACTTCGTGCTGAATCCCGCCAATGTGCTGTCTCAGCAAAACCACCAGCCATAATTTTGCCCCATGAATAAATCGTTACAAATAATCAAAGTATATACCGAAAAATTACACTTTCATATTGCTTCACAGAACTCACTTTTCAAACACGTGCACTACTAGACGATTAATCGACAATAGTATTTGTATGTGAGAATCGATCTTTAAGTGCCTCTTTGCGTACGAGTTCCATATCGGGTTTTGCTGCAGGGGTTAACGCCGGTTGCGGCAGTGCATCGGAGAAATCAACCTCGTCATGCTTATTCTGCACTCGAGTACCCTGCAAAAGTCCTAGCATGTAAGAAGTACTTGTCTTATTCATCAATCGACCTCGGTAACCTATTACTGAATAAGTTATCATAATTTTATTAAGGGAAGCTTAACCCAATATTTTATTGTTTAAAACATATTAATTTGTTTGATTTTATAACATATATAACATTTCGCAGAAAAATTTGTCAAAGGCATTATAAATACTCCTTGAGTAGTGAGGTCATTTTACGTTATGTTAAATCTCCCTTAGGGCATTTACGGATAAATGCATTAGTTGCTCTTGACTAGTGAAATATAGGAGAATTTAATGGCTCGCGGTGAAGTTAAATGGTTTAACAATGCCAAAGGTTGGGGATTTATTATCCCTGAACAAGGCGGGGATGATATATTCGTACATTTTTCCTCGATACATGGTACCGGATATAAAACCCTTATTCCCGGACAAATTGTTTCTTATGATATGGAACAAGGTGATAAAGGCATGCATGCGATCAACGTGTTGACAATGGAGCATTCACCAGAACCAGCATAGCTCGATACCGCCCTAATCTAAAAAATTTGTCTTGCTTGCTGTATTTTGTACGCTCTTTGGTTAAGATCCAGGCATTAATAGCAGGATGAATGATTTATTATGAAACATGGTGTATTACTGATCAATTTAGGAACTCCTTCCAGTCCAACTGTTTCCGGGGTTAGGGCCTATTTGCGTGAATTTCTTACAGATAAGCGGGTTATTGATTTACCTGCAATAGTCCGTTATTTGCTCGTTTATGGTATTATTATCCCCTTTCGCACCAAAAAATCGACGCATGCCTACCAATCAATTTGGACTCCTGAGGGCTCACCGTTATTTACTAATTGCCAGAAACTCACAACAGCATTACAGCAAAATATGGGGGAGCATTATCAAGTCGTTTTAGGTATGCGTTACGGTAAGCCTTCGTTAGATGAAGCCCTTCATAAACTCAAAGAGTGCTCAACAATCACCGTTATCCCCCTCTATCCTCAATATTCTTCAGCAGCAACAGGCTCTTCCATTGAGCGCGTTTTTGAGCTTATTAAAGATTGGAGCATAATCCCAACATTACGTGTTATTCGTGATTTTTATGCTGACCCTGCGTATATTGAAGCGCAAGCGACACTGATAAAACCTTACATTAGCGAACAATCATTCATTCTTTTTAGCTATCATGGTCTACCTGAGCGACAAATTAACAAAGGTGGCTGCCTTAACGTCTGCCAGGAAGAATGCCCAGCCCCCTTATTAAAAAATCCTGGTTGCTATAAAGCACAATGCCATCAAACCAGTCATTTACTTGCTCAAAAGTTAAATCTATCTTCGGCTCATTATCAAACTGCATTTCAGTCCAGATTAGGTAAAACACCATGGATAAAACCTTACACCGAAGAAAAACTCACTTCATTAAGCAAGCAAGGCGTTAAGAACCTGATTATTGCTTGCCCTTCATTCACTGCTGACTGCTTGGAAACGCTCGAAGAAATCAAATTACGCGCACAGGAGCAATGGCATAATCTTGGCGGTGAGACCTTAACTGTTGTACCGTGCCTCAACGCGGAAGCTATTTGGGTTAAGGCACTTAAGCAAATCGTACTCCAATAAAGTAAATCTAAAACTAGGGCTCTGCTTACTTTTTCGTAAAGCGATTCACGGGGCCCATGCATTTTTCATACCAAACAGAGCTACTCGCGCAATTTTTTTTACGATAACATTGGAACGTTGTACTTTACTCAACCATAATTAAAAGGAGATTCATGTGTTCAGGATGTTTTTTTTGCTTTTTTTATACACCACCTGTACCCTCGCGGCAGTTTTTAGCAATGATGAAGTAGCGCAACTACGACAAAATTTTTTTGCTAATTTTCTTGCCAATGGCGCGATCGTTGCTTCCCCCTCGAAACAAGACCCAGACTATTATTATGATTGGGTCCGCGACTCAGCCATTGCTATGGACCTAATTACCACCTGGTATGAACAAAGCCACCAGCAGAAGTATAAAGATTATCTTTACCACTACGTAACCTGGACCGAAGCAATTCAACATCAGTTACCCGTACCGGGTCATCATATTTTAGGAGAACCGAAATTCTATGTTAATGGACAAGCTTATAACGGTCCTTGGGGTAGACCTCAGAATGATGGACCTGCAATAAGAGCTTCCGCATTAATTCGTTTCGCCCAAACAATGATTAACGAAGGAAATGAAACTTATGTGCAAGAGCATTTATATAACAACTCGCTCGACCATACGACCATGGGCGCGATTAAGACGGATCTAGAATATATCGCGCACCATTGGTCTGACCCAAACTTTGATTTGTGGGAAGAGAGCTATGGTCATCATTTTTTTACAAGCATGGTGCAGCAAAAAGCTTTGGTCGATGGTGCAGCGCTCGCGCGTCGGATGCATGACAATGCTGCCGCAGCTTATTACGAATATCAAGCTAGTCTGATTTCTTTACGTTTGCACCAACACTTGAATCCAACAACCCACACGATCCTCGCAACACTTCCCTTACATAGCGGTCCACAGAAACCTATGGAATTAGATTCTGCCATTATTCTCGGTGTATTGCGCAATCCTCAGTCAGGTGTCTTTGCTCCCGGAAGCCTCTTTGTTCATAATACGGTAAGTGCTCTGCATGAGCAGTTTACCCAAACTTTCCCTATTAACAATCAAGCCTCAGGTGCCATTCTTTTCGGACGATACCCAGGGGATACTTATGACGGCTACAGCACACATGGAGAAGGTAATCCTTGGTTTATCCTTACGGCTACAATGGCTGAATATTATTACTCTCTAGCCCTTACTACACCAACACATCAGTTCGTGAAAGTTAAAGAATATATAGAGGAAGGAGATAAATATTTAGAGCTCGTAAAAAAATACGCGCCTTCTATGTCCATGGCTGAGCAGATTAATTTACATACAGGCGCACAGCAAGGTGCCTACTCTTTAACCTGGAGTTATGTATCAGTACTTCATGCCTTATCGATACGTGAAAAAGCCGAAAAAATACTGGCTCACTCTAAATATTAACTTTTTTTAGTTAAATCTATTGGCGATGGCCGTCTTGAAAAATAGCCCCACTCTGGGGCTATTTTAAAAAGCTTAGATGAATACTAGCTCGCGGATAAATCGATCTGGGCGTTTTCGAGTTTTTTTATTTTTATTCTATGTTCACGCCCTAAGTATCTAAGCGGCTTACCTGATAAGATATAACACTCTATTTGCTCTAAACTTAAACCTTTCGTTTCTGGCATATAACCATACGTAAAAATTAAACCTATTAAACAAATAATTGCATATAGAGCCAAGGTCGATTCAATACCAAAGCTTTGTTCCAGTAATGGAAAACTAAAAATAACCACTGTATTAAAAGACCAATTGCTCATCGCCGAAAACCCCATCCCCGCACCGCGTACATGTAAGGGGAAAATTTCTGCCATGGCAATATGAGGTATTGGCCCGATACTTATTGCAAAGGATAAGATATATACCATCAAACACAATATTGATAAAGCAGGCAACCAACTCACCTGGTAACGATAAAATATGCATAAAGACATCAAACTAAGAAAAGTGCCCACAAAACCAAAAATAAGTAAGTTCCTGCGACCAATTTTATCTACGTATATAATAGCGAAGACGGTAACTATTAAATTGAGCATTCCAATTCCAAGAGTCGCCAGTATTTGACCCGTGGCACTACTTAAGCCTAAATTTTTAAATAGTTCTGGAGCGAAGTAGATGATGACATTAATGCCGCATAATTGTTGCAAACAAAATAGAAAAGTTCCCAGGAATAATACTGAAAATAGGGGCTTTCTAAATAATAATCGCCAATTGCCCCGCTTAGGCTCCTGAATCAGCGTTAACTCAATATTTTGAAGCTCTTGTTGTACATTAGGAATACCTCTTAATTTCTTTAGCGACTGCAATGCATCTTGCTTTCTTCCGACACTACACAACCATCTTGGTGATTCGGGTAATATTAAAATACCAAAGCATAAAAGAAATGCAGGTATTGCGCTTGAAGCAAACATCCATCTCCAAGCATTGCTCTCCAAAAGCAAATAATTAACGGCGTAAGAGCACACGATTCCTACAGTCATTGCGAGTTGATAAATAGCCACGATGGCTCCCCTTGCCTCCTGGCGGGCTGTCTCTGCGAGAAAGAGTGGTGCCATTACTGAAGCGACACCAATAGCTAGTCCCAAGATTAGGCGTGACCCAATTAAGATACCCACGGATTGAGCAAAGCCTGCACCTGAACCGCCCAGTAAAAATAAACGCCCAGCCAAAGAAGGCTAGGGGGGTCGCCCCCAGTGCTTCAACAGTTAGCTGGCCATGACGGCAGGCGGAGGCCATAACTGCTATATGGTGCGTATTAAGGTCGAAATGATTTTTAACTAAATCAAGCGAACCGGCAATCACACCCTCATCATATCCAAAAAGAAAACCTGCAATCGAACCAAAAAAAGCGACCATCCACGTCATTTAATACTCCCTGTATTCTTTTTTATTATTCCTATTTCGTGAATTAGGCAGTATTTTTACTGGGTTCTAATCCACACGCAGTTGTCGCTTTTTTACATAACTCCGTAATTAAAGACCAGTTTTTTTCCTTAATTGCTTTTTCTGGAACAATCCAGGAACCCCCCACGCAGGAAACATTAGGTAAGGCTAAGAATTCAGTAAAGTTTTGCTCATTAATCCCCCCAGTAGCACAAAAGCGTGCCTGCGGAAAGGGGCCATAAAAAGCATTCAACATACTTTTTCCTCCTGCAGCGACTGCCGGGAAAAATTTAAAACAAGAATAACCTAATGCCAGCCCCTCCATAAGGTCCGAAACACTCGTAATCCCCGGTATTAATGGGATTTGCTGC
>Ga0066256_1003134_pt1 | contig 16500 bp, 18 predicted proteins | sample ThiBio_1000_biof_FD_87107 | JGI IMG/M metagenome (GOLD analysis project Ga0066256, IMG submission 87107) | Wastewater bioreactor microbial communities from Cape Town, South Africa - Thiocy_expt_1000_biof (version 2) | ecosystem: Engineered > Bioreactor > Thiocyanate-remediating >...
CGGCAGAGCCAGGCCATGAAAGCAGCGTGGGCACCACCAGGCCGACACCTTTGCCGGAGCGGGTGGGCGCGAAGGCCATCACATGCTCGGGGCCTTCATGGCGAAGGTAGTCGCCGTCCTTGCGGCCGAGGAAAACCCCGACGGGTTCGGTCAGGCCGGAACGCTGGATTTCAGCGGGGAGTGCCCAGCGTGCCGAACCGTAGGTCGTGACCAGCTTGGATTGCCGTGCGCGCCACACCGACATGGCGATGGCCGCAATGGCGCCGGCGAAGCCGCTGCACGCCGCGATGGCACCGCCGCGCAGGAAAATGTCGGGCGCATAGGCGTCGAAGAAGTACCACCATTCGAACAGCCGCCATGGGTGATAGACGGGCGTGCCCAGCAGGTCGAACCACGGCGCACCAAGGCGTAGCTGGTAGCCCAGTTGCGCGGCGATCCACTGGGTGGCACCCCAGGTTCCCGCGATCACGATTCCGAATACCGCCAGGATTTGACCGAACAGCACACTGGTCCCCTGCATCTCGACCTCCTGGGTCTCGCTCCCGAACAAGGCGCGGACAACAATGTTCCGCACGGGTGAGAGTGGCGGTCGAGCTAGTGCCGGTCAAAGACCGTTAATGGGATAGCGAAGACGAAGAAAGCAAGATTTCTAGCTGGGGGAAAAAGGAGCGCATCGCTGCAAACGTCAGCGCGTTTCGGCGTGTATGGTGCTCCGTTGAAAAAATGTTGGTCGATGCCGACATGCAAGCATGTTCCAGCGCACGTGGTCGGAAGCAACCGGCTGATGCGTGGATGGCGATCAATTTTGCGGCGGCGCGGGCTGCGGTGTGTATTTACCTTTGCCGTCCCCCATGAAGCGTCGGCGGCGTGCTTCGCTCGCCGCGCTGCAGAGGGCATCACCCATCTTCGCGTGATCTTGCCTACACAGGCGTTCCACTTCCTTGAGCCGTTCGGGATTGGCGACCAGTGATTCGACGGTGTCCGTCGGTGCGGGCTTTTCGCAGGCGGTCAGAACCAAGGCCAACAGCAGCATGCTGGTTTTCTTCATGTAGCCTCCTTCAAATGTGGGTGCGCAAGTGTCTATCATGTTCCCGCACTTGAATTCGAGTGCTCCGCGGCAACCACTCGGGCGACGAAGCGGCTCAACGGCTCCGAGGGTTCCGTGTTGGGCCGTAGCAAGTAAGTGGTCAGCACGAGTGGCCGCCCCGCCAGCGGGCGAGCCACGACCTCCGGATGGCGACAGACCATCATGTGGGACTCGTTGGCGAAGCTGAGCCCATAGCCAGCCGCAACCAGCGTCATCATCAGGTCGAAGGTCGCCGCATGTTCAGCCACGATAGGTTCCGCGTCTACGGCGCGCAAAATGCGCTCGATCTGTCGGTAGCAGCCTTCATAAATCTCCGGGTGACACAGTACCAGTGGGTAGCGGATCAGTTCCTCCAGTGGAATGCGCTTGTGCGCCAGCAGGGGATGACGCGCTGGAACGGCGATCACCAATGGATCGCTCCACACTGACTGAACGACGATGCCTTCACCGACCTCGGTCGCGTGGGCAAGTCCGGCATCGAATAAACCGCCACGCAGGCCTTTCACCTGTTCCGCCAGAGGGACGTCGAACAGGCGGATTTCGACATCGGGTTCTTCTTCTCGACATCGCGCCAGCAAGGAGGAAAGCCGTGGTTGGGCGATGCCGTCGGACAGCGCAATGCGCAGTGTGCCGCGATAGCCGGTGGCGGCCGCTTGAGTGCTGGCGATGGCCTGTTCCAGCGTGGACAGCACGCGGTGAGCTTCGCCCAGGAATACTTGTCCGGCCCAGGTCAGGCGAGTGCTGCGCGTGGTCCGCTCGAACAACTGCACGCCCAAGTCATACTCCAGGTCCTTGATCGCTCGGGACAGCGGCGACTGTTCGATATGCAGCCGCTCGGCCGCGCGAGCGAAGTGCAGTTCCTCGGCGACAGCGATGAAATAACGCAGGTGGCGCAATTCCATCAGGATGCCTTTCCCTGGCTATGCGCAGGCTGAGATTCGTCGCGAATTCTGGCTGTGTGTGGCCTTGAGGTTTTTCGGACAGCAGAGCTGATGTGCGCTAAGGCTAAATCGGTCGGGAAAGCCCACTCTTTCAGTTTCCCGTTGATGGCTTCGATGCACTGCCAGACGCGTTCGAGGTTGAGCCAGCGCTGCAAGGTTTTCGGGGCGGCATTGCAGAGCACGTCGGTCACATTGCGTTCGTCTATCCGCTGTAGCAATGCCGTTTCGAAGGCACGGGCCGATGCTTTCGGTTCACGTGGCATGCTGCGCTTGAGCACGTGCAGGCCGGACTCATCAATGCCCAGCGTCTTGTTCTCCGGGAAACAGGCATTCATCTCGGCTGAGGCAGACATTGCCTCGCTGGCTACCCGCAATCCGTTTTCATCCCAAGCCGATAATTCCAAGCGCTCCCGGATCGCCTGATGATGGCGATAGAGCGTGCGCAACTCCCCATACACCAGTATGTCGGCATCGATTCCGGCCGTCGAATGCGCATGCCGCATGATGGCCAGCGGTATCTCGTCTATTGTCGGAAAATACCCTAGGTACTGAAAGGCTTTGAGCTGCAATAGTAGCTTGAGCCGAGGCTGGGACTTGCGTGTGAGGGTGCGTGCGAAATCAAGCTCCTCGCCGGTTAGCGTGTAGAGCGCATCCAGCTCCATGGCAAGGGGACTGCGCTTGAAGCGCAGATAGGTGGTATGTTCAATTGGGGCCATCGCGGGACGGCCTTACGCGTTGCCAACTGCACTTGGGTGTCGGCTGCCCCACAAACCTGGCTCAGGATCTTGGCGATCTCCTGTGCTTCTCTATCCAGCACATCCAGGTTGTTGCCGTATACGTTTACCACCACGGAAGCTGTGTAGCCGGACAAGATTTCTTCGATTCGTTCCGTAAGAAATGTTTTGACGGAGAAATTGGCTCCCGGAAACTGCACCAAGGCCTTGCGGATATCCGACTGGGCATGCTCGGCCGCCTCATCTTCGGCTGGTTTCAGGTCGACGTTCAACTTTCGGTATTGTGTGCCTGTAGGGTCGTCCGCCCCTTCAGCTTTAGCCCGCTGTGCGACCATGCGGATGATTGGATGCTTCAATGTCGCACGTACGTACAGCGGGCGCGCAAGCGGCTGCGCGAACATCTCCCCCAAGCCTGCCAGGCACGTTTCGACGCGGCAGGCGATCAGCGCGGCAGCACGCCCAGGTCGAACTTGTACACCACGCCGAGCGAGATCGCCGATGGACTGTTGCCCGCAACCAGAGCAGGCACCCCTTGGTCCCCATGGCCCCAATCATAGGACGTATAGCTTGCACCGGCATCATTGTCAGTACTGGCGTAGGCAACGTATAGCGTGGTGTTCTTGTCCCATGCATAGTCATATCCCACTGCCCATTGGCTGGCACCAGTATTGGACGTGTTATCCAGGTCATTGGCCACAGTGTACTGAGCCTTGACTGTTCCGCTGCCGCCTACCTTGGCCGAGGCGCCCAGCGTGTACTTGTCGCGGTCTGCGCCCGAGACATTCCCGATGGCAGTTTCCCGCTGCCAGCCGCCACCCAGATTAAAAGCGCCGAAATCGTAGCTCCCCGTAATGGCGGTGGCCTTGTTGTCGGATGTACCCGTCCCCTTGTTGAAGTTGGCGTAGGCGGCCCCCAATTTGAGCCCGCCGTTCGCATAGTCGCCCTTGGCAATGTACGCGCTGGCGTTGTTGCCGCCCTGGTCTGGCACGTAGGTCAAGCCGAGGGAAAAGCCGCCGAAATCGGGGGTGCGGTAGTATGCGGCGTTGTTGGCGCGGCCCGGCAAACCATCGCCGCCCCAGATGTTGCCGAGATCGCCCACCTGATCGCCAAACAGGTTGTAGTCGTAGACCCACTGGTTGAATGCAGGCAGACGGCCCAACAGAACCGTTCCAAAGCCGCCCTTCACCCCGACGAACGAGTCGCGGGCACGGGTGAAAATCTGCCCGTTTGAGCTCGCACCGCCGTTGCCGTCGCCCGTACCGTTGCCGGTGAGATCCACGCCCGATTCGTACTGGAATAGGACCGAAAAGCCCTTGCCGAGGTCGTGACTGCCTTTGAAACCCAGGCGAGAGGAGTTGCTGTGTATATAGGCGCTCGAGTCAGTACCAGTATCAATACTATCGGCGGACAGGTGGCCGACCCCGTAGATAGACAAATCCAATGCCGACGCTGGCGCACTAACCGCCGCCCAAGTGCTGGCAATCAGCGCGAATACCAGGGCCTTGTGGTTCATATGGGTCGCTGCTGTGTTCTGAAACATATTTCTCCCCTCTTTAGGTTGATGGGCGTTCTGTGTGGCTAAGCAAACAAACAGCCCTATATATGGAACAATGATGAAGCTGCATTGCCATAGTGCTCAGGCCTTTTTCACTTCCACCGCCACCATGGTGTCGAAATTGCCATTGATGGGGCTGATATCAGCGCGGGTCACATGGTTGAATTCCTGGCCCTTCTTGGGGAACAGGGCGACTATGCCCACGCTGCCCGGCATGACCCCGTCGTGGACCCGCGCACGCGCACGGCATTCACCCTGACGGGATTTGAGCACTACCCAGTCTTCATTCGAGATGCCGCGCGACTTGGCGTCCTTGGGATTCATCTCCAAGTAGGCATCCGGCGTGCGGCTAGAGACGGTGGGCTTGTCCCAGTAGGTGTAACCGGTATTCCACAACTCGTCGAGCCGGAAGTCGAAGGCCATCAGAGGGTACTGGCTATTCACCTCGCCCCATTCGAAATCTTCCAGCCTGAGCTTGCCGACCAACTCCATCTCCTCCACATGGGCCTTGTTGTCTTTCTTGAAAAAGCGCTTGCCGAGGACGTTTTCCATGTCTTCCCCATACAGCCGCTCCGGCGCCTTGCCATTGACGTAGGGCCAACGCACACCGTTGGTGCCCGCAGCCTTGAGCATGCTCCAGCTGACATCGCGGATGTCGCCGCTTTTGGCGCGAACCTCGTCCCAGATCGCCTCCTCGTTCTTCCAGTCAAACCCCGAATACCCCATCTTCTTCGCCACTTGGGTGACGATCCACCAGTCCGGCCGGGCATCGCCGGGCGGGTCCATGAATTTCTGCTGCAGGCGAACGCGGCGGGTGACGCTGGTAAGCACCGTATCCGTCTCGCCCCAGGTGGCTGCGGGAAAAATCACGTCGGCATCGGCATTCATTTCAGTGATGATGCGGTCCTGGACGACAAAAAAAGTTTTGGCGATCAGCGGCCGGTGCCGGTTGAGGTCAGGAATCTGCTTGTAGATATTCGAGCCGAAGGCCCACATGGCCTTGATCTTCCCTTCGCGCAGTCCTTTCAGAATGTCCAGGTTCTGCTCACGGCTCTTGGGCTCCGCCGGCCAGGCCCAGGTACCGCCCGGGTGGCCGCCGGCGCGCGAGGTGCAGGCGCCGGGTTTGCCCAGGTTGCCGAGGATGACGCCCAGGCAGGAATAGGCGTGCTGGTTCTCGAAGGCCGCCATCTGGTGCTGGATGCCCTTTTCGTGCAACACCATGGTCTTGCCTTTGTTGGCGACGAGCAGATCGGCGGCGGCCTTGATCTTCTCTGCCGGCACGCCGGTGGCCTTGGCCGCGTTCTGCAGTGAGAAACGCTCATCCATGGCTACCTTGCGCAAGACGTCGAAGCCGCTCACCCATTTCTCGACGAAGGGCTTATCCCAGGCGTCGCGGCGCAAGACTTCCTGGATGAGTGCCGTGCCCAGGATGAAGTCGGTGCCCGGGCGAATCATCAGGTGCAGTCCGCCGCGCTCTTCGGCATGACGGGCCATGGCGGTTCGGCGCGGGTCGATCACGATCTGTTTGGCGCCGGCATTGTTCATGTGGAAGCGGTTGTACCAAACGGTGCCATTGGCCCACAGGTTGGTGCCTGCGGTCATCAGCAGACCGGTCTGCTCGAAGTCCTCTTCGGTAAACGACCGTGTGCCCGAACCCAGAATGTGGGAGACGCCGGAGCTTTCCTCGTCGAAGGCCCAACCATTGCCGGCATGGCTGGAGGAGCCGATGCCCTCGAACCATAGCTTGAGCATGGCGTGGGTGGGCAGCGACCACAACCAGTCGCCCCAGACGAGGCCCAGCGCGTCCGGCCCATGCTCGTCCCTGATTCGCGAGAGATTCCGCGCGGTAAACGCAATGGCCTCGTCCCAGCTCACGGGAACCAGCGGCGAGCCTTTGCCGCCCTTGCGGATCATGGGCTGGGCCAGGCGTTTCTTCGCCGAGGGCAGGTTCTTGGAAAACAGGGTCTGGGCATTGGTGCCGCCCCGTACCGAGTAGTCGCCGTGATTGACCACGCAATCCTTGTCCGGATAGACGGCGATGAAAACCTTCTTGCCGCCCTTTTCCGCCGGCGCCACCATGGAGGGCGACAGCCACTCGCCGGACAGGGCGCCGGCATAGGCACCGGCGGGTTTTTTGCCGGTGCCGCGTTCCCATACCTTGACCTTGTAGCCGCACTGCACCATGCAATACTGGCAGGTTGTGTTGAAGGACTCGGCATGATCGGGCGGCAACTCGACGCATTCGCCCGGTCCTTTGGCCAGCGCCGCGCCGGGCGCCGCCAGCGTCCCAATCGCTGCCGCGCCGGCCAGGCCACCGTGCTGGATGAAAGCGCGGCGATTCTCGTCAAACTTCACATCTTTTTGTATTTTGGTCTTCATCTGTTCCTCCGCCGATTCAGTCGTGGTTGCAAGCGCGGCCATATACCAGGCCATGCTCGATGCCAACCGCATAGACCTTGTCGCCATCGACGCGCAGCGCGATGCGTGGCAGGCCGCGAGTGGTGGGGCCTTCAAGGGCATCTCCTCCCTTGGCCGGATCGAACACGCTGGCATGGCAGGGACAGACGAAATGGCCCGTCCCGGCGTCGTAATTCACCGGGCAGCCCATGTGCTGGCAAAGTGCGCTGTAGGCAACGAGGGAACGCTTCGGCCCGGCCCCATCCGGCACAGCACGGCCTAAATCGACCAGATAGGCGGGCTCGTCGCCGGGGTAATTGAACGCGAAGGGTTTGCCGGGTTGAACTTCGGCGATGCGCGCTACGGCTTTTTTCGCGGGTGCGGCTTGCGCGGCGGCAGGGACCACCAGCGCTCCTACCGCCGTGCCGCCAGCCAGCATGAAGTGGCGACGAGTCAATTTTGTCTGCTGCATGTCTCTCTCCTTGTTTTTGATACAGTTTCGAAACTCATCGTGGGGCATGGGGCAGTGTCTTTGTTCTGCGGCAGACTTGTATATGGCCTTTTTGCACATGGGGTTCGACCGTTATAATGATGCAAATGCACTATGAGCCATGCTGAAAAGCGCCTCAGGAGGAGCCGCGTGACCACGAACAACCTGCTGCACGAGATGTTGTCGGAACTGGCCGCCCCCATGCTGTTGATCGGCGGAGACAAACGCCTGCACTTCGCCAGCCCGGCATTCAGGCGCCTGGCGGATATGGAGATCGATGCGCTGCCCTGCGATACACTGTTCCACTTGGCAAAATCCGCGCTTACGGTTGGCCATTGCTGCTGGGACGTGTTGGATATCTATCTGGCCAGCGGGGAGTCGGGGCTATGGCAGTTGAGGGACGGCCAGGACTTGCTGCGGCCCATGCTGTGCGAAATTCGCGCCATCGAAGTGGCGGGAAGATCGGTAATGATCGCCATCGAAGTCAAACCCCTCAAGGATCTCATCTCTCCCATTGCACTGAGTTTTTTTCGCTGTCTGCGCCGCTCCGTGCCTGCTGCCGCGGCTTATGAGAAGTACGTGGCCGAATACCTAAGTAAGAATTACGGTTTCGGTGTGACGAAATGGCTGAGATTCGACCACAGTGACATGTCAGCTGCGGAAGCCGCGCTCATGGAGAAGCTGACCCACGCCATTGATGGTGTTGACCCGCTTGTCCGGCAAAACGGCCTCTTCGACGTCATCGTGGAAATGAACGGGCGGGAGCGGATTTTCCATGTGTTCCAGTCGTCGCATGCTGCGGTGCCAACCTGCCTCGTAATCGGCGACACTGGCGGACGGTTCGGCGACGAGGTTATCTGCATACTGCGGGCAGCGGTTGCAGCGTGGACCGAACCCGACGATTTGCCCGCCGCCGAAACCCGCGCCATCAACCTGGCCGTGATCGAACTTCTATCGGCGACCGAGCGGGAAATACTGGGATGTCTCCGGAAGGGCATGAGCGATAAGGAGATCGCCCGTCTGCGTCGTGTCAGCATCAACACGGTACGCAATCAAGTATGCGCGGTCATGCATAAGATCGGCGTGAGCAAACGCATCCACCTTGCCGCCTTCAGCCTGGCCGACATCCATGAGGACTGAGCAACCGCTGCTTCTCCAGATATCTTCCCTGCACCGGGAAAGTCGAGTGGAGGTTTCGTTCGCTTAGTACGGCTGCAAAGCCGGTGAAAGATAGTTCGAAACGGTGAAGAAATAGCGATCACTCCGGCCCTGAGTCATGCGTAGCGCTTCCAGCGCCACCCCATGCTGTTCCTTCACCTGGCGGATGCGTTCGGAAACGTGGGAGCCCGTGCCCAACGAGCTTTTCATCGGCATGGAAAATATGGATAACCACTTTCTTTGACATGGAGCCTCCTCATTTGGACAGAATTTGAAACAGTTTGTAGGCCGTCATCACCACGATCAGCACGCCGAACATCTGCTTCAGGCGCTTGCCGGAAACGAACAGGCTGGTCATCCGCGCACCGATGAAGGAGCCGACCGCGCCAACCACGACTAGGATGGCGCCAAACTGCAAATCGACCTGCATGGTCGACAGGTGCGGGATGAGCGAGGAAAAGGACGGCGGCGTCACTGCGACGGAGTTGATGCCGGCGGCACGTTTGGGCTCATAGCCCACCAGGATCAAGGCCGGCATTAGCAGGAAGCCAGGCCCCACGCCCAGCAGGCCCGCCAGAATCGAGATCGGCCCCGCCAGCATGAGCGCAAGTTTCAGATTGGGCGCGACGGGCGCGGCCGCTGGATCCTTGGGCATTTCCTTCTGGAACATGCGCCAGGCGAGGCAGACCACAGCCAGAAGATAGATGCCCCACAGCCAGGTCTGGGCGGTGTACTGGGCAAGCCAGGCGCCGAACGGCGCCATCACTGTCGTCACTGCGGCGAGCATCAGCGCCTCGCGCCACGCTACCAGGCCACTTTTGGCAAAGCCGAATACGGCAAACAGCGCCGTCACGCCGTTCAGGAACAGGCTCAATGGCTGCACCTGGTGTACCAGGTCGGCCAAGAAGAAACCGAGGAAGGGTACCGCCGCAAAGGCCACGCCGAGCCCCAGCATGCCGGAGGCCACCGATAGCACGAACAGCCCGGCGGCAATTATGGTCGTCATATTGTCCAACATCCCGCTTCCCCAAAGTCCCGGCGGCAAACACCCTCTATTGTGGTATTGCCCAAGGCCTTCCATTTAATTCAATATAGGCTCTGAAGTTATGCACTTCTTCATGATTTTCGAAACGCGCCGCACATCCCTTGCAGCCTAATGCGGGCTGTCAGCAAGCCGGCGATGCGCACCTTGATGCCGCGCAGGGGACCCGGAGGACGGGAATAAGCCGCTCGATGCCCTTGATGATACAGGCGGACAGTGCGGCCAGCAGCAACTCGGCCGAGTTGAAGGCCTTCGGATTGCAGGCCAGGTCGATATTCAGGGGATCTCCGCCTGCTTGCAGCGCGACAGGCTCCCCTGTGGGCCGAGTCGCATGGTTTGGACATGGAATGTCATTTTGGAGTCGCTCATGGCAGGGCGTTCAACAAGTCTTAACCTTAGCAGCACTTCCCACCGCCGCCGCACCCTCCATTCGAAGGTGCAACCTGAAGGATATCAGCCATCCCGGCCAGCCAGCCAGCGATCTTGTCGCGGCTGGGCACGCCACCGGCATGCACCACCTTGCCGTCGATTACCACGCCCGGCGTGGACATGACGCCGTACGCCATGATGGCCTGAATATCCTCAATCTTTTCGAGTTGTACGGCCACGCCTTTTTCGCTGGCCACGTCCTCGATCAGTTTGAGGGTGGTTTTGCAGTTGGCACAGCCCGTGCCGAGTACCTTGATATCCATGATTTCATTTCTCACAAAACGAGGTTGAACACATAACCCACCAGCAGGATGCCGGCGGCGACGACCCCCACGAAGGTGGCGATCAAACGGGGTTTGAGCACTTTGCGCAGGATGATCATTTCCGGCGCCGACAGGGCGATCACGCTCATCATGAACGCCAGTACCGTGCCCAGCGCCGCCCCCTTGCCCATCAGCGCCTCGACGATGGGAATGATGCCCGCCGCGTTGGTGTACATCGGCACGCCGATGGCGACGGCAGCGGGAAGGGACCACCACGGTGCATCTCTGCCCATGATCGAGGCCATAAAATCCTCCGGCACGTAGCCGTGGATGCCCGCCCCCAGCGCGATGCCGGCGAGGATATAGGGCCAGACCTTGCCGACGATTTCGCCGACATGACGGAAACCGCTGTCGATGCGCTCCCCCCAGGTCATGACATCGTTGGTCGCAGCGGCCGGCGTCTGGGTGTTTTGCATGGCGCGCACCCAATCTTCCAGATGGCGTTCCATCTTCAATTCGCCGATGACCAAGCCGGCGATGATCGCCACCAGCAGTCCTAGACCGAGGTAGAGTGCCGCCACCTTCCAGCCGAACATGCCGTACAACAGGGCCAGCGCCACCTCGTTGACCATGGGGGCGGAAATCAGGAAGGAAAAGGTCACCCCCAACGGCACCCCGGCCTGCAGGAAGCCGATGAACAGCGGCACCGCGGAACACGAACAGAATGGCGTGACGATGCCGAGACTGGCCGCCATGACGTTGCCCACGCCGAGCCGGCGCCCGGAAAGCAGGGCACGGGTGCGTTCCGGAGAGACAAAGGTATGCACGATGCCCATGACGAAGACGATGCCGGTCAACAGCAGCAGCACCTTGGGCGTGTCGTAGAGGAAGAATTGCAGCGCGCCGCCCAGATGGCTGTCGCGCTCGACCGGCAGCAGCGCGACCAGCGCTTCGGAGAACGGGATCAGCGTCTGATACAGCGCGAACCAGACCGCAACGGCCAGTGGCAGGAACAGCCAGGGCTGCGCGGTGGGCCAGCGTTTGAGTTGCGCGACGAACGCGGACATGGGGATCGCTCCTTGAAATTCGGACAGGCATTGACGTCTCTTGTATGGGAAGACGCGCTAACCCCGAAAAGGATGCAGCCGAACGAAAAATTTAGCAGCCGCGTCCGCCGGGAACGAAGCAGCAGACATTCCCCGCCTCGTCGAAACGCACCCCGCAGGTTTGCGTGAGTTCGTCGCGCAGGCGCTTGCGGGCACGCTGCACGCGCGATTTCGCGCCCGGCAGGCTCAGGTCCTTGAGGCGGGCGTAGTCCTGCTGGCTCATCCCCTCCAGATCGCAACGGGTAATGGCTTCGCGGTCTTCCTCGGGCAGTTTCGCCAGGACGCGCGGCAGGCAGACGGCCAGTGACTCGACGGCGGCGGGCTCGTCGTGCTCCACGAACAGGTTTTCCGGCAACTCGATCTGCTCCCGCTTCACGCGCAGCCGATCGGCCAATGTGTTCCTTGCCACCTCGTACAGCCAGGCGCGGGCATTAGCGATCTCGCAGAATTTCTTGTCCTGGCGCAGGGCTTTGAGGAACAGGTCCTGCAACAGGTCCTCGGCATCGTGCGAATTATCCAGACGGCGGCGCAGCCAGGCGCGCAACTCCGCCTCGTGGCTGTCCCAGGCACGCATCAGGCAATTCATGGTTGCGCCCCTGCTTTGGTTTCCGAAAGTGCGCGCAGGATAGCGACGATTTCTTTGGTGCGCGGCAGGCCGCTGACGAGGCCCCCGGCCCCTGTGCGAGCACTGCGGGAGTGCTGCTCGTGGCGCAAGCCGACCACCTCGAGATGCTTCTCGATGTCCAGATACAGAATTTTATGTAAACGAGGTTTTGGCAGAACGACGCAAAGATCTTCGTTCTGCGAATAACCAATTTGCTTGTTTTTGTGGGGCATGGGGTAACACTACGGCAATTCTGATTTTTCAGAAACCTACCCAACGGATGGCCCACGTTGCCGTCCAAGTTCCCAGGACACGCCACAGCCTCGTACTACAGCGGTCATGCTTTGCCCCAGCCGCTGTTCGACCACCGGTTTCCACGGCACCAGGCTGAATCCCATGCCGTCATCCAACATCGCGAAGCGCCCGCTGGCAAGTTGCACGTTGCGCCGGTAAACCCCGGTCGCACTTCCACCGTCTGCTAGGGGCCGGTGCGTCAGGCCGGTTTCCGCAGCGATGGTTTTGGCTGCTGCATCGATCTCGCGCCCACGTAGCGTCGCCAACAGATTGCGTGCCAGGATCACGCGCGAGCCGCGCCGCGCAGCCAACCCCTGTTCGATCAGGAAATCCGACCGCTGCCGTAGCGCATCGCGCACCTCACCGCCGAAGCCGTTGCCGGCGATGCCGCTGGTACCACGGATCAACTGCTGATCCAACCAGGTCGCGCCGATCACACGGGTTTGTCGTTCGATGGGCAAGTGCGAACGCAGTTCCACGGACACGCCGCCCAGCCTCTGCGCATCGTATTGCCGACCTCGCTCGGGCAGGTCCGCAGGCACCCGCCAAACACCGTCGGCCATCCACTCGACAATGCCAGCTCGCCGCAGTGCTTCCAGGCGGCGCACATGGGCATCAACCACCTCCTTGGGGCCGCGCTCAGGCGTGGTCTGAGCCTTGGCCATCGTCAGGTGATGGCCGCTGCGGTACAGGCCATCGACCGCGAGCGCGGTGATGTTCTTGTCAGCTATGCGGATGTCAGCCGAACCGCGCGCCTCTACCACTGAGCCGACGAGGTATTGCTCCAACTCCACTTTGGCATTTAAGGCGACGTAGTGCGCCTTACCGTCGATGCCATCAATGACCAGATAGCCGCAGCCGTATAACTCGTCGGTCATACCCTTGCCCGCCACCCGGCCGACCACCGGGCGGACGTTCTCACCCGGCTCGAACACGGCCAGGTCACGCGGCACGTCGCCCATGGCTCGCTGCATGGTGCGGACGATGTCGCCACGCTCACCCATGGTTCGCAGAACCTGTTCTGCCTCAGCGTGGACGGCCCACACGCCGGGCGATGACTCGTGCGCCAGCCCCATGCGCTGCAAGCGTTGCAGCCGTCCGATCAACAGCATGCGCTGCTGTCTGCGCGATGGATCGCTGGCAGGTTGATTCATGTGAATCATCCCGCCTTGCGCTTCACGTTGCAGCGTGCTATCCAAATTGGTCCAGCGCTCTTGATCGACCTCTCGCCGCAGACTCTGTTGAATCTCCAGTTCGGTGCGCGGCCCCAGCCATTCGGTCGCCAGATCTGAGGCACGCTCGCGCATCCCTTGGGCGATGTAGTCGCGGGAAATGATCAAGTCCTTGCCCGTGTCGTCCTTGCCGCGCAGCACGACGTGGGTGTGCGGGTTGTCGGTGTTCCAGTGGTTCACCGCCACCCAGTCCAGGTTCGTCCCCAGATCGGCTTCCATGCGGCCCATCAGGTGTCGTGTATAGGTGCGCAGGTCGTCGATCTGCTCGGCATCCTCAGGTGAAACGATGAAGCGGAACTGGTGCCGATCCTCCCGACCGCGTTCCTCGAAGGCGACCAGATCGGCGTTGTCCGTCGTCGGCCCATAGGGCTGGCCCGGTTCGCCATCGCGGCCGACACCCTCGCGCTCGATGTAGCGCAGGTGTGTGGTGGTCGAGCGCGATCCGGCCTGCCTGAGTTTCACCAGCCGGGTCTTGATGGCGACGCGCCGTGAGCCCGGCTGCGCAGAGCGGCCGATAAAACGGGCGGCCACATGCCCACGCCCAAGGCGTGTGCCGGGCCGGGCTCTCGACTTGCGTACTGACTTGCCGCCAGCCTTGCCGACCTCCTTCAAAACTTGCGAGACGAACTTTTGCTGGCGGTTCTTGGGTGTGCCGGGGCGGATGCTGAAACGGTCATCGTCCTGGTTGCTCATGACATGAACTCCGGCGTGGCACCGCCAAGCCCAGCGGGCGAAGCACGCGGATGGGTCAATACTGATGCGAATTTCGCGCCGTCGGCGGCACAGCGGTGCAAGTAGCGCGTGCCACGCCAACCCACGTGCAGACAAGGCTTTACGCGCATCAGGGTGCCGCGTCCTTTTATCTTGCCCTCCGTCTTTTCCGATCGCTGACGCGACCGGCCCAGACGGTCAGGCTGCGATCGCCTGCACGGGTGAAGCACCGCAACCGCAGGTTGTGGTGCAAACGATGTGCAGTGGGGCTGCACGAAGAACGGCGTGCAGTGCTGCACGTTCATGGCGTGCCCCACTCCCATAAGGGCTGCGCGCTGCCGATCACGGCCGAGACAGCAACTGGACCGAAGTAGCGGCTGTCGAATGACGCCGGATTGGTTGCGCTGAGCAGGAACAGCTCGCCGTCGCGAAGCGGTCGGCATTGCTGCCAGGCCGACAGTGGACGGCCACGACCATCGACTCTATGGACGCCGGCGACCGCCACGCCGTCGATGCGAACGATGTGCTTCTCGACGCACACTTGCTGCGGCGACATCGCGCCAATGCGCTTGAGCAGCGGGATGTGCTCAGGCAGGTAGCCACGCTGCGCGGCCAGTGCGGCGGCGTCTGCCGGAAGCCGGGCGAGCACAATGCTGCCGACATGCAGCGAGTCGGGTGGGCCGATGCGGTACCAGCCGCGTGGCACGCTGTCACTAGGGTTGTAGACGAGGCGCGCAATGGGCGTATGGTCAGACGGCCAGGCGAGCGCAGCAATGCCAAGGACAGTGAACAGTGCGACGGCCCAGCGATGGACGCGGGTGTTCATCGCAAAACCTCGCCTGCGAGGTAGGCCGCATGCCGTTCGGCGGTGTAGACCGGCAGTGGCAGGCGCGCGGTCATCCGGTTTCCCAGCGTGCGCCAGTACGCGGGCGACACCGCGGCCGGATCGATGCCGAGCGCTTCGATGGCGTCGATCTGTGGTAGCACTAACTGCACTTGCTGTTCGCCTTCGGCGCACAGCAGCAGGCGCGCGCCCGGGTGGATGCCGGCGATGCGCTGCACGGCGTCGAGCGGCGTACACGCCTGCAAAACCATGAGCTGCCAGCGCGTCGTACCGTAGTCGTTGGACTCCCATCGCACTCGGCAGAACACAGCCGCCGGTGTGAAAATTGCGCTGCGCCGCCAGCGGTCCAGTCGAAGCTCGCGCACCGGATGGCCGAAGCGCAGGTAGAGGTTGATCCGGTGTTCGACGAACGCCAGCGACACGCGCGTCAGTGGCGTGTCGTTCGAAACGCTCGATAGCACGGTGCGCGGCGTGGGAAGGCTCTCGCTCGCGGCCTGTTGGACTGCGTTCATTGCGGCTTCTCCGGGAATTCATCTTCCAGCAGTGCACGCAGCATCTCGGCGACCGTGATGCCGCGTGTGAAGGCCTCGATCTTGATGCGGGCGCGCAGCGCCGGCGTCACGTCGAGGGTCAAGCGGGCGGTGTAGAGATCGGTTTTTCCGATGTCTGCACCATCGCCCTGGCGCACCCAGGCGTCGGCCTGCGGATTGGCTGGCGGACGCGCACCGATGGCGACGCGTTTCCCATTCTTCATGGCGCCATCCTCAATACTTCAGCGGCGAGCGCCGCGATCTCGCGCGCGGCATTGCTGTCTGCGTCGAGTTCGCGAGCGAGCTGACCCCTGGCCACGCTGTCGGCGAACACGATACGCTGGCGAACTTCCGACAACAGCGATGGCAAAGGTTGATCGGTGAGCGCGTTGCGTGCCTCGCGCCCGATCACTGTGGTGCTGACCCGCCGGTTGATGACGAAGGCCGCGCGCAGCGTTGGCCGGAACACCTGCGCTTCGCGAATCAGCGACACCATCTCGGCGCTGGCCCATACGTCGTAGGGGCTGGGCTGAACGGGAATCAGCACCAGATCCGCCGCGAGCAGCGCGGAGCGCGCGAGGGCGGCAATTCGGGGTGGGCCATCCATGACGATGTGATCGCAGCGCCTGGCTAGTTCTGGCGCTTCCTGATGCAAGGTTTCCCTTGCCAGACCTACAGCGCTGAACAATCTTGGCAAACCATTCTGACTGCGGCGCTGGGTCCAATCGAGTGCCGAACCTTGCGGATCGGCATCGAGCAGGATCACTGAGCTGCCTTGCATGGCCAGCTCACCCGCGATGTGCGTGGCGAGTGTCGTTTTGCCGACCCCGCCTTTCTGGTTGAGCAGCGCGATGATCATGATGCGCTGCCTTTCGCGCGCCGGTTTATCCACAGCGCGTCGGGTCTTTTTATCGTTAGTTTTATAGATTCAAAGTTAGAACCTAAGTTAAGAGACGCCGAAATCCGCGCCGAAGAAGGTGTTTCGGTCGATCCGTACTCCTGATAGCACGACAGCGCTGCGCCTGATAGCACGAGGATTTCTACGCCTGATAGCACGAGCGGATTCACCGCTTTTCCACAGGC
>Ga0066256_1003135_pt1 | contig 16495 bp, 15 predicted proteins | sample ThiBio_1000_biof_FD_87107 | JGI IMG/M metagenome (GOLD analysis project Ga0066256, IMG submission 87107) | Wastewater bioreactor microbial communities from Cape Town, South Africa - Thiocy_expt_1000_biof (version 2) | ecosystem: Engineered > Bioreactor > Thiocyanate-remediating >...
CGTCCGCGGTTTCATGGTGCTGCGCGAGCAGTTCCGGGGTGTGTGGGGCCCGGAGCGTGGGGGGGTGGGCTGGAACGCGCGGCGGGGGGTGCGGAGCCCCGGGAGGCCGAGATCGGGGTGCTGGGGGGGGAAGGGATCGTCCGGTTTGCGCGCCTTGCGCACCCCGCGCGTGGCGGCGCTGTTCCGGGGCGCGTTCCCGAGCCGATGGCGCTCGACGACCTGGCCGCCGTGAAAGCGCCAGTACGTGAGCTGGTCGATGCCGAATACGACGACGATCCAGATGAGCAGGAGGCCCGTCGACATCATGATGTAGAACGCGAGATTCATGTGCACTCTGATCTCGGGCACGAAGCTGAAGACCGAGCCGAGACCCCATCTCCATTCCAGGCCGACGAGGGCCAAGGCGACCACTGCCGCAATGATGAAGGTGTGCAGAACGCGCGCCCTGACGTTCGTGAAGACGATCACGAACAGGATGACGGCGACGTAGGAGATGCCGAGCCACGCCTCGGGAAAGAACTTGATCTGCTTGCCGGCGAAGGGGACCGTGACATTATTGAGGTAGGTCGCGAAGGCACAGACATAGCCGTAGAACCAAACGACCCACCAGTAGAGGATGTTGGAATGCGCGACGAGGCGGACCTCGCGTGGCGGCGCGGCCTTCTGGGCCTGGGCGTGCATTCTCGCAGCTCTGATGGCGGCGGCGTCGCCGCCTACATCCCGTCCTTCGGCCATGTCCGTGACCTTTCCCCTGGAATGATGTGGCGCCCGGCCGCGCCCCGCAATGCCGTGCGCCCGCAGAAGCTACGGCAGAGCAGGCCACGGGGACAAGCACCGCGAAATCGTGTCGCTGCCGACGTGTATCCGGGGAGCACCGCGTGATGTCTCCCCCGCCGCTGAGATCCGCCTCAGGGAAGCCCGTGCCGATGAGCTCGCAGCGCTCAGCGAGCTCTGCCTGCGCTCGAAGGCCGTATGGGGATATGACGCGGCCTTCATGGAAGCCTGCCGTCGCGAGTTGACCCTCACGGGCGAGGAGCTTGGCAGGACCCTGGTGCGCGTCGCCGAGCACGAAGGCCGGCCGATCGGGCTTTGCCAGATCGCGGTCGAGGGGCCGAATGCCGATCTCGCGAAGCTGTTCGTCGAGCCCGCCGAGCTTGGGCGCGGTTGTGGGCGTGTGCTTTTCCATTGGGCCGTGGCGACGGCACGCGATGCCGGCGCCCGCCGCATGACCATCGATGCCGATCCAGGCGCGGTGCCGTTCTATATCCGTATGGGCGCGCGATCGGCGGGTGTTGCACCCTCGGGCTCGATTCCGGGGCGGGTGTTGCCGCGGCTCGAGGTTGCGCTCTGCCCTATTTGTGACATATCACACGCAGGGGCGGGGTTCGAAGGGGAGCAGCAAGATGAAGACGTATAGCGGCGTGCGCGGGTTCGACGGACTGGTGGTGCAGGTCGACGGGGCGCCGCTCTCCGAGCGTTACGACATCAAGCAGTTCACGACCTGGGGCTTCGAGTGGACCTACGAGGGCGAGAGCCCGCAGCAGCTCGCCCTCGCGATCCTTTACGATCACCTCCAGGATGGTCCGCGCGCCATCGCGCTCTCGGAGCCGTTCATGCGCGAGGTGATCGCGAACCTCGACAACGACTGGGTGCTGACCAGCGACGAGGTTCAGCGCGCGATCGACGGCATCGAGGCGCGGAAGTAGGACGCTCAGTCCCTCGCTGGCTTCAGCGCGTCGACCCAGGTGACGAAGTTCTCGAGCGGCTCGCGTTCGGTCGTGAACGAGTTCACCTTCGCGCTGGTGTCGGGATAGCCGATGCCCATGCCGCAGATGATGATCTCATCGTCCGGCACGCTGAGGCGGGCTCGCAGCACCTCGTGAAAGTTCGCGAGTGCGGCCTGCGGGATCGTCTCGAGGCCGAACTGGCGCGCCGCGATCATGACGGACTGGATGAACATGCCCGTGTCGAGCCACGAGCCCTTCTTGAGCTGGCGATCGATCGAGAAGATGAAGGCCGTGGGCGCGCCGAAGAACTCGTAGTTCTGGCGGCGCTGCGCGTGCATGCCCGTCTTGTCCTCACGGGTGATGCCCATGGTGCTGTAGAGGCCCCAGCCGCAGGCGCGGCGACGCGCCAGATAAGGCTCGTACCACTTGGTGGGATAGTACTCGTATTCGCGCGTGCCTTCGCCGACGGTGTCGTAGCGTTGGCAGAGATCAGTGACGATCTCGTCACGCACCTTGCCGTCGAATACGTAGACCTTCCACGGCTGAATATTGGAGCCGGAGGGAGCGCGTCCCGCAGTGGTAAGAATGCGCGCGATCAGCTCGCGCGGCACCGGTGTCTTCAGGAAGGCGCGCGTCGACTTGCGGCCGCGGATGGCCTCCTCGACGGTGATGGCTCGTTCCCCGGTGCCCTGGCTCGCGTCGTTCATACTGCTCTCGTCCCTGATCTCGACATCTGTTCGATCCAGGAGATAGCAGGCACGCAGGGCAGGCTCCAGCCACAATGTCCGGACAGATGCCCCTCATGCGCGACCGGCGGGCCTCAGATCAACCGCCTAGGCGGGCGATCTCCGTGGCGAGATCGTGCAGTTCAGGTGCGGCAGTCGGCGGCGAGGTCGCGAGAGCGGCGACGGCATCGAAGCGGCCGACATCAATGCCGAGAATACCGGTCGGTTGCGCTTCGTCGGTCACGAGCTGGCGCGTTCGTTCCGCGACCGCATCGGCGCCGGGGCCCCGAGCGACGATGCCGAGCGTCTCCAGTAGTGCGCCGATGCCTGTGCCGCGCATCTTCCCGATGGCCTCGAGCCGCGTCCAGGCGGTGAGGAAGCGCACCTCGGCATCATCGGCCAGCAGCAGAGCCTCAGGGTGCGCGGCGGCACCGGCGATCTCGATCAGGTGTCGGCGCTCGGCGCTGAGGCGCACCGGGCGGCGCACCTCGACATCGATCCCGACGCGGCCTTGATTGCGGACAGCGATGACGGCGAGGCCGGCGCTGTGGCTGAGACTGAACTCGCCATTCCACCCCGAAACGCGCGGCTTGCCCGCGCCGGCACCGTCGAATTGCACGGGGCGTCCGAGATGCTTCATCAGCACCAGGTGAAGCGCTACGTGAGCGGCAATCCAGTCATTGCGGTGTGCTTCGCCTGTGATCCGGCTGGCGTGCGCGATCTCGGCTTCAGTGAGCAGATGTCGATCGCGCTCGAGGGCGACAAGGTGCGTGCCTAGAGCAGTGAGATCGACAATCCACACGTCGGTTTCGCCGGGCGGCGCTGCTGCTGCGCGCGTGCGCCCGGCCACGGCCTAGCGACGGCCGCTGGCGGCAGAGGCGCCAGCCGGTGCCTTTGCACGCAAGGTCTCTCCGGCGAGAAGCGCCCGGCAGGCGCTGAGCTCCGAAATCGCAGCCACGACGACATCGCGCCCGACAGATGCTTCCTGAGGCGCGGCTTCGCTGCCGGCGCGCGCCTTGCGCGTCCCCGAGGTGCGGCGCGCGTTCGGCGCGGCCGAGATCGCCGCTGCCTCCGCGGCTTGCGGCACGGCTGCAATCAGCGCCGTCGCATCGTCCGATGCGAGCCGCTTGACCATCTCGACGCCCTGCTCCTTGAGAATGCGCTGGACGCCTCTGATCGTGTACGCATCGCGATTGAGCAGCGACTTGATGCCCTTGATCAGCTCGACGTCCTCGGGCCGGTAGAACCGCCGCCCGCCGCCCCGCTTCAGCGGCTTGAGCTGCTTGAAGCGCTGTTCCCAAAAGCGCAATACATGTTTCGGCACGTCCAGCTCGGTGGATACCTCGCTGATCGTGCGGAATGCATCCGCCGATTTAGCCATGTTAGTGCCCCGCCGTTTAATGGCCCCGTGCCGTCGCCCAACGGCGCTTGAGCCATTCCTAGATCAAAACATCATAGGATCATTCCGCCGCCTTGCGCCGGTTCAGACGCGTATTGATACGCTCCTTCATGATATTGCTCGGCCGGAAGACCAGGACCCGGCGCGGCGTGATCGGCACTTCCTCGCCTGTCTTGGGGTTGCGGCCCATGCGCTGCGCCTTGGCGCGCACGCCGAACGATCCGAACGAGGAGAGCTTCACGCCTTCGCCTTGCGAAAGCGTCTCGGAAATTTCGCTGAGCACGCGCTCGACGAGCTCCTGGGACTCGTTCCGTGGCAGACCAACTTTCCGCACCAACGCGTCCGCCAGATCCGCACGGGTCAATGTCTTGCTGCCCATTGGTAAACGCCTCCCCGATGCTTGATTGTATAGAAGCTACCGGCAGCAGACATTCGGGTCAATGCCCGAGAAGAACAACCGGCTGAAATCGCAATAAAAATTGTTCAGCAGCAACAAACGATCAATTTCAGTGTGACAGCGCACGCACCGTTGAGCCGAAACTCACCAGCGCGCGAGCACCGCACCCCAGGTAAATCCGCCCCCCATAGCCTCCATCAGAACGAGGTTGCCCTCCTTCAGGCGATGCTCCTCGAAGGCCTGGTTCAGAGCCAGCGGGATCGAGGCGGCGGAGGTATTCCCGTGCTTGGCGAGCGTGCTCATGATCTTGTTCGGGTTGACGCCGAGCCGCTTGGCAATGCCATCGAGAATGCGCTGGTTGGCCTGGTGCGGCACGTAGAGGTCGATTTCCTCGGCCGCATAGCCGGTCTCGACGAGCGTCTCCTCGATCACGCCCGAGATCTTCTGGATGGCGTGGCGGAAGACCTCGCGGCCGTTCATGCGGAGATGGCCGGTGGTCTTGGTCGAGCCCGGGCCACCGTCGACGTACAGCAGATCTTCGTAGCGGCCATCGGAGCGGATGCGCGCAGAAAGGACGCCACGGTCGTCGCGCGTGCCTTTTTGCGGCTGAGCCTCGAGCACCACGGCACCTGCGCCGTCGCCGAAGAGCACGCATGTGCCGCGGTCCGACCAGTCGAGGATGCGCGAGAAAGTCTCCGCGCCGACGACGATCGCGCGCTTGAAAAGGCCCGTTTTTAGGAAGTTATCGGCCGTCGTCATGGCATAGACGAAGCCCGAGCATACGGCCTGCACGTCGAAGGCTGCGCCGTTCGTGATGCCGAGGCCCGCCTGAATGCGCACGGCCGTTGCCGGAAATGTCCGGTCGGGCGTCGCCGTCGCGCAGATGATGAGATCGATGTCGCCGGGATCGATGCCGGAGCGCACGAGGGCCTGCTTGGCAGCGGCGATGCCGAGGTCCGACGTCAGCTCGTCCTCGGCCGCGATATGGCGCTGCTTGATGCCTGTGCGCTCGGTGATCCAGGCATCCGTCGTATCGACGATGCGCGAGAAGTCATCATTGGTCATGATGCGCTTGGGAAGATAGGCGCCCACACCACGAATTACCGATCTGATGACGGCCACTTTGCTTTACCTCGCGTGAGTTCTTCCTGTTCCGCCTCAGTTTTCGGGGATCGCCGCAAGCTTGCCGTGGAAGGCGCCGAGATCGGACGCGATCCGCCCCTTGAGGTCGCCAGCGGCCATCTCGTAGCCGACATTGATCGCGCTCGCAAAGCCGAAAGCGTCCGTGCCGCCGTGGCTTTTGACCGCTATGCCGTCGAGGCCGAGGAAAACGCCGCCGTTGACGCGGCGCGGATCCATCTTGTGCTTGAGTGTCCGAAAGCCGGGTTTGGCCAGCAATGCGCCGATCTTGGTTATCAGCGACTGGGTCATGGCCTCGCGCAGGTAGACCCCGATCTGGCGGGCGGTCCCCTCGGCCGTCTTGAGGGCGATGTTGCCCGCAAAGCCCTCGACGACCACCACGTCCACGTCGCCCTGGCCGATCTGGTCGCCCTCGACGAAGCCCCGGTAGTTGATCGGGAGGCCCAGCTCGGGGAGTTTCAGCCAGGCGTGCGCCTGCTTGACCTCGTCCGCGCCCTTGATCTCCTCGACGCCGACATTCAGCAGGCCGACACTCGGCCGATCGATCTTGAGATAGGCCCGCGCCATGGCCGCGCCCATAAGGGCATACTCGGCGAGCTGGCGCGCCGAAGCGCCGATATTCGCGCCGACATCGAGGACGATGCAGACACCCTTCACCGTCGGCCAGAAGGCGGCGATCGCGGGCCGCTCGATGTCGGCCATGGGCCGCAGCACGAGCTTCGACATGGCCATCAGCGCACCGGTATTGCCGGCGGAGATCGCGGCGTGCGCCGCGCCCTCCCGCACCTGATCGAGGGCGTGCCACATGCTGGTGCCCTTGCCGCGGCGCACGGCCTGGCTCGGCTTGTCCTGCATGGAGATGGCTGTGTCGGTATGCACGATGCGCGACGCCGCTGCGAGGCGCGGAAAGGCCTTCAGCTCCGCTTCGATCACATCGCGATTGCCGCACAGGATGAAGCCGATCGCCGGGTGAGATTCGAGGGCCATGGCCGCTCCCGGTACGACGACCGGGACTCCATGGTCGCCCCCCATCGCATCGATGGCGATTATGCGAGGCTCTGCCATATGGTTCTTACTTGTCCAAGGAGGACGGCCAAGCTTCTACGCGGCGACTGTCCCTGAATTCCCCCAGGCCGCCTTGCCGTCAAAACCGCCCGAACATAGCGCTTTGCCCGGCCTGCACAACTGATTTTACCATCGCGGCATTATCATCAGTAATTGTGCGGACGGAGTTGAGGAACCTCGGGGCGCAGGGCTATCGGCGCTCGCGTTGGCGCGGCAAATCATGATATGAGCCCGAGGAACGAATGTGAAACGACGGGCGCCCAAGCTTGTGCAGAGGCTTGTGCTGCGGCTTGCGCCCAGGCTTCGAACGGGGTGGTTCGATGAGCGACGCCGACCGGCTGGTCTCGAGCGTCAAGAGGGAGGCCGATGCCTTCGAGGCATCGATCCGCCCGCAGTCCCTCGACGAGTTCGTCGGCCAGGAGGCCGCCCGCAGCAACCTCCGCGTCTTCATCCAGGCGGCCAGGGGTCGCGGCGACGCGCTCGATCACGTGCTGTTTGCCGGGCCGCCGGGCCTCGGCAAGACTACGCTCGCGCAGATCATGGCCAAGGAGATGGGCGTCGGCTTCCGTGCGACATCGGGGCCGGTGATCGCCAAGGCGGGCGACCTCGCGGCGTTGCTCACCAACCTCGAGGAGCGGGACGTCCTCTTCATCGACGAGATCCACCGCCTGAGCCCAGCGGTCGAGGAGATCCTCTACCCGGCCATGGAGGACTATCAGCTCGATCTGATCATCGGCGAGGGGCCGGCAGCGCGGTCCGTGAAGATCGACCTGGCCAAATTCACGCTCGTCGGCGCCACGACGCGCGCGGGCCTGCTGACCAACCCCCTGCGCGACCGCTTCGGCATTCCCGTCCGGCTCAATTTCTACACGATCGACGAGCTGGAGAAGGTCGTGAGCCGTGGTGCTCGCGTGCTCGGTACGCGCATGTCGACCGATGGTGCGCGCGAGATCGCACGCCGCTCGCGGGGGACGCCGCGCATTGCGGGCCGGCTGCTGCGGCGCGTGCGGGACTTCGCGGCCGTCGATGGCGTCGCCATTATCGATGCCACTGCCGCCGACCGCGCACTCAATATGCTGGAGGTCGACAACGAGGGGCTCGACGCCCTCGATCATCGCTATCTGAACTGCATTGCCAGGAACTACGACGGCGGGCCGGTCGGCATCGAGACCATTGCCGCGGCGCTCTCCGAGGCCCGCGATGCCCTGGAGGAGGTGGTCGAGCCGTTCCTCCTTCAGCAGGGGTTCATCGGCCGGACACCGCGTGGCCGCGTTCTCACGCTACGCGCCTACCGTCATCTCGGGCTCACAGGGCCGGCGCGCGCATCCGCCGCTCAGGCCGGCCTCTTTGAAGCCGCAGAGGACGACGACGATACCGCGGCTTCGGGCCGGGGCTGAGCCCACCGCAGATTTGCCGGGCCTTTGATTGTTTCCACGGGATTGCTCGCTGAATGCTCACGCGTCGCGCATTGCTGAAGGCCGCAGCAGGTTTGGGTCTCACCAGTTTCGGCTTTACCGGCTACGCCCTCGGCGTCGAGCCCTGGGCCCATCACATCACGCGTTACCGCCCGCGCCTGTCCGGGTGGCCGCAGGATCTGCACCTTCGGATCGCGCTCGTCGCCGATGTCCACGCCTGCGAGCCGTGGATGGACCTCGAGCGCGTCGAGCGGATCGTCGTCGACACGAACGCATTGTCGCCTGACCTGATCTTGCTGCTCGGCGACTATATGGCTCACCACCGCTTCGTGCGCCGCACGATCCCGGCGTCGGAATGGGCGCGCGCGTTCGCGGGCTTCAGGGCGCCGCTCGGTGTGCACGCCATTCTCGGCAATCACGACTGGTGGGACGACGTCGAGGCCGTGCGGCGGCGCCATGGGCCGGTCCGCGCCCGTCGCGCGCTCGAAGCCGCCGGCATCCCGGTCTATGAGAACGATGCGAAGCGGCTCGCGAAAGGCGGCCGCGCCTTCTGGCTGGCCGGTCTCGGCGATCAACTGGCCTTCAGGCGACTGGCCCGCAGCCGCGCCCGAGCGGCCACAGGCGTCGATGATCTGCCGGGGACGATGGCCAAGATCAGTGACAATGCGCCCGTGCTGCTCATGGCGCATGAGCCGGATATCTTCCCCAAAGTGTCGCGGCGCGTGGCTGTGACGTTCTCGGGGCACACGCACGGCGGGCAGGTCGCGCTCGCCGGATTTGCACCGATCGTCCCATCCCGATATGGACGGCGTTTCGCCTATGGTCACATTGTCGAGGAAGGGCGCCACCTGATCGTGTCGGGCGGCCTCGGATGCAGCGGAATGCCGCTTCGGTTCGGTGTTCCGCCGGAGATCGTGCTCGTGGAGCTTGGAGGGCGGGATGCCTGACCGGCAGGCATGGCCTGATCTTGCTGGCCGGCTCGTGACGGGCGCGGACGGCGCGCGCCACCATCTCCTGCCCGTGCGCGTCTACTTCGAGGACACGGATTTTTCCGGCCTCGTGTATCACGCGAGCTATCTGCGCTGGTGCGAGCGCGGCCGTTCGGACTATCTGCGCCTCGTCGGCAACGAGCATCGCGCGCTCATCGAAGGCGGAGACGGCGCCGAGCCATCGGCGTTCGTCGTGCGCCGGATGCGGCTCGAATATCTGAAGCCGGCGCGAATCGACGAGGTGCTGGAAGTCGAGACGCGCGTTGCCGAGGTAAAGGGTGCGGCGTTGAGCCTCGCGCAGCGCGTGCTGCGGGACGGCGTGGTTCTCTTCGAGGCCGAGGTGCTGGTGGTGCTGGTCTCGGTATCGGGCAAGCCGCAGCGCCTGAGCCAGCGCCTGCGGGTGGGCCTCACAGGCCGCTGAGGGTACCTGTGGAGCAATCGGAGCCCCGCGATTTTCACTCGTCTCTTTGTCGTTCATGGGACCCGGCGGCACATGGACACATGTGGCCGAATCCGGGCATCTGGACCCTAGTTTAGTCACAATGGAGCGTAAGAAGCGGCGCTGGGGACAGGCAAGTCCGCAGATTCCAGATGAGCCCGACCGGTCGGCAGTGCGCTATCGAGGCGCGGATTGCGGGCCCGAGGGCTAGTGCTGTTTGATCGCTCTCGCCTCGATCCGAACCTCACGCGCCAGCGAGCAAAGTATGAACCCGACGGATATCCTCAAGGACAAGATCGTCACGGTCGGACATGGCAGTGGCACGTCGTTCATCGAGCTGTTCTTGCAAGCGCATGTCGTCGTTCAGATCGTCATGGTCGGCCTGCTGCTGGCCTCCGTCTGGTCCTGGGCGATCATCATCGAGAAGGTCTTCGCCTTCCGCCGCGCACGCCGCGAGGCGGACCGCTTCGAGCAGCTCTTCTGGTCCGGCCAGAGCCTCGAGGAGCTCTACGCGAACCTCGCCCGCGACCGCACGCAATCCATGGCGGCGTTGTTCGTTGCTGCCATGCGCGAGTGGAAGCGCTCGGTCGAAGGCAACATCCGCGCACTGGGCGGCATACAACTGCGCGTCGAGAAGGTGATGGACGTCACCATCAGCCGCGAGATGGAGCGCCTCGACCGCCGCTTGCTGTTCCTCGCGACGGTCGGTTCGACGGCGCCGTTCATCGGCCTCTTCGGCACGGTCTGGGGCATCATGTCGAGCTTCCAGGCGATCGCGGCCTCCAAGAACACGAGCCTCGCCGTCGTCGCTCCCGGCATTGCCGAAGCCTTGTTTGCGACGGCACTTGGCCTCTTGGCCGCAATTCCGGCGGTCATGGCCTATAACAAGTTCTCGGCCGATTCGGCGCGGCTCGCGCAGCGCTTCGAGGCCTTCGCCGACGAATTCGCGGCGATCGTCTCGCGCCAGATCGATACGCGGACCTGAGGGGGCCGCGAGCGGGGAGAGAGCAGCATGGGCGCGAGCCTCAACACGGGCGGATCAGGCAAAGCTGGTCGGCGCAGCCGGGCCCGCCGCCACGCGCCGATGAGCGAGATCAACGTGACGCCGTTCGTCGACGTCATGCTCGTGCTTCTCATCATCTTCATGGTCGCAGCGCCGCTGCTGACGGTCGGCGTGCCGCTGGAGCTGCCGCAGGCGAAGGGCAAGCAGCTCGAAGCCAATAAGGAGCCGATCGTGGTCTCGGTGAACGCCCGCGGCGAGGTCTATCTCGGCCAGGAAGAGCGCACGGCCATGCGGCTCGACGAGATCGGGGCACGCTTGACGGCCATCGCGGGCAACCGCGGCGGCTTCGAGGAGCCGGTCTTCGTGCGCGGCGACAAGGCCGTGAGCTATGGCGACATCGCCCGCGTCATGGGCCGCATTCGTGACGCCGGATTTCGAAAGATTTCCCTCGTGACGGAAGTGGAGGGCGGAGGCTGAGGCCGTGTATTTCGGGCTTCTCGTCTCGGTTCTGCTGCACGCGACGCTGCTCGGCTGGACGGTCGTGTCCATTCAGTCGGTGCCGGAGCTGAAGACGCCGACGATCGAGCCGATCGCGGTCGACATGATCTCGCCGTCCGAGTTGACCCGCATTACGAAGGGCAGCCGCTCCGCCACGCTCAAGGAAGCGATGGCCAAGGACAGCCCGCAGAACGATCCGACGCCCAAAGAGGCCCCGCGTCCCCGCATTCAGTCGGCACCGCCGCCCCCGACGCCTCCCGCTGCCGAGCCGCCTGCACCAACCCCGCCGCCACCTCCCCCACCGCCGAAGGCGGCCGAGGCACCGCCTCCGCCGCCACCCGCGCCGACGCCCCCGGCACCGGTGCCGGATCGCAGCGCGCTCGAGCAGAAGCTCGCCGATCTGGCACTTCAGCAGGCCGAGGAAGCCAAGCGCGAGGCCCAGGCGAAGGCAGAAGCCGAAGCAAAGGCCAAAGCGGAGGCAGATGCGAAGGCCAAGGCTGAAGCCGAGGCCAAGGCGCGCGCAGAAGCAGAGGCTAGAGCCAAGGCAGAAGCAGAGGCGAAGGCCAGAGCGGAGGCCAAAGCCAAGGCGGAAGCCGAAGCCAAGCGCAAGGCTGAGGAGAAGCGGAAGGCCGACCTCAAGCGCAAGCAGGAAGAAGCGCGCAAGAAGAAGCTCGCCGAGGAAAAGGCCAAGGCGCAGTTCAGTGCCGACCGGCTCTCCGCGCTTCTCGATAAATCTCCGGATCCGCGCGCGCCGGCACCCGCCGCGCCGCATCCGAGCACAGATACGCGCGCCAAGGGACCGGTGCGCGGAGCGCCAGAAGGGCGCGACACCCAGATATCGGCAAGCGAGGCGGCTTTCCTTGCCGGTCTGATGCGCCAGGCGGTCAGCCGCTGCTGGAATATCAATGCCGGTCTCGAGGGCATCGAGCGGATGGTCGTCCAGATCGAGGTGCGGCTGCGCCCGGACGGCTCGCTCGCGGATCAGCCGAAAGTGCGCAATTCGAACAACTCGCCGCTCTTCCGCGATGCCGCCGACAGCGCCATGCGCGCGCTCATCGCGTGTGCCCCCTATGCCCTGCCGCCGGACAAGTACGAGGGCGGCTGGGAGCACATGATTCTCTCGTTCGATCCCAAGGATATGTTCTAGCCGCAAGCGCACGCTCGCAGCGCTGTGCGCATTCTTTCGGCAACATTTGCCGCTCTCGACGCTTTATGCTCAATGACCTGAAGATCAGGCTGGCGATGACGTGATTCGCGTCACGCCCTGCCGAAGGGCATCCTCGGCTTCAGGCATGGAGGAGAGTGCGATGGTGGCTAATGGCGCGCGCGAAACCTGGTCGTCGGCCGGCGCCGCACCGACCTCTGCGCCTCTGCCGCGCGACGAGATCTCCGAATTCCATCTGCGCGATGAAGCGCGCCTCGTCGGCGGCCTCATCGAGCGCGCCGTCTACACGGCCGACGAGCGCCAGCGCATTGCGACACTCGCCCAGCGGCTCGTCGGCGCCGCGCGCGTTGGACGCACGAAGCACGGCGGCCTCGATGCCTTCATGCACGAGTACGGCCTGACCTCCGAGGAAGGCGTCACGCTGCTCTGCCTCGCCGAGGCCCTGCTGCGCATTCCCGATGCGGACACCGCGGATGCGCTGATCGACGAGCGCGTCGGCAGCGGCGACTGGGAACGCCATCTCGGCCATTCGGAGTCGTTGCTGGTCAATGCCTCGACTTTCGGCCTCATGCTGACGGGCCGCATCGTGCGTCTGGGGCGCTCAGCCGGATCGGGCCCTGGTGCGGTCCTCAAGCGCCTCGTTGCGCGCTCAGGCGAGCCGGTCATCCGGCAGGCCATGCGGCAGGCCGTGCGTATTCTCGGCGACCAGTTCGTGCTCGGCCGCAACATCGAGAGCGCGATCTCGAATGCCTGGGAGTACGAGAAGCAGGGCTATGTCATCTCCTACGACATGCTCGGCGAGGCCGCGCGCACGGAGAAAGATGCGGCCCGCTATCACGCGCGCTATGCGACCGCGATCGAAGCCGTGGGCAAGTCGGCTGGCGCGCCGGGCGTCGAGAACATCGAGACGCTCACACGCCGCCCCGGCATCTCGATCAAGCTCTCCGCCCTCCATCCGCGTTTCGAGCCCGGCAAGGAAGCCCGTCTCGAAACGGAGCTCTTGCCGGATCTCCTGGAGCTCGCCCGCCTTGCGCGCGCACGCGGTCTCGCCATCACCATCGATGCCGAGGAGCAGGACCGTCTTGATCCGACGCTCATGATTTTCGAGCGTCTGCTGCACGCGCCGGAGCTTGCGAACTGGCCGGGCATCGGCCTTGCTGTGCAGGCCTATGGCAAGCGCGCTGTTCCCGTGTTGCGCTGGCTGAAGCGCCTCGCCGAGACGACGCGGCGGACAATTCCGGTGCGCCTCGTGAAAGGCGCCTACTGGGACAGTGAGATCAAGCTCGCCCAGGAGCGCGGCCTGCCGGGATATCCGGTCTTCACGGCGAAGACGCATACCGACGTCTCCTACCTCGCCTGCATGCGCTTCTTGCTGGGCGATACGCGCGCCTTCTATCCGCAGCTTGCGACGCATAATGCGCCCTCGATCGCAGCCGCACGTGTCGCCGGAGGTACGCTTTCCTTCGAGATGCAGCGCCTGCACGGCATGGGCGAGGCGCTCTACGAGGATGTCGTGAGCAAGTCCGGCCTTGCGCGCCGTTGCCGCGTGTATGCGCCCGTTGGCGCACACGAGGATCTGCTCGCTTATCTCGTGCGCCGCCTGCTCGAGAACGGCGCCAACACGTCGTTCGTCAATCGCCTTGCTGATGACGACATGCCGGCCGCCGAGATCGTGCGCGATCCTGTCGAGGTGACGGAGAAGCTCTGGCAGGCGGGCCAGATCGAGCAGAGCCTGCGCATTCCGCTGCCCGCCGCGATCGTCGGACCGGGACGGCGCAACAGTGCAGGCGTGGCGATCACGGAGCCGGCAACGCGGGCGGCTCTGCTCGGTGACATCGATGCTGCCATCGCGGTGGATTTCGCGGCGGGACCGATCATCGACGGCAAAGCCATCCGCGGCGGCGATGCCGCGCGGCTCGTGCTCTGCCCGCACGACCGCCGCCGGCGCATCGGCACCGTGCTCGAAGCGACGCCTGATCAGGTCGAGCGCGCCATCGCGAGCGCGAGCAAGGCCATGCACGCCTGGGACCGTCGCGGCGGATCTGCGCGTGCGGCTCTGCTCGAGAAGGCTGCCGACCTCATGGAGCGCGATCGCGCGCGGCTCATGGGCGTGGTCGTGCGCGAAGCCGGCAAGACGCTCGACGCCGCGCTTGCCGAAGTACGCGAGGCCGTCGACTTCCTGCGCTATTACGCGGGCGAAGCGCGGCGGCAGTTCGCGGGGCCGACGGTGCTGCCGGGGCCGACCGGCGAGCGCAATACCATCGAGCTTTGCGGACGTGGCGTGTTCGCGTGCATTTCGCCGTGGAACTTCCCGCTCGCGATCTTCACGGGGCAAGTCGCGGCCGCGCTGGCCGCCGGCAATGCCGTGATCGCGAAGCCCGCCGAGCAGACGCCCGTCACGGCCTTTCTCGCGGTCGAGCTGATGCACGCGGCCGGCATTCCCGGCGAGGTGCTGCAACTCTTGCCGGGCGATGGCTCGGTCGGTGCGGCGCTTTCCAAGGATCCGCGCATTGCCGGCATCGCCTTCACCGGCTCGAACGACACGGCCTGGGCCATCCAGCGGACGCTCACCGATCGTCGCGGCGCGATCGTCCCCTTCATCGCCGAGACCGGCGGCATCAATGCCATGATCGCCGATAGCAGCGCACTCGCCGAGCAGGTCGTGCGCGATGCCGTGCGCTCGGCGTTCGACTCGGCAGGCCAGCGCTGCTCGGCGGCGCGCGTACTCTTCCTGCAGGAGGAGATCGCCGATCACGTCACGGAGATGCTGACCGGTGCCATTGCGGAGCTCAAAGTCGGCGATCCGCTGGACTATGCGACCGATGTTGGTCCTGTCATCGACGATGACGCGCAGACCATGCTCGAGGCGCACAAGCTCGCCATGCGGCGCAACGCGCGCGAGCTGATCGATCCGCCGATCCCGGCGGATTGCCGCGCCGGTACGTTCGTCACGCCGGCGGCGTACGCCATTGACCGCATGGAGGTCGTCGAGCGCGAGGTGTTCGGCCCGATCTTGCACGTTGTCCGCTACGAGGGCGGCCATCTCGACCGCGTCATCAAGTCGATCAATGCGACGGGCTACGGCCTCACGCTCGGCCTGCACAGCCGCATCAGCGCGGTTGCGGACTACGTCGCCGAGCACGCGCGCGTCGGCAATCTCTACGTCAATCGCAATCAGATCGGTGCTGTGGTCGGCGTGCAGCCCTTCGGCGGCGAAGGGCTCTCCGGCACTGGTCCGAAGGCTGGCGGGCCGCACTATCTCGCGCGCTTTGCGACCGAGCGCGTGCGCTCGACGGACATCACCGCCACCGGCGGCAACATCGAGCTGCTGGGTCTCGACAAGAGCTGAGGCGCTCAGCCGGCGTTCGTGATCTGGATGAGCTTGTCGAGCGCGGCGCGCGCAGCGCCGGACTCGATCGAGTGAACGGCCAGCGCGACGCCGTCGGTCAGGCTCGTTGCCTTGCCGCCGACGATCAGTGCCGCGGCCGTGTTCAGCAGCACGATATCGCGGAAGGGGCTTTTGACGCCGGCCAGAAGCTCGCGGATCGCCGCGGCATTCGTTGCCGCATCGCCGCCCTTCAGATCAGCGAGCTTCGCAGGCGCCAGGCCGGCATCGGCGGGCGTCACCTCGAAGACGGTGACCTTGCCGTCCTTCAGCTCGGCGACGGTCGTCGCGCCGGTCGTGGTCAGCTCGTCGAGACCATCATGGCCATGCACGACCCACACGTGCTCGGCGCCGAGGTTCTTCAGCACATGCGCGATCGGCTCGACCCACTCCAGCGAGAACACGCCGAGCACCTGCCGCGTGACGCCGGCCGGATTCGAGATCGGTCCGAGCAAATTGAAGATCGTGCGGATGCCGAGCTCCGCGCGGATCGGGGCCCAGTGCTTCATCGAGGGATGATGCATCGGCGCCCAAAGGAAGCCGACGCCGGCCTCCGCGATGGCCTTCGATACCAGTTCCGGGCTCGCGTCGACCTTCACGCCGAGCTCCGTCAGAACGTCCGATGCGCCCGAAAGAGAGGACACGCGGCGATTGCCGTGCTTGGCAATCTTGAGGCCCGCGCCCGCCGCGACGATCGACGAGGCCGTCGAAACATTGAACGTCCCGTGGCTGTCGCCGCCCGTGCCGACGATGTCGACGGCGCCCGGAGGGGCCGACACGCGTTTCATCTTGGCCCGCAGCATCTGCGCGGCGCCTGTGATCTCGTCGACCGTTTCGCCGCGCACGCGCAGCGCCATCAGAAACGCACCCATCTGCGCCGGCGAGGCATGACCGTCCGTCATGATCTCGAGCGCGGTGCGGATCTCCTCGGTCGTGAGGACCGCCCCTGTCGAGACCTTCTGAATGAGGCGCGTAAGCTCAGCGGCGGGCATGGCGGGGGTGTTTCCGGAGGTCGGGGCGAGACGGGAAAGGTTTTGCGGCGCCCCCCCGCGCCCTGGGGGTGTGCGGGGGCGGCGGGGGGGCCGGACAAAGGGGGGAAGTTGGCGGGGGTTCTGCGGCGGGGCCGCGAGCCGGGCCGCTGGGGTGGA
>Ga0066256_1001738_pt1 | contig 16492 bp, 12 predicted proteins | sample ThiBio_1000_biof_FD_87107 | JGI IMG/M metagenome (GOLD analysis project Ga0066256, IMG submission 87107) | Wastewater bioreactor microbial communities from Cape Town, South Africa - Thiocy_expt_1000_biof (version 2) | ecosystem: Engineered > Bioreactor > Thiocyanate-remediating >...
GGCCGGGCGCCGGTCGTTGCAAATCGTCGGGGCCCCTCAGCTCCATGGCGGCGGGCGCGGGCGCCCTACAATACGTGCGGGGATTCGCTTTGGCCTGGCTGTTGGTGCCACCATTCAATCGGAATCAGTATTTGAGCGCAAAAATTATTTTTACCCGGATTTACCTAAAGGATATCAAATCAGTCAGTTTCAACAGCCCATAGTGACGGATGGCTTTCTTTCAATAAGGGTCGGTGCAGATGAGCCTCAATCGATCCACATTGTGCGCGCACATCTTGAAGAAGATGCAGGTAAATCCCTCCATGGCGTTTTGCCTGGTTATACGGGTATTGATTTAAATCGCGCCGGCTCCCCTCTTCTTGAAATAGTTACCGCGCCCTGTCTTCATTCTGCAGCGCAGGCTTTGGCTTATTTGAAAACCTTGCATCAGCTGGTAATGTTCTTGGGCATTTGCGATGGCAATATGCAGGAAGGGTCGTTTCGTTGTGATGTCAATATCTCATTAAAGCCCGCTGGTAGCCCAAATCTTGGAGTGCGCACCGAGATAAAAAACTTGAATTCCTTCCGATTCATAGAAAAAGCTATCCTTTTTGAGCAACAACGACACCAGCAAATTTTAGAACAAGGCGGTATGTTAGTACCCGAGACGCGCCTTTATGATGCCGATGCTAACTGCACGCGCTCTATGCGGAATAAAGAACAGGAACCTGATTACCGCTATTTTCCTGACCCCGACCTATTACCTCTGGTGCTCGATACTCATTTAATTGACACTATAAAACAAAAAATGCCACCCTTACCTTGGGAAATACGAGAAGCGTTGCTGCAAACGGTTGAGTTAAATGCCGACGAAATTCAGTTCTTATTGAGCCATCCTGCTACTTACTCCTTTTATGAAGAAGTAAAAAACCACACCACCGCACCTGAAAAAATTATAATCAACTGGCTAAAAGGTATTTATGCCTCCGCCTTAAACGAAGAAGCATGTGACTTCTCGAAACCCAAAATACCAGCAGCGGTGCTGGGACAACTACTCGATAAAGTCCAGACTAAAAAACTTTTACTGAATCAGGCCCGTGCAGTGTTTCATCATTTATGGACGAGCAACAAGTCCTTAGAAGAAATAATAACAGAACAAGGCTTTGATAAAGAAGTCTTAGGCAAGGAACAGGTTTGGTCATTAATTCAGCAACTTATGCTCGAATTCCCCGAACAAGCAGCCGATTATGCTGCAGGGAAAGAGAAATTAAGCAGCTTTTTTATCGGACAGTTAATGAAGCGAACACAAGGTCACGCAAATCCGGAACAAGTGGGGATGATGCTACGCGAATACTTGAGCACACTAAAATAATGCTGAAATCTGAAAGATAAGTGTTAAAAGAGTCGGTCGATAAGCCGGGTTCTGTCGCGGACAATCATTCATCTGGGACACGCGTCACCGCATGCCTCAAGCAACCTACCCGAATCCCGTGTGGGCCACACGTTATGGTTTTTAAACCACATGGATTCCTATTTGGTCTTGCTCCGAGTGGGGTTTTCCCTGCCACATCTGTTGCCAGATGCGCGGTGCGCTCTTACCGCACCATTTCACCCTTACCTCAAAGAGGCGGTATATTTTCTGTGGCACTTTCCGTAGGTTCACACCTCCCAGGCGTTACCTGGCACTCTGCCCTGTGGAGCCCGGACTTTCCTCCCTTTGAAAACAAAGAGCGATTGCCTGACCAACTCTGTCACTAATAGTAACAGAGGTTCCAGTTAATGACCAGAATTAACTGGAAATTCTAATAATTACTTGCTGCATCTGTAGGAAACAGATTATTAGAAATCGCGCGTTCCAATAAACTCATCATCAAAATAGCGTTTGAGCTTAGTACGTAAGGTACCACGACTAACACCTAGTACACGCGCTGCTTTAGATTGATTATAACGAGTCAATTCCATCACGGTACGAAATAAAGGCGCTTCGACTTCTTCAACAATTAACTGATACAGATTTAAATTAGCATCTTTGTTATTAACACTGGAGAGATATCCTTTCACCGCATTAATGACTTGATGCGACAGCGCTTCGCTGCTTTGCACCATAACTTCTGTACTCATAAAGTTCTCCTAGTACATATTTTTATAAAAAAGAATTTGTTTGGTACATCCTGCATACCAACACCATGTTCTATATAGTACCAAACATCTCAAAGAGTGTAAATATTGTTTTATAGATATTCATTTATTAAGGAAATATTAAGTGCAGAAATTGTATCATTTAATAACAAAAAACCCAAGTTGTTTTATCAAATGTTCAGAATAAATACTTTTAATTCGCAAAGGACAGCAGAAAATGACTTTTTTTAAACATAGAGGGATTTTAATATTCACTTAAGATTTGCACGATATACTGAGCCTGATTTGATAAATAAGGTGTAAGAATATGGGTTCTCGTTATCAAGATAGTCAGCTATACTCATTGCTCGACGCGTTAACTAAAAACACTCAGACATTATTAAAAACACATGCACATTTAAGAAAAACTGATGATTACAAAACAATCGAAAAATTAAACAAATCTCTCGTAGCCCTGCATAAAACTTATTTTCCTAAATTTCCAAGTGATGTTTGGCCTTGGGTCAAAAATGAAATTAAAGACCATCTTAAGATACTCCGCAACGAGTTTCCTCCTATTATCGGTTCAAATTTGATGCTCCAATTTGTTTTATTATTTCAAAACTTTTTAACGCAATTACCTGAGAATCTAACTCTAGTTTTACCCTTTATCGAAGATACTAATCTAAATACAGATACAGTATTTCCTAAAGTTATTAAATTAAAAAATGTTGAAGGTGAGCGTTTTGTATATGATTTCAATGGAAAAAGAAGGGATTTTAAATCGGAATATGAGAACGGACTAATCCAGCAACAAGATCTTTTCCAAAATCGCCTCATAAACTACTACTTAAAGAAAGATGCTGCTGAAACTTATAGTGAACTTGGTATAGCTCAGTGCATACAATCATTGCAATCCTTGCAGCAGCGAGAAGACAATCTTCAAAACATTTCTTTCATGACGCTTCTTGATGACGAAGAGGATCCCGTGATTAAGGAGAATGCAACGAATTTAATTTCACAGTTGCCCTGGATCACGCAAAGTATAAGTGATAAAAAGCCTAGCCTTACAGAGCAACTGAGCCTACGCCTGAAATCCCGACTTGGAAATAAGCGATTTGAGTTATTAAGTACCCTGTGCTCTTTGCTCTCGAAACTTACTGTCATTGAATCGGAAAACGTTGATGCTAAAGAACTCGAGCATAGAAAATCTCAACTTGCGCAGCTTGAAGAATTTTTAACAAATTATGTCTGTCCCGATGCTGAAAGTGATATAAAATCATCTGTCATAGAGACACTTAAAATTTTAAAAACACAGCTTAACTCCATTACTCTCCAAAAAACATTCAAGAATTTAGTTCCAGAGATAGAGAATTTTAATGAGGACAGTCTATCAGCAGACTACATCGTTAACCCAAAAGATGAAGTCATTTTAGCGAAACTAAAGGGAGAATTGGAAGTACACAGCCCACATAATGTAAAGTTGATTTTAGAGCATCTTCCAGAACTGATGGCTAAATTCAATTTAAAAATTAATCTTTATGCAACACCTTTAACTAAAAAAGGTGTTTTGGCTACAGCAGATGAGATTCAAAAACAAATTCGAAAACAGATCCCTGGAGATTTAGAGGAATTTTTAAATCTTTTGCTCAGTATACGTCTTGAGAAAAACTATGATTATGATTATATCAGTAAAAAGTGCTCAGAAATTAAAGTAGACCCGCATCAATATGGCCTGGACCAGATCCCAAAAAGATCCGCTCAAGCAGAGCGTTTCATTGACAAGAAAATCCAAGAGATCAGTGAACATCAAAAAAATCCTTTAATTAATTCAGGTAGAATTCTAATCTCTTTGGTAGCTCAGCTTAGGCTTGCTGCTGATTATATCGATGAAAGCTTTGTTTATTCAGAATTAATAGCAGCCAATGAACTTATCATTCATGGCGACTTGTCTGATATTCAGTTTGATTTTTATGTCAATCAACTTCAAACGCTCCAAGTAAATATGAAGCAGTTGATTGATCGACACTTTAATACCACACATGATCAAAAATATCCGTTGTACAAATTATTTAATTTTAGTGCTTATCACCACATCATCGATAACCTAAAGCAAAAGCTTGTGTCTATGACAAAACCAATCATAGCTACCGCAGAAAATATTGACTCATTGCAGCATGACCTGCAGAACATCGAAAAAATCATCAACTTATTAAAAAACAAGTATATATTGCGCTTTGTTGATAATTCAATGAGCACTAACAATTTGTCTGAATCCTACGATTCTGTATCCTTTAAAATCGCTGAATTAAAAACAAGTTTAGATTTACGTATTACGGTCGTGAATGAAGTGCAACGCTTGTTACAGCAGTTTGAAATACCGGGTATTCAGTCTCTTCTAGACAATTATCGAACAAATGGCGTGGTCACGGATCTCATAAAAAAATTAAACTCGCTACCTTATACTGATGCGAACTCCTATAGCATTATCAATAAAGCCAAAGTTAAACTTTTGGAGTATGAGCGCACCGCCCCGCACAATCTCAGAGAAAGCGTTAATACAGAAGGGCAAACTGATTATAGTAAAGCCATAGCCGATTTAAAAAATGCAATAAAAACTATAAAGAACGAGCGTTGGGAGAAAGCTCATCAACTCAGCACCCAGTTAAGAGACGATCTCGAATTTTTTAGTACGCATTACGGAACAAAGCCGACTGCAGCGGAGTTCAGCAACTTTAAAGAGTTATTTTTGGCCAGAATTCATAGCCATGAAGTAACCATCCGTAATCACCGTGCAATTTGGAAACCGATACTGGCTAATATTTTAATTGGATTATTTAGCTTCGGTTTTGCGCTGGGTATCAGACTTGCACATACCTATCGAAAAAATGGAACCCCGACCTTGTTCTTTAATAAGACACAAAAAGAGAATGATGTAGAGGCTATTGAAGAAGTATTCTCACAGCAAGCGCCAGCAGCATAAAGCAATCCCTTCATGGCAAACGCCATGAAGGGAGCTACTAACTAACCGTGAAACTTTCACCACAACCACACTGTCCGGTTTGATTCGGGTTATTAAATACAAAGCGATTATTTAATCCTTCTTTCACATAATCTACGTTCATGTTTTTTAAAAATGGATAACTGGCGCGGTCAATACACAGTATATAATTTTCAGCTAAAGGTTTTATCAAGTCCCCTTCAAGCGCATCGGTGATGTAATCGACGACATAGGAGAAACCGGAGCAACCTGTTTTTTTTACGGAGAGACGAACCCCTTTATATTCTGGCTTTTTTTTCAGATAAGAAAGTAAATGTTTAACCGCAGCGTCGGAAAAATCAATTTCGGGTCTGCTTGCTGACGTTTTATGTTGGATGACGACACTCATAATTTTACCCCTAAAAAGGTTACTGCTTTATGCTAATTTCTCATTCATCAAATGGTTAATTTGTTTTAAGCCCTCAACTACCCGCACGGCCAGTGGATAATGTCGTGTAGGTATGGATAATCTCTCAATAAGTAAAGGATAATTTATTTTCACTAAGGATGCGAGGGGAGCACCTTCTAATTCACGACAACACCACTCTAAAGCCGCAATTAAATAAGGATTACCATTTGTTTTATACACGATATGTTCAATTAAACCGTTTTTAGTACATTGCATCGAAAGAACGAGCGTTCCTTGGCTTTTTTGTGCATGATGGTAACAAACCGTGTAAGGTAATGCATCATCTAATCTACCCACATGTCTTGCATTAAAAAAACAATCAACTACCGTACTATTATACATCATATTGACGCTATTTCCTGCAGCCGACTCACCTGAGTACAAATCGTATTAATCGCATAATCAATTTCTGCTTCTTGTGTAAAGCGGCCAATTGAAAGTCGAATAGCACTTTGCGCCAAATCATCGGAAACGCCTAACGAGCGTAATACATAAGAAGGCTGAATGCTGTTGGAACTGCATGCGGATAAAGTTGAAATGGCTAAGTCACTTAGGGCAAGCAGCAAGGATTCCCCATCAATCCCGGTAAAACTGATGTTCAAATTTCCAGCGATGCGTTGGTGCTCATGGCCGTTGAGATGGATACCCGGAAGATGCTTTATTCCGCTCCAGAGACGCTCACGATAACTTAGTATGCGCTTTTGCTCTTCTTCACGAAGCTGTTCTGTAAGCGTTAATGCCGCGCCCATTCCTGCAATTTGATGAGTTGCTAAAGTGCCTGAGCGTAATCCCTGTTCATGTCCACCACCAAAACTTTGGGGTTGCAGGCGAATACGTGGTCGTTTCCGCACATATAATGCCCCTACTCCTTTGGGCCCATAGTTCTTATGAGCAGACAAGGACATTAAATCCACAGCCATGTGGGTTAAATCCACCGGCAGACGCCCAATGCTTTGAGCCGCATCCACATGAAAAATAATGCCACGATCCCGCAGTAATTCGCCTATAGCCATAATATCCTGGATGACACCAATCTCATTATTGACGTGCATAATCGATACTAAAATGGTGTCATCACGCAAGGCCTTTTCCAGGCGCTGCAAGTCCAATCGCCCATCTGTTTCAGGATCCAGGTAATCAACCTCAAAACCATCTTTTTCCAATCGACCAAAACTATCTAAAACCGCCTTATGCTCTGTGGTCATGGTGACTAAATGCCTGCCTTTACTTTGATAAAAATGGGCAGCTCCGATGATGGCCAGATTATTAGCCTCCGTTGCACCAGAGGTAAATATTATTTCCTGCGGAGAGGCTTGCAAGACATCAGCGATTTGCATACGCGCATGTTCCACGGCTGCGGCAGCCACGCGACCGTATTCGTGAGTATTCGATGCTGGATTACCAAAATGCCCCTCGGGACCTAAAAACTTCATCATAATGGATACCACTTGGGGATCAACGGGGGTGGTGGCCATGTAGTCGAGATAAATCGGTAATTTAACTTTACTGTCCATGCTCCCCTCTTTTTTTTGCCCAAAGTAGTGACTTCTGCACCTGGCTGAGCATTCCACGCAGAATACTCACTTCCATTTTTTCTAAATTGATGCGATTAAATAAGCGACGGACACGTTGCATCAATCGTCTGGGGTGCTCCTCGCGTAAAAATTTAATTTCAATAAACACTTCTCGCAGATGCTCATAGAACTGTTCAATCTCATCAGCAGTGGCCAACTCATCTTGTCGAACCGCCACCGATGCACCGGGAGCTAGTGACTTCATGCGTAATTCATAACTAACAATTTGCACCGCTTGGGCCAAATTTAAAGAACTGTAATCTGGGTTACTCGGAATGTGAATATGGTAATGACATTTTAATAATTCCTCATTCGTTAATCCTGAGCTTTCCCTGCCAAATACAATTGCAATTTGTGTGCCATGTTCTTGCTTTGTAATAAATTCAGCACTCTCAGCAGGTGTAAATCCCGGTAATGACAGACCGCGTGGACGAGCGCTTGTAGCCAGGATTACGTGACACCCTGTAAGCGCCTCGTCAAGGGTTGGAACAATTTGTGCTTGTTCCAAAATGTCGTCTGCTCCCGCCGCCATCTCTTTTGCGCGTACATCGGGGAATGATTTGGGATTCACCAGGTATAAATTATGCAAACCCATGGTTTTCATCGCGCGCGCGGTGGAACCAATGTTACCCGGGTGGGACGTTTCTACTAAAACGATGCGGATAGAAAACAAATTCATAAAATACGTATATCTGCGAAAACACCAGACACGCATCATAACATCAATTACCTTTTATTGATCATTAAAAACACGAAATGAATACCGGTGTTTTAAAAAAATGTGCTAGAATTACCGGCTTTTTAAATTATCGAGAAATCCATGGAACCACTTTTAAACATTGCAGTGAATGCAGCCCGTCAAGCGGGAGAGATTATTATTCGACACATGGAGCAAGTGGATCATCTCAAAGTTACAGCAAAAAGTAGTACTGAGTATTTTAGTGAAGTCGACATCAAAGCTGAGCAAGCAATTATTAATACTATCCGCAAATCCTACCCTGAGCATGGAATATTTGCCGAAGAAAGTGGCCTGCAAGAAGGAAGCGAGGATATTGTCTGGATCATTGACCCACTCGATGGGACATCAAACTATCTCCATGGTTTTCCCTTCTTCTCTGTTTCGATAGCCGTTAAAATCAAAGGTCGTATTGAACATGGCGTAATTTATGACCCACTACGTCATGAATGTTTCGCCGCCAGCCGCGGACGTGGCGCACGCCTGAATGACCGTCGGATTCGGGTCTCAAAACAAACTCAATTAAGCACCTCCCTTCTTGGCACAGGATTTCCATCCCGAGATGTGCGTATCGGGCAACGCTATCTACCGACTTTTGAAGCATTGTTTGGAAAATGTGCCGGAGTGCGGCGCACGGGCTCAGCTGCTCTAGACCTTGCCTATGTAGCTTGCGCGCGCCTTGATGGCTTTTGGGAGCTCGGCTTACGTCCTTGGGATGTTGCTGCAGGCTCACTGCTCATTCGTGAAGCAGGCGGTCTGGTCAGTGATATTTATGGAGGAGATGATTTCCTGAAAAATGGCGATGTGGTTGCCGGTACCCCTAAAGTTTTTAAATCGTTACTCCAAACTTTAGCCCCAGCTCTCAAACACACCATCTAGAAATCTCGTGCTGCGCACATCACTACCGCAGCACGTCATCATTATTATCATTATCACTTAAAAATTTGTATCTACTGCCGATTATAAGGTACTTTGTTAACTAGTTGCGACGTTTCACGAAGGGACTTAGTTCAAGGATTCATTATAAAAGGAGTGGTTCATGCCTAAAAATAAAACTGCATTATCCGTAATCCAGCAAGCACATATTATTGCAAGCATCGAACATCTTTTAGATTTGCCTACAACTGTTACTGATTTTACCGCCTATGTTAACGAGCTAGAACACTTCCTTCTCGGAGAACAAGACTCCATAAATGAAGAATTTATTTTGTTGAAAAAAATTCTTTGCTCGCCGGAACGCTACCTTCATCATCTTGAAAAATTGAATGAACAACCAATTAACAACCACGAGGTACAAGAATTCATCATTGACTGGCTGAAAGCTGAATTAAAACGTCAAAGTAAAGCTTTAGAAATCTCCTTTAAATGGTCATCATTAGAAATCAAACAAAATTTAGGTAAATTGCTTGAGCAAAGAAGCTTTATCACTCAATCCCCAGTTATTGAGCAACCTACGATTAACTCATGCATTAATGATCCGGACAAGATGTATACGCTTAGCTTGGATTTAGATGAAAATTATCAGCATGTGACCCTGCATCTAAATTTGGGTTTCCCAGATGATACTCAAATCAGTGATACTTTTTATTTAAATAACTCTCAACGAGAAAATTTAGAAGCTTTGGGTTTAGGGGCGCTACTCAAAGCGGAAGAAATAGCTTATGAAGAAATTAAAAAATGGCTAACCCAGCGAAAAATTCCTGGGGCATTGGAGTTACCTAATTATACCCATGCGCCTAAATTTTTTGCCCCGCTCTTAACAGAAAAAATCTATCTACATACTATTGCTCAAAAAAAATTCTTCCTCCACGAATTAATGCACCTAGAGAAAGAGGAATATGAAAGTTTGCGCCATCCAGCAATTAAAACACTGCTATCCTCAGAAATAATTTCACTCGCAGAAGCTAAAAAAATTACTGCCCCACAGAGAAAGATATTAAATCAGACTGTCTATTTTTCACTCCTAAAGGACTATAAAATTAAACTTCACGACTTAATAGGTATCTTTTATACGGAGAGCAAGATACTTTGCCATCCACTTATTACCCATTTAATTCAACAACAAAAAGTGACTTTTCGTGAAGCGAAATATATTCCAGAAGATTTTATTCGATTATGCGACCTTAACTTTTATCTGGAATATTTTCATAAAGCAAAAATTAACTGGCAACAATTCCGTGAGTTGGGAGTTTATGACTATAAATTACTTTTATCTCAACCCATTCTGTCCTTATTACAAAAGGAGTGTCTAAGCATCGATGAGTTGCTTAAACTTTCAAGCAGACAACGCCGAGATTTAGCTCATGAACAGATTCACAAACTCATTATGAGTAAAAAAATATCCTTGGAGCAATTTAAACAACTATCGAGTAAAACCCTATTTTTAATAAAATCAGGAGAATCCATTGACATGGTGGATGATAAAATTAAATTTAATGCACAAAATACCCTCTTTTCTCCACTATCACCTAAAACAAAAAATAGTTCCTCCCCCGGTGCAAGCCCGAGAATTTCTCGTATTTAGGATTAATGTAGGAATTTCAGATAAGGCTTCGGCCTTTATTGAATCGAATTCCTAGGAAGGGATGATTTGTGTCACTGCTTATAGCTATAGATGCTCTTAGGCTTTACTTAAAGAAAATATACCCATTAAAAAATGTCTAATAATAAAACTCATAGACTACATTTCAACAGTAATTTATAATCCAAATTTTATCCATCAAGGTAAATAATGAAACTAAATAGTCTTTTTGGTGTCCTAACTCATCTCCTGTCGATAACACCGGTATATAAAATACGTGAACTGTCCAAACCGAAACTTGATCTAAGTCAGGATAATCAACCATATTACCGCGTGGACCTAGCTTCTTTAACTATTTGTGTTAATGATTTCAGCCTTACAGAGGCCCACATGAGTATTTATAAAATGACTCAGGTGAATAATCCGGTATTAGGACCATCTCATTTCACAGCAATTTTTACTAATTCCACCGGACAAACTTTTCGAATGCATTTATTTTTGAATTCCTTCGATAATGTAGCGTGTCCACCCACTTGGGAACTTTGGGATGAAAAACAAGGCTATGTTAAAGCAGAACCCCCTGAGTTTATTGATTATTTAAAACAACAGCTATGGCAGCATGGTTTTCCGTATGTGCAGGAATTACGACAGCGTCAAGTGGAGCTAGAGCACACACTGATTGCAGAATATAAAATCCAGGAAAAACAGTTATCAACACTCTCTATAAATCTCCATGAAAATACAAATGCTTACTTGAATATCCTTGATTCTACTTTAGTGTTAGTCGGGAGACTCATCGAGGTATCGGATAATCAACATTGGAATCGAATTAATATCTATTTACACAAGATCAAAGCGTCGCTGACCCCCGTAGACATTATTAAAACGGACGATACGGATTTTGATGCAACTGGGCCAAGCTCAGACAACATCTCCGTGCACATTGATTCTAAAGTTAATAAAAAAAACAAAAATAAACTCAGCTCGATCCCCCAAATATTATTCGCGAAAACAAAAGAGACATCAATTTTAAAAAGAGAGGTCAAAAACAAAATAGAGCAGGTCAAGAATCTATTTAAGCAACTGCAAACTGCCTCTGATCAGCAAATGAAAGCGATTTTCTTAGTTGATCTATACCATAAGATTCTCGCAATTGATTTAGAAAATGGCGACACCCTGTCGACAACTCAGCTCAATGAGTTAATTCAAATTGAGTCGAAGTTTTCGCATTTAGCACAAATGCTTCTACATAAAGCACTTTTAGAAAAACAATTTGACCTGGCGCGTGGTCTTTCTCCTTTTTATAATCACATTAGTCTGGATATTCTAAAACTCGCCCTTGCGAATAAGAACAGCCAGTTATTGGATTTTTTAGTTAACGATGTTCAATTACCCGTCAACAGACATCCTCTGGTCATTAAGAATAAACATCATGCTAATGCCTTAAGTTATCTATACTGCCATTATGACGGTAGTGAATCTTTTATCGATTGTCTTAATGCAATGATAGTTGATGTGGGAAGTCTGATGCAGCCGGTGGATCCAACAGGTTTACCTTTTGCGCATGTGCTGATTAGCTCCGAGCCGAAACATCCCTTAATAGCTATTCTTGAGCAAAATAAAACCCTTAGCCTAAATAATAAGCATTTTTATACTCATTTAATTCTCGAATTAAAGCAGTATCTTAGAGCAAATCATCCAGAACAAGAGTTGTCAACACAGATTCAAAACTGGATTAGACATTATGAGGAATTACGCGAAGCAATCAAAGTGGAACAAAATATCCTCAATCCACGAAATCGTGCACTCCTGGATGAAATCGCCACGATTACGATGAATAATGCTATGGTCGATGCATTAAAAAAGGATAAGGATCTCGTTCGCGAAAATACTGAGTTGATGTCGGAACTGAACAAGGCAGTTATTCGCATGAAGCAATTTAAACGCGAAACAGGGAAAAATTTTGCTTATCACGCCTTAGTTCATTCCTATAATTTAGACTTAAAGGATCAGTTACTCCAAAGCGATTTAAAAATTGAATTCGGATATAGTGAATTGAAATATCAAAGTCTGCTATATATTGACAATGTTCGAACCCTAATTCGCCTCATCATGGAATTGCTGGATGTTCAAACAGAAATTTTAAAAAGTACTCAAGTTTTGGGTAAGAAAAATAGAGCTTACAAAAAACTCCAAACGGATCAAAATCAGTTATTAAAACAAATAAATGATTTAAATGAACAAATGCCTCTTTCTATTTTAAAAAAATATAATAATTTAAAAAATAAAATTGAGTCCTTGGACGCGGAAGATCAAGAACTACAAAATAAATTAAGCCTATTTGAAAAATTCTCTGCCAAATTACAAGATGAGACGGAGAATCTGACCGCTTCAGATTTAGAAGAAATAGCTGCATCATTAGAAGACGATACAAACGCTCCAGGTCTCTAACTTTGGGCTTACCTCATGATAAGAGACGCGGTAGAAAAATAGCAGCGTCTCTTAATCAGAGTTACCATACCCATCGTCCTGACACCATACCCGTCATCCCGAGTTTACGAGGGATCCCCAGAACGCTGCACCTAGCAGTGGATAAAACCGACCTCATTCATCCATTAAATCCTAAGCATAAACGCCCTGCGCCGCATCATGCCACAACAAGGAGATCCCAAAAAAATACGTCATCCCGAACCTAGTGAGGGATCTCCAGCATATAGCACAGTAGTGGGTAAAACCGACCGCATCCATCCATTGAATCCTAAGAATCCACGCTCTACGCGACATCACGCCACAGCAAGGAGGGAGCTCCAGCACAAATATTTTACATATGAACCGTAAGTTAAGGATGAGTTAATGTTCATCTGTTTATACTAGCATCATTCAAAATGAAAAAGTCAAGGGAAATGATAACTTATCAAAGGTGATGCTGTGTCTTATTTTGCTGATTTTTTAAAACTAATTACAATGGTTACAGAAGAGGGTATAAAAGTTGAGAAAAATAATCCTGAAAAACTAAAACAAAATATCCAAAAATTGCACGATGATTTTGCAAGGGATAATTTTTCAAAACTTGATGGCGGTAAAATAGCCAGGATATTTAATGACCTCCATGGTTCATATCCCCAATTAAAAGGACGATTAAGATATTTAAATGCAGCAGTGGATTCAGAAAAATTTGAAATCTATTATAACGAAGTCTTAGCTTTTAGTTATACGGAGCTCTTTGACCTACAAGGAAACCTGTTACCTTCGGTAAAAGATGTATTGAATTATAATGATTTTCTAACAAAATCGCTTAAAGATAAATCCCCTGAAGAAATTGAAAAGTTTCATGGTTTTCTCCTGTCTTCATTTTGCACATATATCATCGGGCCGATTGTTTGGAAGCTCTATGGTGCGTCAAATTTAGAATTAGCAGTATTACGATATGGAAAAGCCTCTTAATAAAGCGAATATTGAGCGCCTTTTAGTTGCAGGCTTCAGGGTGGAAACAGCAAGCCCAGCCTCCTCGAATACACCGGTAACAGCACCCGCTGCCGTCGTGATCTGCAATTCGGAAGAGAAAGGATTACCTACTAATGAACCACTCCACTCTTTACCTGTGTCAGAAAAAGTTACAGTCATGGCTGAGATGGCGACTGTCAATAAAATCGATGCGCACCCGCCCATAAAAAATCAAGTAGTCACACTATCTCAAAAGCGTGCATTCGCCGAGACCAGCTTTGGAAAAGTTCTTATTGCCTCATTAACTGCAATGCTCGTTAGTCCTGTATTGGTAGGGGTAGCTGCAGCTATTGGGATTACCTTTCCGTTCACCCTGCCCGTAATGATTGTTGTGACCGCAGTTTTTTTTGGTGTAACTTCTGGATTTTTAACCAAGGTAGCGGATTGGATAGGTGAAAAGTTTGCGGCACGTAAACAAAAAGACGATCAATCTAAAATAATTCTAAATAACAACGATCCCATAATGACCCCCAGTTATGTGAATATGGGGCAAGCATTTAATCAAGATTCGTTAAATAAGACTGCTCAGCAGGGTCAATCTCGTAATTTAGATAATTCAATCAAAAAGATTGATAGCACAGATAACAATCAGTCATATCACGATTTACCAAGCTCTGAGAAAATCGCAGAAAATCCAAACCAAAATAATGACGAAGAGCTTATTCATTCGCAAAATATGCGTATAGTAAATCAATTCTGAGAAGCTTTGCGAACTACCCTTTAGAAAAAATCATCACCTGAATATCCGTGATTACTCGCTTGATAAGTTAAGTATCAAAAGCAGATTTCAGGTGATGAGTTATGCCTCAAGCTAAGGTTAAATCTTGGTTTGAGGGGTCGCATCTACTTATTCATTTTGCCCTTGATAGATTGGTTCCAAAAACCAAAGAGGCTTCGTGGTCTTTACGTCGTACTGAAGATGGATGTTATTCCTTGTGCTAAGCGATAATTTAAAATATATGACATATTCGAAAGTCAATACTGTTTTTTTATTATTATTTTGGTATCATAGCAATCCCACCGCTATTGCCTTCTTATCTTGTGGATAACTTTTTATCCCATAAATCCTTAAAGTTCGCTTATAGACACTTAATACTGATTCTATCTCATTTTTATTGCTTTCTGGGGATAAAAGTTACCCACAAATTCTGTGGATAACTCTGTGTACAGGATGTCTAAAACATGAATTTAAGTGGGTTATTTGAGGCCTGGCTTCATTCCCAGACTTAAAGGTAATTCATCTGCCAATGCGGTTCCAAAATTTTTGGTTACCCGATCAAACAAATTCTGTTTATGAGTATAGTCAATCATGGAATTTATTTTGAGAATTTCACGTGCTATTTGACCACTACTACCAATCCCATCAATTAAGCCAAGCGGTAAGGCTTGCTCACCTGTCCATACCAGGCCTGTGAAGGTATCATTATCCACATGCAACCGCTCACCACGCCCTTCTTTGACGCGATTAATAAATTGCTGATGAATAATATCCAACATAACTTGTAGGCGCTGCTTTTGCTCTGGGGACTCCGGAGAAAATGGATCCATAAATCCTTTGTTAATCCCTGAGGTTTGCAAGCGCCGTGTTACGCCTAATTTGTTCATACTATCAACAAATCCGAAACCACTATAAATAACCCCAATAGAACCAACCATGCTCGCAGGACTTGCATAAATTTTATCCGCAGCAGCTGCAATGTAATAAGCGGCAGACGCACACATATCCACACACACGGCATTGACCGAAATGTCTGGATGTTTTTGTCGATAAAATTTGATGGTATTAAACATGTATTCTGCCTGCACGGGACTGCCACCAGGACTATTAATGCGCACTACAACTGCTTTAAGTCCTGAGTTTTTATAAGCAGACTCCATACCTTTAGCAAAATCATCTGCATTTGCAGGTTTTGCATCCGAAATTTCTCCATTTAAATCAATTAGCCCCACGTGGGGCTTCACATTGTTCCCACTCTCTTCGTTTGTTCCAAAAAATTGATAGAGAATAAATCCGATGACCAATATATAGATAAGCCGCATAAACCACCGCCAGCGGCGTGCACGCTTTTGCTCACGTATATAATCGAGAATGACTTGATTAAGCAATGTTTGCGAATCAGAGCTAGACTCTGGAGAGATATTATTCATAGTAAGCCACTTGAAATTATTAAAATAAGCATCATTTTACGGTAGATAAACAAGAATTAACACCCATGATAAGGGGATAAATTATGCGAATGGATAAACTGACTTCAAAGTTCCAAATGGCACTCGCCGATGCACAATCAATGGCCTTAGGTCGTGATAATAACTTCATCGAGCCCGAGCATTTAATGAAAGCGCTTCTTGATCAGCAAGGCGGAAGTTGCCGCCCACTACTTAGCAAAGCAGGAGTAAATATACCTACTTTACGCACACTCCTCGATCAGGCTTTAGATAAACTGCCTAAAGTTTCGGGAGTGGGCGGTGATGTGCATATTTCCAATGCCTTAAATCGTATACTGAACTTAACGGACAAATTAGCGCAACAAAAGAAAGACAGCTTCATCTCCAGTGAGCTGTTTATCCTGGCTGCAATTTCTGATGAGCAAAGTACCCTGGCGCGTATCTT
>Ga0066256_1003136_pt1 | contig 16489 bp, 21 predicted proteins | sample ThiBio_1000_biof_FD_87107 | JGI IMG/M metagenome (GOLD analysis project Ga0066256, IMG submission 87107) | Wastewater bioreactor microbial communities from Cape Town, South Africa - Thiocy_expt_1000_biof (version 2) | ecosystem: Engineered > Bioreactor > Thiocyanate-remediating >...
GCCGGCGAACCGGCCCAAAGCGGCGGACGGTTTGGAGGGCTGCCCCCCCCCGGTCGCCGCGTCTCCGTCTTCCGCCACCGGAAGGCCCGCCGTCGCGGTGTTCACGCTCGACGACTACGTGGCGGCGGGCATCATGACCGCCGATCAGGCCATCGCGCTGCGAATGGCTGTCGCATCCCGCGCCAACATTCTCGTCGCGGGCGGCACATCGACGGGCAAGACCACACTCACGAACGCACTGCTCGCCGAAGTGGCGAAGGGCGCCGATCGCGTCGTTATCATCGAGGACACGCGCGAGCTGCAATGCGCCGCGCCGAACCTCGTCTCGATGCGGACGAAGGACGGCGTGGCGACGCTCTCGGATCTCGTCCGCTCCTCGCTGCGCCTGCGACCCGATCGTATTCCGATCGGCGAGGTACGGGGCTCCGAAGCCCTCGACCTTCTCAAGGCGTGGGGCACCGGCCACCCCGGCGGCATCGGCACGATCCATGCCGGTTCCGGCATCGGCGCGCTGCGCCGCCTCGAGCAACTCATCCAGGAGGCCGTCGTCACCGTCCCGCGCGCGCTGATCGCCGAGACGATCGATCTCGTCGCCGTCCTCTCCGGTCGTGGTTCCGCCCGCCGGCTGGCCGAGCTCGCCCGCGTCGAAGGGCTCGGCCCGGACGGCGATTACCGCATCACCCCCGCAACCACCCCGAACGGAGAAGCTGAATGAATTCGCCCGCCATTCCGGATGTCACCAACCCGCCCGTCCTGTCCACGATCCCCGCCCATCGGGAGCCGCCGGTCGGCTCGCTCATGCGCGGTGCCTACAAGCGTCTCTCCGCATCGACTGCGCTCCTCACCATCATGATGCTGGCCGCCACGTCGCCAGCCTATGCCTCCGGCTCATCGATGCCCTGGGAGCAACCCCTTCAGCAGATCCTCCAGTCGATCGAAGGGCCGGTCGCCAAGATCGTCGCGGTGATCATCATCATCGCGACGGGCCTTGCGCTCGCCTTTGGCGATACGAGTGGCGGCTTCCGTAGGCTGATCCAGATCGTCTTCGGCCTCTCGATCGCATTCGCCGCGTCGAGCTTCTTCCTGTCGTTCTTCTCCTTTGGCGGCGGAGCGCTCGTCTGATGGCGGTCGCGTTCGAACAATTGGACGAGGTGCCGGGTTACACGGTGCCGGTCCACCGCGCTCTGACCGAGCACATCCTGCTCGGCGGCGCCCCGCGATCGATCGCCATCATGAACGGCACGCTGGCCGGAGCGGTCGGCTTGGGCCTGCGGCTCTGGCTGGTCGGGATCGCAATCTGGGCAATCGGCCATTTCATCGCCGTCTGGGCCGCCCGCCGTGACCCGCTCTTTGTCGAGGTCGGCCGCAGGCACCTGCGCATCCCGGCTTTCCTCGCGGTCTGAGGGAGGCGCTGCCGATGATGAACCTTGCCGAATATCGCGGCTCAGCATCGCGTCTTGCGGACTATCTGCCCTGGGTCGCGCTCGTTGCTACAGGCGTCGTGCTCAACAAGGACGGATCGTTCCAGCGCACCGCGAAGTTCCGCGGTCCCGATCTTGATTCCGCCGTCGCGGCCGAGCTGGTCGCCGTCGCCAGCCGTATCAACAACGCCTTCCGTAGGCTTGGCTTGGGCTGGAGCATCTTCGTCGAAGCGCAGCGTCACGAAGCCGACACCTATCCGGACAGCAGTTTCCCCGATCCGGCTTCCGGCCTGGTCGATGCCGAGCGCAAGGCGGGGTTCGAGGAAGCGGGCGCCCATTTCGTCTCCAGCTACTTCCTGACCTTCTTGTTCCTTCCGCCAGCGGAGGAAGCCGCACGCACCGAGTCCTGGCTGTACGAAGGCCGCGAACGTTCGGGCATCGATCCGCACGAGATCCTGCGGGCCTTCACCGATCGCACCGACCGCGTGCTGGCGCTTCTCGACGGCTTCATGCCGTCCTGCCGCTGGCTCGATGATGGCGAGACGCTGACCTACCTGCATTCGACGATTTCGACGAAGCGTCACCGCGTCCGCGTCCCCGAAACCCCGGTCTACCTCGATGCGCTTCTGGCCGACCAGCCGCTGACCGGCGGGCTGGAACCGCGCCTTGGCGACCAGAACCTGCGCATTCTAACTATCATCGGGTTCCCGACGGCAACGACGCCCGGGTTGCTCGACGACCTCAACCGGCTGGCCTTTCCATATCGCTGGTCGACGCGCGCGATCCTGCTCGACAAGACCGACGCGACGAAACTCCTGACCAAGATCCGCCGGCAGTGGTTCGCCAAGCGCAAGAGCATTGCGGCGATCCTGAAGGAAGTGATGACCAACGAGCGGTCCGTGCTCGTGGACACTGACGCGGCGAACAAGGCGGCGGACGCCGATCTCGCGCTACAGGAGCTCGGCGCCGACGTGGCCGGGCTGGCCTACGTCACGGCGACCATCACCGTCTGGGACGCCGACGCGCGCCTTGCCGACGAGAAACTGCGGCTGGTCGAGAAGGTCATCCAGGGTCGCGACTTTCACGGCCATGATCGAAACGGTCAACGCCGTGGATGCCTGGCTCGGCAGCTTGCCCGGCCATGCCTACGCCAACGTCCGCCAGCCGCCGATCTCGACACTCAATCTCGCCCACATGATCCCCCTGAGCGCCGTGTGGGCGGGGCCGGAACGGGACGAGCACTTCGATGCGCCCCCCTTGCTCTACGGCAAGACCGAAGGCTCGACCCCGTTCCGGTTGTCTCTGCATGTGGGCGACGTCGGCCATACGCTGGTCGTCGGCCCGACCGGCGCGGGCAAGTCCGTGCTGCTCGCCCTGATGGCCTTGCAGTTCCGCCGCTACGCGCGCAGCCAGGTCTTCGCGTTCGATTTCGGCGGCTCGATCCGCGTCGCCGCACTCTCCATGGGCGGCGATTGGCATGATCTCGGCGGCGGTCTCACCGAAGGTTCGGACGTCTCCGTATCGCTTCAGCCGCTCGCCCTCATTCACGACACCTATGAGCGCGCCTGGGCCGCCGACTGGATCGTCGCGATCCTCTCCCGTGAGGGCATCACGATAACGCCCGAGGCGAAGGAGCATATCTGGACCGCGCTCACCTCGCTCGCCTCCGCGCCGGTCGAGGAGCGGACGATAACGGGCCTGAACGTTCTGCTCCAGTCGAACGATCTGAAGCAGGCGCTTCGTTCCTATTGCGTCGGCGGTCCCTATGGGCGGCTGCTCGACGCGGAGACCGAACACCTTGGCTCGGCCGATGTGCAGGCATTTGAAGTCGAAGGCTTGATCGGGACGGGTGCAGCCCCGGCCGTGCTGGCTTACCTGTTCCATCGCATCGGCGACAGGCTGGACGGGCGGCCGACGCTTCGACGTGCAGAACATCGATCAGGTGTTCCAGCAGCAATACGGCAGCGTCTCGATGTCGGCGAGCGACCAGCAACTCGTCACCGCCGCGCGTAGCCGCTGGCAGAACACCGTTGGCAGCTTGCAGGACGCGATGCGCGTGCAGGCCGGCGTCGTTGGTAACATCGACACGAACCGTACGCAGATGAGCGAACTGGTGAGCCAGAGCCAGGGCGCGACCGGCGCGCTTCAGGCGACGCAGGCCGGCAACCAGCTCCTCGCCCTCCAGTCGCAGCAGCTTTCCGATCTGGTCGCGCTGCTCGCCGCCAATGGTCGATCGGGCGCGCTGACCGAAGCAGAGCGCACCGCCGCGGCCGAGCAGGGGCGCGAACAGCGCCGCCGCTTTCTGACGCCCGGCTCCGGCTATCAGCCCGGCAGCGCGCGGATGTTCAACGGCAACTGAGGGCCAGAAAGGAGCACTGTCATGGACAGCAAGATGCTGGCCCGGCTGGGCGCTGTCGTATTCGTCGCCGTCGCCATCACGGCGGCGGTTGTGGAGATGACTCGCAAGGACGAGGCGCCGGCGGGAGCGCCGGCGCGCATCGTCGAGCCCGCGCGCGATCCGCTGCGCGAGGGCCAGCGCCGGTGCCAGCAGCTTGGTCAGCAGGCCGCGAGCGACGCCGAATGCCTGCGCGTCTGGGCCGAGACCCGCAATCGATTCCTCGGCCGTCCGATTGCTCCGGCATCGCCGTCCTCAAGCGACAGGCGGTGATCCATGGGCGGCTCGGGGGTAATCGACAGCTTTCTTGGGACATTCACCCAATACATCGACAGCGGCTTCGGCCTTCTCAGCGGCGAGGTGGCGTTTATCGCGAGCACGCTCATCGTGATCGACGTGACGCTCGCGGCGCTGTTCTGGAGCTGGGGCGCCGATGACGACATCATCGCACGCCTCGTCAAGAAGACGCTGTTCGTCGGCGTCTTCGCCTATTTGATTTCCAACTGGAACAATCTCGCGAAGATCGTCTTCGACAGCTTTTCCGGTCTCGGTCTGAAAGCCTCCGGGACCGGTTTCACCGCACAGGATCTTCTCCGACCCGGCAAAGTTGCGCAGACCGGTCTAGACGCGGCACGGCCGCTGCTCGAATCCATTTCCGATCTGATGGGCTGGATCGCGTTCTTCGAGAATTTCATCCAGATCGCTTGCCTGCTCTTTGCCTGGGCGCTCGTCATCCTCGCGTTCTTCATTCTCAGCGTCCAACTGTTCGTGACGCTGATCGAGTTCAAATTGAGCACGTTGGCGGGCTTCGTGCTGATCCCGTTCGGCCTCTTCGGGAAGACCGCGTTCATGGCCGAGCGTGTGCTTGGCAACGTGATCTCCAGCGGCATCAAGGTCCTCGTTCTCGCCGTCATCGTCGGCATCGGCTCGACGCTGTTCTCGCAATTCACGCAAGGCTTCGGTGGCCAGACCCCAAGCATCGACGACGCCATGGCGGTCGTGCTCGCTGCGCTCTCGCTCGTCGGCCTCGGAATCTTTGGACCCGGCATCGCGTCTGGTCTCGTCAGCGGCGGTCCGCAGCTTGGCGCTGGCGCTGCGGTCGGCACCGGTCTCGCCGTGGGCGGCGCGGCGCTGGCCGCCGGCGGCGGCGCTATGCTTGCCGCGAGAGGCGGCGCAGCGCTTCTCTCCGGCGGAGCCGCGGTCGCCCGTGGCGGAGCTGCGGCTGCCGGAGCGGCATCGTCGGCTTACACGCTCGGCTCCATGGGACAGTCCGGCGCTTCGGGTGTGGCGTCCGGCGTCGGCGGTGTCGCCCGCGCTGCCGGATCGGCCGCCACGTCGCCTTTACGTCGAGCGGCTTCGCGCGCGTCCGAGAGCATGAAATCCAGCTTCTCCGACGGCGCCCGCGCCGGCTTCGGCGCCACCGGCGGCACATCCACCATGGGGTCGGTCGGCGGCGAGGCGGAGCCTTCTTCCGTCGCACCCGCAACGACGACTGACCAGCCCCCCGCATGGGCTCAGCGCATGAAGCGCGGCCGCCATGTCTCCCACGGCGTCAGCGCCGCCGCGCATGCCGTCCGTTCCGGCGACAGTCACGGGTCCGGCGCATCCGTCAATCTCTCTGAAAGTGACCGCTCATGAATCTCTTCAAAATGCCCGCCGTTCATTACGGCAAGACACCCCAACCCGAAACGCCGTACCAGAGGGCAAGCCAGGTCTGGGACGAGCGTATCGGCTCGGCTCGCGTGCAGGCGAAGAACTGGCGCTACATGGCGTTCGGCTCCCTGATCCTGTCGGCCGGTTTTGCCGCCGCCCTGGTCTATCAGTCGGCGCGAGGAACCGTCGTGCCATGGGTTGTCCAGGTGGACAATCTTGGCCGGGCGCAGGCGGTCGCGCCCGCCACCGCCGATTTCCGCCCGACCGATCCGCAAGTCGCCTGGCACCTCGCGCGTTTCATCGAACAGACGCGGAGCATTCCGGCCGACCCGATCATCGTTCGGCAGAACTGGCTCCGAGCTTACGAATGGACGACGGATCGCGGCGCCGCGGCACTGAATGACTACGCCCGGGCCAACGATCCGTTCACCAAAGTCGGCAAGCAGCAGATCGCCGTCGAGGTCTCCAGCGTCATTCGGGCATCCCCCGACAGCTTCCGTGTCGCCTGGACGGAGCGGCATTTCGAGAATGGCCAGCTCTCCAGAACCGAACGATGGACCGCGATTCTGACCATCGTGATCCAGCCGCCGCGCGACGCCGAGCGGATCAAGGTCAATCCGCTGGGGATCTACGTCAACGCCATCAACTGGTCGCGGGAGATGAGTCAATGAAGCCGGCTTCCCGTAACCACGCCATTCCGGCTTTCCGTAAATCCGTGCTTCCGGTTTTGCTGCTTTCCGCCACTACGTTGGCCGGCTGCGCGACGCCACAAAAGCCGCCGGAGATCAGCTACGATCGCGATGTGCCAGCGTTGCCGGCCGTGCCCGTGGCTGTCACCGACGATCGACCGCGCCCGATCCATACCCCTCCGGGCTGGACACCGGCAAAAGGCGGCACGGCCGCCACCACGCCGACGGCCCGCGTCGAGAACGCCAACGCCGCAGCGCGGGTGCAGCCGCGCCGGGAGGGCTACTTCAACGCCATCCAGGTCTACCCATGGTCCGAAGGCGCCCTCTATCAGGTCTATGCCGCGCCTGGACAGATCACCAACATCGCGCTGGAGCCTGGCGAGAGTCTGACCGACGCTGGCCCGATCGCGGCCGGTGATACCGCGCGCTGGATCATCGGCGACACCGAGAGCGGCAGCGGCCCGACCCGACGCGTCCACATCCTCGTGAAACCGAGCCGCGTCGACATATCGACGAACCTTGTCGTAACGACCGATCGCCGCGTCTACATGATCGAGCTGCGCTCAGGCGCCAAGCCCTACATGCCTTCGGTGGCGTGGGCATACCCGCAGCCACGAGGCGGACAGGGGCAGACCGTTCCGGCAACGCCGGTCATTCCAGCCGTCGCTTCCCGCAACTACCGCTACGGCCTGAGCGGCGGCAACCCGCCCTGGAAGCCCGTCTCCGTCTATGACGACGGCCGGCGCGTCTATGTCGAGTTTCCGCGAGGCATCGTCCAGGGCGAGATGCCGCCGATCTTCGTGATCGGGCCGGAAGGAGAGGCCCAGATCGCCAACACCCGCGTCCACCGACACATCCTGATCGTCGACCGCCTGTTCGGAGCGGCCGAATTGCGCCTCGGCAGCGGCGATCGGCAGCAAACGGTGAGGATTGTCCGTACCGACGGGAGGCCCGCGTCATGAGCGAGGCAAACAGCAATACGAGCGCTCCAATGCGCCTGCGGGCGGAGCCGCCGCGCGTAACCCGGCTGTCGCGCAAGGTGCTTGCGAGCGTCACGGCCGTCGCTCTGGTCGGCATAGGCGGCGCCCTGATTTACGCACTCCAGACCCGGAACGCCGGCCGCGACGGAGAGGAGCTTTACTCGACAGCCAACCGCCAGACCGCGGATGGTCTTGCCGGATTGCCGCGAGACTACACCGGCCCTGTTCTTGGCCCGCCCTTACCAGGCGATCTCGGACGACCCATTCTGGACGCGCAGAACCGCGGCCAGCCCGTCGTTCCTCCGACGATCGCGACGCCCACCGTCGACGAAGCCGAACAACGCCGCATTGCGGAGGAGGAGGCCGCGCGCACGTCGCGCGTCTTCTTCCAGACCCAGCCGGGCACGACCTCGGTGGCGTCGGGAGGTTCGACCACACCCGGCATCCCCGGTGTCGATCTCGCCGGCCTTGCGGGTCAAGCAGACCAGCAAACCGCCCAGGATCGACAGAACGCCTTCCTCAATGGGCCGGTCGACCGCCGCACAACCTCGTCGGATCGCGTCATGGCTCCCGCTTCGCCCTTCGTGCTCCAGGCCGGAGCGGTTATCCCGGCAGCACTCATCACCGGCATACGCTCCGATCTTCCGGGGCAGATCACGGCGCAGGTGACGGAAAACATCTACGACAGCCCGACCGGTCGCAGCCTACTCGTTCCCCAGGGGACCAGGATCATCGGTCAGTATGACAACAATGTGCAGTTCGGTCAGAGGCGGGTTCTGTTGGTCTGGAACCGGCTGATCTTCCCGAACGGCCGGTCTATCGTCCTCGAACGCCAACCGGGCACCGACACGCAGGGCTATGCGGGCCTCGAGGATGGCGTCGATTATCACTGGTGGGATCTCGCCAAGGCGGCGGGCTTGTCCACCTTGCTCGCCGTCGGCACCGAGCTCGCCGTCAGCGACGAGGATCGACTTGTTCGCGCAATCCGCGATGGCGCGCAGGACACGATCAACGATGCGGGCCAGCAGATCGTTCGTCGCCAACTACAGGTCGCGCCGACTCTCACGATCCGGCCGGGCTTCCCGGTCCGGGTCATCGTCACGCGCGATCTCGTCCTCGAACCCTATAGAGGTTGACCATGGCTAAGCTGAAACTCGGGCCGATCGCTGACGACAAGCCCATTAAGGTGACGGTGGAGCTGCCCGCGCCGCTCCATCGTGATCTGGTCGCTTATGCCGAAATCCTCGCCCGCGAGACGGGCCAGCCCGCCGCCGATCCCGTCAGGCTGATCGTGCCCATGCTGGAGCGGTTCATCGCCACGGATCGTGCGTTCGCGAAAGCACGTAGGTCAGCAACTTGAAGGCCGGTCACGTTTGTCGTCGCGGGTGACAATGACCATTCTCCGCTCACCGTGAGAGGCCCCGACTGGTTTGCCGACCCGTATCACCTGAACCCTGGCGGCAAGGCGTTGCTCACCCTGTTTGGCGGCGAGCACATGCTTGGAGGCATATCGGGCTACGAGGTCGCCGCTAATATCTGCCAGCGGAAAGGCATGCTGTCGACGATGCACGCTCAGGTAATTGGGCGTTCTCGCTGTTGCATGGCCGGCAGGAGTTTGCCCATCCGGGAGAATATCCAGCGAACTACCGGATTGGTCAAAAGCGCCATCACACGCTTGCGGATACGGATGGCTTTGTCGCTGGCCGGTGTGAATACGCCAATGCCTGTTTCGGCCGACTTCTGGAATTCGGCGATCCGTGGCCGCATGGTGCTTTCCCAGTCGGCAAGCGCGGCTTCGATGTCTCCATGTGCCTCGAGGCGCTTGCCAAGCACATTGGCTCCGGCCAGGCCGCTGGAGGCGCCCATCCCCGAATAGAGCGACGGGCACCATGCGGAGTCGCCAACCAGAACGACGCACCCCTGATGCCAGGTGGAAAGGTGAACCTGCTCGGCAATGTCGAACAGCGCTGCCTCGCTGGTTTCCAACTGCCTCAACGCAGCTTCAATGATGGGACCGAGAGGCTGCGGACCGAATGCCTTACGGATTTGTTCGGCGGCTTTGCCCTTGCGCTCGGCCTCGGGATCCGCCGCATACCAGGAGAACAGCACCGTCGATTTACGGTCATCGAACGGAAAGACGGTGAAGGAACGGCCCGGCTCAATGATCTGCCCTCCGGTCCCGCTTGGCAGCGTGGGCAGGTCTTCCTGAAGCGCATACGCGCAGATCATGGTCCCGAGGCGCTTCAAGCCGCCAAGCTCGGGCGGGAAGGCAAGACGGCGCACGGTGGAGCGGATGCCATCCGCGCCAACCACGAGGTCGAAGCGGCGACGCGTCACGCCATCCGGACTTTCGAGAGTCACCTCGACGCCATCCGCATCCTGCTCGATCGCGGTTGGCGCAGGCGAGAAATGGATTTCCGTCTCAGGCGCGACATGCTGCAAGGTCTGCCGCACGGCATCCTCTACGTCGCCGCGCATGGTGAGGTAGGGATTGATCGGCATATCGGCGAAGCTCAGGCCCGGCGAGCGATTGCCCTGCCGGTCGATGACATAGGTCATGCTTTCGGCCCGGTGATCGACCAGGCGGTCTCCGACGCCCAGATCGGCGGCAGCCGAGCGCCCAACGCCCATCACGGCAATGAAATAGCCGCCGCGACGACGCTCCGGCGCACGTTCGATGACGACAGGGGTCCACCCCGCCCGGTGCAGTGCGATCGCGCAGGCGATGCCGCTGATTCCAAGTCCAACAACCAGCGCGGTGCGCTTTGCCATGACAGTAGCCTCCGATAGCGAGTTATTTTAGATACGTTGCGTATCTTCATGTTTGGATATAGATCGCATCCATGAGGTTGACAAGACTCGAAGGAGGTTCGTGTTGGCGCGTCGCACCAAGGAGCAGGTGGAGGAGGCAATCGCGGCCGCCGTCCGGGGAGAACTGACGGAACGCGGCTACCAGGGCGTCACCTTCGAGGGAGTCGCGCGCCGCGCCCGCACCAGCAAGCCGGTCCTCTATCGGCGCTATTCCTCGCGGGCGGAAATGGTGCTGCGCGCACTCGGTCGTTCGATGGCGGACGAGTTTCCGGCCGGACTTCCGCAGCGTTCGTTGCGCGATGGGGTTATCGCGATGCTTCGTTATGCTCTGGAGCGGTTCGAAATCATAGGCGGAGACAATTTCCGCGCCCTCATCGGCGAGGCGGACCAGCCCATTCTGGAGCTGTTCTCCGGGGCCATGGAAATGGCCGAACAAGTGCTTGCCGAGCAGGTCATTGCGCCGGCGGTAACGCGCGGGGAACTCGGACCCGAACCGATCGAGCCGGGGGGCTTGCGCGTCCCCTTCGCTGTCTTGCGCGAGCAGGTTCTGTTTCGCACTGGCCCGGCAATGACGCAGGAAGAGATCGCCGACACCATCTGCGTGCCTTTGTTCAAGGCCGCGTCAGTGACCCCGCTGCCATGAGAGGCGGAACGCGGGTAGCCCGTCAGGGCTGCTTTTCCGCATCGTTCTCGGTTTCGAGCTTTTGCCGCAGCGCCAGCAGAACGCGGTGCGCGGTCTTGATGTCCTCGACCGAAAGCCCTTCGGCGAGCGTGTCCGCGCGCGGGAAGTAGGAGTTGACTGCGGCGTCGTAGGTCTGTCGTCCCTTCTCGGTCAGCACGACGAGCTGCGCCCGTTTGTGATGCGGATTGGGCTGGAACTCGACCATGCCCTCTTTTGCCAGATCGTTGACGATACGCTGGACGTTCTGGCGGTTCGCACCGAGATCGCGGGCGAGCCACGCCACCGGCTGCGAACGGTCTGCGAGCGCTATCGCGCCGAGAATCTGCCACCGCGCGCTTGTCAGCCCGAGCGGCGCGACAAGCCGGTCGCCCCAGGTCAGCATCAGGTTGTTCACCCGGAACATGGTGAGGGTCATGTCGGTCAAGGCATCGCCTTTCGGGCTGGGAGCGATCTCATTCATGCGTCACCATCTATCTTAGTTGACATCATCATGTCAATCTACTATGTGTCCATTGCTACGGAATGACATCATAGAGACAATTTGAACGGAGAGCCACTATGCCCCTTCTGAAACCCCTGGACGAAAAGTTTCCCATCGAGCGCCAGATCGGTGTCGCGGCCGCGCCGGTCGTGCTCATCAACCTGTTCCTGATCGACGCCGCCGACGAGCAGGCGCTGCTCGACGCCTGGACCGACGACGCCGAGTTCATGAAGCGTCAGCCGGGCTTTATCTCCACCCAGCTCCATCGCGCGATCGGCGACAGCCCGGCTTACCTGAACTATGCGGTGTGGGAATCGACCGAGGCGTTCCGCGCCGCCTTCACCCATCCCGAGTTCATCGCGAAGCTCTCGGCCTATCCGTCATCCGCCGTCGCCAGCCCGCACCTGTTCCAGAAGGTCGCGGTCGCCGGCATCTGCACGGCTTGACCCTGAAAAACGGCACTCGAACACAAGGAGAACGAACATGTTGCTTCTGTTCAAGATTTTCGCGGTTACGGGGTCAGCGATGTTCGCCGGCGTCATGCTCGCCATCGGAGTTATCCTTGGCGGATACTGGAAAAGCCTTCCACCTGCCGACTTCCTCGACTGGTTCGCCCAGCATAATCAGCTCGTCTTGCGAGCGATCCCTCTCGTCATCGTCCCGACACTGGTCGGACTGGCCGGCGTGCTCTGGTTCGATTGGAGCAACGGCGCCACGCGCGCCATTTGGCTCGGCGCGGCCGGCTGCATTGTCGCCGTTCTCGCGATCACAATGGCCTACTACGTGCCAAGCAACGCAGCGTTCGCCGCCAAGTCCGTTCCCGTCGATCAGGTTTCGGGCAAGCTCGATACCTGGCTGATGATCCACAATCTTCGCATCGCGCTCGCCTTTGCTGCTTCGGCGCTCGGCGTGTGGGCCATTAGCCGGTGAAAGGAAACACCATGCCAAGGATCATCCACCCGCTCGCCGGGATGGTCGCCCTCCTGACGATTGCGGCTTTCTGGCTTTCGACAGCGATTTCCGAACTGTTACTGTCCGAAGCGGCGGTGGGTGGCGTCAAGACCACCATCCCCTTGGGCTTCCTGCTTCTGGTCCCGGCAGTGGCCGCTACGGGCGGCTCCGGCTTCTTCCTGTCGCATTGACAGCGCACAGGGCTGGTCGGCGCCAAGCTGAAGCGGATGCCCTTCATCGCCGCCAACGGGCTGCTGATCCTGATCCCGGCGGCCCTGTTCCTCGCCTCGAAGGCGTGGGCCGGTGATTTCGATACGACCTTCTATGTCGTGCAGGGCATCGAGCTGCTTGCCGGGGCCACGAATATCGCGCTTCTTGGCCTCGGGATGCGCGACGGGATGAGGCTGACCCAATGGAAGCGCGGGAATTTCCTGCGTCCAACGGCAAGCCACAAGACGACTCTTGCTGGCAAGGAAGAGGTCGCGCGCGGCACATTTGCCTTTCGCCTGAACAAGCCCGAAGGTTTCACCTTCAGAGCTGGCCAGGCTGTCTATTTGACCCTGCCCGGCCAGAAGGAAACTGACAGCAAGGGCAGCATCCGCACCTTCTCCATCGCCAGCGCGCCGCAGGAACCGGATCTGGTCATCGCCACCCGAATGACCGATACCGCCTTCAAGCGCTGTCTTGTGGACCTGCCGGTCGGATCGCAGGTAGTGATCGAAGGCCCCTATGGTGATCTGACGCTGGACGACGACTCACGACCAGCGGTCTTCCTGGCCGGGGGTATCGGCATCACTCCCTTCCGTAGCATGATCCTCGATGCGGCAGCGCGCGGCCACTTCAGCGATCTCACCCTGTTCTACAGTAACCGCAGCGCTGACGATGCCGCCTTCCTGTCCGAGTTGGGGCAGCTTGCGCAGCAAAATCCCCGGTTCCGAATGGTTGCGACGATGACCAACGCGCCCGACTGGCAAGGCGAGCACGGCTTCATCACCCGAGACATGATCGAACGACATGCGGGCGACATCACCAGGCCGGTATGCTACCTCGCCGGTCCGCCTGCAATGGTCGCCGCAATGGAAAGCCTGCTCAGGGAAGCGGGAGTTTCGGCGGACAATATCCGGGCAGAAGAGTTCGGTGGGTATTGATAACGCTTCCGATGGGCACCTAAATCACCGGATATTGCGCTCCAGCCAGCCGGGACGAAGGTGAAAGAACGTCGATCTGGGGTCAGTGGTCCGGTGATGTATTTTGCACCCTTCCAAGGGCGTGCTTCCTCCCAATCGCCTCAAGACCAGCGATGGCGAAGCTGTAGAGATGGTCGACAAGAGTCTCGCGCGTCATGCGATGGATCTCCTCCGCGAAGGAAAAAGTGTTTGGCCCAACGACCAGCAGCATGGCGCACGGGGCCATGACGCTGGCCAGACAGCGCAGCAGGGAAGGGTCGCCGGGCGGGATCGCGGTGATCTCACTCAGGATACCGAGAATGAACGGCATCTTCGCCGGGATTTCGGTTTCCATGAGCATTTTCAGGTGGGAAGTAGGCGAGAGAAACTCACGGCTCAGAACCGTTGCGTGCCAGCCCTTATCCACAATCGCGCTTTCCACCAGCCCTTCGATCAGCATCCTAAGCTTTTCCGTGGCTGGCAGATCAGCTTCGACAATATTCTGGAGACTATCAATGCTGATCAGTCGACGGTGAGCCTCGACCAGAACGGCCTGATATAGACCATTTCGGCTGTCGAAATGATAATTGATCGAGGCGAGATCCACTTCCGCGTGGGCGGCAATCATCTTGTTCGTCGTTTCGGCAAAACCCGTCGATGCGAACAGCTCGCCCGCAGCCTCCAGAATGCGATTGTAGGTCAGACCTCCGTTGGCACGTTGCGTGCGTGAGATTTTGTTCATGGCATCAACTCGATCGTTCAGTCATTCAACTTTCTGCTTGTCGCAATATAGCCGGACTCTCATTGAGAGTTGGCCATTATTCTGGCCGTTCCCTCAAACGGAGCCGAAAGAATGCGTCCCGTCGTGTCAAACAGAAAGACGCCCGCCTGCCTGACACCGCCAGCCGATCCATCCCTGCGCGCAGCCGCCGAATATTTTGCCGCAAAGGCAACGAAACGGTTGTGATTGAACGCGTCGGAGGACGGTAGGGTCGAGATGTCGATGATCTGCACCCCGTTCTGGCGGGCAATCTCCCGTATCTGCGGGTCACTGGCGTCGGCGAGGCCGAGGCGTGGGTTACCGCCAGCCAGACGGCTGGATACGGAAAGGGCGCGGTCGTCTTTCGAGACCAGAACCGTCAGCGGCGGCGATAGCCGGCCGATGACAGAAGCCTGCCGGTGGAAGACATCGATGTCGATGTCCGGTGCGGCCAGCCCGACCTGAAGACGCGCCAGCACATCATCGCGACCTTGCAGGCGGAGTTGCCGAAGCGCCTCCATGACCAACCATGCTCCCATGCTATGTCCGACGACGGCAACCCGACCGTGGGAACGCGAACGGGTCAAAACGGTCAGCAGTTGCACGAGGTCGTCGCGTGCATAGGTGGTCGAATCCCGATCTGTGACATAACCCCGGAAATCCGCCTGCGAGGGCCAGGAAAAGGCGATCGGCACGGTAAAAGCATCGGCGCTGGCACTTAATTGGGCAAGCCTGAATACCGCTTCCTGATAGCTGTAATTGTAGCCGTGGACGAATACGACGGGCGTGTCATCACCAGACCGCATGCGGTCCACGGTTCGCTCGAACGATGCTTCGTCAAGTTTCTTCCTGCCGGTCGTGACGAAATCTTTCGAAGGGTCGTTGTCGCTGGATATCTTTCTGGCTTCAGACCGGCCGCCGGAGGCCGAAGCAGTTTCCTGCATGGTGAATTGCTCGTAGCTCATGCGCCCGCGCCCATCGCCGAAAGCGGGCGGGTTCGCCGATGACAATGATCGATTGGTCACCGCCAGGACCGTGACGCTTTTGCTGTTCCCCGAGCGAGCCGCGACGGGATTCAGCGTTTCCGGTCCAGGCCGCGTCGCGCAGCCGGACAGCCCGATGGCCAGGAGGGTGACGGTCACGACGCGGAAACGCCGGCGCGGACCTTTCAGTGTCGTCGCCCGGCTGCGATCCATGATTTTCAAGCAATCAGAGACGGGTGCGTCGTTCTCAATCATTCAGTTCGGTCCTGCGGTATCGCGCCCTGTCCCGGCAACGTGTTTCACAAATTCCTCCCCTGCTGCGGCGTAAGCGCTCGCTTGGTTCATGCGGGCGATGGCCTCGCGCTGCAAATTTGGCTCTTCCTTTTAGCACCGTTATAGTCTAATTTCAAATTAGATTTTAAAATATGCCGGCAGAAATGCCAGCCGCTTGCACCAGAGACAACTCCATGAAGAAAATACTGATTATTGTCCTGCTTGCCGCGATCGCTGCCGCCGGCTGGTATTGGTGGAGCCACCGATCCGCCGGCGATGCCGACACTCTGGCGCTGCACGGCAATGTCGATATCCGGCAGGTTTCGCTCGCCTTCGACGGCAGCGGCCGTATCGCCGAACTGCGCGCCGAGGAAGGCGACAGCGTCAAGGCCGGACAGGTCATCGGCCTCCTGGATACGAGCACGCTGGAGCTTCAGGCCAAACAGGCCGAGGCGCAGGCCGAGGCGCAGAAACAGACGCTGCTCAAGCTTCGCAACGGATCGCGGCCGGAGGAAATCACGCAGGCCAAGGCCCAACTGGCCTCGGCGGAAGCTTCGGCCGCGCTGGCCGAGCAGAGCCTGGCGCGCATCACCCGTCTTCGCAGCAGCGGCACATCGCGCGACCAGGCTCTCGACCAGGCGCAATCCCAAGCCGCCGCCCGACGAGCCCACGAGGAGCAATTGCGGGCAGCGCTACAGCTTGCAGAGGCGGGAGCGCGTGCCGAGGACATCGCCGCAGCCGAGGCGCAGCTTGCGGCATCGGAAGCCAATCTGGCGCTTCTCCGTCATCAGATCGATCGGGGCCAGCTCAGGGCGCCCGTGGATGCGGTCGTGCGCTCGCGGCTGCGAGAACCGGGCGATATGATTACTTCGACATCAGCCATCTTCGCTCTGGCATTGACAGAGCCCAAATGGATCCGTGTCTATGCCAGCGAACCGGACCTCGGCAGGATCAGGCCCGGCATGGCGGCGCATGTCTTCACTGACAGCCATCCGGACCAGCCCATCGCCGGAAAGGTGGGCTATATCTCCTCGGTCGCCGAGTTCACGCCGAAGTCGGTGCAGACCGAAGAGCTGCGCACCAGCCTCGTCTACGAGGTCCGCGTGGTGGTGGAGGACGAGGCGGACATCCTTCGTCTCGGCCAGCCGGTGACGGTCCGCCTGTCGGGCGGAGCCGGGCAATGAGCAATGCCGAGGCGACGGTCGTCGCCAGCGAGCTGAGCAAATCGTTCAAGGGGCCTGACG
>Ga0066256_1003007_pt2 | contig 16487 bp, 16 predicted proteins | sample ThiBio_1000_biof_FD_87107 | JGI IMG/M metagenome (GOLD analysis project Ga0066256, IMG submission 87107) | Wastewater bioreactor microbial communities from Cape Town, South Africa - Thiocy_expt_1000_biof (version 2) | ecosystem: Engineered > Bioreactor > Thiocyanate-remediating >...
CGCGCTGGCGCGCCGCTATTACGAGGAAGACGACGAAAGCGTGCTGCCGCGCACCATCGCCGGCTTCGAGGCGTTCGAGAACGCCATGTCGCTCGATATCGCGATGGGCGGCTCGACCAACACCGTGCTGCACCTGCTCGCCGCCGCGCATGAGGCGGAGGTGGATTTCACCATGGCGGACATAGACCGCCTTTCCCGCAAGGTGCCCTGCCTGTGCAAGGTCGCCCCGGCGAAGAACGACGTCCACATGGAGGACGTCCACCGCGCCGGCGGGATCATGGCGATCCTGGGCGAGCTGGACCGCGCGGCGCTGCTCCACACTGCGCTGCCTACGGTTCACAGCCCCACTCTCGGCGATGCGCTGGCGGATTGGGACATCCGGCTGACCAACAATCCGAAGGTGCAGGAATTCTACAAGGCGGCGCCGGGCGGCGTGCCCACCCAGACCGCTTTCAGCCAGTCACGCCGCTGGGAGCAGCTCGATCTTGACCGGCAAGGCGGAGTGATCCGCTCGGCCGAGCATGCCTTCAGTACCGATGGCGGGCTGGCGGTGCTGACCGGGAATGTCGCGCTGGACGGCTGCATCGTGAAGACGGCGGGCGTCGATGAATCGATCCTGATCTTCGCCGGGCCGGCCAAGGTCTACGAAAGCCAGGATGCCACGGTTGCCGCGATCCTTGCCGGGGAGGTGGAGGCGGGCGACGTGGTGGTGATCCGCTACGAAGGGCCGAAGGGCGGGCCGGGCATGCAGGAAATGCTCTATCCCACCAGCTACCTCAAGTCGAAGGGGCTGGGGGCTGCCTGCGCGCTGATCACCGACGGGCGCTTTTCGGGCGGCACCTCGGGCCTTTCCATTGGCCATGTCTCGCCCGAGGCGGCGGAAGGCGGGGCGATCGGGCTGGTCGAGAACGGCGACAGGATCGAGATCGACATTCCCGGCCGCACCATCCGGCTCGCCGTTTCCGACGAGGAGCTCGCCGCGCGGCGTGCGGCGATGGAGGCGAAGGGCGCCGATGCCTGGCAGCCCGCGAAGCCGCGCAAGCGCAAGGGTTCCGTGGCGCTGCAGGCCTATGCCGCGATGGCCACCAGCGCTGCGCGCGGTGCGGTGCGCGACGTTTCGCAGCTGAAGCGGGGCTAGCGCTTCGTGCGCCTCTTCGGTCTCGTTCTCCTCCCGATGCTTCTCGCGGGCTGCAACTGGCTCGGGGGGAACGAGGCGGAAGCCCCTGCAACAGCCGAAACTGCCAGTCCTGCACCCACCCGGGCCGCCAACGGCAACGAACTGATCGAATGCGCGGTGAACAGCGGGCAATGGTTCCTGCGCGAATGCGAAGTGGAGGAAAGCAGGGACGAGGACGGAGCCCTGGTGCTGGTCGTGCGCCATCCGGATGGCGGATTCCGGCGCTTCACCGTGCTGACCGATGGGCGTGGGTTGGAGACTGCCGATGGCGCGGAGCAAGCCGTGGCCGAGCTGGTCGACGGGCGGCTCGACGTGCAGGTCGGCGCCGATCGCTATCGCTTCCCCGCCACGATCAAGAGCAATGCACAGGGCCAGTGACCAGATCCTGACGGTGGCGCAAATGCGCGCCGCCGAAGATGCGCTGATCGACGCAGGAAGCACGGTGGACGATTTGATGCAGTTCGCAGGGCGCGGTGCAGCGGAATGGGTCTGGCGGCTCGCTTGGCCGCATCCGGTCACCGTGCTGTGCGGCCCCGGCAACAATGGCGGCGACGGCTATGTGATCGCCGAAAGCCTGCGGGCGCGGTATCTGCCGGTGGTGGTGGTCGCACCGCTCGATCCGGCCACCGACGCGGCCACGAATGCGCGGGCGGCCTGGGGCGGTGATATCTGGACGTTGGCTGAGCTGCCGCATGGCGGCGTGCTGGTGGATTGCCTGTTCGGCAGCGGCCTGACCCGACCCCTGGGCGAGGATCTGCGGCATCTGCTGGTTTCGCTGGCCGGCACCCATGCAAGGCGTATCGCCATAGACCTGCCGAGCGGGATCGAGAGCGACAGCGGGCGGCCGCTGGACGATGGGCTGCCCGAATATGACCTCACCGTGGCGCTGGGGGCGTGGAAGTTCGCGCATTGGACGATGCCCGCCGCCGCCCGGATGGGGGAGCGGCGGCTCGTTCCGATCGGGGTGGAGCCGGTTCCCGGCGCGGCGCGATTGCTGAAGCCGCCGCATTTCAAGGCCCCGCAAACGGACGCGCACAAATACACGCGTGGGCTGCTGACGGTGGTCGCGGGTGCGATGCCCGGTGCGGCGCTGCTGGCATGCGCGGCGGCGATGCGGGGCGGGGCGGGCTATGTGAGGCTCGCGGCGCAGGCTCCACCGCCTGCTGCGCCGGCCGATCTGGTGGTGGACCGGGCGGCGCTGGGCGATCCGCGCAATGCTGCGCTGCTCGTCGGGCCGGGGCTGGGCAGGGACGAGGCTGCATACAAGGCGCTTTCAGCCGCGCTTCTGCGCGATCTGCCCACCGTGCTCGATGCCGACGCGCTGGTCCTGCTGACGCCGGAGATGCTGCTGGGGCGTTCCGCGCCGATCATCGCAACCCCGCATGAAGGCGAACTGATCGCGCTGGCGCGAAGCTTCGGCGTTGCTGCATCGGGCAAGCTGGCGGTTGCGCGCGAACTGGCGGCCACGACTGGAAAGGTGGTGGTGGCGAAAGGGCCGGACACGGCGATCGCGGCGCCGGATGGGCGCGTGGCGGTGGCGCGTCCGGCATCGAGCTGGCTGTCCGTGGCGGGCACCGGCGATGTGCTGGCGGGGCTTGTCGCCAGCCGCCTGGCCATGGGGGTCGAGCCGTTCGATGCCGCCTGCGAGGCCGTCTCGCTTCATGGGCAGGCCGCAAGGCGGGCGGGTATGGTCTTTGCGCCTTCCGATCTTGTTCGTTATATTTCAGAATCCTACGAAGCATATTCGTGAGCGATCATGAAGAAATCCTGCGTGTCGCCGCAAAGGGCGACGGTGTTACCGCGAGCGGCCGCCACGTGCCTTTCGCGGCTCCGGGGGATCGGGTGTCGGCGGAGGGCAGGATCGTTTTCGGTCCGCATCATGTGGAGCCGCCTTGCCGTCATTTCGGCAAGTGCGGCGGATGCCAGCTTCAGCACCTGGACGAGGAAGCACTCACCGCTTTCGTAACCGACCGGGCCGTCAATGCCGCCGCGGGGCAGGGGCTTGCCTCGGAAGTCCTCGCGCCGGCGCATCTGTCTCCGCCGTTCAGCAGGCGCAGGGCCACCCTGCATGCGGCGAATGGCGGCGGCGGGCCGTTGCTGGGCTTTCGCGAGCAGGGATCGCACCAGATCGTCGATATGGCCGAGTGTCCGGTGGTCCATCCTGAATTGTTCGCGTTTGTGGGCCGGCTGCGCGGTCTGCTGGCCCGGCGGAGGGGCTAATATTCCGCCGATGTGGGACTGACCCTGACCGCGCAGGGGATGGATTGCGGGATCACAGGCCTCTGCGCCGAGGGCCTGGAGCAGACGCAGGCGTTGCTGGATTTCGCGCGCGAGAACGGACTTGCGCGGCTGACGATGGATGAAGGTTTCGGGCCGGAAACGCGCTGGGAGCCGCAGCCGGTGAGCGTGGCGCTGGGAGGCATTTCGGTGCCGTTCCCACCCGGCTCCTTCCTCCAGGCGACGCTGGACGGGGAAATGGCACTGGTTTCGGCGGCGCGGGAGTGGCTGAGCGGAGCCACGGCGATCGCCGACCTGTTCGCGGGGCTGGGGACCTTCGCCTTCGCATTGGCCGGCCCGGCGAAAGTGCTGGCCGTGGAGGCGGCGAGGGAGGCGCACCTGGCTTGCAAGGCTGCCGCTGCGGCATCGGGCAAGCCCGTGCATGCGCTTCATCGCGACTTGTTCCGCAATCCGCTCCAGGTGGTGGAACTCGACCGGTTCGACGCGGTGGTGCTCGATCCGCCGCGCGCGGGCGCCCGCGAACAGGTGAAGCTGCTGGCGGAAAGCGCCGTTCCGCGCGTGGTCTATGTCAGTTGCAATCCTGCAAGCTGGTCACGCGATGCGAAGATGCTGGCCGACGGCGGCTATCGGCTCGCCGAACTGCGCCCGGTCGGGCAGTTCCGCTGGTCCACCCACGTCGAGCTGGCGAGTCTGTTCCTGCGCTAGGCCAGAGCAGCAAGGATCTGCTCGAAGAGCCATTCGCGCGCATGGGGTTCGGTGTAGGCGTGGCTGGCATCGGGGCAGCGCCGGATGCGGGGATCGCCGCGCGCCCAGCCCGCCTCGAAGGCTTGCGCCGTCCGGTCCCGTTCCGCGAGCAGGATGATCGCGGGGCCGGAAAACCGGGAAAGGCCCCCGGCGATGTCCTGCGCGAGCGATGTCGGCTCAGGCGCGGTTCGGGCGGCCTGGGCGAGGCCCCGGACCAGCTTCGAAAAGCTGACCTTTCCTGTGAGAAGGCGGATCAACTCCTTTGGATTACGGAGCTTTTCGGCATAGCGCGCGCGCACTGCCTGCGGCGGCGGCGCGGCATTGTCGCTCTCGATCGTCCAGGGATTGGAAAGTGCCAGCGCATCCATTCCCGCGCCGCCTGCCAGCATCAGCGCGCTGGCCGCGTCGCAATTGCCGAAGCCCACCACACGCTGCAAGTGCGGGGCATGCTCGCGGAAGGCGCGCAGCGCCGCGGCGATGTCGGCGGCGCTGTCGCGAAAGCCGGCATTCCAGCCCTGGCTGTCTCCCACACCGCGCCGGTCGAAGCGGAAAACCGGGTGGCCCGCCTGCGCGATCCGCGCGGCAAGCTGCGCCTGGCCCGAAAAGGCTCCGGCGCGGGTCTCATTGCCGCCGCTGACGATCAGCAGGCCCGTTGCGCCCGGCGCATCGTCCAGCGTGCCGGCGAGCTGCGCCCCTTCGCAATCGAAGGCGAGGTGGCGGCGGCTCATGAGCGCAGGCCCATTGCGATCACGGCGGCCAGCGCATCGGCCTGCGAACGGTCGAAATCAGGCTCGGCCCTCAGCCACAGCCCGCCGCCGCCCAGCGTCTTCTGCTCGATATCCGCCAGCCTGCCTGCATCGGCGAGCGCTCCTTCGAGATCGCGGATCATGGCCGCTCCCAGGCGGTATCCGGCAAGCTCCAGCCCTTCCGCACGCCCGGTTTCGAGGAGGGCTTCGGCCGTTTCAGCGCGCCCCGCCTCTCGCGAGGCTATGGTTCGGGCGCGCAGCAGGGCGCGCAAGGCATTGGCGCCGCCGGTGGGGGCATAGCGCCATCCCGGCAGTGCAGGCGGGGCGAGGATTGCACCGGCGCGCACCGTCAGCACATGGGTAGCCCGGAAATGCGCGGCGGCATCACCGGCCGCCTGCCGCCATCCGTCCAGAGTCTGCTCTTCCAGCGGGGCAAGGCTTTCGTTGCAGCCCGGCAGGTCGGGCAGGAAGCAGTCGATCCCGGCTCCGTCGAGCCGCCGCATGGTCTCGGCGATCAGGTGCCGGGTCTTGTTCGCTTCGTCGAACAGGGCGGGGAGGACGAGCAGGCGGTGCGCCCGCCCGCTATCGAATGCCAGCGCATATTCGCCGTCGGGGCCGGGCCAGGCGGCGATCATGCGCGCCCGTCAGCTCCGTTCGCGCTTGGCTTCGGCGAAGGCCAGCAACGCGCCGTAGGTTTCGAGCATGTCGCCATCGACTTCGTCATCATCGATCACGATGTCCAGGCGATCCTCCATCTCGGTAAGCAGCCCGGCGACCGCCATGGAATCCAGCTCCGGCAGATGGCCGAACAGGCCGGTTTCGCCGGTGAACCCGTCCACCGCTTTCTCATCAAGGCCGAGCACGTCGCAAAGGATTGCGCGCATGACGGCATCGGTGCGGCTGCGTTCGGTCGAAATGCGATGCGAGCGTTTCATGCCTTTTCGTGATTCCGTGCAGACGGCGAACGCCGAAGGAAGAGGCCGCGCTCTAGCCAGCGCGCGGCTTCGAGGCAAGTTTCCGCAAAGCCGCGCGCAGCAGATAGGGCCAGCTGCGGGGATCGGCCGGGCGATGGCAATCGAGCCTGTAGCGCGGCCGCATCTCCTCCATCCAGCTGCCTTTGTAAGGATCGTCGCCGGTGCCGAAATCCACGATCTCCACCTGGTCGCGGTCTATCACATGCTCGAACAGCGCGGCGGTGAGCACCGTTCCTGCCGAAAGCGGCACCGCCTCATCCGTATGGGCGAGCTTGTGTATCCAGGCGGTTCCGGCCTCCACCGTCCAGAATTGCGCGGCAATCGCACGGCCGTCTTTCCGCGCGATGCCGAGCCGCAGGCGGCCCGCGGCCCCTTCCTGCTCGGCGAAGCGGCGCAGCATGGCGGGCCTGCCCTCGGCCGGCTTCCAGCTAGAGGCATAGACCGCCTCATAGTCCCGCCAGGCGGCAGCGTCGAAATGCGTGAGGATCGTGACCTCCACCTTCGCGGCCCTGCGCTTCAGCGTGGTGCGCAAGGGGCCGGGCCGGGCGGCGAGATAGTCCGCATAAGGCCGCCCGCCGACGCGCAGGATGTGGTTGGCGTCGCACGGCTCCACGATCACCGCCCAGCCGGCTGCGCGGAATGCGGTGGCGAGCCGCTCGGCGCTTCCGTCTTCTCCCGGAACCTGCGCGAAAGTGACCCGGTTCTGCTTGCGGGCGAGATCGCGCGCGATTGCGGCCATCTGCTGCACGCCGTCCGCGCCCCTGGTCAGCAGCGGCCGCCAGAAGAAGTTGTACCAGTTGGCAAGCGGCTGAAGCCGCTCTCCGACGCGCATGAGCGGCAGAGCCGCGCCTTCGCTGCCATCCTGCGCCAGTGCGATGCAGGGGGAAAGCCCGCCTTCCGAGGCGAGCAGGTCCAGCCACTCGACGCGATCGAATGGAGCGGCGCTTGCAAGCGGCAGGGCTTGCAAGACATTAACCCTGTCGTGATAGCTGACGGCGATCACTTGTTCGCAATCCCTTCCCGGAGCCTTCCTTGCCCGTTTCACTCGATCCAGTCGCCCGGCCGCTCGATCATCTCGCCGAATTCGGCCGGGATGAAGCGCCGGCGCTGGTCCTGCGCAAGGAGGTGCTTAGCTACAAGGCTTTAAGGGCACGTATCTCCCTTCTTAGCGCCCTGTTAAGCAAGCTTGTGCCCCAAAAGGGCGCGCGGGTGGCGAGCTGGGCGGCGAAGGGGGAACTCACCTGCCTGCTGCCTCTGGCGGCGGCTCGCGCCGGATTGGTGCATGTGCCGATCAATCCGCTGCTGAAGCACGCGCAGGTGGCGCATATCCTGGCCGATAGCGGCGCAAGCCTGCTTCTGGGCAACCAGGCGCGCCTGGCAACGCTGGATGAAGGCGACGTTCCCGAAGACTGCCTGATGCTGGAGGAAACGGAACTCTGGCAGGAAGCGGAAGCCTTGGGCGGCGCCTTGCCGCTATCGTCGGCCGATCCGGGATCCCTTGCCGCGATCCTTTACACCAGCGGTTCCACCGGGCGGCCCAAGGGCGTGATGCTCAGCCATGCCAATCTCTGGCTGGGGGCGGTGAGCGTGGCCAACTATCTCGGGCTGGAAGCGGACGATGTCGTGCTCGGCGTCCTGCCGCTTTCCTTCGACTATGGCCAGAACCAGCTTTTTTCCGCATGGCGCGCAGGTGCCAGCGTGGTTCCGCTCGATTATCTCACCGCGCGCGACGTGGCGGTTTCCTGCGCCAGGCATGGGGTGGCGACGCTGGCCGCCCGTCCCGCGCTCTGGGGGCAACTGATGGAGATCGAATGGCCGGTGGAAGCCGTGCAAGCGATGCGTCGGCTGACCAATAGCGGGGGTGCGCTGACCGAGGACTTGATCGCAGGATTGCGATCCATCTTCCCGAAAACACGTATCTTTCCAATGTATGGCCTTACCGAGGCGTTCCGCTCGACCTATCTCGACCCTGCCCTGGTCGAGACTCACCCCACCTCCATCGGCAAGGCGATACCCTTTGCCGAAATCCTGGTGATCGGCGACGATGGCGAAGTGACGGCGCCGGGCGAAGAGGGCGAACTGGTGCATTGTGGGCCGCTCGTTGCCCAGGGCTATTGGCAGGATGCGGAGCGTACGGCCGAACGATTCAAGCCCGCTCCCCATGCTTCGAGCCACGGCGGCATGGCGGTATGGTCGGGCGATCGGGTGAAACGCGATGCCGATGGCCTGTTCTATTTCGTGGGCCGGCGCGATGCGATGATCAAGAGCGCAGGCAACCGGATCAGCCCCCAGGAAATCGAGGATGCAGCGCTCGGCACCGGGCTTGTTGCGGAGGCGGTGGCGCTCGGCGTGCCGGACCGGAGACTGGGGCAGGCGGTGCATCTGGTCGTGCGCGCGGCGAAGGGAGGCGAGGACGCAAGGGAACAGCTGCCCCGGCTGTTGGCCAGGGAACTGCCCAATTTCATGCGCCCGCAGGCGATTCACTGGCGCGACGCGATGCCGCTCAATCCGAACGGCAAGATCGATCGGGCCGCGCTCTCAGCCCAATTGGCGCAGGAGTTTGCCGCATGAAGCCGCTTGGCCCAATTCCTCATGGTTTCAAAGGGGTAGGCGGCGAGCTTTCGATCGGGGGAAAGCTCGCAAGCGCGCTGGTGGAGGAAGCCGACGGAACACCGCTGTTCGTCTATTCGCGGGACATGGTCGCCCGGCGCGTTGCGGAACTGCGCGCGGCGATGCCGGAGCGGCTCGGCATCCATTATGCGTTGAAGGCCAATCCTTTCGCACCGCTTCTCGCGGAAATGAAGGGGCTGGTCGACGGATTCGACATTGCGTCGGGCGGTGAACTGGCAATGGCTCTCGGTGCAGGGATCGATCCCGCCCAGATCAGCTTTGCAGGGCCCGGCAAGCGCGACGAGGAGATCGAACAGGCGATTACTGCCGGCGTCACGCTCAATCTCGAATCGGAAGGGGAGGCACGCCGCGCGCTTGCGATCGCCGAAAGGCTGGGCAGGCGGCCGCAGCTGGCGATCCGCGTCAATCCGGATTTCGAGCTGCGCGGCTCGGGCATGAAGATGGGAGGCGGGGCCAAGCCCTTCGGCCTCGACGCCGAACGGGGTCCCGCCCTTGCACGCGAAGTGATCGCCGCAGGGGCCGATTGGCGGGGGCTGCATATCTTCACCGGCAGCCAGGCGCTTGACGCGGGTGCGATCGTGGAAACGCAGGCCAATGTCCTCGAACTGGCAGCCGGACTTTCCCGTGAGATCGGCGCACCGCTGCCCCGGCTCAACATGGGCGGCGGCTTCGGCATTCCCTATTTCCATGGGGATGAGCCGCTGGATCTCGCCGTGATCGGCAATGCATTGAAAGATAGATTCAGAAATCTTTCAGAAGAGTTTGAAAATACGGAACTCTGTATCGAGCTGGGGCGCTATCTTGTAGGAGAGGCAGGCGTCTATCTCACGCGCATCGTCGACCGGAAAATGAGCCACGGCCAAGTCTATCTGATCACGGATGGAGGGCTGCACCATCAACTCGCGGCATCGGGAAATTTCGGTACCGTGGTGCGGCGCAACTATCCTCTCGCCGTTGCCACGCGCTTCGGCGCCGCGCCGGAAGAGGAAGCGAATGTGGTGGGCTGCCTGTGTACGCCGCTCGATCGGCTGGCCGATCAGGCCGAACTCCCCCGGGCCGAAGTCGGCGATCTGATCGCCGTGTTCTGTGCCGGGGCCTATGGCGCCACGGCCAGCCCGTCCGCCTTTCTGGGTCAAGGTCCGGCAAGGGAAATCCTGATCTAGCCGAGCCGGGGCTGGTCCGCCCCGGACTGTGACCGGCGCTTTCTCGGGCTTTCCGCGCGGCTGCGCCCATTAACCTTTGCATCGCGCCAGTCCCTTTTCGGGACACCCCTCGAAAAGCCCAGTGAAAACCGCCGCTTTTGGGCGCTTGGCTAACGAGATGTTCACCCTTTTCCGGAAAAGACGTGGCCGGATCCAGGGGCTGTGTCCGCCGTACGGCGAGATACCGTGCGAAGGGCAGGCCCGCTCAAGCCGCAAGGACGCGCGATGCGAAAGAACCGAATTGCCCGAATTCTGCTGGGAACGGCCATGGCCAGCCTTGCCTTGGGCGGATGCGCCAGCAACCGGGGCGATGCCCATCTTCCGCCGGCACAATTCGTGGCGATGCAGGAAGGGCCGGGCGAGGAATATGTCATCGGTCCTCTGGACGAGCTCACGATCCACATCTGGCGAAATCCCGAACTGGGCGCGAATGTGCAGGTGCGGCCCGATGGGCGCATAACCACGCCGCTGGTGTCGGACATGCCCGCCGTCGGCAAGACGCCGTCGATGCTGGCCGAGGATATCCGCCTTCAGCTTTCGCAATACATCACCGATCCGCTGGTTTCGGTGATCGTGAACAAGTTTGCCGGCACTTTCAGCCAGCAGGTCCGGGTGATCGGCGCGACCGAAAAGCCGGCCTCGTTGCCTTATCGGGCGAACATGACCTTGCTCGACGCGATGATCGAGGTGGGCGGCCTGTCCGAGTTCGCGAGCGGCAATCGCGCCAAGCTGATCCGCTTCGACAAGGAAACCGGCAAGCAGCGCGAATATGCGCTGCGCCTGGGCGATCTGCTGAAGAAGGGTGAAAGCAAGGCCAACGTCCTGCTGATGCCCGGCGATGTGATCATCATCCCCGAAAGCATGTTCTGAGAGGAGCGACCGGGGCAATGAGCGCCATCGTCGAAGAAATCCGCGCCGCCTTGTGGGCGATCTGGACCCGCCGCTGGCTTGTGCTCGCGGTTTCCTGGGTCTTGTGCCTGCTGGGCTGGCTGGCGCTTGCCTTCGTGCCGAACAGCTATGAATCCCATGCCCGCATCTTCGTCCAGCTCGACGATGCGCTGGCTCAGCAGATCGGCATCGGCTCCGGCAACCGGAAGAAGGATATCGAGCGCGTCACCCAGACGCTGACCAGTTCGGTCAATCTGGAAAAGGTGGTCCGTTCGACCCGCATCGGCGAAAGCATCAGCACTCCGCGCGAGATGGAGATGGCGGTCGACAACCTGGCCGAGAACATCAAGGTCAAGAGCGCGCAGGACGATCTGTTCGAGATCACGGTGACCAGCGGCCGCGGAGACCTTTCCGACGGGGCGAATGCGCAGCTGGCGCAGGACATCGTTCAAAAGCTGATCGACATCTTCCGCGAGGAGAACCTCGGCGGAACGCGCGGCGAAATGCGCGAGACGATCGACTTCCTCGACAAGCAGCTCGCCGATCGCCAGAAGCAGCTCGAGGAAGCGGAGCAGCGCCGCCTTGCCTTCGAGAGCCAGCATCCCGAAATGATCGGGGGCGCCGCTTCGATCGCGCAGAAGCTCGAAGCGACACGTTCCGAGATGCGCAGCGTGGAAGCCGACCTTGCGGCGGCGCAAAGCGCCCTTGCCGCGGCCGAAGGCCAGCTCGCCGGAACGCCGCGCAGCATGATGGTGCCAGGGGCGATCGGTGGCGCCCAGGGCGCGCTGCTTCAGGCGGAAGCCAACCTTGCCGACATGCGTGCCCGGGGGCTGACCGAAAGCCATCCGGACGTGGTGTCGCTGCAGAACCAGATCGCATCGCTCAGGAAACAGGCCGAGCGCCAGGGATCGGCCGGCGGTATTCCCAACCCGGCCTACACGTCGCTTCAGTCGATCCGTGCCGAGCGGCAGGCGAATGTGCAGGCCTTGCAGTCGCGCAAGGCCGCCCTGCAGTCGGAGATCAACCAGGTGACCGCGAACCAGGCGCTGGAGCCGGGAGTTGCGGCGGAAGCCCAGCGGATCAGCCGCGATTACGAAGTGTTGCGAGAGCAGTACGACAAGCTGTTGAAGGACAGGGAAGAACTTCGGCTGCGTGGGCAGGTCGAAACCGAGCGCAATGCGGTGAAGTTCGAGGTAATCGATCCGCCATCCACGCCGCGTGCGCCCTCGGCGCCCAATCGCCCGCTATTTCTGCTGGGTGTGCTGATCCTGGGGATCGGCGGAGGAGCCGGGGCCGGCTGGGCCATCGGCCAGCTGCGTTCGAGCTTCGCCACCGCCGGCAAGCTGGAGAACGCCTTCGGCCTGCCCGTGATCGGCACCGTTTCGCACGTCACCACCGAAGCCGGCCGGTTCCTGCAGAAGAAGCATCTCAAGATGTTCGCCGCCGGCGCCGGGGGCCTGTGCGGCCTGTTCCTCATCCTGCTCGCGGTGGAGTTCATCCAGCGCGGAATGGTGGCCTGAAGGGAATTGGCATGACCGAACAAAGCAAAATTCCCGTGCCGCCCCGCAAGGAAGAAGGCAAGCAGGACGGCGGATCGCTGTTCGAGCGCGCGACCGGCGCGTTCGGCCTGGGCGGAGCCGGCGATCTGTTCAAGCCCGCGCCCATGCCGCGCGACCTGGTCGATGCGCCGCCGCGGCGCGCGCGTCCGCCAAAGGTGGAAGAAGGTATCGCGTCTGCCGCGCCCATTGCTCCGGCCGAGACGCCGGCGGTCCCTCCGGCACCTGCTTCTGTTCCTGCTCAGCCGGCCATGGTCGAGCGCGAGCCGCAGGTTCAGCTGCCGCCGATCGGCTTCTCCGAGACGAAGCACCCGGTCGATCGCGAGCGTCTTCGCGAGCTGGGCATGATCGTGCCCGAAGGCGCGGTGACGGCACTGCTCGAGGAATTCCGCATCGTGAAGCGGCAGCTGTTGCTCGCCACGCGTGAGGCGCAGCGCAGCGACCGGTCGCCCTTGGCGCAGCGCGTGCTGATCTGCTCTCCGCTGCCGGGCGAAGGCAAGACCTTTTGCGCGACCAATCTCGCCCTGGCCATCGCAGCCGAAAAAGATAGCGAAGTCCTGCTGATAGACGCCGATTTTGCCAAGCCATCCATCCTTTCGACGCTTGGCCTGCCGGCCGGGCCGGGGCTGATGGATGCACTGGCGGATCCGTCGATCAAGGTTGAGGATTGCGTGCTCGGTACCGACGTGCCCGGCTTGTGGGTCCTGCCTGCCGGCAACCAGACCGCGCAGGACAGCGAGTTCCTGGCCAGCAGCCGCACCGCGCAACTGCTCGACCGGCTTACGCAGGGGGCGCCCAACCGGATGGTGATCTTCGATTCGCCGCCCGCGCTGGCTGCCTCGCCTGCGGCGGAACTGGCGAAATATGTGGGCCAGGCGATGCTTGTGGTCCGCGCGGATTCGACCGGGCAAAGCGCGATCGAGGATGCCCTGACGCGCCTTTCCGCATGCCCGGACATCAAGTTGCTTCTCAACGATGCGCGTTTCAGCCCGAGCGGCCGCCGCTTCGGTTCCTATTACGGTTACGGGGGATAATCATCATGCGCCGGATCTATACCGGGATCGTCTTCCTTCTCGCCGCGCTGCTCCTGCCCGGAGCGGCGATGGCGGCCGATGAGCTTGCAGGCGATCGGGGAAGCACGGGAAATCGTGTCGAGATTTCGCCCTATATCGAAGCCAGCCAGGTGCTTCTGGCGGAGCTTTCGCCGGGCAGCGATGTCGTCACCTATTCGCGGATTGCCGCGGGGGTGGACGCGTCCGTCCAGGGCCGCAACAACGCCGGCGCCCTGTCGCTGCGCTATGAGCGGCATATCGGCTGGGGCGACGGTGCGTCCGATGGCGACATCATCAGCGGCATCGCGCGCGTTTCGGCTTCGGTGATTCCCCGGACCCTGACGATCGAGGCAGGCGGCCTTGCGGCGCGTTCGCGTGTCGAGGGCAATGGCGGCGCGTTCCTGAGCCCGAGCGTCGGCGCCGCGGATTCGAGCAATATCTATGCCGTCTATGCCGGTCCGTCCCTCACCACGCAGGCGGGGGACCTCACGGTGGAGGGCCATTACCGCCTGGGCTATTCGCGAGTGGAAGAGCCGGATGCGGTGATCGTCGCTCCGGGCGCCGAGCCGCTGGACATCTTCGACGAAAGCGTGGTCCATAACGCCCAGATCAGGGTCGGCAGCCGGCCGCACCAGCTCCTTCCCGTGGGCGTCGGCGTGGGCGCCGGATGGTATCAGGAAGACATTTCCAACCTCGACCAGCGCGTGCGCGACCGGTGGCTGCGCGGCGACGTGACCGTGCCGGTCAGCCCGACCGTCGCCCTTGTCGGCGGCGTGGGATACGAAGATGTCGAGGTTTCCGCGCGCGATGCGCAGCGCGACCTCTCCGGCTTCCCGGTGATCGGCCCCGATGGCCGCTATGTCACGGATTCCTCTTCTCCCCGCAGGCTGGCCTATGATGTGGAAGGGCTTATCTGGGACGTCGGCGTGCTCTGGCGTCCGAGCACCCGGACCCAGCTCGAAGCCCATGTCGGGCGCCGCTACGGTTCCACCACCTATTACGGAACGCTGTCCTATGCGCCCAGTTCGCGCAGCAGCATCAATATCGTGGTGTATGACAACATCGCCGGCTTCGGCGGGCAGGTTAACAACGCGCTCGCCCAGCTTCCCACCGATTTCGTGGCCAACCGCAATCCGTTGAGCGGGGATATCGGCAATTGCGTCGTCAGCCTGGAAGGCGGCAGCTGCTTTGGCGGGGCGCTTGGCGCGGTCCGTTCGTCCCCCTTCCGCGCCCGCGGCGTGGCGGCGCCCTAGGGCCACAATTTCGGACGCTGGAGCGTGGGCGTCGGCGCCGGTTACGACCGCCGCAAATATATCGCCGCAGAAGGCACGATCCTCGAATTCGCGAACGGCCTGGCGGAGGAAAGCTTCTGGCTGTCGGCCTATGCCAACGGCCGGCTCGATGACCGTTCGGGCGTCAACACCGGCATTTACGCCACCTGGTTCAACAGCGAGTTCGATCTGGGCGGAAGCAGCCGGGCCATGGGCGCGAACGCTGCCTATTACCGCGATCTCACGTCGAAACTCACCGCTACGGCTGCGGTCAGCCTGGACGGCGTGATGCGCGAGGATGCGTTGATCGACGATTACTGGACCGCCGCCGCCCTGGTCGGCTTGCGCTACACGTTCTGAGCCTGAGGAAACGAGGAATGTTCGAGGAATTTTACGGACTGAGCGGCAAGCCGTTCCAGCTGACGCCGGACCCGGCCTTCTATTTCCCCAGCGGAACGCACCGCAAGGCATTGTCTTACCTGCGTTATGGCCTTGCGCAGGGTGAGGGCTTCATCGTGATCACCGGCGAGGTGGGCGCGGGCAAGTCTACCCTGGTGGCGCATATGATCGCTTCGGTCGATCCCAAGCAGCTGACGATCGGCCAAGTGGTCACGAGCAAGCTTGGCGGCGAGGAGATCGTCCATGTCGTCGCGCAGAGCTTCGGGCTTTTCGTGGAAGGGCATGACAAGGCTTCCGCTCTTGGTGCGATCGAAAGCTTTCTGCACGAGGAAGCCCGGGCCGGCCGCCGTTGCCTGCTGGTGGTGGACGAGGCGCAGAACCTCGCGGTGGAAGCGCTCGAAGAGCTGCGCATGTTCTCCAACTTCCAGCTCGGTTCGCATCCGCTACTGCAGATCCTGCTGCTGGGCCAGCCCGAGTTCCGCGACACGCTGCAGACCCATCCGGGTCTCGAGCAGCTCCGCCAGCGGGTGATCGCGACGCATCACCTTGCACCGATGGACGAGGCCGAGATCAAGCCTTACACCCTCCATCGCATGAAGCTGGTCGGCTGGAACGGCATGCCCGAATTCGACGCTGCGCTGTTCGAAGAGCTCTACACCGCCAGCGGCGGCATCCCGCGCAAGCTCAACCAGCTTCTCAATCGCTTGCTGTTGCTGGGCGCAGTCGATCGGCGCGAGCGGATCGACACCGGCATGCTGCACGCGGTGCTGGAGGAGATGGCCAGCGACAATGCCGCTTCTGGCGAGGCCACTCCGGCCGTAGCGCCCGATCCGGCGCCCCAAACTGCCGTCATGCCGGCAGCTGCCGTCGCTCAAGCCCCGTCAGTAACGGACGATGCGCTGGCCGCCCGGATGGAGCGCGCCCTCGCGGAGCGTGACGCCCAGATCGTCGAGCTGCAGCAGGCCGTGGTCGAGCTGTCGCAGGCGTTGGACAGCGGCGTGGGCGCGCAGGCCCATCCTGAACTGGCGGCCTTGCGCGAACGGGTGTCGCAGCTCGAAACCCGCCTTGCCGAGCAGGAGCGCTCCATGCGCCATTCGCTCACCATGCTGATCGAATGGATCGAGGACCGGGACGGGTCGATCGCTGCCTGAGGAGGACGCTGTGAGCGATGATCCGCTCGCCCCAGTTCAGAGCGGCGCACCGATAGTCAACGGGCTTTCGGTCGATGTGGAGGACTGGTTCCAGGTCGGCGCGTTCGAGAATGTCATCGAACGCGGCGCGTGGGACGGGCTCACGGCCCGCGTCGAGCGCAATGTCGAGGAAATCCTGGAGCTGTTCGCCGAGGCTGACGTCAAGGCGACCTTCTTCACGCTCGGCTGGATCGCCCGGCGGAATCGCACGCTCATTCGCCGGATCGCGGAGCAGGGGCACGAGCTTGCCAGCCACGGCTGGGATCATGCGCGGGTGTTCACCATGGATCGCGCCGGCTTTGCCGAGGACATCCGCAAGGCGCGCCTGGAGATCGAGGATGCAGGCGGCGTGGCGGTGAAGGGGTATCGCGCGCCCCGCCTCTCCATCGACCAGCGCACCCCCCTGGCCTATATTGAGC
>Ga0066256_1003138_pt1 | contig 16485 bp, 5 predicted proteins | sample ThiBio_1000_biof_FD_87107 | JGI IMG/M metagenome (GOLD analysis project Ga0066256, IMG submission 87107) | Wastewater bioreactor microbial communities from Cape Town, South Africa - Thiocy_expt_1000_biof (version 2) | ecosystem: Engineered > Bioreactor > Thiocyanate-remediating >...
CCCGCGGCGCTGGCGCACGGCGCTGCCCGGTGGGAGGCCGACGTGGGAACCGCGCCAGCCGTGATGGTTGGGCCCTCCCTGCCGCCCCGCCTCACCGGCGAGCTGGACGGCGTCGTCGCGGTGGACGTGTCCTTGCCGGCGCGAACGCCCTCGTGGCTGGCTGCCGCCGCCGCCGCTGCCGCGTCACCCGCCGGCAGCGACCCGCGGTGGCGACTCGCCGCCGTGCGCGTGGCGTTCTCATGGTGGGGCAGCGGCGCGCCCGCGGCGGGGGGCGGGCCGGCGCCCCCCGTCCCCCCGCCCCGGGGGGGGCGCGCCCCCCCCCCCCCGCCCCCCCCGTTTCCTCTTGTCACCCCCCCCCCCGGCCTCCGCCGCGTCCCTCCCCACGCTGGCGCCCTGACCGGCACCATGTGGCTGGTTTGGGAGGCGCGGCACGGTGCCGGAGCGCCCCGCCGCGGCGGCGACAATGATGCACTGCCCCCACCCGCGCCCTGGAACCACCACGGCGGTGGCAGCGGCGGCAGGCCGCGACCCGGCGCGCCGCTGCCAACGGCGTTAACCTCAGACGAGCTGGCTGCCGCAGTGGCCGGCAGCGCTGGTGCGCGTGTGGTGGCGCTGCGTGCCGGCAGCGTGAGCGTGCCGTTGCGTGACTCCCCCCTGGTGACAGCGGCAGCGGACGGTGATGCCGTCGCGCCGGCGGTTATCACCTCGCGGCCGCCACTGCAACCTGTGCCTGGCTTGCCGCCGTTGCCACTGGAGCCTGCCGGCATGTCCCCCGACGCCGCGCTGCTCACCATCCAGGTGTCCTACGTGCCGCACCGTGATGCCGCCCTGCGCGCCCTGTCAATATCCCTGCCTACCTCGCCCGGCCCACCGTCCCATGTGATCCCAGCGGGTGGCGACGATGTCATTGGTGCTGCGCCTGCCGGCACCTCACATGCTCACCTGCCGCCGCCGCCATCGTTGCTGCCGTCGTCGTCCCCGTCGTCGCCACTTCCCCGCACGACGGCGCGTCCCCTCCCCGCTACCGCTACCTCCACGCCGCCGCCTGCATTATTGTCGCCCCAGCCGCCGCCGCTCCCAACAACAACAGAAACTGCAACTGCGCCCGCGTTGCCTGCCATGGATCTTGCATTGCGTGCGGCTGCTGCTGCTGCTGCTGCTGTTACCACTGCCGCGGCGACCACTGCACGTGCCCCGCCGGCGCTTGCGGTAGATGGTGATTCACGTGAGGACATTGCCACGTCGGCTGCCACATCTGCTGCCACGTCACCACCCGCAGGCGCCGCGGCACTGGATGTAACGCTACCCCTCGAATCTAGCCTGCCCATAATCCCACCGCCACCAATGGCCTCGGTGCCGCCGCCGCTGCCGTCTGGCCGCCGTGCACCACCTGCGTCACCACCCGTGGTGTCGCCGCGCCCGCCGCCACCGGCCGGTAGCGGCATGCTGAGCTCGTTTGAGGTGAACGAGGTGGTTGCCACACACGACTACAATGACATCCTGTCGCCGGCGGGTGCCGCCGTGCCGCCAGCTGGAGCTGCGTCATCCGCCGCACGCCGGCAGCGTGCATTGCCGCAGTTTGACGACACCGCGCCCGCGCCGCCTCATGCGACTGGCACGCCCGGCAGCGGCGGTGGCGGCGGCGCCGCAGCTGCGGTTGTCCGCGAAGCAGCGTTGCAGTTTGATTACGCGCTGCCAGTGGCGTCACCGCCGCCGGCGCCGGCGCCGCTGCCGTTGATAGCTGTGGCACCACCACCACTGCCACCTGCAACGCCCATGCCACCATCCACACGGGGCGCCAGTCGTGTACCCCCACCATCGGCATTGCCCCCTCTACCGCCATCTGCACGCCCCGCGGCAACAGTCACTGCGGACGCAGCGCCGCCGCCCGCTGCGCTGGCAGTGAATGGCGAGCTGCTGGCACGCCTGCTGGCGCGCGCAGATGCCACCGCCAGCATGGTGGCGGCGGCAGCTTCGGCGGGCTTGCGGCGTGATGTAGACAGCGCGGTGCCACCCGCGCCGCCGCGCGAGTACGCCCGCATGGCACGCGCAACCGAGGCGGGCGGGCGCGACGGCTGGCTGGCAAGCGTGCTGCCGCCGCCCTCCACCTCGGTGCCGCCACCGGGGCTGCCCGCGACGGCAGAGACAGAGGATGATGACACCATCCCGGCGCACCTGGCAGCGGAGTATGCACTGGAGGCAGCGCTGGCGGGCGTCATGGACTCGGTGCCGCTGCGGTCAGCGGTGGACATCCTGCTGGGCGCGCCCGTCGATGCCACGGAGCCGCCGCCGTCCGCTGCAGCAGCCGCCGCCGCGGAGCACGCGGCCGCGGTCACTGCCATTCTGGAGGCGGTGGCGCGGGATGCGGAGACGGGCGCAACAACGGCAACGGCGGCGGCGCCATTTGCCGACGCTGACACTGGCATCGATCTGCGTGGAATGGCCACCCGGCTGGAGGCGCTTGCCAGCTCCGCGGCGGCGCTGGAGGTACGGTTGCCGCGTATTGCTGTGTACCCGGCGGCGGCCGTCGCGGCGGCGCATGACGACACGGGCGGGCTAGGCGGCATGGCTCTGCTGGCAGTTGATGCCCGGCCAGCGGGCGCAGCTGGCGGTGGCAGTGAAGATGGCGTGCGTGCACGCCACCTGGAGCGCACCGCCGCGGCAGCGGTGCAGGAGTGGGTGGCGCGGTCGTGCACTTTCCTGGTGGAGTACGACCTGCCGCCGCTGGTGGCACCGGCGGCTGAGCCGGCGGCGGCAGGCGCGGGGGATGTGCTGGCTGCCGGCCGTACGGTAGTCGCTGCCGCGTCACCTGATGCAGGTGCGGCGGCGGCCGCCTTTGCCAGCGCCACCGCCACCATTGCGCCTGCTGCTAACAACAGCAAGGCGCGCTCCGGCAGCAATGAGGCGGCTGCTGGTGCCGCCGTCCGTGCCGTGCCGCTGCTGGCAGACACCGACATCCGCGTGCCGGCGGCGGTAAACCACGAGTGGGTGGGTGCACTGCGTGCGTCGACGACGGCAGACACCAGCGGCGCCGCCGCCGCGCTGTCACGCTGGCTGGAGTCGTGCGTGGTGTTCTCGTTATACCTGCAGGCGGCGGGCAGCAGCGGTGGGATGGGTGCGCTTGACGCCAAGCCGCGTGGCCGCCTCGCCCCAGCAGCGGCGGCGGCAGCGGCAGCCGCCCGGGAAGCCACCGCATCTGCACCCCGGCGCATGTACATTGGCGAAGCGCGCGTGCCGTTGCGCCAGTTGCTGCTGGCGGACGCCCTGCCGCTCCCCGCGCCGCGCGCCCTGCCTGCCGACGGCGGCACGTCAAGCCGGCTTGTGTCGCACGCCTTGGTGCTGCGCGGCGCCGTGGAGCTCACGTACACCCGCCGCGCAACCCGGCAGGCAGCTGCCGCGGCAGTGGCGGCGGCAGCGGTGTCTAGTGCGGCGACCGCAGCACCTCTGGCTGGCTACCCCCATCGTGCTGGTGGTGTAGGCGAGCGTGTGGGGGCAGACGTGGCTGCCAGTCGCACAGACGCGTGGCTGGCAGGCCTGGACAGCGACACGCGCGCCCGAATTGAGCGCTTTCAAGCGCTCCGTGCCGTGGCTACGGCCGGCGTCACCAGCAGCAGCGGCACGACGCCGGCTGCCGGGGCGAGCCGCAGCACCAAGCGGCGGCCTGGTGGCGCGCTACCACCGGGAGGCGCCAAGGTGAAAGATGACGTGCCTGAGACGGTGGGCCTGCTCGACTTTCAGTTCACGCTGTTCCTGTCGTCGCCAGAGTCTGCCGCTGGCACTGCTGCAGTTGCGCCAGCCGCCACGACGTCAGCGCCGGCGCCGGCAGCAGCAGCGGCTGCGGCGGCGGTTGCCGCGCCGCACCGGCCGCTGCGTGGCAGCGGGGCGTATGAGTGGGTGGGACCGCAAGCAATGGCACGGCGGGTGGCGGCAAGTGAGGGTGGAGGTCTGCCGCCCGCCAGCGGCGTGCCGTCATCGTCTGATGCCGACGCGCTGACGGCGCTGCATGCGGCGTACGAAGCTGACGCGTATGCGGTAGACAGCCGCGTGCTGGTGGCGTGGCGCTATGCGCGCAGCATGGCAGCGGCTGGCAGTGATGGCGGGGACGATCCCGTTCTGCCGCCCTCCGTCGCACGTGCGCTGCCGCACCTCCTGCGGTCGCCGCCGCCGCGAGTGCTGTGCCGCCACGGTAGCAAACGCCACGCCCCCTCCACGCCTGGGTTTGAGCTGGATGACGGCGCGATTAATGCGCTGGCGGCGCGGTGGGACGGCATTGCAACCGCAGCACGGCGGGCGCCTCGTGGTGTGTGGCAGACGCTGCCAGGCGGCGGTGGGGCGTGGGTGCCAGGCTGGCAGCTGGCCAGCTCCCTGCCGTGCCTCGTGTCCCCTGGCGGTGGAGGGCGGTTTGGCGCCACCGATGTGAGTGTCCCGGCGGCGGCTGTGGTTGACAACGGCGGGAGTCCGGCGGCGGCGGTGGTGCAGCTGCTGGCAATGGCAGTGACGGTGGTGACACCCCAGTCCGCAAGCCGGCACGCGCAGGTGTCGCTCTCCATCCCCGGCGCGTTTGTTGGCAACGGCGCGCTGCCACGCAGCGAGTGGCGCGTGGGCAGCGCGGGGGCGGCGCTCTTTTTGCTGCGTGCTGGTGCCGACGGCACGCCGTGGGCTGCAGACATCGGGCTGGCCGTTGGGGCGCAGCTGCGTGCTGACGACGGCGGCGTGGTGGTGCAGGTTGTCGACGGCGGCGACACATTCATTGCCATCGTCCCGCCACGCGCCCTGGCCGACGCGGCAGAGCAGTGGCTCGCTGTGCGCCTTCCCGCCATCCTGTCGCCCCGCGCAGCTGACGCCCCCTGCCTGCCACCGTGCTACGCGGCTGCCGCAGGCGTGCACACGCAGGTGGGCGCCGACACGGATGTCATTCCAGCCGCCCTGCACCTCACGCTGACCAGCACCACGCACCGCGGCGCCACCCGCACCTGCCTCCTCCGCCTTGCCTTTGGCAGGGTTGCCGACCTCCTCGTGTTGCTGGCGCGCGACCACGCCGCGTCGCGCATCCAGCGCGCCTGGCACATCCGCCACCCGCCGCGCGCCGCTGTGGTGGCTACTTCTGCCGCCCCTGCTGTTGTGGTGCTTTCTGCTGTTGATCCTGCTGCGGCCGCTGCGGCTGCTGTTGTCGACACTGCGGCTGCTGTTGTTGCGGTGGTTGCCCCCGTAGCAGCTCCAGTCAGCAGTCTCACCGCTGCCGCGGACCCGGTTTCGATAGACTCCGTCGTCGTTGCAAACGGCGCGGGTGGCAGCCTGCGCCCGGGCGAGCTGCAGTTTCAGGTGTTGGGGTGCGATGCATGGCCGGCGGCCACTACCGCTGGCGTGCTGCGGCTGCGCGGCGAGTGTCCTGCCGGCGCGCCGTTTGAGTTGACGTGGCAGCCGGCGGGGGCGTCTGCCGCGCACACCTTGCCGCTGCCAGCGGGCAGCGACGGCGGCGACGGCGAGGCAACCACCGCCGCCATCCCGAACGGCGTGCTGCGCCTGCCGGCCGAGGGGCAGTACAGCGACGACGACGACGTTGCCATCGGCGGCGTCCTGCTGCATGGCGTGGATGACGACGGCCGGGTGCCCCTTGCCGCTGTCATTCCCAAACCCCTCATTGTGGGCGTGGTGCGCGCCGCCGCTGCGTCAGCCACCGACGCTGCACACGCAGACCTTACAGTGCCGCTGTTCCTTGGCGACGGCGACCCGGCCACTGCGCCCGCTGCCACGCTCCGCCTGCGCATCTCATACGTGTGTCGGCGTGCGCCGCCGGCACCAGCGATGGCACCAGTTGCGGCACCAGTTGCAGAACTGATGGCACCGGTTGCCGCACCGATGGCAGCGGCACCGGTTGCAGCGGCAGTCGCGCCGGTGCCTCGATTGCCGCCACCATCACTACCACCGGCACCGATGGCGGCGCCGTTGGTCGCATTTGCGGCACCGCTGCCGCAGTTGGTGGCGCGCCCTTCAGCCCCGCCGCCAGCCTTTGCAACAGCGCCTCCCGTAACCAACGCTCCCTCGTCGCACGCCGACCTCCTGCCGGAGCTGGCATCCATGCTGCAGGTCCAAGCCGCTGCGGCGGTGGCAGCCAATGGCGACGTGCTCGCTGCGGCAGCAGCCGCAGCCGCGCTGCCGGCGTGGGCGGCGTGGCCAGAGGTGGGACTGCATGACGGCACGCGGCCAACGACGGCTGTGCTGCCAGCAGCGAGCGCGTCAACGGCAGCGGCGTCTACAGCGTCGACACTCACACACGGCGGGCTGCTGGATGCCGCCACGGTGGCGGTGGAGGTTGGCGTTGTGGAGGCGGCACACCTGCAGCTGCAGGCGCTGCCGAGCGGTGGCAGCGGTGCGCCGTGGCGCATCCGTGTTGGTGTCGCGCTGCCTGGCGCCCTGCCGCACGGCACTGTGTGGCACACGGCGCCAGTGCTGCCAACGCCAGAGCCTGGAAGCAGCATGCTGGGTGGCCCACCAGGCTGCCGCGTTGCCTGGCACGCCGCCACGCGCCTGCACGTGCCTGCAGACGCGCGCACGTGGGCGACGCTGCTGGGCGGCGAGCTGCGCGCTGCACATGCCTCGCCGCCGCCAGCGATGGCGCATGATGACGACGGCGACGAGTTTGGACGGCGCCTGCGTGCTGCCGTCACTGGCGGTGGCGGGGGCGGGGGGGGGGGCGGGTGCCTCCCGTTTGGCGGGGGGGGGGGGGGGGGCGGGGACGCGGGTGGGGGGGGGCCGGGGGGTGGGCGCGGGGGGCCGGGGGCGCCGCCTGGCCCCCCGGCGCACCGCAACCCGCGCGGCGGGGGGGGCCCCCGCCACCGATGATGCGGCCGCCGCACCCGGCTGGAGGTCACGGCACTATTTGGCAAGGGTGGTAGCGGTCATGGTGGCTTCCACTACGGCAGCGGCAGTGCGCCCGCGTCGCCTCCCCGTGACGGTGCGCTAGCTGCAACATTGGCAGACTTGGACGCCACCATTCGCCGCCTTGACCGCCGCCAGCCGACGGCGGGCGCTGGCAACGACGACGCCGCGGGAGCGGTAGCGGTGGCGGTTGCAGCGGTGGCTGCTGCAGCTGCTGCAGAGGAGGAGGCGGCGGCAATTGCAGCAGCAGCGGCGGCGGCTGCAGGGGGGGAGGCGGCAGCGAGCGGAGCAGACGCGGCGGCGGCTGGGGGGGGGGGGGGGGGAGGAGCGCGAGCGGCGCCGGCGGCGGCGGCGGCGATTGCAGCAGCAGAGGCGGCAGAGGCGGCAGCAGAAGTAGTGGCTGCAGCAGCAGCGGAAGCAGCGGCGGCAGAGGCGGCTGCAGCAGCAGAGGCGGTAGAAGCGGCTGCGGCGGCAGTGGCTGAAGCGGCGGCTGCGGCGGCAGAAGTGGCCGCGGCGGCAGAAGCGGCTGCGGCGGCTGAAGAGGAGGTAGCGGCTGCAGCGGCGGCATTGCCATCAAGCGCAAGCATCCCGGAATCAACAACCACGGCTGACGGTGAGGGCCCGACACATGACGCGGCAGGCGGTGCCAATGCGGGCGCAGTTGCGGCTAACGCAGCGCTGCACGACGCGGGTGGCAGCATTGACAGCCGCCGGTCGTCACCAGAGGTGGCGCCACGCTCGCCGTCTCCACGCGGCAGTCCTGTCATGGTGGGCGACGGCGACAGCGACAGCGATGCCGCCTGGCCGCCCATTGTGCCTACAGGACACGCTGCCGGCGGCGGCGCGGTGAGTGCGCGCAGCGACGGCAGCTCGAGCGGCGGCGGTGGCGGCGGCGGGTTGCCGTCGCCCGGCTTTGACGACGCCGAGCTGGACGCGCTCATTACGCTGTACTACCGTGGCAGCGGCGGCGACGCCGACCTGGGCGCGCGCCTCCCGCTGCCGTCGGGCCCGCAGCAGGCGGGTTTGACAAGCGGAGGCGAGGTTGACGACGACGGCGGGGAGTGGGCGGGAAGCGAGGCGGCAAGCGAGGCGGCAAGCGAAGCGGCAAGCGAGGCGGGCGAATCGGACAGCGCCGGGGCGTCATACAGCGAGGGTGAGGGTGAGAGTGCGTCTGCTGGCGCGCCATTTGACGACACCCGCGGCAGTGGCGATGCCGCGCACGAGGACGACGGCGACAGCGATTTCTGTGAAAGCAGCGGGGGCGGCTCAGTGCCGCCAGACGCGTCATTTGCAGACGCGGCCCCAGATGCAGCAGATACCGGCGTGTCACGGGCCTCCACCCCTGTCGCTGTTGTTGCTGTTGCGGCGGTGCAACCCGCAGCGCCGTCCCGGCGTGGCAGCGGCGTGCTGATGGCGCAGAGCAGTGTGGCGGTGGTGTCCGTCACGCCGACGCCGGTAGTGCCGGTGCCGGTGCCGGTGTCGGCGTCGGTTCTACCGCAGTCGGCGCCAGCGTTGCCGTCAGCATTGCCGCCGCCGCTGCCGCCGCCTCACATCGATGATGCAATGGCTGGCGGCGGTGTGCGGCGCCTGCCACCGCCACGCGACCTGCTGCTGAGCTTGTTGCGGGGCGCTGCCGAGCTGCAGGTGCCAGTGCAACCGCCGCACGTGGCGAGGGTCGGCAGCGCACCACTTGGGGCTGCTCCCACCGCCGCCGCGCCACTACTACCACCAGCATCATCGTCAGCACCTGGGCTGCAGCAGGCGGCGGAGGACGCGCGCAGCGCTGCCAGCTTTGACCCTGCCCTGGAGCGCCACCGCAACATGCTGGACGCCCGCACGCGCCGCCTGGCTGACATCCTGGTGGGCGGCGCCGCCACGGCGGCAGTGGCAGCGCCCGGACGCGGCACGGTGGCGTGCTAGTGGTGGAGCGCACGGGCTGGCTGGATGGCGAGGCGGCCACCGTTGTTGGTCAGCGTGCCAGCGCGCAGTGGCAATGCGCGCGTCCAGCCCGACAGCAGCAGTGACGACCGCCGCCTCGCAGCGAGGCGGCGGCGCTACGGCAACCTTGCTTGGTCGATCAGCCTCTTGTGCCTCTTCTGCTGACTCACGACGTGTCACCGGGTGTGTGAAACACACACGGCGTGTGTGTTCAGCTGCTGTCACTGTCACGACGACACTGTCACGTCACTGGTCAGACATGTCTGTGGTGCGGTGCTGTCGCTCTCTCGGAAGGGCGCAGGTCAAAAAATGAGGTTTTTAATTAGCCGACGCGGCAATTATACGAGTGCGGCATTGCACGGGTGTTGCAATCTTGGTGTGAACGCGGGGGTTAATTTTTAATTCCGACACCGCCTTGTATTTTTAGTATTCATCCGTTACCACCCCTGACGGTGACTGACCGTTGGAGCAGTAGCAGCTACTAGCTCTCTCTTCGTCTCTACTAGCTGGCAGCTAGTAGAGACGAAGAGAGAGTAGAGACGAAGAGAGAGGAGAGCGAGAAGAGTGACACCAAGCAACTGCAATTACTGGTACTACTGGTACTGCTACTACTACTACTGGGGCTGGGGCTACTGCAACTCCTGGTGCCGCTGCTACTATCTGGTGCTGTCTACCGCTTGTCCGCCTACCTCTTCCACTGCGGAAGCGGTAACACATCTCGACTGGGTCGTCTGGCTGCTGCTACAACTGCTCACTACCGCTGCTAGCACTGGTGCAACTGGTGCAACTGGTACTGCTGCCGGTCTTGCTACTGCTGCTGCCTCCCTCTCGCTCTGATCTCACTCTCTTGACTGCAACACCCCTGCCTGTCACTTCCTGCTTGCGACCGCTCTCCTACCCCCCCCCCCCCCCCCCCCCCCCCCCCCCCCCCCCCCCCCCCCCCCCCCCCCCCCCCCCCCCCCGCCCCCCCCCCCCCCGCGCGCGGGGCCCGCGCGCGGCGCGCCGGCCCGCGGCGGGCGCGGGGCGCGACCCCCCCGCGCCGCCCCCCGCCCCCCCCGCGCGCCGCGCCCCCCGGCCCCCCCCCCCCCCCCCCCCCGCCCCCCCCCCCCCGCCCCCCCCACCAAGGCGTGCCCCCGCCGCGGCACGCCCGCCCCTGGCGCGGTTCATTAATTTCATTGGCAGCCTGCTGAGCGGCCCGTCCAAACCAAGTATTAAGGAGCTGTTGGCCCGACCACGACCAGCGGCGGGCGCAAAGGAGGCCAACAATGAAGTCGAACTGCATCCACAACGTACGGCGGCCGCCCAACCGCAGCCACCTCGCACGACGAGCGAGCTGCCGCTGCTGCAGTACCGTGCCGTGCGGTTGAACGAGTACGGCGGGGCGGGTGGGCCGGTGTACCACTCGGGCAGCTCGACGGCGTACCGAGATAGCACGCCAGGGGCATCAGGGCCACGTCAAGGTGGCGGCGGCGGCGCGCCGCACGCGGCGGACGGCCGGCCGGTGACGGCGCTGAGCGCGGCGCAGGTGTGGCGGTGGCGGGAGGTGGCGCGCGCGATGGTGCACAACGCGTGGGGCGCGTACATGGCGTACGGGTACCCGTGGGACGAGGTGCGGCCTCTGACGTGCACGGGCCGGCGGTGGGACGCGCGGGAGCGCGGCACCCTGGATGACGCGCTGGGGGGCTTCTCACTCACACTGCTGGACGCACTGGACGCACTGGCACTGACGGGCGACCTGCCCGCGTTTCGGTGCGGCGTGGCGGTGGCGGTGCGCGGCGTGCGGCTGAACAATGACGCCGCCGTGTCCGTGTTTGAGACCTCCATCCGCGCTATCGGCGGCCTGCTGGCGGCGCACCTGATAGCCACCGACCCCGCAACCGCTGCTTTCCCGCCTGGCGCGTCGTGTGGCGCCGCCTGCCCCGTCGCCTGTCTGCCCACCTACGATGGCCAGCTGGTGAGCATGGCGCGCGAGCTGGCAAACCGCCTGCTGCCCGCCTTTGACACACCGTCCGGCATCCCGTTCCACCGCATTAACCTGCGCACCGGCGCGGTGGACCCGGCGTCGCGCGAGACGTGCGCCGCTGCGGGTGGCACGTACGCGCTGGAGTGGGGCGCGCTGTCCGACCTCACGGGCGACCCGACGTACCGCACCGTCGCGCGCCGCGCTGCCGCCGCGCTGTGGGCGCGCCGCGCGCCTCACACCGGCCTCGTCGGCTCCTCCATCGACTGCCTGGAGGGCGCGTGGCGCGCGCCGCACACCGGCGTGGGCGCCGGCGTGGACTCGTACTACGAGTACCTGCTGAAGGCGGCAGTGGCAGAGGACGACGGTCCGCTGGCGGCCGCCGCGCAGCGCGCCGCCTCCGCCCTCTCGCTGCACGCGCTGCACGCCGGCGTGCACATGGAAACGTCCATGCTGGATGGTCGGCCGGGCGACAAGCCGCCCATCGTGTCCGCGCTGCAGGCTTTCTACCCCGGCCTGGAGGTGCTGGCGGGGCACGTGGACGAGGCGCGCGCGCACTATGTGCCGCTGCTGGCACTGTGGGCCAAGCGCCGTACCCTGCCCGAGACGCACGACGTGCTGTCCGGTAACCCGCTGGCGTACGCGCGCGACGCGCCACTGCGCCCCGAGCTGCTGGAGTCCACCTACCACCTATACACCGCCACGCGCGACCCCGCGCTGCTGTGGGCCGCCGCCGACCAGGTGGCCGCGCTTGCCAACGCCACGCGCGTGCGGTGCGGCTACGCCAGCATCGCAGACGTGGACACCGGCCGCCTGGATGACCGCATGGACTCCTACTTCCTGGCAGAGACCGCCAAGTACGCCTTCCTCACCTTTGACGCCGCCCTGGCGCACTGGTACGACGGCGCCGTGCAGGCGCCCGCCACTGCGCTGCCAGGCAACCGCACGGGGGATGAAGAGGTGGCTGCCGCTGCTTCCGCTGCTGTCGTTACGCCACCGCCACCACCGCCGCTGGTAGGGTTGTCACCGAGTGAAGATGCCGCATGCGATGTGGTACTGCGGCTAGGCGGCGCGCAAGCGGCCGCGCCACCTGCCGCATGGACGCCCGTACCTCCCGCCGTGCTGCCGACGCTGCCATTGATGTTGCCAGACGATGCGACAGGCGAGTTTGAGGCACTGGCGGCAGCAGAGGCAGTGGAGGTGGGACCCTCAGGGGAGGTGGTGACTGGCGTGGCGGCACCACCTGACGCTGCCGACGCTGCCGCCCGGCCACCACGCGCAACGCCTGCCCTGATACGGCACTGCGTAAGCCGGCGGCGGGCGCGGCGGGCGCACCCGCTGCGGGCGGTGCGCGCGCTGCGTGCGACTGAAACAATGATGAATGACGAGGCGTTGGGTGTGGCAACGATGGCGGAGGAGGACCTGCTGGGCGGCGAGTCAGACGCCGAGGCGTTAGCGCGTGCCATCCGCAGTGCAGCTGACGCGTCGGTCGCGCTGGTGGGTAGCACTGGCGTGCCGTTTGATGACGGCGACCTGCCAGGCGCCCTCGCGGTAGATGAGGACGGCGCGCTGTGGACGACGGAGGGCCACCTGCTGCCGCTGCTGCACCCTGCCATCCGGGCGGCGCGCGCACGCCGGCTGGGCGCGACGGCGCCGCTGCCCACCTATGCGCCGCACCGCCACGTGGCGGCTGTGCCGCCGCACCGCTGGCAGCACGGTGCGCCTGCGGTGGAGGCGGGCACCGATGCCTTTGGCTCGGCGGGCGCGGACCACAATGGCACCGAGGCGGCGGTTGGTCACCGCGTGCTGCGCCACTGCTACCTGCACCGCATGAGCGACGCACTGGCATTCCAGTCAGCGCCGCCGCTGGTGGGTGGCGGTGACGAAGGAGGAGATGCCAACGGCAGCGACGCCGCGCGGATGCTGGCAGAGCTGACCCGCCGGCTACCCACGCTGGGCTCGCTGGACCTGCTGGCATCTGAGCTGCCGCCCTTTGATGCCGCCATCGCGCCCGCCGTGCGCGACGCGTTGCACCACCACGTCCATGGCACCCCGCCGCCGTCTTCCAATCAACCCGCACCACCGCCGCCGATGTCGTCGCCACCGTCGCCGCCGTCGTCGCCGCAGTCGTTGCAGCAGCACCAGCACCACCAGCAGCAGCAACCACAACCGCCGCAGCCAGGTGCTGACGACGGCGTGAATGACGCCGCTGCAGGCACGGAGGGGTGGTCGTCCGCCAAGTTTGACGTGTCGGCGGTGCCGGCGATGGTCATGCGCGTGGGGTATGCCAGCGTCACGGTGCCAGACATGAACGGCCTGGGCTTGCCGCCGGTGGCATTTGGCGCTGCGCCCAGCGCGCTCATGCTGCGCCGCTGGCTGGTGGCGTTCTACCCTCACCGTACCGGCGTGGCGGAGGTGGCAGCGGTGATGGCGGTGGCGCTGCAGCAGCTGAACGGCAGCGAGCCGACAGCGCGGGTGCACAGCGAGATCATAATGCGGGCCGCAAGCGCGGCGGCGGCGTACGGGAGCGCGGCAGAGGCGCTGGCGCGCGAGGCGTCGCCCGCATCTCGGAGCGTGTCGCACGACCTGGCGGTGCCGCGGGTGGACGCCGCGGTGCGCGCCGCCCTGCTGTCGCACGCGGCACAGGCGCCGTTGGTGGCAACGCCGGAGCAGGCGGCGGTGGCGAAGCGCGTGTACGTGCCGCCGCGCACGCCGCTCACCTCCTCCCTGTACGTGCTGCGTGCGCCCGGCCCCAGCGCCGGCATCGTATACCCGCAACCCGAGGCCGTCACCTGCGTCGCCAGCGGCCTGGTGCGCCTGTCCACCGGCATTGCCCGTCTACGGGTGCTGGTGCGCGAGGCGGCGCGCCGCGCGCCCGCACCCGGCGACGCGCATTACGTGTCGCTGCCGTGGATGGGCTCACAGCTGCTAGACCGCAGCACGGTGGAAGCGGCGCTGTCACCGCCGTTGCCACACGCCGGGCGCGCCTCTGCTGCCGCCACCTCGCTGGATGCCTGGCTGGCGCCACGCGTGGTGCGCACCCGTGTGGTGGCAGCCAACGCGAACGCGCTGGCACTGCACTGCGACCCCATGACGCTGCACTGCAGCGCGCAGGCGAATGTGCGGGAGGCGGCGCAGGTGACGACGCCGCTGACGCTCGTTATGCACCGCGTGCCGTCCGCCAGCGGCGCCACGCCCTCCAGCCCCGTGGCCGCCGCCGACGCGCCGCTGGCAACGCTGGCGATGGAGGTGGCGCAGCGCGCGGCGTTGGTGCCTCCACAACCCGGCGGCAGCGGCGTCGCGGCGTCAGGTCTGCGGCTGCAGGCGTTGGAGGGTGAGGTGGTGCGCGTGTGGCGGGCGGGTGACGATGCCGACGACGATGACGGCTCGCCGACGTCAGACGCCGCTGAGCTGGCTGTAACTGCCTCGCCCGCCGACTTTGGGCCGCTGTTGACGCATGCTGGGCTGCACTTCCCCTTGGTGGCGCTCGTGAACCCGCTGGATGCCTGCTCGCCCACCGCGACGCTGGTGTTCCCGCCTGGGGCGCCCGCGGCGGCGGGTGGGCGGCGCGTGCTGGCGGTGGCGCTGCGCGGCGGGTGCACGTTTGCGACCAAGGCGCGCGCGCTGGCGGCGGTGGGTGTGGCGGCGGTGGTGGTCGTGGATACGGCGGCCAGTGAGGCGGTGGCGCGGTACGAGGTGGCGGAAGTGGAGGCGGCGCTGCTGGGTGCGGCGGCGGCGGTGGGGCACGCGTACCCGCCCATCGACGCTGCCAGCTTTAAGATGGCGGGCGACTCGCTGACAGAGCCGCCGCTGCCCGTCGCGCTGCTGCGGGGTGCGGCGGCGGCGGCGTGGGTGCAGGCGCTGGCGATCACGGGGTGCGGCGAGCCAGAGTGCGGCATTGTGGCGCTGGATGGCGTGCGCCGCGACGGCGAGCACGGCTTGGTGCCACACGGGGGCGGCGGCGGCGCATCGCTGTGGTCAGTGGCCCCAGACCCGCCCGGCTTGCAACCGGACGGCACCTCCCTCACGCTGCAGCTGTCGCCCGCATCTGACCCGGCGCCGCCGCCGGGTGCGTGTGGCACCCTGCCACGAGACGACGAGGTTGGCGGCCGCGGCGGCGACGATGACGACGACGACGATTACGACGATGACGACGACGGCGACGACGAAGATGCCGAACGCTCGCGCCTGCCTGCTTTCCTTGTTGACATTCTGCGCGCCAAGTGGGGGCGCCGCACCGCCACCGCCGCGCACACTGCGGCCTGCCTGCTGGATGCTGGTGCTACTGCCACGCAGCTTGGCGATGTGGTGTGCGACCTTGGCGGCCTGGCCATGCCGCCGCGGGTGGCAGACCTGCAGCCCGGCAACCCACGCACGTTGATCACCGTGCCGGTGGAGTATGGCCAGCTGCCTGGCCCCTACCACGCCATCTCTGCCGTTGTGTCGGAGTTGATTGCCACTGCGTTGCCGCCACTGCCCACCGCTCCATGAACCCGGCCCGGGGGGGGGGGGGGGGGGGGGGGGCGGGGGGGGGGGGGGGGGAGCTGCGAAAATGGAAGCAAAAAGAAGGGAGCGTTGTGGAACGCCCGGTGGCCGGCGGGCGGGGCGCCGGTTTGGTGCCCCCCCCCCACACGAGAAATAACATGACTACACATTTCACCTGGCGCCAGGCACGGGGCCTAACGAACAAACCAACACCACAAACAAAAATATAATACGTGTAGGGCAGTGAGGCGCCATCATGTGCGCGTGCCCACAGAGGGGCTGCCGCCGAGGAGGGACTGCAGGTAGGGGTTGGAAGTAGAGGCGCTGGCCAATGCGGCAGGACCAGCCTTGAGTGGCGTCGCCGTAGGCGCGGAAGCAGGTGGCGCAGGCGGCGCGGGCAAGCTGGCTGGCGGCGCGGATGAAGCCGCGGGGGCGGTTGCAACGGGGGCGGCGGCCAGCGTGGCAGCCTTGGGGTACAAGATAGGGAGCCGGGAGGCGCTGCCACCGGGCGGCGGCAGGGCGTGCGGCAGCGGCGACACGGGCGCGGAGTATGGTGGAAGCGGCGGCGGCGGGCGGTCACGGTACTCCCGTAGCTCGGCCTCTGCCTTGTTCAGCTTGTCCATAACGCTGGCTATCACCTCCGTGTTGCCTTTCAGCGTGGCGCCCACCCCCTCCAACTCCTCCTTCAGCGCCGCCACCTGCGCCTCTGCCTGTGCGCGTATGCTCGCCTCACTCGCCACGCTGAGGCGCGCGCTGGCGGCGTCGGCACGCGCGGCTTCGAGCGCGCGGCGTACCGCTCCCAGCTCGGACTCCAGGCTGGCGGCGCGCTCTTCGCTGGCTTCCGCCCTCGCAATCTCGGTTCTGCACAGGCCATCCAGCTGCACGATATTGCGGTTGGCTTTCTCAAGCCCTGCGACGGAGTCGGTCAGCGAGACCTTCTGGCGGTCGCACTTCGCCTTGTACGCCTCCAGAGAACTGCTCAAGGTATTGCAATTCGCCTCCCACTCCGCCGCCTTTGCCTCCGCTGCCGCCACGTCTGCCGTCGCCGCTGCCAGCTCGCCCTTCACCGCCGTCAGCCGCAGCGTCATGGCCTCCAGCTCGCCCGGCGCCTTCCTGCCCGCAGCCTCCGCGATCCCCAGCTGGGCGATCAGCTCCCCCACTCGCTGTGAAGCCGCGTCGCGGTGCTTCGGGGCGGCGTCCAGAGCCTCCGCCTTGGCCCCCGC